>Ga0210015_1000165_pt1 | contig 68134 bp, 75 predicted proteins | sample CryGeymeta201522_FD_185471 | JGI IMG/M metagenome (GOLD analysis project Ga0210015, IMG submission 185471) | Groundwater microbial communities from Crystal Geyser aquifers in Utah, USA - Crystal Geyser metaG 2015-22 (SPAdes) (version 2) | ecosystem: Environmental > Aquatic > Deep subsurface >...
CTTCTCATCTCCCTGGCAAAAGAATTCTGGGGACACCATACTCAATTCTTCTCATCTCCCCTCTTCCTGATATAAAATGGGGAACAACGGTTCTAATTAATCTCATTTTCACCTTTTTAGTCCTACTTTGCCACAGCCAGATTCTTGCTGAATACAATCTTCCCGACATAACCCTCTCCTATGCTTTCCGTATGCTGGGAGTTTGTCTGAATTCTGATGCCTTTTACATGAGGCGGGTCTTCATTGAATAATTATCTTCTCTCCCTTTTCCTGGCCGGCTGGATTTTGACCTTTCTTCCTTTTATGATGCTGTCGTTGATGGCGCGGATAACCCTGTCGGCAAGGTCCGCCGGAACTTCCACAAAACTAAACTTGTCAAAAAGCGCAATATTGCTTATCTTCCGTTCTGGAATGCCTGCCTCTGCAGAGATTGATTTGACTATATCTCCCACATTTATCTTGTCCATCTTGCCTATTGTCATAAATAAGCGCACGGAATCTTTCTTCTGTCCTGCATGTCCTGTTTCCGGCTCCTCAATCTCGTGTATATCCTCTGTATCAAGCAGCATGCTCAACGCCGCCGCAGTTATGTCCTCAGGAGAGTATTTCTCAAAGAGCCTCTTTGCCATGTCATAAAAACGAGTGTGTTTGCCTTCTTTTATAATCTCTTCAACACCAGCAGCAAGCTCTTCCTCCTTCGCCTTTCTTACTTCTTCTCTGCTCGGGAGCTTTGCCTTTTTGATGTGTGTCTTTGCAGATTGCTCTATGAGTCTGAGCTGGCGGTACTGCCTGGGAGTGACAAATGTAATGGCAATGCCTGATTTGCCCGCCCTGCCTGTCCTGCCTATCCTGTGGATGTAACCCTCGGGGTCTTGCGGAATGCTGAAGTTAATGACATGAGAGACGTCAGGGATGTCCAGTCCGCGAGCCGCAACATCTGTGGCCACCAGTATGTCTATGTCTCCGCCCTTAAACTTTCGCATCATTTCGTCCCTGTGACTCTGCGTAAAGTCTCCGTGGATTGAGCCTACAGGATAGCCCATCTGCTGGAGCCTTCCCGCTACTTCATCCACCTCCTTTTTCGTATGGCAGAATACAAGTGTAAGCTCAGGGCCTTCAACGTCCAAAAGCCGCGTCAAAGCCTTCATCTTGTCTTCCTCCCGCACCTCGTAAAAGACCTGCTTTGTCTTGGCAACGACCATCTCGCTCGCATCTATGCCTACACTCACGGGTTTATTCATGTAGTTTTTTGAGATACGGAGAATTTCTTTCGGCATGGTTGCGGAAAAGAGCATCGTCTGCCTTTCTCCCGGTATCCCGCCGAGGATTTTCTTTATGTCCTCTATAAATCCCATGCTCAACATCTCATCGGCCTCATCAATAATCACTGTCTTTATATCCTTGAAAACGAGCGTCTTTCTCCTTATATGGTCCAGAAGTCTTCCCGGCGTGCCAACCACAATGTCTGTCCCTCTTTTCAGACTCCTTATCTGAAGTTCTATTGACTGCCCGCCATAGATGGGAAGGGAGACAACGCCTGCTCTCGCCCCCATCTTGTTAAGCTCTCCTGACACCTGAACGGCAAGTTCCCGCGTTGGCGCAAGAACTATTGCGTAGGGATGCCTGCCTTTTGTCTCAGGCCTTTGTTCTATTAACGGTATTCCAAAAGCGGCTGTCTTGCCCGTGCCTGTCTGCGCCTGTCCTATAATGTCCTTCCCTTGCAGAGCCGGAGGTATTGCTATTTTTTGTATCGGAGTTGGCTCTTCAAACCCCATCTCTGAAAGCGAGACAATTATCTTGTCCGAAATGCCGAATTCATGAAAATTTTTATACACTTAATTATTCTCCTTTAAGCATCTTGAATAGGAAATGAGACCTCATCTTTTTGCTCGGGCTGCTCGGGTGTTGGTAATTCAGAATCTTGTCCCTGGATTACATCTTTCTTTAAACGCCTCTGCCGCTTTTCTTCCTGCTTTTTATGACGCAGCAATTCTTTTTTTCTCTTTTCGCTTTTAAATGCTCCCCCGTGTTTTGCCAAATTATCTCCCTTCAGTTATTCGTTACTGCCTGCCCTGTGGTTTGAAGTCAGGGATAAAGTGTCATAAAAAAACCCGCAAGCGCAGGATTTTGCATGGTTTAGATATAACAAAATACTCCTTAACCTTCTCTAAGAGTATCATGCTTATTACGTGTAAAAGTCAAGGACACAGGGGGTTTGACAGTGGATGCTTATCAGTGTATAGTGAAATTAAAAAGCTTGAGGAAAAAAGGAGGCAGGACTATGAAAAGATTTGGCGTCATAAGATTAAGCATCATATATGTTTTAGCTCTAACAGCGCTTGCAGGCTGTGTGCAGACAGTCACAACTTACAACATAGATGATTACAAGATGGTGCCAAAGGTTGTTTACACGGCGTATCTTTACAGTTCCGGCATAGGCGAGAGATTAAGGACTGTTTTCCTGAAAACCCCTGAAACCGACGTGGAAATTGTGCCCTACTCTATTCAGATAACTACTGCCAAGGTTACATTCAGCGATGCGCTGACCTTTATGGAAAAAGTAGGAGATTTTAAGAACATCTCCATAGAGGGCGTAAAATATAAAGATAAGACCATAGGCTATCTGCTCACATTCTCAAGGCCTACATCTCCGAGGGAATCCATAGAGGTTAATGTGTATGAGCGCGATGGAAAGATTTACTTTTCAGTCACGGAAAAGCACTATGACGAGTAAGGATACAAATTCATAAGGAGGCTGTGTCTGTCTACAAGTCATAGACCTGAATTGGCATTCTAATGTTATGTCCCGTATGTGGCGTTACATTGTCGTCATTGCGAGCGAAGCAAAGCAATCTCGACTTTTCAAGCGTTTAGATTGCCACGTCGCTCCGCTCCTCGCAATGACAGTGTACAGAACTGTGAGGGACAGAACACTAAACTGTTGCTATTCTCAGGAGCTGTATTTGAAAGCCCAGCCCTTTTTAGGTTATATTGAGTATCAGTCTGTAAGACATCCTATACAACAATATGCAAACCTCTATAATCATAAAAGGCGCGCGGGAGCACAATCTCAAGAACATCAATGTATCCATTCCGAGGGAAAAGATAACTGTTATCACCGGCCCCTCGGGTTCCGGCAAATCATCCCTTGCCATTGACACAATCTACGCCGAGGGACAGAGACGGTATGTTGAAAGCCTTTCAATATATGCCAGGCAGTTCCTGGAACAGCTTCAAAAACCCGACGTGGACCTGATTGAGGGACTTTCCCCTTCTATTGCAATTGGACAGAGGACAGTTATAAAGAGCCCTCGCTCCACTCTCGGCACGATAACTGAAATCTATGACTATATGCGCGTGCTTTACACAAGAATAGGAAAACCTTACTGCTACAACTGCGGTTCGCTGATAGCCGCTCAGGAGGCCCAGAACATAATAGATTCCGTTGTGTCGCTCCCAAAGGGGACTCGCATACAGATACTTGCGCCAATTGTCAGAGACAGAAAAGGCGAATATAAAAAAGAGTTGTACGATATGCTGCGTGACGGGTTTGTGAGGGCCAGGATAGACGGTGTGATGTTTGACCTCACACAGGATATAAAGCTGAATAAACAGCAGCGGCATACCATAGAGATTGTTATAGACAGGCTTCTTATAAAAATAGGGACTGAAAGGCAGATAAGGAGCGCAATTGATTCAGCATTAAAATATACAGACACTGTCATAATTAATCTCATTGACAAAAACAAGGATATTCCTTTCAGCAGGACCATGGCATGTCCCAACTGCGGCATAAGCTATCCTGAAATTAATCCGAGGTTCTTTTCGTTCAACAGCAAACACGGCGCGTGTCCGAGATGCAGCGGCATCGGGTTTGAAAATATCAGCGAGGATTTTGAAGCTGAAAGACAGGACTTTGGAGTTATAACCGATGAGGCAGTAACCGGGTTATTGCCGTGCAAGGCGTGCAAGGGCATGAGACTGCGAAAAGAGGCGCTGAGTATAAAAATAAAAGATACAAATATAGCTGAATTTTCAAGAAGGTCTGTCATAAATGCAATTCAATTTATTAATGCTCTAAAACTTACGGACAGAGAGCAGATAATAGCGTCACGCATATTAAAGGAAGTCAAAGACAGGCTTTCATTTCTTGCTAAGGTCGGCCTCGGTTATCTGACGCTTGACAGGCTTTCACTGACCCTTTCAGGCGGCGAGGCGCAGCGGATAAGGCTTGCAACACAGATGGGGTCATCCCTTACAGGAGTGCTCTATGTCCTGGACGAACCAAGCATCGGGCTTCATCCGAGAGACTGCAAAAAACTGCTTGAAAGCCTTTCGTCAATAAGAGACTCAGGGAATACAGTGATAATCGTTGAACATGATGAAGACACCATAAACTGGGCTGACCATGTCATTGACATGGGGCCGGGCGGAGGGCTTAGAGGCGGATGGATAACCGCAGAAGGCCCGCCTTCTATTATCAGGGATAATAAAAACTCATTGACGGGCAGATACCTCAAGGGCGAACTGACCATCCCCGTGCCTGCCAAGAGGAGAAACCCAAAAGACTTTATCAATATCTCAGGCGCATCTGAATTTAATCTTCAAGATATAGACGTCAAGATGCCGCTGGGCCTATTCACATGCGTAACAGGGGTTTCAGGCTCGGGCAAGAGCACGCTAATATTTGAAATTCTATATAAGGCTGTCGCCGGAAAATTATATAAAAGCAGACTCGTCCCCGGAAGGCACCGCGAAATCACAGGCATAGAAAAAATTGACCGCATAATATGCGTGGACCAGTCTCCGTTAGGCCGCACCCCGAGGTCCAATCCCGCAACTTATACAGGGATATTCGCATATATCAGGGAACTCTTTGCGCAGATTCAGGATGCGAGGGTCAGGGGCTATACTGCCTCGCGCTTCAGTTTTAATGTCGCTGGCGGAAGATGCGAATCCTGCCGCGGCGGAGGCACGCTTAAGGTTGCCATGCATTTCCTTCCCGATGTTTACATACCGTGCAATGTATGCAAAGGCAAAAGATATAATAAAGAAACGCTTGAAATAAGATATAAAGACAAAAACATAGCCGACATCCTTGCGATGACAGTCTCGGAAATGCTTCAGTTCTTCAGCGCAATCCCCCTTATACGCCAGAGGCTTGAAATACTTGAAGACGTAGGGCTGGGCTATATACAGCTCGGCCAGTCTGCAACAACGCTCTCAGGAGGAGAAGCGCAAAGGGTAAGGCTTTCAAAAGAATTCGGAAAAAGGTCAACAGGCAGCACGCTTTATCTGCTGGACGAACCTACAACCGGCCTGCACTTTGCCGATATCCAGAAACTTCTGGATGTCATAAACGGCCTCATAGACCTCGGCAACACAGTGGTTGTCATAGAGCATAATCTTGACGTGATAAAGTCAGCGGATTATATAATTGACCTCGGGCCTGAAGGCGGAGAAAAAGGCGGAAGGGTCATAGCCGCAGGAACGCCTGAAGAAGTGAGCGCAAATCCGAATTCATATACAGGAATAGCTTTAAAGAATAAATTGGCAAAGCCTAATATCGCGAGAGTGGCATGATAGAAAAATTCAAAATTCAAGATTCAAAGGTTCAAAAGGCTAACCCCTCCTTTATCCTCCCCTTATTTAAGGGGAGGGATGGTGGGGTTATTTTTTCTTCTGCTCTTCTGCTCTTCTGCTCTCTATTCATTCTGTCTGCCTGTTCTCCTCAAAAAGAGAAGGTCTATCGCAAGAGCAAAGTACTCATGGATACACTTATAACAATCAGTGTAGTTTCAGGTTCAGGTGATAAAGCAGAGAAGGCAATAGACAAGGCATTTGGAGAGATAGAAAAACTTGACAGGCTGCTGAACTTTTTCTCTGACAGCAGCGAGCTTTCCGAGATAAACAGAAATGCAGGCTTGAAAGCTGTTGCGGTGTCTCCTGAGACCTTTGAAGTTATTGAGAAAGCAATTTATGCCTCCGGAAAAACCAACGGCGCCTTTGACGTAACAATAGGCTCTGTAACAACCCTGTGGGATTTTCATAAGAGAGTAAAACCTGAAGACAAACAAATCAAAGAAAGGCTTCCGCTCGTAAACTATAAAAATATAATACTCAACAAAAAATCGTCATCTGTTTATCTCAAAAAAAGCGGAATGCTTATGGACCTCGGCGGCGCAGCAAAGGGATATGCCGCCGACAGGGCAGTGGATGTCCTGAAAAAACAAGGCATAAAATCAGGGCTTGTATCCATTGCAGGGGATATTAAGGCATTCGGCTTAAAGCCTGATTTAAAACCGTGGAAGGTAGGGATAAGAAATCCGCACGCAGAAAATAAAGCAGATGAGATTATGGCAGCCATAGAGCTGACTGACCTGGCAATATCAACATCCGGAGATTACGAGCGATACTTTATTATTGAAGGAAAACGATACCATCATATCCTTAATCCAAAAACAGGCTATCCCGCCGAGGGGTGTCAAAGCGTAAGCATCATAGCAAAAGACGGTTATGTAACAGACGCATTTTCAACAGGCATATTTATACTCGGAACTGAAAAAGGGATAAAACTCCTTGAGGAGATGGGGCTTGATGGAATAATTGTGGATAAAAATGGCAAAATACACACAACATCAAACCTGAGAGGAAAGCTTGAAATTATCGGAGATTCGCAGAGGCGAAAAAAAACTAATTGAAGGGATGACGCTTGCCGACATGCTGCTGCTCGCAGCGCTTGTAATCATATCCGTTTCAGGATTTATTTTTATAAAAGAGGCCTTCCCGCAGGGAACAGACGTCAAAATTGAAGTTAACGGAAGGCTTGCATACAAACTTCCTCTCAGCAGCGATGCAGCAATCGCTGTGAAAGGCATAAACGGAGATACAATAGTGGAAATTAAAAACAGAAAAGTGCGGATAAAAGAATCTCCGTGTCCAAATAAAATATGTGTGCATCAGGGATGGATAGACAGAGGCGCAATTATATGCCTTCCGAACAGGGTAATGGTATTCATAGAAGGTTCGGAAGGCAAAGAGAATAAGACCATTGATGCAATCACAGGATAAACTCCGCATAGCTCTGCTCTCAGCGTATGCAATCGCAATCCACAGCTTTGAAAATCTTCTGCCAACGCCGATACCCTGGCTCAGGCTTGGCGTTGCAAACATAATCACACTCACAGCGCTCATGCTTTACGGCTTCAGGGCAGCAATGATGGTAACGCTTATAAGGGTAACCCTTTCATCCATATTCATAGGAACATTTCTTGGCCCCGGCTTTATTATGAGCTTCTGCGGCGGCGTCTCAAGCACGGCTGCCATGGGGATTATATTCTCACTGTTTCCAAGACTCTTTGGCCCTGTCGGACTCAGTCTAATCGGCGCATTGTTCCATAATGCCGCACAGCTTTTTATCGCATACCTGTTATTCGTTCAGCAGATAAAGGCCGTATTGATAGTAACTCCCCTGCTGCTTCTGTTAGGGACCATTACAGGAGTTGTGAATGGAATCATAGGAGGGATGCTTATTAAAAATATCTCGGAAAAATCACTCAATCCACCCCGATGATTAGGCTGAACGCTCATAGGGCATTTGCTGCTGCTTCTGTTGCTGCCGCGGTGCTGCACGCGGCGGCTGTTCTTGTTGCTGGATTCTCAACGCCTGATTATTTGCAAAACCAGAGAGCAATAAGCGACCTTGGCATCCACGGGCAGCCATATGATCTTCTGATAAACTATCTTGGATTCGCTGTGCCGGGCGGTCTCATTCTATTGTCTGTGTTGACTGCCGGTAAAATGCAGACTTTTTCCCCGTCGCCAAGACTGGGACTGAGATGCATGGCAGGCGCCGGTGTATTCCTCATTGTCGCAGGTTTCTACCCGTTCCCTTCGTGGATACATCTCACAGCCGCCCTTCTCAGCGCGCTTTCGGCTGCTGCCGGCATTGCCCATTTCTCTGTATATACTATGAAGCGCAGGTATTCTTTAATCTTGGCCATATCCGGATGGATAGTTGCGCTCCTCGTCTTAACTGACGCCGCAACCTGGGTTCTTGCTGAGAGCCGGGGCATCAGAATACACGCATTCATGGGGCTTCAGCAGAGAATCGCTTCCTTTTCGGCCTTCTTCTGGTTCAGCGCCTTCGCTATTGCCTCGGCACGGCAAAACCGCTAACAAATTCGCGCTAAATATTTCTTGACATTTGCCCTGCCAATGTTTAACATTTCATTTTTGAATACAAAAAAGCTGCTATTAATCATATCAGGCGGCGTCATACCTCTGGGCTTTCTTTTTTATTCAACTGTTTTTCTGGGAACGACCTCATGTGTGCCTGCTGCTGCGCCGCAAGTTCAGTATTACCCAATACCTCAATATGGCAATTTATATTCATTTCCGAGATATAACATACCGGAAGCTAAAAAGCCCGGCAGTATAAACCTGACAACAGTGATAATTGTTCCTGAATATAAAGACACCGCTACACAGGAATATGTCGGCGGGGCAAAGGTGGCGTCCGGCGGGCCGATGACAGCCGATATGCGGAAGGTATTCCAAAGCTTTGCCGGCAGCATGGGTGAGGACATTCAATCGCAGTTGGTAGCTAAAGGCATGACAACAAAGGGGCCTTTCAGCATGTCTGAGGTTACATATCCTGATAAAAAGGGCGCAGACCTCACCATTTCAATAGGTGTTATCTTTGATATTCAGTATAGCGACCCTAAGGCCATCGGACAAAAATATTTTGAGGGTGGAGTTTATGGAAATGTTTATTCCTCTACAATGACTGTCGGCATGAAGATCTATTTTTATATGCTTGAGCCTCTGTCAGAAGAAAAGATGTGGATAAAGAAACTGGACCTCGGGGTTCAAGATTTCCCGATTGAGTATGCTGTGGGACGTGAGCAATATGTTACAGGCTCGCACTATGTTCCTTCTGACGGCTGTGGAGGGGGGGGATATTCCAGAAATACCTACGGGTGGAGAGACAAAGGCATCTTATATACCGAAAGAGCCAAGGTATTCTCGGATATATTGAAAACAGCCTATCCGCAAATAATGAAAGCCGCATGGAACTATCTTAATACGGACGAGATGCTCAATCTGAAATTGAAATCCCAGGAAATCCGGGAGAGGAAGCGGTATTAAGGATTCATTCCCCTGCGAATTAAAGCAGCGGTTCTCATAACAATATCTTTCGCATAAAATGTATCCTCACATTTATATCGGCAGTCTGGAAATTTCTACCTGGCGGCTCGCCGCGCTCGGCAGCGTTGTTATATGCTGGATTCTCTTTCTGATACGCTCAAAAAAACTGGGTTATTCTTTCTATACAATTTTCCCGTGGTTATTATTTGCCTTGCCGGTCGGCACCTTAGGCGCCCATCTTTTTAATAAGCTAATCCCCGCTCTTGCAGGGTCTCCTTATAGTCCTTCTTATTCCTTTTCCGGGCTTACAGTAATCGGCAGCATTATATCTATCCTGCTTTACAGCCTTCTTTATATCAAGTATGTGATGAAAACCACGTTCATGCCTCTTATGGATGCGGTTGCCTTTACCTTCCCGCTCTCAGCGCTGTTAGGCCGCATTGGATGTCTTCTGGCCGGATGCTGTTATGGAAGAGTGGCTCCGGAATCAATCGGCGCTTCTTTCCTTTCAGTCCTTACGCTCCCTCTTGATTCCTATGCGCCTTCTTCAGACGCCCGGCAGGCGTATCTTGACATGCCGCTTCACACCCTTGTCTGGAATCTGCCTTTATTGTTTATGCTTGAGGCTTTTGTTATATTAGTGATTACCGAAATCTTGTATCACAAGCGGGAAAAATGGAGCCTGCATCCGGGGACGGTCTTTGCATCAGCAGGCGTTCTGTATTCAGGCGGGCGTTTTTTTTTAGAGTTTATGGGGAAGGATGAAGTGGCCGGCAATACTATTTTTAACGCCTGGCAGCTGGCTATACTGGTCCTCTTTCTATTTTTTTCACTCTGGCTTTGCTTCAGCCTATACAGGCGGCGTCAAAATCTATCGCATAACAAGGGAGGCGTTTAAATGAAAATAATGTTCATCAATCCTAAGCATCACCCCCATTCAATGAACTTTCACCATTGCATGGACCTGGTAGGCGTAAAATATTCTCATATGCCGCTGTCTCTTCCTACACTGGCAGCGCTGACTCCTGCTGACTGCGCTGTCGGGCTTATTGATGAAAATGTTGAGGCTGTAAGTTTTGAAACTGATGCTGATATTATTGCCTTGACCGGCTCCATACCCCAGAGAAAGAGGGTTTTTGAATTAGCTGACGGGTACAGAAAGCGCGGAAAATTTGTAGCTGTCGGCGGGCCCATCTCCTTTGACATGCCTGAAGAATGCCAGGCGCACGCGGATGCGGTTTTTATCGGCGAGGCTGAATATACATGGCCTGCATTCATAGATGCTTTCAAGCAGGGGAAACAGAAGAGCATATACCATCAAAAAGAATTTATAAATATTGAGGACTCTCCCGTTCCTCATTTTCATCTGCTGAAATCAGGCCAGTATGCCAGCGGATGCATTCAGGTAACGCGGGGATGCCCTTACCGTTGCGACTTTTGTGATATTCCTATTAAGTACGGCGGCCAACCCCGCTCTAAAAAAATAGAGCAGGCGCTCAGCGAAATAAGAATTCTTTCAGGACTCGGTAACGATTCGGTATTTATTGTGGATGACAATTTTGCAGGCAACAAGCCGTATGCCAAAACCCTGCTAAAAGAGATAGCCGCTCTGCTTCCTTCTCTTCCGACCAAGATGTACTTTTATACTCAAGCGACTCTGGATGTGGCGAACGATGATGAACTGCTGAATTTATTCCGGGCCGCAAACTTTCTCCGGCTGTTCATAGGAATAGAGACCGGAGACAAAGGCAAACTGAGCGAACTGAACAAGAGACATCAGATAGATATAGACATAAACCGCGCTGTGGAAAAGATCAAGTCCTACGGCATCACGGTATGGGCCGGCATCATGTTCGGGCTTGAAAGTGATGACCTGTCGTCTTTTGACAGACAGCTTGAGTTTATCCGGGATGCCAACTTTATCCCTGTACAGGTAGGACTGCTTCAGGCGCTTCCGGAAACCCCCCTTTACAAGCGCGCGCTGGAGACAAACAGGCTGCTGCGGCTCCCATCCTTACTCGGGCTGACTGCCCTCAGCGAAGAAGAAGTCTCTAAGGCAACGAACCTGATTCCGCAGAAGATGAGCGAGGAAGAGCTTGAGAAAAACTTTGCGCGCATCCTGAGAAAAATGTTTTCGCCTGAATCCTTCAGGGCCAAGATGATTCAGTATATCGGCTCTAACACCAGAAACCTGACGTCATCAATGCCTGTCCTCAATCTAAAGACAGCAATGATACTGATACGCCTGCTTTCGTTCTACCTGTTCCGGGCTGACAGGAAAACGCGAGGAATGTTTTTCCATGTGCTTAAGGCTCTCGTGTCTCACAGGCTGAGGAATCTGGATGAGACTGTCTTTCATTTGCTGGCATACAAGCACATGCAGACGCACTACTACAGAATAGCGGAAATCTGTGAATCCAAAAGATGAAAATATGCCTTATCAATCCGAGCTTCCCGCTTTCACTGTGGGACTTTTCTTTATGCAGAGACATTGACGGCAGTGCATTCCCTTTCCCGCCGTTATCCCTTGCCACATTAGCCGCTTTAACTCCAATGGAGCATGAAGTCGCCATATGCGACGAAAATATCAAACCCGTTGATTTTGACACGGATGCCGATATAGTAGGCATTACCGGCTGCCACATCCAGAAAGAGCGGGTTTATCAACTGGCAGGCTCATTCCGCAGCAAGGGAAAAACTGTGGCAATCGGAGGGCCGCTCGTCCAAAAATCAAATCTTGGCGAGTGTGCGGAGCATGCCGATGCCGTTTTTCTTGGAGAGGCTGAATATACCTGGCCGTCTTTCATCCGGGATTTTCAATCAGGCAATGCTAAATTTTTATATGAGCAGGAAGAATTTGTGGATTTAACGGCTTCCCCTGCTCCCCGTTTTGACCTGCTTGAGCTTCCGGCATATTCAACGGCAATCATTGAAACATCGCGCGGCTGTCCGCACTCGTGCGAGTTCTGCGAAATACCCATTCGCCTGGGCAAGCGGCCCCGGAATAAATCAGCGGAACAGGTAATGACAGAAATCCGCAGCCTCTACGCTCTGGGCGCAGATTCCATCTTCATAATTGACGACAACTTCTTCGGGAATCGTAAAAGGGCATTGGAGCTTCTTTCCGAAATCAAGCGTTTTGTCAAATCCATTGACTATCGGGTTTATTTCAGCTGCCAGTTCACAATAGATATTTCGCGTGAAGAAGAGATTCTCATTCTCATGAACAAGGCAAACTTCAGGCGCGTATTTGTCGGCATAGAAACTCCCCGGCAGCTCAGCCTAACAATGTCAAAGAAGAATCAGAACACCAATATAGACCTGCTGAATGCCGTTCGCCGCATCCAGGCAAACAATATAATCGTATGGGGCGCTTTTATTGTCGGTTTTGACGGCGATGACGCGAATATATTTAATGAGCAGCTCAGGTTTATACAGGCGGCGGCAATCCCGGTTGCCATGGTCGGAATACTGCAGGCAATTCCCGGCACGCCTCTGTATGAGCGAATAAAGAAAGAGGAGCGATTAAGAGACAACGAGGCCTGCGGCATCAGAGGAGCGGCTAACAGTCTTGTCCAAACAAACATCACACCGCTGAATATGAGTCTTAAAGAACTTGCCGAGGGATATGGATTTCTGGTTCGGAATCTATACAGTTACGACAATTTTGCTGAACGGCTGATAAACGCCGTTAAACTCGGGAAAAGGCATGGACTCAAAGGCCGGACACAAATCAGTAAAAAGGGAATATTAACATTGCTCCGGCTCCTTAACTATTATGTTTTATCAACTGACCTGCGGCGGATATATATGTTCATGCGGATTATTGTCCAAACACTCCTGCACAATCCGCAGCATCTATATACTGCGCTTATGCACCTGGTTGTATATAAGCACCTAAAACAATTTTATGAACGGGGGACGTCTTTCAATTGATTTTGCTTCCTGCACGCAGTATTATATCTTAAAAGATGATAAGGAGAAACAATGCTGACAGCTAAAGACATAATGACAAAGGATGTGACAACGGTAAAAGCAACAACCACAATAGAAGAACTGGCGCGGATACTCATGGAGCATAAAATCAGCGGAGCGCCTGTTGTGGATGATAATGAAAATTTAATCGGCATAGTCACAGAAAATGACCTTATCAGCCGGGACAGGCGTCTTCATATCCCGACGGTCATAAGGCTGTTTGACGCATTTATTATGCTTGAAAGCCCCGGTAAGCTGGGAAAAGAGATTAAAAAAATGGCAGCGATTATAGTTAACGACATATATACAAAAGAGGTCATAACTGTTACTGAAGCCGCGCCTGTTCAGGACGTCGCCGCTATAATGTCTGAAAAAAAGGTGCATCTTATCCCTGTTGTTGAGGGGAAAAAGCTCCTCGGCATAATCGGCAAAATAGATTTAATCAAGGGAATCACAGGCAGGGCATAATAAAAACATCTTCTGTTATAATTATTAAATAAAAAAATGACTGACCTTTATGATGTGATAATTATCGGCGGAGGCCCTGCGGGACTTTCCGCCGCGCAGTATGCGGCCAGGGCAAAACTTAAGACAATTGTCCTTGACAAATCAAAAACTGCGGGCGCTCTCGCATTCTCGCGTAAGATAGAAAACTATCCCGGCCTTCCCGAACCTCTGACAGGAAAAGAACTCCTGGACATATTCAGGAAACAGGCAGTTAAATTTGGAGCTGAATACGCCGAGGTTCAAGTTGTAGGAGTAAATCTCACCGGCAATGTCAAGGAAGTCTTTACCATGGATAAGAATTACAGCGGCAAGACCGTAATCATCGCAACAGGCTCCATGGGCAGGAAACCCACGATAAAAGGCGAGGCGGAATTCCTCGGAAAGGGAGTAAGTTACTGCGCCATATGCGATGCTGCATTCTATAAAGGCAAAACAGTATGCGTAATAGGAGATTCTGAAGAGGCGGTAAAAGAGGCGGGGCTTCTGACAAAATTTGCAGAGACAGTGTATCTCATCTCGCCGTCATCAAAACTTAAAGTTGAAGACGACTATCCCGCTCTAAGCCAGCCAAATCTAAAAATCCTCCCCGGGCAGTCAGTAACAGCAATAGAGGGCAATGAAGTTGTTGAACGGATAAAGATGTCTGATGCAGATAAAAAAGAAACTGCGCTTGAGGTTTCAGGGGTCTTTGTATATCTCCACGGCAGCAAACCCATAATAGATTTCCTCGGCGGCAATATTGACCTCAGCGAGGAAGAATGCATCGTCACGAACAGAATGATGGAGACTTCAATATTAGGCGTGTTCGCGGCTGGCGATATGACCTGCACAGAGGTAAGGCAGATTGTTGTATCTGCGGCAAACGGCTGCATAGCAGCCCTCTCTGCCGAGAGATATATCACGCACAGAAGCAGAAGAAGATATGACTGGGGGAAATAGAGTACACGTTTCCTTTAACATGCTTTATTTTTATGGCAGGAAATAGTTTTATGATGCAAATCATACGGCGGCTTACACTGACAAAGGCTAATTCTCCGTCTATATCTTATTTACTTGAAAAACTTATATTGAATGAATTAATCTATTTTAGAATGAAAATGAAGGAAGGTGAAAGCAAATGCCAAAAACGATAACTTTACGGTTAGAAGATGAAATTTACAAGAAATTCAGCGAGGCTGCAAGCGAAGAACACAGAAGCATGTCCAATCTGATAGAAACACTCGCCTTAAAAAAACTGGATGAAGATATGCTTGTTGATGACTTTGAAATGAAAGAGATATTTTCAAATACAAAGCTGCTTAAAAAGCTTGAGAAGGGGCATAGCCACGCAAAAATGAGAAAGGGCAACCTGGTTGGATAAATACAGAATTTTTGAGACTGAACAGTTTCTTGGAGACCTGACACAGGATTTCGAGGGGCAGGGTGAAAAGCTCAGGAAGAAATTATTGGAGTATGTATATCCACAATTGCGTAACAACCCGTATTTCGGGAAAAATATCAAGAAATTAAAAAACTATAAGCCCGATACCTGGCGTTACAGGATAGGGGACTACAGATTTTTTTATGAAATCAATGAGAAGGAAAGAATGGTTTACATGATAGCGGCCGATTCCCGTAAAGATAGTTATTAAAGGTATAAAAAAATACCGTAGAGTTCGATAAGCAGATGAAACTTACAAAAGGCAAAGGTTCTGTCAGGGAAAAGGGAAAAGAAGGTATCACACTCAATTTAGAGAGCAACTTCAACAATGCGAAGGAGTTGTCCAAATTGCTACATTTCGCCCGATATCACAACAGCAAGGTTACCAGTACAGAAATGAACTTCCCCCATTTAACGTTTGATATTAACAAATATGAAAAACAACTTAAAGCTCTATCTTAAATATCACAAAGCAGCCGACAACCTGTTGACGGCACATTCTCTATCTTACCCATCTCTCCAATAAAAACTTCGCTCTTTCTTTATCCAATGGTTATGGCTAATTGAAAGTTTAACTTTCAATTTGACAAGCTACCCTTCAATGCTTATAATAGCCTCATGATAAAAAGGACACTCGCAGAAAAGCTTGTTCTGCTTGCAAAGCAGTTTCCTGTCATCTCAATTATGGGGCCGAGACAATCAGGCAAAACAACCCTTGCCCGAATGGTCTTCAATCGTCACGACTATATTACACTCGAAGACCCTGATGAGAAGGAGTTTGCCCTGAGTGATCCAAAAGGTTTTTTGAGGAGATTTGCAAAAGGAGTCATCCTTGATGAGATTCAGAAAACACCTCAACTGCTTTCATATATACAGGGCATTGTCGACAGAAATGGCTTTCCCGGAAAATTCATTCTTACAGGTTCGCAGCAGTTCCATTTAATGGCTAAGGTAAGCCAGACACTTGCGGGGAGAACCGCAATCACATATCTTCTGCCATTCAGCATCGCTGAATTAACCAAAAGAAAACCGCTTAACCCGTATGCCTTTGACCTTCAGCCTGAAACAAAAAAGCAGCCTTTATTTAACCTTGCGGCAATACTTTATCAGGGATTTTATCCGAGGATTCATGACAAGGGTCTCGATGCCCATGACTGGCTCTCTGCATATTACAGAACGTATGTTGAGAGGGATGTAAGAGATATCATAAACATCGGCAATCTTAATGCATTTCAGGCATTTGTCAGGTTATGTGCCGGAAGAACAGGACAATTACTCAATCTCTCGTCGCTTGCATCAGATTGCGGCATCTCCCATACAACAGCCAGACAATGGCTCTCAGTCTTACAGACCGGATTCATTGTATATCTGCTGCAGCCTCACTATGCAAATTTCTCAAAGAGGATTATAAAAAGTCCAAAGTTATATTTCCTTGATTCAGGACTGCTGTGTTATCTCCTGAGAATAAGGCAACCTGAGGATATAGTAACGCACGCATTAAAAGGGTCGATATTTGAGAGCTTTATTGTATCAGAGTTATACAAGGCATTTTCTCATATAGGCGAGATTCCACCGCTCTATTACTGGCGTGACAGAACAGGGCATGAGGTGGACTTAGTAATTGACACAGGCAAAAAGCTTATACCTGTTGAGATAAAATCAGGCGAGACAATTGCAGATTCATTTTTCAATGGATTGAGATACTATATGTCATTAAAAGGCAACATCTCTGAAACCGGAGTTGTAGTATACGGTGGTGATAAGTCTTATAAAAGGGATAAGTTTGTTGTTAGAACGTGGTTTCAGTGTTCTTAATTTTTTCATTATCTCTTTAATCTACCCTCCCCATCTCTCCAATAAAAACTTCGCTCCTTCTTTATCCAACGGCTGGTTTCCTGAGCCGCACTGGGGGTCTTGAATACAGGACGGGCATCCTTCTTCGCAGGGACATTCCGATATAACCGCCAGCGCTGTCTTAAACCACTCATCCATAACATCAAACGCCCTTTTTGTTAGCCCTATTCCGCCTTCATATCCGTCGTATATAAAGATTGCCGGCTCTTTAAATGCCGGATAAAACGGATAACTCAGGCCGCCGATGTCTCCCTTATCGCATAAGGCACAAAGGGGCATACACGCTATTGAGGCATGCTCAAAGGCATGGAGGCTTCCTGCAAGGTCATAGCCGAGAGCTTTCATGTCATCCTCTGTATCCTTATCTATCCTTAACCACAATCCCTCTGTATCAAAAATATATTCGGGCATATTGAGGTCATGCCTTGAGAGCCTGGTCCTGTCAAAGATATTTTTCCTGTCATAGCCTGTCACCCTGTTTTTCATTCTTAATCTGCCTCTGAAAACTTCCAGATGTTTCATCTTATAATCCCCCCGCCCCCCCAATAATCCCCCCTCACCCCCCTTTAATAAAGGGGGGATGGGGGGATTTAAAAGATGGGGGTGAGGGGGGATTATTTTCATCTCTACTTCTTCAATAACCTCTGTCTCATCCTTTGCGCGCGCCTGAGTGTAATACAGGACGTCAACCTCCTTGCAGATAACCTTTCTTTCTTCAATCAGGAGTTCCGATACCCTGTACTGCCTTCCGCGGTGGAGATAGATTGCGCCCGGAAATGCCTCTCTGAAAATCCTGGTTCCGCTCAAGTCTCCGATATGCCTTCCTGATTCATCCACTATATCAAAAGGCCTTCCGATGGCCCTAATTTCAACCTCTCTGTGAGGCGTCCTGCTTCTTGAAAACCAGATGCCGCCTCTTTTGCCGGGATTCAACATGCCTTCCTGAACAAGCTCTTCTATCAAAGGCCTAAGTTTTTCAGTGTCATAAACGCTGTCTCCGGCTTTCAGATATATCTCGGATGCGGCGCAGGGAAGATGCTTTTTAATGATATTCTTGTTCTCAGGGTCTATGACTCCGGCCTCGTGAGATTTTTCAAAGAAGGCGTCTGGATGCCTCATAAAATACTGGTCCAGCGCATCCTGAATCGCAATCATCGCAATCAAAGATTCCTGTCCCTCTCTTCCAACCCGTCCTGCCCTCTGCCAGGCGCTTGATATTGAACCGGGATAACCTGCAAGGATGCAGACGTCAAGCCCGCCTATATCAACCCCGAGTTCCAGGGCGCTTGTTGAAACAACGCCGAGAAGGTCGCCGCTGAAGAGTTTCTGCTCTATCTCTCTTCTTTCCTTCGGCAGGAAACCTGCGCGATAGGGGCTGATTTTTCCGGCAAACTGAGGAGCCCTGTCAACAGTCCACTTATAAATAAGCTCTGTAATCTTCCTCGCCTTTGTGAATACAATGGTCTTCAAGCCAGCCTCAAGGCATTTGATGAATAGAGCGGTTGCCTCTGTATAAGGGCTTTCATGCGCCGGGTTTATGAACATGAAGTGTTTCCCCGCGCTCGGAGCGCCGCTTTCCAAAACTGTCTTAAAAGGCAGTCCGATGAGTTCCTCTGCCAGGCTCTTCGGATTTGCAATCGTAGCTGAACAGGCAATGAACTGAGGGTTTGAACCCCGGTAATTGCATATCCTTCTGAGCCTCCGCAATACATGCGCTACATTAGAACCAAACACCCCGCGTAGTGTGTGGATTTCATCAACAACAACATATTTGAGATTCTTGAAAAACCCTTCCCATTTTGCATGAAAGGGGTTTATTGCAAGATGGAGCATATCAGGGTTTGTGAATATGACATTAATGCGCGGTGGAAATTCTGTTTCCCCTGTAAGTCCCTTTTGAAAAGCCGCTCGTATCTTTCCCCTTCTGTATGCTGTTGTATCTCCGTCATAGACCTCAGCACAGCGTAAGGGGGATTTTGTCCCCACCCCCCTATGTCCCCCCTTGCCAAGGGGGGAATTAAAGGGGGGTGAGATACCAATTTTATCGCAAAGCTCATTCAGATTTTTCACCTGGTCCTGCTCCAGTCCTTTCAGAGGGAAGATATAAAGGGCTGTGGTTTCAGGATTCTCCATTATGGATTCAATAACAGGTATGTTATAGATGAGGCTTTTTCCGCTTGCAGTAGGAGTCATTACAACAACGTTCTCGCCCTGCCTGATTAAATCAATTGCCTCAACCTGATGACTGTAAAAAAGCCTTATCCCCTGTCCGGAAAGAACGTCCCTAAGTTTCTCATTGAGGTCCAGCCTCATGTATTTCGGCTCAAGAGGATGGATGTATTTGTGGTTTGCTATTGTTTCGCTGAATCTCTTGTTTTTCTGGAGGGATTCAATCAGGCTGAAAATTGACATCTGCTAATGGATTCCTCTAAGAGTCTTCATCTTCCGGCCAGCCATGCTTGCCTATCAAAGGCACAAACACACACGGCACATGAGTTTGCTCCGAGACGCCTTCTTTGGATTTCTTTACAATCAAAAGCTGCTGCGAAAACCGTATTCCAACCGGGGCAATAATGACGCCTCCGTCAGCCAACTGTTCCATCAACGGCGCAGGAATCCCGGGCGAACCCGCTGTTATCAGTATCCTGTCAAAAGGAGATTCTTCAGGCAGGCCGAGCGTGCCGTCGCCTGTTATGACATGGACATTAATATATCCCAGCGCCTGAAATCTCTCCTCTGCCTTTTTAGCAAGCAAGGCCTTTCGCTCTATTGTAAAAACCTCTCTGGAAAGCTCTGCCAGGATTGCCGCCTGATAACCCGAACCTGTCCCTATCTCCAGGACTTTTTCATTCCCCTTAAGCTCCAGGAGTTCTGTCATTACCGCAACCATATACGGCTGCGATATTGTCTGTTCATCACCGATTGGAAGAGCCATGTCGTCATAAGCCTTGTGCTGCATATAATCATCAACAAAAATATGCCTCGGCGCCTTTCTCATTGCAGAGAGCACGCGTTCATCCTTTATTCCCCTCGGAATAAGCTGGGTATCCACCATCAAGTCTCTCAGTTTCTTAAAGTCTTCCATTGTATTTCAGTGTCAGTGTCAGTTTTTAGTGTCAGTTCTTACTTAACACTGTCACTACTCACTGACACTTTGAATCTCACATCCTCCTCAGTATTTCCCTTGCTGCCATCACCCCTGACGCCGACGCCTGAATCAGCCCCCTGCTCACGCCTGCGCCGTCTCCGACGGCAAAAAGATTTTTAACCTCTGTCTCAAGGTTTCCGGTCAGCTTCAACTGCATTGAATAAAATTTAACCTCCACTCCGTAAAGAAGCGTATGTTTTGAATTTACTCCGGGCGCAATCTTATCCAGGGCGTCAATCATCTCCAGGATATCTGAGAGATAACGGTAAGGCAGGACAAAACTCAGGTCTCCGGGAGTTGCATCTTTCAGAGTGGGCTGGACCATTCCTTTTGCTATCCTTGCACGCGTTGAGCGCCTTCCCATCTGCAGGTCTCCAAGTCTCTGGACAATAACGCCCTTGCCGATAAAGTTAGCAAGCCTCGCAATATATCTTCCGTAAGAAATGGGCTCGTCAAACGGCTCTGTAAATACTGTGCTTACGAGGAGGGCAAAATTTGTGCTGCCGGTTTTTCTGCCGGCATAGCTGTGCCCGTTCACTGTCCAGAGGCCCTTCAGATATTCTTTTACGACCTCGCCGTAAGGGTTAACGCAAAAGGTTCTTACCTTATCGTCAAATTTTTTTGAATAGAAGATTAATTTCGGCTCGTATGTAATGCTCGTAAGATGCTCAAAAACAGAGGCCGGGACTTCAACCCTTACCCCTATGTCAACAGGGTTCTGCAGCAGGGTAAGATGAAGACGCCTGGATTCCTTTTCAAGCCACCTTGAACCTTCCCTGCCCGGAGCCAGTATCACATAATCAGAATAGATTTTATCTCCGTTTTTGAGCCTGATTCCAACAGCCCTGCCCTTTTCTACAAGAACACTTTCAGCATCCGCTCCGAACAACGTTTCAACTTTATCATTAAGCGACTTTTTTACCCTCTTCAGTAAAACCCTGCACCGGTCCGTGCCTATATGCCTTATCCTGGAAGGCACAAATACCATATCATTTTTAGATGCAAGCCTCTCTATCTTCTGAATTTCCTCTCTGCTTCCTCCGTAAGCCTTTTTAGGGGCGCCGTATTTAATGTAGATGCTGTCGGCATAATCTATTAATGACTGAAGCGTATCCCTATCTGTATATCTTAAAAGAAATCCACCGATATCAGGCGAGAGGTTCAACTTGCCGTCGCTGAAGGCCCCGGCTCCGCCCCATCCACTGAGAAGAGAGCACTCAGGGCAGGCCTTGCAGGATACATCTTTTATCATCATCGGGCATTTTCTCTGGTCTATATCCCTGCCCTTTTCTATGATGAGTATCTTTGCATTCTTCTTTTTACCGACAAGTTCAAGCGCGGAAAAGATACCTGCCGGGCCTGCGCCTACTATTATGATATCGTATTTCTTCATCAATTCTAAAATTCAAACTTTAAAAGTTTTGCATTTTGAATTTATTTTATGCCCCGAGCTGCTCGGGGGAACAAGGTTTTCTGCAAAAACTCCAGCGCGCTGTAATTCGTCAGGTCCAGGTGTATGGGCGTTATGGAGACATAGCCTTTCTGAACGGCGTCAATATCTGTGTCCTCTCCGTGCTCCCAGTAAGGAGTGCCTCCCCCTATCCAGAAATGCTTTTCTCCCTTCGGGTCGTAGGTCTCCTGTATAGCATTGTCATAGATGCGTTTCCCCTGCCTGGTGAATTTTACGCCGTAAATGTTTTCTTTTTTTACATTCGGCAGATTAATATTAAGAAGGGTATCGTAAGGCAGAGATTTTTCAAGCGCATACCTGGCGATTTCAAGCGCATAGTAAACCGCTGTATCAAAATGAAAATTCTTTTCGCCCACTATTGAGACGGCAAATGACGGGATTCCCATGATGGTGCCCTCTATCGCCGCCGAGACAGTGCCTGAATAGGTAATATCGTCTCCGACATTCCCGCCCTTGTTAATGCCTGAGACAATGAGCGCAGGCCTTTCCGGAAGGAGTTTGTTAACGCCTATTGCAACACAGTCCGTGGGAGTTCCGTTGACTGCATAAACATGTTCCCTGAGTTCTTCCACTTTCAGCGGTCTGTGCATTGTTAATGCGTGGCTTACAGCGCTTCTTTCCCTGTCAGGCGCAACGATATAGGCGTCTCCAAGTTCCTTCATGGCCATGAAAAGCGCAATAATCCCCTGAGAATGCACTCCGTCATCATTTGTGACCAGGATAACAGCTCTACGAGTCGTGACCATTAGATATTGTATCACAATCTGAAACTAAGCTGGCACAGGGCTATAAACTTAGAATTATTGTGAAATTCATATTCTTTTCATAATTTGTCTGCTATAATTTATCTAAAATGAAAACGACTAAACTGCTGCCTATAATCATATTGATAAGTTTTGCAATCCTGGTCCAGAACACCTGCCCCTATGGATTTGCAGCCAAGACGGCGTTTGCAGCTCCCCGGGCCCAGGACTGCCCTTTCAAAAAGTGTCACACTGCTCCGTCAAAAGAAGGCAGCTCTCCTGCTGAGAATTCCGGCAAAGCCTTGTTTCCAGCTTTTGTTTTGTCCATGCCGGAAGCGCAGGCTGCAATCCATTGCTTTGCGGTTAACAGGGAGCATTCCCTTTTTTCTTCCAACAATTATAAAGACCCCTTCAAAAAACCTATCATAAAACCTCCTGCCGTTTAAACAGCATTACAACCGGAAAGCGCCCTGTGATTTTGCGCGGGGCGGATAGTATTTTCCAAACAAAATAATGCAGGAGGTTTCAGATGAATAAAAAAAAGACAATCCTGAACAGCGCCATTGTGCTCTACTTCATTATCGGCCTTGAGATATTAATTATGATAAGCCCTTTCGCGGGGTTTTTCTATTCGGTGTTTAACCCCTTTTTGCTTGAAATAGCCAAATACCCTGCCACACGGTGGCTTAGCGCTTTTTTCCTTCCACACATGATTGTGCCGCCCGATGCTTTTCTGAAATTCGTCCGCATCCTGGGGTCGGTTCTTTTCGTTGGAGGGATGGCGCTTTTCCTTATCTGCGCATTTCAGATATACGCAAACAAGTTTTTGAAAAAAGGCGCTGTGGTAAAAGGCGTCTACTCATTTATCAGGCATCCCCAGTATCTGAGCCTTGCCATAGCAGGTATCGGCCTCTCCATTCTCTGGCCGAGGTTCCTTGTTGTGGTTCTATGGCTTGCAATGGCGCTGATATACTACTTTCTGTCACAGGATGAAGAAAAAAGAATGCTCAGGGCGCATGAGGCTAACTACAGGCAATACATTGGGCAAACAGGAATGTTTCTGCCGAGGCCTATAGAAAAGGCAATCCTGCCTCAGAGTGCGGCAGGCAAGGCCGGAGTCTTTATTATGCTTTCAGCCGCTGCCCTCGGGGCCGCCTTCTTTCTGAGGGCCTATACGATATCGCATCTTCCTGTCTGGCATGATAAAAATGTGGTTGTCATGTCCATCCTTGATGAAGACAAGTTCAAAATAGAGCACCGGATGCCCGACATCCTCAGGATGGATGCAATCAAGACACGGCTGAACGATAAGGACAAATATCTTGTCTATTTCCTGCCGCCTCACTATATTATGCAGGGGCTGCTTGCAGATACAGGAGGCGACTGGAGGCTTTACAAACAGCACCACACAATATCCATGATTACCGACTGGATATTCCATCCCTTCAGCCATCTCAGCGAAGCGCATCATGGCACGCATTCAGGCATGCAGCATGAAGCGCATTCAGGCAATGGCGGAGTGTCAAAAAGGTTAATATTTCTGAAGATTGAGAATGTTAAGGGTGAAAGATATAACGATGTGTTCTCCATAAATGTGCGGCGCATCCCGCAGTTTATGGTTGACATGGATATACATAATATGCAACTGTTTGATTTAAAGGAACTCCCCGGCGATACAGGCTGGGGCAGTGTTCCAACACCCGTGTTTTAAAAAGTAAGGGGGCAGGACTAACGTCCTGCCCCCTTAGAGAAAAAGTTTTTGAAACAGCAACAGACAAAGGGTCAGGTCTTGCAAGCCCTGACCCTAAAAACTTAGTTTTAACATAGAAAGCGGATATGAAAGAGATTTCCCTGAAGAACATTTTTTTGGTTTTTTTAAAAATGGGCGCCTTCGCCTTTGGAGGGGTCTATTCCATGCTGGCCTTTTTTGAAAAAGAGCTTGTACAAAAGAAGAAATGGCTTACCCACGAGGAGTTCGCCGAAGGCGTCGTCATCGGCCAGTTGACGCCCGGGGCTCCCATAGTAAATACAGGCATATTCATAGGCTATACACTGAAAAGATTGAAAGGCGCCCTGGCGACTGTTGCAGGGCAGGTTCTGCCGGCATTTTTTCTGGTATTGATTATTGCCTATCTCTATATTAAATACAACGACATTGCGCTTATTCGTTCTATACTCAAGGGGATTGGAGCGGCGGTTGTGGGACTCGTGGCCTCTGTTGTTTACAGCATGGGCAAGAAATTTCTGACAAGCTACAAAAGCATATCCTTTGCTGTCATAGCATTTTTATGCCTCGCTATATTTAAACTGAATCCAATAGTTTTAATCGTTATCTCCGGTATCGGAGGTTTGCTGGTTTACAGGGAAGGGAGGCTTTGATGGAGATACTTAAATTCCTCTGGACTATCTTCTATATAAACCTTTTTACTATCGGCGGCGGATATGTCATGATTCCACTCCTCCAGAGAGAGATAGTTGACCATTACCATTGGCTTACAAATAAGGAGTTTATTGACAGCATCGCCATAGGCCAGCTTACGCCGGGGCCGCTTACAATAATGAATGCATTTATCGGTTACAAAGTTTTTGGTTTTTGGGGTTCAGCCGGCGCCGTCGTGAGCACCTATCTGCCTTCTATAATCATCGTGACGATTGTAAGCCGCTACTATGTGCAGTTCAGAAACGCATGGATTGTAAATGCAAGCTTTCAGGGAATAAGGCCCGCAGTGATGGGCTTACTCGCGGCTGTTGCGATAACCTTAGGGAAAGAGTCTCTGGTAGATATTCCAACGGCCCTGATTGCGCTTGGCAGTTTTTCTCTCATCGCCTTCACAAAAACAAGCCCCACCTTTTTAATACTCGGCGCAGGGATATTAGGCGCGCTGATATATTAGGTGTAAACTATCTTTAGAAGGGCAAACAGAAAATAGCTTTTTTATGAACCCTGGATTGTTTTAATGAAAGGAGTTGATTTATGTCATTAATAACCGCAGAGGATATTCAAAAAAAAATGGCTCTTGGGATTAATGTGTTGCACGTTTTTCTTTATCAGAGCCAAAGACAGGGAATATCTTGTCCATTATCCAGAACAACACAAACGGCATAACAAAAATACTGACAGCTCCGCCCAGCCCTTCCTTAAACGTCTCCCAGTCGTGCGGAATTATCGGCATGTGATAGTGCATATACCCTGCAAATGACAGTGAAAAGGCCTGACCTCCTATAACGACATTCCACCTCATCATAAAAACTCCGAACAGAACGAGAGCAACGCCAACAACCGCCCTCTTGATAGAGAGGTTCGGCAAAAGTAAAAGTATAAAGGGGATAAGATTCCCTATTGTATATTGCAGGATGAATATATTAGTAAAGTCCTTTTCGTAAATAATGGTTCTCAAAACATCCCATGATTTCACTGCTGTATACCCCCTGAAAATAAGGTCCAGGAGTTCAAGGCTTATCGCAAAAATAAGGAAAAAGAGAAGATATTTTGCTGTCATGCGAATTACGTTTATCTCAACACCGCCTATCTCCTCTCTTGTCTGAAAACGATAAGCCGCCCGGCTTCTTTTGCGCACAGCCACGAACTTCCGTATTTCCATCGTTACTATATATGTAAGCAGGCACAGCGCAATGCCCGATACTATTGCAGACATTATGAATATAACAGGCATCAGCGGAGTCATCCAGAGCGCATTAGCCTTAACAGAGCCGAATATAAAACCTGCATAGCCGTGAAGGAAACAGGCGACAGGGATTCCCACGCCTGCAAGTATTTTTATTGCCTTTTCGTCCCTCTTAAGCGATTCCTCGCTTATGTCATAGGCTCCGAGCGTAAGAGTACAGAATATCACAAACTTTATCCATTCAAGCAGAGTCTTATCTTTCTTTTCCTTCAGCGGAAGCGATACCTCAACAAAGCGCTTTCTGTATAAAAACCAAAGTTCAGAGGCAACTATTGCCCCATAGCCGGAAAAAACTATCCCAAAGGCCGCGATTGCAGATGTGAAATGCGGCGTCATAAACACATGCATGCCCCTAAAAGGCTGCATCAGGTGGAAAAGCAAAGGCATCGGGGCAGCAAAGAGAAGGGCAAATGAGAATACAAGCGCAAAACGCGCCATATCCTTTAACTGCTTTATCCCAAAAACATGGTAAAGGGATGAAAGGACAAAGGCCCCCGCAACAAGACCTGTCATGAAAGGATACATAACAATTTGCACGCTCCAGTAGATATACTCATTCGGATAGACAAAGAGTTCCTTAAGCGTCCAGAGTTCACCGTGAACCATAACTACCTAACCTCCTTGTCAATGCCCAGATAAAAGACCTGAGGTTTGGTCCCGTATTCTTCTTTTAGTATGCCAACCCTCTCTGTCATGATAATCTTTGCTACAGGGTCATCGGGGTCTTTTATATTTCCGATAAGCCTTGCGCCAAAAGGGCACGCCTGAACACACGCGGGCTTCATCCCCTTTGTTATCCTGTGATAACAGAAATTGCATTTCTCGGCAGTTTTGTACACAGGATGAAAGAATCTCACTCCGTAAGGACAGGCCATAATGCAGTATCCGCATCCGATGCACCATTTTCTGTCTACAAGAACCACTCCGTCAGGAGCCTGGTATGTAGCGCCCACCGGACACACCTGCACACATGGGGGATTTTCGCATTGGTTGCAGAGTTTAGGCACAAAGTATGCCTTCTTTATATCCTCGTTTTTTATCTCCTGATATTTTCCAAGCCCCATATCAATCTTCGGTGTAGCAAAGCCGTCCCTTGCGCCCTTCGGTGAATCTGCAAACACCTGCCCGTCTTTTGTGACCACATATCTTTCAACCCATGTTCTCGTCACATTGGCGTCATAAGGAATCTCATTTTCGTTCTTGCAAGCCTTAACGCAGAAACCGCATCCTACGCACTTGTATGTGTCAATCAGGAATACCCATCTTACCCCGGGCTTCCCGGATTTATCCGCAAAAAGCTTTTTCGGATCTATTATCTCAAAAGCTGCAAGGGGTAATGCTGCGCAAGCGATTCCCTTGACGGTATTCTTCAGAAATTCCCGTCTATTTATCATTTCATCCCCTCCGGAGAAGGTTTATGCGGATTGTGACACATGACACATTCAATCCCGGCATTATGCCTGTCAGGGTCTATGCCTCTTATATTCGCCCTGTTGCTTGTAGGATACGGAAGATATGAGTGGCACCTGAGACACAGCCCCCTGCTTTTATCAATTGCAAGTTTCGCCGGATTCTCAGGATGGCCTAAAGCAGGGCCGTGGCAGTTCTCACACTGGATAATTGCATGGGGCGTTTTTTCAATGCTCTCATACTTGTCAGAATGGCATGTCTTACAGTATTCCCTGCCCTGATACTTAACCTTAACATTCTTCCAGTCTTCAATATTGCCCGCCCTGTACCAGCCATACATATAGCCCCTCTCATGCACGCCAAAATCCTTCGGTACATAAAAGGCTCTGATAACAAGCACAACGGCCGCCATACCGATTACTGCAAAGAGAGGCCGCCAGACATGATTTTTCATAATTGGCTACCCTTTCGCTTAATGCCCACAGTTAAATTATAGGCCATTTAAAACTATGAACCAATAAATTTTCTTGGTTCCCTATATTCATGGCACTTCACGCATTCTTTTTTGGCGCTTTCGTTTGTCACGCGCCAGGAATGAGGCTTATGACATTCCTTGCACTTCATCCCCATGCTCTTGACATGCAGTCCGTGCTTCCCAACATTCGGAATATTTACGTGGCAGTTCAGGCAATTACCCCAGTCGGGCCTTACTGCCTCGTGAGGCTTGTGACACTCGTAACAGTTGAACTGCATTGGAGCGTCAGCAGGCACCTTTATCTTTATAGCCTTTTTAACTGTTGCTGATGACGGCTGGAAAAACTTAACATCTATGGCGCCGTCAGCAATCAGCTCTTTTCTGACAGCTTCTTCTCCATGGCAGAAAAGGCATTTCTTCCTTCCCGGCCTTAAATCCTTTGTGCGGTCCGTATGACAGTTAAGGCAGGGGAGTTTTTCCATGCCTGTGCCGTGAACCTGCTTGTCTTTATGGCATGTATTGCAGAACCTTTCCTCCGGCAGGAACTGATGTATCTTATAACCGTGGCACTTTGCACATTCCACCTGTTCGGTGAACATATGTTTTGCATGGTAACGGGAACGGTTGATTTTCCGGGCTTCAGGATACTTCGCGTTTGTCTCCCAGTGGCAGTTAACACAGCGTTTCCACGGCACAATAATCTTGCCGTGTCTCGGTTCCACTTTCTTCTGCCCTAAAACAGCAAACCTGTAAAGCTGAACAACCTGGTCCTTTTTGGTGGAATGGTGGCACTCATGACAGTTGACTACATTATGTTTGCTCTTGGCCCATGCCTTGTTAGCGTCGTCATGAACATGGCAGAACATACAGGCAGCCGGGTCATGCTCAAAATAATCGTTTATCTTATAACCTACAAGGCCTACGCCTATTAAAAAAGACAAAAAAGCGATGGCCGTAATTATCTTGGCCTTACGCGAAACCTTCTCTGAATACCACTTAATCAACTTATCTAACAAATTGAATGGATTAAATATTAAAAACCCTCCGCTTTACTTTTGAATATTAATCTGCATGCAGCTTCAAGGCTGTTAAATCTAACACAAGAACAAACAAATGTCAAAAAATAGAAAGCGCCTTTAAAAATTCACCCCCTTCCCAAATCATTTTAAATGTGATAGCATTAAGAACACTTTTCCTGCTTGTCCCGTTTAGAGTTAAATCTCTAACGGGGCCTAATTCAAAACCGGGGGGCTTTAAATTTAATGGATGGACTTACCTACAAAAAGGCCGGCGTTGATATTGATGAGGGCGACAGGTTTATAAGCCTGATTTCTCCTCTCGCCAGAAAAACCTTCAGGCCCGAGGTCTTGACAGGAATAGGCTCCTTCAATGCGCTCTTTAAACTTGACACTGATAAATACAAACAGCCCGTGCTTGTCAGCGGCACAGACGGCGTGGGCACAAAGCTGAAGATAGCGTTCATGATGGACAAACACGACACAGTCGGCATTGACCTGGTTGCCATGTGTGTTAATGATATTCTTACAAGCGGAGCAGAGCCTCTGTTCTTCCTGGATTATTTTGCGACAGGCAAACTTAAGCCTGAAAAAGCGGCAGAAGTCATTAAGGGGATAGCAGAAGGATGCAAGCAGGCGGGCTGCTCTCTAATAGGCGGAGAGACTGCGGAGATGCCGGGCTTTTATCCTGAAGGCGAATACGACCTCGCTGGCTTTGCCGTGGGAGTGGTTGATAAGGATAAAATAATAAACGGTTCTGATATAAAAGAGGGCGATGTTCTCCTAGGGCTTGCGTCAAGCGGGCTTCACAGCAATGGATATTCCCTGGCAAGAAAACTGTTTTTTGACATAAAGAAAATGGACGCCTCTGCATATATCCCGGAACTCGGAACCTCTCTCGGAGAAGAACTCCTTAAACCGACAAGGATTTATGTGAAGGCATTTAACAGTATAAAAGCCAAAATCAAGGTAAAGGGCATGGCTCACATTACAGGCGGAGGCATTTCAGGGAATCTGCCGAGGATATTCCCTGATAGAGTAAGCGCCGTCATCAATGAACGCTCATGGACTCCCCCTCCGATATTTCACATCATAAAAGAGCTGGGCCAGGTGCCCCTTGACGATATGAGGATGACTTTTAATATGGGAATAGGGTATATTATTGCCATCCCCGGGGATGAAGCAAAAAATGCCATAGCTATTTTAAACGCAGCGGGGGTTGATTCTTTTGTGATAGGCAATATTGAGTCCGCCTCAGGCGGAGGAGGTCATGGCGTAAGATATGCATAAAATAAGATTTTTGCTTAAAAAGGCGTTTACTCCTATAACAATAATGATAATCCCCCACAGCAGCAGAAAACCTTTCAACCTTAAGATGCCTTCTATCGGCATATTCATTTCAATACTCCTGTGGCTGATTGGAACGGTCTATGTCTTCTCAATAGCTGTTGACAAGCTTGAATATTACAGGATGCAGGAGAAGGTGCAGTATTATTCCAGCCAGTTTACGGAAATGAAGTCAACAATGTCCGCGCTTAAAAAAGCGGAAAGTGAGTTCAGAAAACTCTTTTCTCTAAAGTCCAAAGAGAAGGTTCTTGAAAACGTGGACACATCAGACAGCGGCTCAATTGATATGGAGGCGCTCAAACAGCAGATAAAAAAGACGGTTGAAGACGTCGGCGATATAAGGGATTATCTGAGCCAGCAGAGGGACCTCTTTATGGCAATGCCCAAGGGCTGGCCCATCGTAGGAAATGTAACCTCACCCTACGGGAAAAGAAGGCATCCTATAACCGGCAAAGACGATTTTCATTCAGGGATGGATATAAGCGCCGCCCCGGGCAATCCTGTTAGAGCCACTGCTGACGGCATAGTGAGTTTTTCCGGATGGAACGGCGGCAGCGGCAACCTGGTAGTTATTGAGCACGGCTTCGGATTTTCAACCTTTTATGCCCATAACAAAATGACTGCGGTTAAGGTAGGCCAGCGTGTAAAAAAAGGGGACGTCGTATCCTATGTCGGCTCTACCGGAAATACAACAGGGCCCCATCTTCATTACGAAGTATGGAGAAACGGCAGCCCTGTTAATCCTAAATCTTTTATTGAAGGGAGGAGTTAACAAATGGGTTCAATTGGTTCAATGGTTTCAATGTTTTCAAAGAATACGGAAAGGCTTGAATCATTTATCGGCGTCAACAGTAATTTCAAAGGCGACATAAAGACACAGGGGACCCTGCGCGTTGACGGCACAGTTGAAGGCAATATTGAAACTGACTGGCTCATACTCGGAGAAACAGCGCAGCTCAGGGGCGATGCTTCAGCAAGGGGCATTATTATAGGCGGCAAGGTTGAAGGCAATATTAAGGCCACAGAGATAATAGAGATAAAGGCAAAAGGCGAAGTCCGCGGCGAGCTGACTACAACCAAACTTTTTATTGCGGAAGGCGCAATATTTGACGGGCGTTCCACAATGCACAGGGAAGAATCAAACGTAATTGAACTGCAGGCCAAGGAGAAGGCGTCTTAGGAATTTCATTTTTAGGGCTGTTATTCGGGATACCATCTCCTTACAACAAATTTATCTCCCTTGTCATCGCCCTTATAAGCATTGGCAGGCTGCATTATTTCGCTGACAGCCCTGACTGCGTTTAGCAGATTCTTGACATGCACCCCGCGTGAAATCGTGCTCTCAATCACCTCTCTGCTATTAAGGACTATGAGCACATGCCTTTTATAAACAATAAATAATATCCAGCGGCTTGAACTTCTTTGCTATTTCATCAGGAGACAGGCCTTTCACTTCAACAGGCATCCCGAAGAATAAGAGGGAATCTGTATTGCGGGGCGTATAGCCGCTGGTCGCCTCGTAAAGAAGCCCTGAACAATCAACGCCTTTCAAGGTCCACCTCTTCAATACATCCTCGGGCAAGGCCCCTGACGGTTTATAAAATTCAAGCAGCTCCGGAATTCCCTTTGAATAGTTGCCGCCCCACACATATATTGCCCCGAGCAGCTCAGGGGAAAGCAATCTTTTTATTATCGTGTTTTTGTCAGGCAGTTTCCTCCGGCGTTCCTGCGGCTTTTCAATCCTCTTCTCAACAAACCTGCTGTCTATGTAGTAACCGCTCTGTGTCGGATACGGATAATCCTCTGTCCGCACCTTGAGTATTTCATAACTGTTTTTTTTAATTGTTTGTTCTATAACGAATACCGTATCCGGCAAGGCAACAAATTCAACCTCTTCTATAAGATTTTTGGGGGTGAGCTTTAAGGTCCTTCCGTCACTGCCTCCGAATACAGATTGAAAATCTGGAGTGTTCAGAACAGGAGTCGGCAGGACTGCAACAGCATATTTTGCCTCTTTTGTCTGAGCGCCGGGGCTATTAGAATCCTGTTTCCAACACGAAATTATAGATAGACTTAATAGAACTATAACAAAAAACCTTGTCATCCCTTACGCCTCATGTCATTCCAGCTTGTCCAGTAACCCCTAACTCCCCCTCGCCCCCTCTTAATTTAAGAGGGGGTTGGGGGGCGTTAAGGGGGAAAGAGGGGGTTCAGAAGGATTGCCCCGATTTTATCGGGGCGAGAATGAGCGAAAGCGCTATATCCCGTCCTTTAAAACCTTATTCTGTAACTTCCTTCAGCCATTTCAGATAATCCTCCGGCCCTTCAACAATCGGCAGCGCAATAATCTCCGGCACAGAGTAACTGTGCAGTTCCCTGACTTTCCGTGAAAGGCTGTTAAAAAGTTTCTTTTGCGTCTTAACAATCATCAGGACTTCTGATTCATCCTCTACTTTTCCCTGCCATCTATATATGGACCTTAAATTCTTTACTATATTCACACAGGCGGCAAGCCTTCCCTCAACAAGCGCCCTTGCAATATTAGCTGCCTCATCCTCGCATGACACCGTGATGAAGACTACTATGTTTCCCATGGTTCATCCTCTCTTTACTTTTTAACTCTTTTCCCCTCGTATGACTTAACAAATACTGCAATTTCTTTTGTGAAGGTTTCAAAATCTTTTAGGTTGTTAATCGCAATACTGTAAAGTTCTTCGGGCGTGATCTCTCTATAAAAATGCACCATACGATTTCTATATCCTGCCATAACATAAAGAGTATCAGAGAGTTCTCTTGAAATAATCCCTCTTTCTCCAAGTTCTTTTGCTATAACCTTGTATTCTATTTCCTTAAATCCGTAAGTCTTAGCAAGGATATGCCTGCCGATATCAAAAACAGCCTCTAATGCCCTTCTGAGATAACTTTCTACAAAGGGAGGGTTTTTCTTGTCGCGCAGGAATTCCCCGACGCTCACTGTTGAAAAGGGCTTTAACTCCTTAAGGCAGGCCTCTATAAATCTCAGGAGTTCAAGAACCCGGGCTGTATTCAAATTCGCTATAACCATCTTCTATAGCCTCTAATATCTCACTGTCAAAGATTCTTTTCTTAAAGAGCAAATCCTCGGCCTGCTTCATTATTCCTTCTTCAAATTCATCTGTTAAAAACTCGTCTTTCTCATACACCCTGACGCCTTTTATTATCTCATACTGAAATAGTGTGTTTACCTCATGCATGAACACCAGGTCTATAGTAAAAGGCTCAAGAAGCTTTGAGAGTTCCTTATAAATTTCTCCATATAGCCTGATTGGTTCTGCTGGAAGCTTATTAAAGGCTACTGCAATATCAAGGTCGGAAAAGGCGTCGGGGATTACATCTTCGCCCTCTATATATCTTCTTCCCTGGTCTGCCTGAGAGCCAAAAAAATAAACAAGCAGACAATCAAACCGCCCGGCTATACTCCTTATGTCTTTATCCATGACTCAAGTATAGCATAAAATGCAACACACAAATGGCGCCACAGCTAAAATGAGCATGACGCCGTAGGCGCATTAAACCTTATCAGGATGGCGCGAGGTTATTCCGTAAGCCGTGAAGAAAATCCTGAACTGCTGCGGCGTCTGAATCCCAGCCCTTTCTAACAGGGTTTATTCTGCATTGATAAATTCCCCATCTTTCATAAGCATTGTCTTTGTGCCATTTTTATCAACAAGTATCACAGTGGGCATGAAGAACACAAAGTCCTGATGAAACGGCGCGCTGACATTTCCTCCGAATGAACTGTTGTCGCCAAGCGCAATATGAATCGTGCCGAGGATTTTTTCCGATTCGAGAATATTGTCGGGCCTTTTCGCCATATCATTGGTCCCTATGCCGAGTTCCGCTATATTTGCATTTTCCATGCGCTCTGACAGTTTCCCTCTCAGATAACCGGCGTATTCCTCGTCTCCCGATACTTCTTCAACAAGCCCGTTTTTTACTGTTAATGCCACCTGTGATTTCAAAGGCCTCGTTGGCGCCCACTCAATCACAAGCCGACCTTCTGCCGTGCCTTCCACCGGCGCAAGATATACCTCGCCTGCCGGAAGATTTCCGAATGCTCCCGGCGCTGTGAGAATCCCTGTATCTGATTCTGCCTTCCTGCCTTTTTTTGAAAATGAAATACGGGTGCCATTAGGCGTCTTTATCTCTACAACCTCCGCCTTATCTACAATTCTCGCAATGCTCCTGGTCCTTCTGTCAATCGCTCTCCAGTCCACATTCATTGCGCCCTCAAGCATCGCCGCATCAAACAAAGGCATGCTCGCATAACGTGTTTTGCATGTCCCTGTCAGAAGGTCTCTGAACCTCGTATGGCTTGTAGAATAATTTGAAAGCGCAATGACGGCATTCACAGCAGACTTTTTATTACGGGCTGCAATCTCTCCTGCCCTTCTCATATCAGAATCATCAGCTTTTTTATTTATGAGACGGGCTAACAGCTTTTGCGCCTTCATCTCATTGAATGCCTTTTCGCCGAATGCCATTGCCCAGAGTTTCTGAGGAGGCTCTGCGCCGTGGCTGCCTGTGGCGGGATATTCGTGATAAAGAATCTTTTTGCAGAAAACTTTGCCTGTCTCGGCAATCAAGAGAGCTATGTCGCGCAGTCTTTCCCGTCTGCTTCTGTCCGCATCGTCAATGGATTCTCCATCAAAAGGGATATCTGTAAATATAAGAACACTCTCTGATTTCTTGACGCCGAGATTAACGCTGAATATGTTCCTTAGCGTCTTTGTCGTCAAATTTAATCCACTTTAATCCGCGGGGTTATAAATATGAGGAGTTCTGTTTTATCCTTGGTTTTAGTCTCTTTTTTGAACAGCCATCCGAGCCCAGGAATCTTGGAAAGCCACGGCACGCCGCCTTCACTCTCCGAGTCTGTCTCTGTATAGATGCCGCCGATTACTATTGTTTCGCCGTTTTTAACAATGAGATTGGTCTGTGTCTCACGGGTATTTTTGGGCGGAGTCCCCTGAACACTGCGGCTGAAGTCAAATATATCCCTGGTCATCAAAATCTTAAGAGATATCTGGTCGTCGTTTATTATTCTGGGGGTAACTTTCAACTGAAGTAGGGCTTCCTTTTCCGTAACGCTCGTAGTAGTTGTCGTCCCGGAGGTACTGGATGTAGGAACAAGTATGCCTGTGCCGCTCTTTATATAAGCCTCCTGATTCTCCAGGACCATTACCTTCGGGCTTGACAGAGTCTTGGCATTTCCCTCAGTTTCAAGCGCCGATATCTGCAAATCAAGTATTGCATTCTTCGCCAGAATACCTATGCCTATGGCTCCGCCAGAACCAAGCCCAACCGCTGCCGGAAGATTTACATTCAAAGCGCTTCCACCAAAACCCGCGCCGCCGGTTAATGGAGTGGTCCCTGTGGTTACAGTAGTAGTTCCTGTCGCAGTCGTTGGCAGCGCCCCTACTGTGCCGGTGCTGCCGCTGGCACCGCCGCCTGATGTGCCGCCGCCAAATACATAGGCGTCGCCGTTCCGATACATCGTGCCCCACTGTATGCCCAATTCCCTGCTTGCATTTGTGCTGACCTCAACAATCTTTGCCTCTATCATAATCTGCCTTGTCTTTACATCCACCTGTTTTAAAAGCTGCGTAACCCTCTCTATTGCAGACGGAATATCCCTTATAACTACCATATTACTCTTCGGGTCAGAGGCAATGGAACCCCTCTTGCTTAAGACCTTTGTAATTACGCCTTCAAGGTCTTTAGCGTTAGCGTAGTTAACAGTTGCCGTATAGGTCATAAGGTCTTCGTCTGCTCCTGAAGAAATCACTCTCACAACATTCCCGTCCTTTATGTATGCAAAGCCCTTACCCTTTAATATGGAGTCAATCGCGTCCCACAGGGGGACATTCCTGATGCTTACCGTAACCTTGCCTGTAACTGTTTCGTCAATGATTATGTTTATGCCGTGTTCCTGTCCCAGAGCCCTCAGGACGTCCCGCAGTTCAACGTCCCTTAATTCCATTGATATAGGAACGCCTTTTTCATTTGAGGAGGAATCAGAGGCAGCGTAAGACAGTGAACAGTGAACAGTGAATAGCAAAATAAGAGCAGTAGCGCAGAAGCGCAGAAGCGCAGCAGTTAAAGAAAAAGTCTTTGCAGTTGTATCTTCCTGCTGCTCTATTGCTCTATTGCTCTGTTGCACCCTTGACCCCTCTTTTTTCTGCATTCTCATTCCTTCGCCTCCTTCTCCTCTTTCTTATCTTTGCCCCTGTCATCCTTTTTTATTTGCTCTTTAAACTCATCACTGTCCTTGCCTTTGCCTTTATATGTATCTATTGTAAACTTTTCTACTCCAAGATAAAACCTTTTGCCGTTTTTTTCAAGTGAGACCCGGTCCTTCGCTATATTCACTATCAGAAAATTATCTACTCTTTCATGCTTCCTGTAAAACCCGCCGTTTATTATTGCCACCGCCTTCTTTCCGTCAGAAATAATACCGGTAATCTTCAAGCCTACCGGCATATCTTCTCTGAATGCCTTACCTTTTAGTTTTGCTATCTTGTCTTCATGACGGACAAACGGGTCCCTCCCCCATCTCTCTTTTACCGGTGCATGCAGCGCGTCAAGTTTTATATCCGAAAGGCTCTCAGCGTGTACAAGTGAGAAGTTAAAAGTGAAAAGTAAAATGAGCCCAGTAGCGCAGTAGCCCAGTAGCGCAGTAGTTAAAGATTTCTGCACTAAAGACTGTTGTTCTATTGCTCTGCTGCTCTGCTGCTCTATTTTGCATCCTCATTCTTTTTTCCTCAGATATGTCACTGCCTTCAGCAAAGCTACGCCTGAAGGATACAGCGAAGCGTTTGTCTCAAATTTAAGTTCCTGTATAAGAAATAATTTATGCCGTGTCTCAACATTCTTAATGAAGTCATACAGCTCCCTGAACTTTACCCTCAGTTCAATCTTTACCTTTAATTCTATAAACTTATCCTTATAGTTGAACCCTTCAGGAGCTATGGATACGAAATCAACATTTGCAATAGTCGCCTCCCGGCTTATAGCCGCTAACATGCCTGAGAGGTCTTCTGCATCCGGAAGCGTTATCTTTTCCACAACAGGCTCCTTCGGGATAGCAGTCTGCGACGCCAATGCTGCGTTTATCGCTTCAATCTCAATCTTTAAATTCTGAACCGCCTGCTTTTTGTTCTTAATTTGCAAGACTGACGGTGAATAAAGCAGCATATACGGAACAACAACCACTATTGCCACCAGATTTATCAGAACGATAATCTTTTCCCTCTGCGAAAGGCTCTTAAATTTTTCTTTAATGCTTTTCACGTCCATTTTTGCCTTCCTGTTTGCCGTATACTGTCTACTATATACTGTCTTTTCATGCCCATCTCATCTTTGCCTTCAGTTCAAAAGATATATCCTTGGCGCCTTTCTGCACAAAGACGATTTCAACATCATAGAAGTAGTGAGATGACTCAAGCGCGGATATCAAGTTTGCAACCCCGAGCTGCGTTGTTGAGAAGCCTTTTATATTCATGCGTCTTACGCCCTTTTCATCCCGAGATTCAATAGATGAAAGCCACACATCCTGCGGCACAATAACCGAAATGGCGCTGAGTGTCTGACTCCATCTTGGAGCCTTCTCCATTGCAATTAATATTTCCTTGTCCACCAACAAAGACGGACTCACTGCCACAGGCAGTTGCGGCTTTATCTTTTGCTGAAGTTCTGCTTTCTGTTTGTTCAGCCTGTCCATCTCGGCGCCAAGCTTCCTGGCGTCAATAATATTTACAAGCCAGAGTCCCAGGATTACAACTATATAAACTGAAAGCCCTGCAAGCAGATAATAAAACCGGCCTTTCCTCCCGGCAGCGCCTGCCTTCACCGCTGCAGGGAAAAGATTTAATGTTTCTTTCATGCGGCCCTCTTCGCCAGGCCGATTGCCACAGAAAATCTTGGGCCAAGCGGCCTCAGGCTCTCGTCCTTCATAATAAAGTTGTCAAAGGGGTTTGGGACAACAACAGGGATATCAAGCATCTGAGAAAAGTAATCCCGCACAGCATGATTTATGGCCACCCCGCCTGTGAGGACCACCTCGGGAAATACCTTTTCTTTAAAAGTTGCCTTGTAATAATCTATTGAAAGGAAAATCTCTCTCAGAAATTGATTTAAAACCTCTTTCATCCTCTCGGCAGGGCCGTCCATCAGAATATCATCAACCTCTCCCTCCGAGAGGCCTTCGCTGACAAGCTGATTCTTTATATGCTCGCCTCCCAGTTCAATGGTCCTCGTCAAGCGCAGGGATTCCGCCCTTATTATGTCTATCTCCATGCTTCGCGCGCCTATATCAAGCGCGATTATGTTGCCTGCGCCGTGAAACGGAAGCGCCCTTATAAGACACAAAGGATTTACATCAACTACTGCAACTTTAAGGCCTGCCTCCTTGAACGGAGCAACATACCTCTGAACATTTTTCCTCTCGGCGGAGGCGAAGGTAACAACAATGCCGTCCTGAACTGAGGCTGCTATATAATCATAGACAGCCTCTTCCAGCGGATAAGGCAACTGCCTTTTTATCCCCCACTTAACAGCCTCTTTTAATTCGCCCTTGGGCATTGGCGGAAGGTTTATTGTCCTTATGAACGAGAGGTGCCCCGGAATATGCACTACCGCATCTTTGCCGACAATATTCATCTCTTTGAAAAAGTTTTGAAGTCTGTTTATCAGGAGAGATTCATCTTCTCTGACAGAAGAAGGAATATCCATAAATGCGGCGAGAGAAATCCTTTTGCCGTTAAGTCCTATAACCTTAACAGAACCGGTGCCAAGGTCCACCCCTAAAGGAGGAGGCTTGAACAATCCAAACATTAACGCCCCTTGACCTTAAAATAATACGCCATGAAAAACAGAAAGAGCGAGGCGATGATAAGCGAAACTCCAAATCCAATCCTATATTTAAATGTAGTAATGTCTATCCGGGCTACCATCCTCTGAGACATTTCATTTATTTTCCTTAAACCCCCGGGAGCAAACAGCAGCAAAAGCCCCATTACACCGGCAAGAATACCTATCCATGTAGAATAATCAGCTAATTTCATAAATTTCCTGAGGCTTGAAAGCATCTTCTGATACCTCCTATAGCCTCGTATCCTACTAAATATCGGGTATGCTTTTGCATAATAATCCATCACTCCCTAATGTCGCATATGTATCGTAACTTATTCAGTATTTTCACAAGTTTTCACAGGTTTTGTTCAGCCAAGACAAAACCGCGGCAGATTGTATATAATGTAAAAATGAGATGCAGAGAATGTGAAGGGCGGTTAGCTCAGCTGGGAGAGCGCCACGTTCGCAACGTGGAAGTCGGGGGTTCGAATCCCCTACCGTCCACCAGTATTAAACGCGCCTATTGACCTCTCTCATCTTAAACTCTATAATGTCTTAAAATTATCCGACCTGCCTGTGCCGCACGGCAGACAGGCAGAATGAGAGGCGCTATTCATGCAAAAAAAATTTTTTCTATTAGCAGTCCTGTTCGTTATTCTTGTTTTTAATCCTGCCTTCTCCGCAGATAAAAACAGCTTCCAGATAAAAAAACAGCCAGAGATACAGCAGGTAAAACCAAAGAAACCTGTCAAGATAAAACTGAAGCGCTCTGCGGAAGGGAAATATTCATGGGAGCTTTCAGGAGATGATACTGATGAAGTTGTGCGAGCGGACAGAAGATTGAAAAAATTGCTGAAGATAGAATGAAACACGGAATTATGTTATATTTACCCCGTAGGAATTTTTAACGTGGTGGAGGTTTTATGAAAATAGTTCTTGCATATTCCGGAGGGCTTGATACCTCAGTAGCCATAAAATGGCTTAAGGAGACCTACAATGCAGAAGTCATTGCTTTCTGCGCAGACCTTGGTCAGGGAGAAGACCTTAATGCCGTAAGAAAAAAGGCGCTGCTGACCGGAGCCTCAAAAGCCTATGTTGAAGACCTGAGAGAAGAATTCGTCAGGGATTATGTATTCCCCATGTTGCGGGCAAACGCAGTTTATGAAGAGACATATCTGCTTGGCACCTCAATAGCCAGGCCGTTAATTGCTAAAAAACAAATAGAAATTGCAAAAAAAGAAAAGGCGGATGCGGTATCCCACGGCGCTACTGGAAAGGGCAATGACCAGGTGAGGTTTGAACTCGCCTACTATGCGCTGAAACCGGACATAAAAGTAATAGCTCCGTGGCGGGAATGGCCTTTTAATTCAAGGCAGTCGCTAATCAAATATGCAGCAAAGCAAAACATTCCTGTCCCTGTAACAAAGGCTAAACCTTACAGCACCGACAGAAATCTCTTTCATATAAGCTATGAAGGCGGGATTCTTGAAGACCCATGGGCAGAGCCTCCAAAGGATATGTTTACCATGATGGTCTCTCCTGAAAAGGCGCCGGATAAAGTTGCGCATATTGAGCTAAGTTATGAGAAAGGAAACCCGGCTGCCATAAACGGCAAAAAGATGACTCCTGCAAAACTTCTTGAAGAACTGAATTCAATCGCAGGCAGAAATGGAATAGGCAGGGCTGATATAGTTGAAAACAGATACGTCGGAATAAAATCACGCGGGGTTTATGAGACGCCCGGCGGCACGGTTCTTCACATCGCCCACAGGGCCCTTGAGTCAATAACGCTTGACCGGGAGGTTATGCATCTCAGGGATTCATTGACGCCCAAATATGCCGAGTTTGTATATTACGGATACTGGTTTTCCCCTGAAAGAAGAATGCTCCAGACGATGATAGATGAGGCTCAGAATAATGTGACAGGCACGGTGAGGCTTAAACTTTATAAGGGGAACTGCCAGGTTGTCGGAAGGAAATCGCCAAAATCTCTTTATCAGCCCGAACTTGCGACCTTTGAGGCAGAGAAGGTTTACAATCAGAGGGATGCGGAAGGATTTATAAAACTCAATGCGCTCAGGCTGAAATTACTACGACTGGTGAATAGGTGAATTGGTGAATAGGTCAATGGGCAAATAGGTGAAAAGGATTAATGGAAACTGATAAATTATTTTTCGATTCACCGATTAACCGATTCACCAATTCACCGTAATAGAAATTTATGTCTGACCCTAAATTCTGGATTGCGCTGAGTGATGCGCCTGATATCGGGCCTGTGACGGCCAGGAAACTGCTTGCTATTTACAGAAAGCCAGAGGCCGTTTTTAAAACTTCATATAAAGAACTGTCCAATATCCACGGCATAGGGCCTGCAAAAGCAAAAAGCATAAAAGGATATTCAGAATGGGAAAAGATAGACGCCTGGCTTAAAAAACTTGACGCCGCCGGAATAAAAATAGTTACTTTTAGCGATAAGGATTATCCTGAAGCGCTGAAGAATATAGAAGATGCTCCGGTTGTGCTTTATGTGAAGGGAAGAATACAGAAGGAAGACAGATACGCTGTTGCAGTTGTCGGTTCAAGAAACTACAGCCCGTATGGAAAACTTGCCGCCGAAAAATTATCCTCCGAACTTTCCTCTATGGGATTTACCATCGTGAGCGGCATGGCCAGGGGAATTGATACGCTGGCGCACGCCGCCGCTATTAAATCCGGCGGCAGAAGCATTGCCGTTCTGGGTTCAGGGATTGATGTGCCGTATCCTCCGGAGAACAGAGGCTTAATGGAAAAATTAGCAGAGTCCGGGTATGTGATAAGCGAATTTCCGCCCGGCGCGCCGCCCGACAAAGAGAACTTCCCGAAGAGAAACAGAATAATAAGCGGCTTGTCTCTCGGGGTGCTTGTTGTGGAAGCCGCTGCTAACAGCGGCTCATTGATAACAGCAGGCTGCGCCCTGGAACAGGGGAAGGAGATATTTGCAGTGCCGGGCAATATTAATTCTGCAACCTCAAAAGGCACAAATGAGCTGCTTAAGAAAGGGGCAAAACTCGTGCAGAGCGCAGAGGATATAATAGAAGAACTTGCGCCGGTCCTGAAGGGATACATACGGACCAGAGAAAAGGCAGACATAGAGCTTACGGTTGAGGAAAAGAAACTTTGTGATATAATGACGGCAGAACCGAAGCATGTTGATATACTCTTAAGAGAAAGCAGGATGCCTGCGCAAACGGCGCTTGGAATCCTGCTCTGCCTTGAATTAAAAGGGATTGTGAAACAAACGGAAGGGAAAAAATTTTTCCTTGCATGAATAAAAGAATGGCGAATAGGTAAATAGGTTATTGGGTTTTTGGGTTTTTGCGATTCACCGATTAACCGATTCACCGAGATATTTTTTTGCTTTTTAAATTTTGTTTTTTGGAGGTAATTGAATAAATGAATTCCGTAGTTATTGTTGAGTCGCCTGCGAAATCAAGAACGATAAACAAAATTCTCGGGAAAGATTTTATAGTAAAAGCGTCTATCGGTCATATCCGCGATTTGGTGGAGGGAGAACTTGGAGTGGATGTGAACAACAATTTTCAGCCCAAGTATGAGGTCCCCGCCGAGAAAAAAAAAGTAGTAGCCGAATTGAAAAAAATTGTCAAAGGCGCGGATGTGGTGTGGCTCGCAACAGATGAAGACCGCGAAGGCGAGGCCATCGCGTGGCATTTGTCGGAAGTGCTGGGGTTGAGCGAGAATAAAACGAGACGCATTACTTACTCTGAAATTACGAAAGACGCAATTCAAAAAGCGATTAAAAATCCGAGAACAATTGATAAAAGTTTAGTTGACGCGCAGCAGGCGCGCAGGGTTTTGGACCGATTGGTCGGCTATGAGATTTCGCCAATCCTTTGGAAGAAAGTTAAGCCTGCGCTATCGGCAGGAAGGGTGCAGAGCGTTGCCGTGAGATTGATTGTGGAGCGGGAAAGAGAGATACAAAATTTCAAATCCGTTTCATCTTATAAAGTGTCGGCTGTTTTTCTGAATGAGAAAAATGAGATAGTGAAAGCGGAACTGCCGAAAAAGTTCCAAACCAAAGAAGAGGCGAAAGCATTCCTCGAAAAGTGCAAAGGCGCGGAGTTCTCTATTGCCGGCATAGAGACAAAACCCGCAAAGAAATCTCCATCCGCACCTTTTACCACTTCAACGCTTCAGCAGGAGGCGGGAAGAAAATTCGGATACTCGGTTGCGCAAACCATGCGGATAGCGCAGGGGCTTTACGAGAGCGGAAAGATAACCTACATGCGCACGGATTCGGTAAATCTCTCCGACACTGCGCTGGGACAAGCGAAGAACGAGATTGAAAAATTGTACGGAAAAGATTTCCTGAATATCCGCCGTTACAAAACCAAGAGCAAAGGCGCACAGGAGGCGCACGAGGCCATCCGCCCGGCTAATCTCGGCGTTTACGAAATTGAAGGCGACGCGCAGGAGCGGCGCATCTATGACTTGATATGGAAAAGAACTATTGCCTCACAGATGAGCGATGCGCTGCTGGAGAAAACCACAGCGGCCATCCGCGTGTCAACAACTGAAGAAAAGTTCGCTGCCCAGGGAGAGGTTCTGAAGTTCGAGGGATTTCTCAAGGTGTATCTCGAGGGAAAAGACGAGGAAAACGAGGAAAATGCGGAAGGCGTCCTGCCTCCTTTGAAGATTGGCGAGAAGCTCTCAAACAGAGAAATAACTGCAGTGGAACGGTTCACTTATCACCCGCCCCGCTACACCGAAGCCACGCTGGTGCGTAAACTGGAGGAACTCGGCATCGGCAGGCCTTCCACCTATGCTCCAACCATCTTCACCATTCAAAAGAGAAATTATGTAGTGAAAGAAGACCGCGATGGCGTGAAGAGGAATTTCAGCTGCCTCACGTTGAAGAATGGGAATATCATTGCAGAAGAAAAATCCGAAAACACAGGCGCTGAGAAATCAAAGCTCTTTCCCACTGACGTCGGCATGGTGGTGAACGATTTTCTGATGGATAATTTCAAAGACATTATGGACTTTAATTTCACGGCAAAGGTAGAGGAGGAGTTTGACGAAATTGCCGGGGGAAAATTAGTGTGGACCAAGATGCTTGCGGAGTTTTACAAGCCCTTTCATAAAACCGTGGAGGATACAGCGGAAACATCCGCGCGCCAGAGCGGAGAGCGTGTGCTCGGCAAAGACCCTGTAACGGGAAAACAGGTGCTTGTGCGGCTCGGAAAGTTTGGGCCTATAGTTCAAATCGGGCGTCAGGATGACAAGGAGAAACCGCGCTATGCTTCGCTTCGCAAGAATCAGCGCATGGACGCCATCACCTTTGAACAAGCCATGGAGCTATTTAAGCTCCCCCGCAGCCTCGGCACGCACAAAGGCGATGAGGTGCTCGTGAATATCGGCCGTTTCGGGCCGTACATAAAATATCAGGGCGGATATGTGTCCCTCCCGAAAGACGAAGACCCGAACACGATTTCGCTGGAAAGGGCAAAGGAAATTCTGAACGGCCCCCGCCTGCCCAAGGTATTGGGCCAGTTTCAGGATGAAGACGTCATCGCGGCCAAAGGGAGATTCGGCCCGTATGTGAAATACAAAAACATCTTTGCGTCCCTCGGCAAAGGGGAAGACCCGCTTTGTGTAACGCTGGAGCGCGCCATTGAACTGGTGACAGCGAAGGAGAAAAAAGAGCTGGATAAAATCATTAAAGCGTGGGCTGAGGATGCTCGGGTGCGCGTGGTGAACGGCAGATACGGCCCGTGTATTCAGTCCGGGAAAAAATTCTTCCGCATCCCTGCGGGCAAAAAGCCGCAGGATATTACGCTGGAGGAATGCCTGTCCCTGGCGGGATTAAACGAGGAAAAGAAAAAACCCAAAGCTGCAAGCGCAAAGGGAAAAACGAAAGCCAAAACCCGCAAGACGGGATAAAGTAAAAGCTTCTTACCTGTCTGCGTGCAAACACCTGCCCCTCCTTAACTAAGGAGGGGAGTTAGGATACCCACTTGAAATGAGAAAGAGCCTCAATAAAAGACCCTTGATTATAGGCGTCGGCGGCAGCCACAGCGGAGTCGGCAAAACAACGGTAGCAGAAGCGCTGCTTAAACACCTTACAAATCCCCCCTCACCCCCCTTTACTAAAGGGGGGATGGGGGGATTATGGGGCGCAATCAAATACACAAAAACTGTCATTTACACCTCAATAATTGACGACCCGGAGACACTATCGCAGGAAAGCAAAGATACTGCAAGGCTCATCAACGCAGGCGCCGAAAAAACGCTGTGGGTTCAATCGCCTCCGGAAGAACTCAAAGAGGTTCTTCCCATAGCTGTTGACAGGCTTTCCAATCTCAGAGGGATAATAGTGGAAGGCAACAGCGCAATTGAGTTTTTGAAACCTGATATTGTAATATTTGTATCTGGAAGGCATGGCGGCGCTTTGAAGAAAAGCGCTGTAAGAGTTCTTGAAATGGCAGATATAATTTTATTTCAGTATGAACCTTCCATGAAACTGCCTGCAAAGGCAAAGAGCTTTAAAGTTGTTTTTGAACCGGCATCGGGATTTGATGAATGCCTAAATTACATACAGAAACTGCTAAAATGAGAGACGAATGAAAAACAGGATAGAAGAAACAATTAAAAGAAAGGCCGTCAAAGGCAGGCTTTCATGCAGCGCTGCAAGGAAAATTGCCGAGGAGGCCGGGGTGTCCTATAAAATTGTCGGCGAGGCCGCTGACAGGCTCAAGATAAAAATCACTAACTGCCAGCTTGGTTGTTTCTGATGACTACACTCTTTTTTGAACTTGCCCTGACATTTTATTTTACCGCGGCAATCATCAGCGTTGTAGAACTCTTCAGGAGTTCAAAGACAACGACAAAGGTAATGCTGCTCTTTGTTGCGGTTGGTTTTATTCTGCACACTGTAAGCATCGTCCTGCGTTATGCTGATGCAGGCCGCATGCCGGTAGTAAATCCGCATGAGGCAACGTCATTTTTTTCGTGGTGTATAGTGCTTTTATTCCTTATCCTGGAATTCAGATACAATATTGGGCTGCTCGGTTCATTCATCATGCCTCTTGTCTTTGTCCTGATGCTCTCATCCGCAATGCTGCCAAGAGAGATTAAGCCTTTAAGCCCCGAACTCCAGAGCTACTGGCTCAGCATCCATACGCTCCTTGCATTCATAGGCAATGCGGCATTCGCAATGGCAGCAGGCATAGGAATCATGTATCTGATTCAGGAGCGTTATGTAAAATCAAAACACCCCAGCGGGCTGTTTCAGAGGCTGCCGAGCCTTCAAATCCTGGACGAGATAAATTACAGGCTGATAACAATCGGCTTCCCTCTGCTTACGCTTGCAATCATAACAGGAGCGCTCTGGGCGCAGAGCGCCTGGGGAAGCTATCTGAAAGGAGATTTCCGTGTGGTATGGGCCATTATCACCTGGCTTACATACGCCGTAGTTCTGCACACGCGGCTTTTAGCGGGCTGGCGCGGGAAAAGGGCAGCGATACTGTCTATTATCGGGTTTCTTACAATCCTTATCGCATTCTTCGGGATTAAATTACTCGGAAAGGGTCTTCATGTTTTTCTATGAATATTCTTGTTGTAGGACTAAATCATAAAACTGCTGATGTAGACATCAGGGAAAGACTTACCTTTAACGGGCAGAAACTTGAGGAAGGCCTCCGGAGGATTAAAACCCTTCCCGATGTAAAAGAGGCTGTTATTCTCTCAACCTGCAACAGGGTTGAAATCTATACTGTTGTAAGCAGCGCCGCAGCCGCGCACGAATCAATAAAGAATTTCATCTCGGAGTTTCACGGAATTGACAGGAGCGCGCTCGAAACAACGCTTTACGCATACGAAGGTATAAATGCCGTCAGGCATATCTTCAGGGTTGCTGCAAGCCTTGACTCAATGATTGTCGGCGAACCCCAGATACTCGGGCAGATAAAAGACGCCTTTGAATTTTCTCTCCGAAAAAAGGCCACGGGAATTCTCCTCAATAAACTCATGAAAAAGACAATCTCCGTAGCCAAGCGGATACGCACAGAGACAAAGATTGCCGAAAATGCGGTGTCAATAAGCTTTGCCGCAGTTGAGCTTGCAAAAAAAATATTTACAGACCTTTCATCAAAATCATTCATGCTCCTCGGCGCAGGAGACATGGCAGAACTGGCCGCGCGGCACCTCGCCAATAGCGGGGTCAGAGACGTCATTGTAGCAAACAGAACCTATGAAACAGGCTGCGAACTTGCAAAAGAATTCAACGGCAGGGCTGTAAGATTTGAGGATTTTATGCATGAGATGGTCCATACGGATATTGTGATATGTTCAACCGGCGCATCAAAATACGTGCTCATGAAAGAGCAGATGCAGAAGGTCATGAAAGAGAGAAGGCAGAAACCTGTATTTATCATTGACATATCTGTTCCGAGGAATATAGACCCTGAGATAAATAACATAGACAATGTGTACCTTTATGATGTTGACGACCTGCAGGGCGTTGTTGATACAAATGTACAGGGAAGACAGAAAGAAGCAGAAAATGCCGAAGTAATAATAGCAGAGGAGATAGAAACCTTTCAGAAATGGCTGATATCGCTTGATTCTGTTCCAACTATCGTGGCCCTGCGCGAAAGGGCTGATGCTGTTAAAAAAGAGGAGATTGAAAAACTTCTTAACAAACTGCCTGCCCTCGGTGAAAAAGAAAGAGACGCCGTTGAATACATGGCGTCCGCAATTATTAACAAACTCATCCACCCGCCAACCACGGCATTAAAAGAAGACTCGGAAGACAGAGACATCCTCATAGCAGCAATCAGAAAACTTTACGGCTTGGATGAGAAGGGAGAGTAAGACTGATCGGAACTATGTCGTTTATCAAACCGGCAGTCTGTGTACCTTTCTAATCGCCAACCATTATACAAGTACATAATAGACTGCCCGTCCTTTGCTGCCATAATACCAACACCTTTGCGGTAAAAAGTCCCCTGACCATGTCCCTTATTTTTCCGCTCATTTCAAATACTTCATCCTTTCTATAATCTCTTCTGGAGATGGCAGATATTTTTTTAGTTCACGAGGCAGCCTTTCCGTCAACTTATAAGTAGATATGCCTATCGGCTTTTTCGTGTCCTTCAGCGCATACTCAACGATTGTCCGGCTTTTGTCTTTGCATAATATAATTCCGATGGAGGGATTCTCATCGGGAAGCTTCGCCATATCATTCAGGGCGGAGAGATAAAACTGCATTTTCCCGGCATATTCAGGCTTAAACGCTCCGACTTTCAACTCTATTGCAATGAGGCAACGCAGTTGCCGATGGTACAACAGCAAGTCAATAAAAAACTCTTGCCCGTCTATCTCCAGCCGATATTGATTGCCCACAAAAGCAAAATAGCCGCCCATCTCTATCAGGAATTTTCTCACATTTTCAAGGAGCGCCAGTTCAAGCTCTTTTTCGGAATGCTCTTCTCCGAGTTCCAAAAAGTCAAATGAGTATTCATCCTTAACCGCCAGCTTTGCCTGATGACGATATTTTTCCAGAACGGTTTTGTCAAAGCTCGTTTGATTCGCCATATACCGTTCAAATGCGCCGGCTTCAAGCTGATTTGTCAGAACATCTTTTGTCCATCCGAATCTTTTTGTTATCTTGAGATAAAACTCGCGCCGGATGTCGTCTTTGCAACGCTCCATGATAATGACATTCTTCGTCCAGCTAATTTCTCGCACCATTGGTGCGAGTTTTTCATTAGGATTGTATGTGAGATAGAAATTTCGCATTCTCCAGAGATTTGCGCTTGAAAATCCCTGCATCCCCGGAAACTCTTTTTGCAGGTCTTTTGCAAGTGTCTCCACGACTGCCTTGCCCCAGCTAAGCTTTTCCTGCTTTGTAACTATTGATCTGCCTATGTCCCAATACAGATTTATAAGCTCTTTGTTTACAGCCTTGAGAGCGTCATATTGAGCTTTATATATTCGCTCTTTTATCTCTTTTAGAAATGTCTTGTATTCGGCAGTTACTACTGATGACATTTAATTGTCTCCATTTTTCTTGAAATATTCAACTCTGCCTCGGGCAGGTTTGAATTCTATATTTTGCGATTCAAGTGATTTTATCGACTCGTCGATTCGCCGAGGCGAAAAGCCATATTTATTTTTTCCGTCATAATTTTTCAGGCTGCGCTTCTTCATGACTGATAATAGGGATGTGTCCCCCATTTATTCCGAGAGCTTAGAATTCATTTTTTAATCCAGCCTATTATATTTTCAGAATAATCGTTCCTGTTTCTTCTTCGCCTCTCGCGCAGAGACCCCTGCTGTATCTCTCTTGAGATTTACAATTGAGTTAATATCCAAATTTGTTTTTTCTTTTATATAGGCAGCACGGAGAGCATCAAAATAAATAATGTTCCAGTTCTCAGTCTCAAAATGCTCCCTGAATAAAGGAGAGGTCATTTTATTATGTAGTTGGGCTTCGCGTTCTTCAGGCAATACCATAAATTTATCAACCGAGGCATCCACATTTGAGCCTCTCATTATCGCGCTCATCATACTCGTTGTTGACTCTACCTCAAACACAGCAGCGACCTTATTGCCTTTTATCCATAGCAAGTCAATATTCTCAACAACATCCTGATTTTCAGCATTATCAACTTTAAAGCGTTTTAAGGTCATATACTCGGATAATTTCTTTCCCTGAGAAATAATGCTCTGGTCTTTCTCATATTGCTCTCTTTTACCGACCCAGATGTCAAACCCCTGCTTTTTCCCTATTAATGCCAGCATGGCTATCATCTCGCTATGCTCATTCACTCGCTGCTGGATTTCAGGTTTAAGCATCCAAAACCCGCCGGAAACCTGTCGTGCATATATTTTTAGGGCATCCATAATGCTTGTGCTATCAGAAGTTAATGAATTGGGAAACTCTGTGCTGACAGCATCCCATATCTCTGTAAAAGTGACCTTGCCTTTTTGATGCAGCTTTCTGTAAACAGTCTGCTCCACTCTTTCAGTCAAAGGAATCTCATTTAATCGCCGAACAATTGAAGTGTCTTTAAACCACCACAATTTACCCTCTGCCCCGCCAATTTTTGTAGGCAGAAGCACAAATTCTTTTTCAAGATGATTTTTTAAAACTGTATTGATATCAAGACCGGTATGGAGGCTCGAAAAAAAGCCTTGCTTTGCAAGGACAGGGTCAATGTAGTTTATGATGATTGTATATGGAGTAGGCTCTGCCCTTTCTGCAAGAAGAGCAACGGTTGTATCAATAACAATGTTTTCAAATCTCGCCTCATCTATCTCTTCAGGATGAGACACTTTAGATTTTGATGACGGCTTATTAAATCTCAGATAGAAATCACCCTGTGCAGAACCAAAAGGCTGGAGTAATGACTTTGCAGATGGCCGTGCAAGTTCCTGATGGTGTATCTTTTGTAATTCAAACCCTGAAAAGACACCTGCCCGTATCGTTGCATTACGAACTTTGAATGTTGGGTTATGGAATGTCAGTGTAAGATACCTGTCAGACTTTAAGACCTTAAACATGCCCTGAAAGCTTGATGAAAGCAAAGAATGATAAACATTAAAATCTTTATGCTGCCGCTCATTCCTGATAATCTCATCCGCTACTATGCCTTTAAGATAATCACCGTTCATTTTCAGCCATGAAACCCACATGTATGATAATTCTCCATATTGAATTGAGGCATCATAGGGCGGGTCAGTAAAAATATAGTCAACAACTCGCTCCGGCATTTTCTTCATTAGGTCAAGACATGAGCCATTATAGATGAAAACATCTGCTTTGCCGGAAATAACCTGTTCAAATGAAGACCCTATTTTTATATCCTTGAAAAGCTTATTAGATTCAGCCTTAGCTTTCATAAGACCTTGATGTCCATTGATTGCACTCTCAAATCTATCCCAAACATTCAACTCCATGAATTCACTTGCAGACCAGTAACTATGCTCATTCCAGACAGAACTGAAGGGCCGCGTTGGTCTGACGGGCATCATCTTTGTACACAAATGACTCATAGACGAAAATCCTATTTGCAAGAAATCTTTCAAGTTTTTATTTGATTCTTCTTCTATAGCCTCCATTAGCCATGCGAGTGCCTGAAGGTTGCGCTTTGTGAAAAGCTCGTCAACTGAATCATATTTTTCTTTTTTAACAAATGGCCTACCATCAGGATAGTAAAACTTATTTTTGGGATACCACTCCTTAATTTTCTTAGTTTCGTTTTTTTCAAGCAGGTCTTTATCAAACTTTGTTAATTTACAATCCTTCTCCTGCCTGTCCTCACAATTAGGGCAGGACTGGTAACGAATCTCTATGCATTTATCTTCTTTCCATATGGCACAACCGGAAATAATCTCTTTACCACAATTCCTGCACTTTGTCAGATAGAGGTTTTCAATCTTGCTTTTAACTTTTTTCCTAACACGTTCAAATGCCTCGTGTAATTCAATTTGATCAACAGGTTTTATGGTTAAACGGATAATCTCTGTTGCGATAGGGTTAAGGTCACAGACAATAGCTCGCCGTCCATTTTTTAATGCCTCCATCGCAGTAATCCCGCTTCCTGCAAATGGGTCAAAAATTATTCCATCTTCAGGGCAGTATGCCTTTATAAATTCTCCAACTACATTCCACGTTTTTCGTGACCAGTATTTGTGCCATAGATACATGGAAGTGTGAGCTAACGGCGGGATTTGACGATTGAGATGCTCTATATGTGATTTATCGGATGAACTTGATTTTACACCCCTGTCTGACTTTAATCTATTCCGCTTCAAGAAGTTTCACCATCCTTAGAACTATTTCATATGCAGCAGCTATTCTAACTATCTTCACATCGCCCAGTCCTCTAATCCTTGCCATATCTGAAAGTTTAACGCCCATCATTCCGCTTAAAGAAGTATACTTTTTGAGCAGTTCTTTAGCAAGGACTTGCGGAGTTTTATCTCTGTATCCGCTGACAATCAAAACGGCAAGGAGCTTGTTGTCAGAATAGTCAGGAAGTCCAATTTTGACTTTTTTGACTGCCGGAAGATTCCAGTTGTTTTCCTTAATGATACGTTTGCATATCTCGTAAGGCGCTGCGATTCTCTTAATCTTGCCGTTCTTCAGTCCCTTAATCCGAGAAAGCTCTTCAAAAGTTTTGCCCCAAAGTCCGTATATACCGAAATAATTATCAAACAGAGCTTTTGAGATATCCTGTGCTGTCCTTCCTTTATATCCTGTGCTTATAAGTATAGAGAAAAGCTCGTCTTGATTTAAGCTTTGAGGTCCGAGTTCTATAAGCTTTCCGCCCGGATGTTCCCATGTTTTCATAGAAACCTCTTATTTAAACGCATGGCATAATTTTATACGCATCAAGGCGATATGGTCAATAAGAAAGGCAGGATAAGAAAAGCCCTACACCACCATCCACTGCTGCGGCAGGAATAATCTCTCATAAGTCATCATCGCAAACCTGTCAGTCATCCCTGCAACAAAGTCGCAAACCATCCTGTGTTTGTTCAGTTTCTTTTCTGCGGGAATATTCTTAAAGACCTCTTCAATATGTTCAAGGTAATACTCGTATAAATCCCCCAGTATTTTTTTTGCCTTCCTGAACTCTATTTTTGTAGTATCGCTCTCATACACATGCTCATAAAGAAAATCTCTCAGCATATATGTCGCTGATGACACCTCAGAACTCATAGAGAGCCTTTCAAGCCCTGTCTCAAGGGATTGATAGACACAGTCCTTTACCATTCTGTCTATCCTCCCTGAATGTGTATCACCGAGAATGCCGACAATCTTTTTTGGAATGTCGGTTCTTTTTAGAACCCCTGCCCTTATCGCATCGTCCAGGTCGTGGTTAACATAGGCGATAGTGTCCGAGATGCGCACCACCTGCCCTTCAAGCGTCTCCGCCATCTCTGCCTTTGTTTCCGGAATAATTATTCCCTTGCCTTTTGAATGTTTTACAATGCCGTTTCTTACCTCGTAAGTGAGATTCAAGCCCTTTCCGTTCTGCTCAAGAAAATCCACTACTCTCAGGCTCTGTTTATAGTGTTCAAAACCTCCGGGATGTATTTCTCTAAGTATGGCCTCGCCTGCATGTCCGAACGGCGTGTGCCCGAGGTCGTGTCCGAGCGCAATCGCCTCTGTTAAATCTTCGTTTAATCTCAATGCGCGTGAAATAGTCCTGGCAATCTGTGAAACTTCAAGAACATGGGTTAGCCGCGTCCTGTAGTGGTCGCCTTTAGGCGCAAGGAATACCTGTGTCTTGTGTTTTAATCTTCTGAAGGCCTTTGAATGGATAATCCTGTCCCTATCACGCTGAAAGCAGGTCCTTATCTCGCCTTCTTTTTCAGGCTTCATCCTGCCTTTGCTGTTTGAGCTAAGACATGCCTTTGGGTGAAGGGTCTTTTTCTCAATCTCCTCTGTCTGTTCGCGGATGGTCATAAATGAGTCAAATCATTTATTTGCAGAGTTAATGCCGCTCAATATCTGCTCAATCTGCATTTTAAGTTTCGGTATCTTGTCATGTATAACGCTCCATACAACATCCCATTTTACGCCGAAATAAAAGTGGATAATTTTATCCCTCATGCCCGCAATGTTTTTCCACTCAATATCGTTATGTTTATTCCTGAACTCATCAGGGAGGTTCTTGGCCGCTTCACCGATAATCTCAATGTTGCGTATAACCGCATCCTGAGTCTTTGTGTCTTGTAAAAACATCTCATATTTCATCTTACCGATATATTTCTCAATCCGCTCCGCAGCCTCTTTGATGTCGCTGATGAATTCTTTATTGCCTCTCTTAGACATAAATGGCGCTCTGCTTAATTTTATCGGCAACTTCTTTGACCCTTATTGTTTCTATACTTACAGGAGTTAAAATATCCACTTTTTCTCCGAATAAGTTTTCAAGATATGAAGATAAACCCATAAAATTGTCAAAGTATCCGGTTAGATTAATATCAAAAACCGTCCTGTCAAATTCAACGATGAGGTCAATGTCACTTCTTTTTTTTTGCTCCTCTCTGGCGTAAGAGCCAAATAGTCCTATCTTTTTAACTCTGTATTTCCTCAAAATATCCCGACGCCCTCTCAGAAGGCTTAATATTTCTTCACCGGTTAAAATCTTTTTATTTTTCGCCCTTGCCATTCATGCCTCCACTGAAACCTCAAACCTTTACGCCTAATGATAACATCTCTTTAACTCCTTTTCTATCCTTAGAAAGATGTCAAACTAAGACTATGCAATATACAAAAACCTTTTCTTAAACTCCTTCACTCTCATATTCGCCGAGACTGCTATTTTTTTGATATTCTCAGGTTTAAAGTCTTCTTTCTCCAGTCTCATCATATATTCCCTTCCGACAAGATACGTCTCGGAGGTTATGTCAACATATCTCATCTTCGGCTTCCCTGTCTCAGGCTCAAACATCTCGCAGAAAGGCACTGACTTAAGTTTGCCCTCATAAAAGACTATCATGGAGCCTGTGCCGCCCATCAAGAGAAATTTCACCGCGCCGTATCCGAGGTTCCTGGTATATTCGGCGTCAAACGGAATCGGGTTTGCAGCCCTGAGTTCATAGCCTATATTTTTATCAACGATTGTAACTTTTATGCCCCGGCCTTCAAGGCTTTTATTCACAAGCATCTTCATCACCCTTCCAAGCTGAATCTCGGAGAGCCTCACCCTGCCTGTCTCATCCTTCTCCACACATTCATGCCTCAAAAGCTCTTCAGGGTCAAACTTGTTTGCAATCCCCTCTGCGAGAACGGCAACGCCGTAATCCTTGCCTATTGAAAGCCTTTTGATGATAGAGCCTTCAAGTATGTCAGCGACTTTTTTTAATGAAAGTGTTTCTTCCCTGAATTCTTCCGGTATTAACGTAACTGTCGCGCCTGCCGCCTTCCCTATGCCGAGCGCAAGATGTCCGGTGTATCTGCCCATCGCTGTCACAAAATACCACCTTCCTGTGGCCCTTGCATCTTCAAGAATATTTTCTACGATTTCAACTCCCCAGTGCCTCGCAGTCTCAAATCCGAATGTCGGCATTCCGCCGGGCATAGGCAGGTCATTGTCTATCGTCTTTGGAACATGGACCACTGCAATGCCCCCTTTCGCCTCTTTTTCTATCCATCTTGCCATATAAAGGGTTCCTTCGCCGCCGATTGTAATAAGATACCTCGCCTTGAGCGCTTTCAATGTTGACATAAGAACCCTGAAGCGCTCTTTCGCTTTTTCAGGAAAATCTCTTGATGTTCTCAGGATTGAGCCGCCTGTGATGTGGATTTTGCTCACATTATCAAAGGTAAGTTCTAAAGCCTTCTTCTTATCGCCTGCGAAAAGGCTCTTGAATCCACCGACTATGCCTATCACCTTCTTGCCTTTTTTTATTGCTTCAATCGCAGCAGCGCTTATAACCCCGTTTATCCCCGGCGCCGGACCTCCTCCGACAACTATTGCAATTGTTTCTTTCATAACTCTTTTTTCAATAACTCAGGTATCTCTTTCTTTACATTCACAGGTCTTACCGTCCTCTTGACAATATCCTGAGTATTGCCTACTTTCAACTTGTCAAATAACAGTCCAAACTTGTCTTCAAGTTCCTTCATTATCAGCGCCTTGATATTTGAAGGCAGGTTCCACCACTTTTTCTTTAAAGGGCCAAAACCCTTCTTCCTGGTGCTGTAAATAAACTGCTCTTCTGTCTGTCCTTCTTTCCGCTCCTTTGCATATTCGGTCTTTATGAACTGATAGACTTCATTCCTGAATTCTGAAGGCAAGGACTTGCAGTCATACATGATATTCTGAAACCCTGTCGCAAGATGCACCTCTGATGTGCCTGTCTCAGGGAACATGTGGAAGGCCTCTTCAGGCAGTGTTGACGCTCCATGCTGAACACAGCCTGAAAGGCCGTATTCTTTCCTTGCCATATCAGACAGCGTTCTCAGAGTGTCAAAATCAATTTTTACCTTTGCGAGAGTCCCGTCTGGAAGCACAACTCCGCCATGCGTTGTGCCTGTCTGCACACTGAGCTTGCTCAATCCCTTGCCTGCCTTAAATGTTTCCTTAAATCCATCAAGATATGTCCTGAGTTCATCGGGGCTGCTGTTCTTCCCTCCTATCTCTCCTATCTCTCCGCCGATAGAAACATTAATGCCTTTTGGCTGGATTTCCCTTATATGCGCGCCGAGCTCCGCGGTCTTTTCAAAATTCGGCCTCTGCTGTTCTTTTGTTGAGGGCTTTTCAAGGTCAACAAGCGTTGAAGAGTCAATGTCAATGTTATAAAACTCCGCTTCCACCGCCTCTTTTATCAAGCCCTTTGCATAGTCTGTTTCAGGTTTCGGGTCAGCAAGATAGTTTTTTCGGACAAGCTGAAAATGGTCTCCCTGCACAAACACGGGCCCGCTGAACCCTTCCTTCACAGCAGCGGCAAGCACAACAGTGGAATACTCAAGCGGCCTTTGTTTTGTATAGCCTATCTCTGAACGCGCAATCTCAAATATTAATGCGCCGGCATGTACCTGGTTTGCCTTTCTGAAAATAGCCTTTGCGGCGTCATAGGTAAGCCCCCTGATATTGATTGCAGGCACAGTAAAGCCCGGATAGCTCCTCCCCATTTCTTCATAGAGCCCCTGTATTGAAGCTGGGACGGCGCCTGCCGCCTTTGCAGCCTCTTTTATTAAAAGAAAAAGCGCAAGCTGTCTGTCCTTATCTTCCGTGAATACCGCTTCATAAATAAGCTCATCCATTATTTTTTGCAGCCCTGCCTTATCTTTCAATTCCAGAATGCCCTTGTTGACAGAGAGAATGCCCTTCAGCCCTTTTAAATCCATCTTACCCTCCTGTAGATTTATAAAATAAATTTTAACTAATACAAACGCAATAAGGCGTCATTGCGAGGAGTGAAATGACGAAGCAATCTCGTAATCCTTGCGTAAGATTGCCACGCTCCTGTTAGTCGCTCGCAATGACAATGTAAAAACATTTATTACTTTTATCACAATATGCAAAGTTCAGAAATCACTCAGGAGTCAGTTTCGGCGCGCCCCCGGTATTTGAAAGCATGACTGCTGTTTCCTCATCAAGTTCTCCTGTTTTAACAAGCCCTTCCCTTTCCTGAAATTTCATCAAGGCCTGTTTTGTCCTCGGCCCCGCTTTCCCTGTTACGGGATAGTCGTACAGGCCGCGCGCCTTTAACTCCTGCTGGAGCAATAAAACCCTGCTGTTGCCTTTATATCTGTTTTTGTAAAATACAACTCCCTCTGTAATCATGTTCTTGAATGTTTTTACCGGCAGGATATTCTTTCCCTCTCTCGGGTCTATGAGCAATGCGTCATTTCCCACAACCCACCTGAGAACCACGCACTTGTTTGTCTTCCCCTGCTTCATATACAGGATAGACGGCATATTGAATTTCACCGCCTTATCAATGTCGCTGCCGAGTTTATAAACAGAAAAACCTCTCTTGCCTATCTCATTATTTATCTCAGCGCTGCCTTTTAAATCCTTTTCTCCCCAGATGTTCAGGAGATTTAACGTGCAGGCTGCCTCAAAAAGCTCTTCATTTGAAACCATATATATTCCGTCATTTATGAAAAAACCACCCTCTATTTTTACCCCTTTTAACATGCCGCTTATCTTCTCAAGAAAGCTATCCTCTCTGGATACACTGCCGTATGCAAGGATTACAATAAGAAGGAATATAGCTACTCCGATTATTGCAGGTTTTAAAAAACCTATCCTCCCCTTGCTGTCTGGAGATTTTAAATCTCTTACAGCCTTCCTTACCATGCCTGTATCAATATTAATCTTGCCTTCTGAATAGGAAAGCAGCAGGGTCCTGTCGCAAGCGAGGTTAATAAGCCGCGGAATGCCGCGGCTGTGTTTGTAAATAAGTTTCATCCCCTTTGGAGGAAATATTGCCATCCCGCTGCCTGCAATCCTTAGCCTGTGATTTATGTATATAGTTGTATCGGCGCGGCTTAGCGGCTCCAGATGATACCTGACGGCAATCCTCTGGTCCAGCTGTTTCAGCGGCTCGCTTGCAACAATCCTCTTTAACTCAGGCTGCCCTACGAGAATCACCTGAATCAGTTTCTTTGTGTTGGTCTCAAGATTTGACAGAAGCCTGATAAACTCAAGGCTTTCAAGGCTCAGCTCCTGCGCCTCGTCTATGATGAGGACTGCCTTTTCATTTTTTGAAAATACGTCCAGGAGAAAATTGTTCAGCGCCTCAAGATGGTATTTCTCCGTGCTGTCCGCAGCAGTAACGCCAAAATCATAGTTTATGAGTTTGAGAAGCTCAAGAGGGTCAACCTTTGGGTTGATGATTAGAGAGGTATGAGTATCAGAACCTAAGTTGTTAAGGAGATATCTTATCAGTGTTGTTTTCCCTGAGCCCACCTCTCCCGTGAGCATAATAAAACCTTTATTCTCCGATATGCCGAAATTCAGATGAGCAATGGCTTCCTCATGCTTCTTGCTCATGTAGAGAAACTTAGGATTAGGCGTCAGGCCGAACGGCTCTTCCCTGAAACCGAAGAACTTATTGTATATCATCCCCTGCCCTCCTTCTTTTTTTCTTCCTTATCTTCCTCTGTCTTATCTTTAATAGTCACATCCCTGGCAAAGTCAGGGCAGCGGAGCTCTTTGCCTGATATGGAAAATTTTTTATTGCATGTTTCACGCCAGGCGCAGACTGCACATACATCCATCTATCCTCCTGCATCTACTTCCTGAAATATCTGTTTAACACCTTTTCTATGTTGCCTGCGATGCTGTCTTTAGAGTTTATTATAAAGGTTTTATCACATATCTGAAAGAGTTCTTTTTCAATCCTTGTAACAGGAGGGGGAGCGGGGAACCTTTTCTTCAGTTCCTCCTCAAACATCGGCACAATCTTATCTTTCATTCTCAGCTCCGTGTCCATAAAAAATACCGCTATTTCAGGGGACAGGTCAAAGGTCCTGTCAAGAAATGCGGCAATCTCGCTGTTATAAATCTGCTTGGGAGGGGAAGATTTCACCTCCATATAAAGGATTGAGCCGTCAATCTTTGCAATGACGTCATAATCACCGCCGACTCCCGGTCTTTTGAATTTTACTCCCCAGGCTGCTTCAACCGCAAATTCTCTTCTAAACGTCTCACAAAGGAACCACTCAAGCGTCTCGCCAAAACTCTTTATGCGCCTTTTTATCAGTCTGAAGCCGTCGTCTGCCGGTTCAACCATCTTCACAGAAAGAAGAAAATCAACATAGGCTCCCGTCACATCGGATGCCGCATATCTTGCGACCTGCTCTTTCATAAAATATTCCTGATGCTTTATCACGTCTCTGATAAAGAGGCGGAAAGAGTATTTTTTCAGCATTTCATAAAAATCATCAAGGAATCTCTTTGCAGGAAGCGCCAGGTCTTCTGACGGCTCTTTTTTGTATATTCGGAATCCGCGGCGTTTGAGAAGCGCCTCAAGCGGCGGCGTAAGCTCGGAAAGCGCCTTCCTTAATCTCTTTACCTCGCTGCGCAGGGCCTGGATTTCTTCATCATCCATTCTATCTGCCCTATTTATCAGCTATAAGTTTGAGTGTTACTCTTCTGTGGCGGGGGCCGTCAAACTCGCAGAAGTAAACGGCCTGCCAGGTGCCGAGAACGAGCCTGCCCTCGTCAATGATAACAAGCTGTGACGTCCCAATAATGCTTGATTTTATATGCGCATCGGCGTTTCCTTCCCTGTGGGAGTAATTCATCTCCTGCGGGACCAGTCTGGTCAAGGCATTCTGTATGTCGCGGTGTACTGAGGGGTCTGCGCCTTCATTTATTGTTACCGCCGCTGTTGTATGCGGAACATAGACATAGCATATTCCGCTGACAATTCCTGCCTCTTTAATGACCTCATTGACTTTTTCAGTTATGTCAATAAATTCGCTTCTCTGGCTGCTTCTTACATTTATATATCTAAGCACCTATCCTCCATCTATGATGTATGATACATGATACATGATTCATGGTTTTTTTATCGTGTATCTTGCATCCTGCATCCTGTTATAATTATACCTGAAATAACAGCACAAAAAACATGATAAATTACCACAAAACATGGCGTCTTATCAATTCGGGTTCGGGCAGCGCATCCTACAACATGGCGCTGGATGAGGCCATTGCTATTTCTGTCAGAAAAGGCGCCTCGCCGCCTGCACTGAGGCTGTATTCCTGGGACAGGCCCTCCGTAACTCTTGGCTGTTTCCAGAAAATCAGAGATATAGACTCCGACTACTGCCGTAATGCATCAATCCCTGTTGTGAGAAGGCCTACGGGAGGAAAGGCAATACTTCACAATAAAGAACTTACTTACAGCTTCTCTGTAAAAACTGACAACGCTTTATTTTCAAAGGGCCTCTTTGACAGCTATAAAAAAATAAGCGCGGCTTTTTATCTTGCTTTATCAAAACTCGGGCTTTCTCCGGAGTCAAAATTAGTCAGAGAAACTCATCGCTCAAAAAGCCCGCTCTGCTTTCAATCAACATCCTATGGCGAGATAACCATTAACAGCAAAAAAGCGATAGGCTCTGCGCAAAAACGCTGGACTGACGGACTTTTGCAGCAAGGCTCAATACCCTACCTCAATGACAAACCAACAGCATTAAGAGTTTTCAGACTTCAATCTATTCAGGATATAGAAGGCGCAACGGCAGGACTTATGGAGGCGGTTCCGGGCTTAAGCGATGAAAGGTTCAGAAATATAGTAAAGATTTCTTTTGAAGAGACGTTTAATATAGAATTTATCTCAGCCCTTCCTTCTCAGGAAGAGGAGTTTCTGGCTCAGAAGCTAAATGCTGAGAAGTATCGGACTGAGGAGTGGAATTTCCGGAAACAGGCTCAATCTTCTCATCCGCCTGAGGCGGATTAACCTCGGTGAAAAAATAATATATAAAGGTTGCGGCAATTATAACAAGCCCTAAATAGCTCTGTCCAATATATAGAGTAAACCACCTGACAATAAGAGCAAGCAAATATCCTATTATAGGGATAAAAGATAAAATATAACTTAAAAGCAGCAAAGCAACTATAATGGAAATAGAACCGATAAATACAATGCAGTAGAGAAGGAATGCGCCTTCATGATTATAAAGATATTTAAAAGATTCCTTTATAGACTTAATCGGGCTCGTTCCTTTTAATGCCATTGCCGCAGCTCCGTATAACGTAATAGATAGCGTAATTAAAACTATAAAAAATAAAACTAACGAGAAAAAAATCCTAAAAAATGATGTGAGGGCAGGGTCATCGCCGTTGGACAAGAAAGATACGAGCGCTGCGACGCCTCCGATAGATAAACCTAATATGGAGGCAGCTGCGATAAATACAAGACTTATCACGGTTGTAAAAACAACCAATGGAAAGAATAACCGTCTGCCCTCGGAGAAGAATATCTTTAGATGGAATTCTTCCTTAATTTTTTTTATTGAACCTCCAATGCTGCCGATTGTTCCCCCTAAAACAAATACCTGCAGGGACAGCGCCGCAGTTGCAGAAAGTATAATGCCTATCAGCACAAGAATGACCAGGCCGAAGTATTTTGACAACATCTCAGGGAGCGCATTAAGCATACCAAACATGTCTTGAATACGGGACAGCCCTGTAAGGTCTATCCCGAAGATAATAAAGACAATTGCTAAGGGAACTCCCACAAGGATTACAAATGAGAGGAAAGCGGCAAACACCGCGGCTATTTGAATAAGCACAAGCTGCCAGTTCTTGTTTATAAGTTTAAAGCCGTTTTTTATAGCGCCGCTGTAAGTCATAGTTTTATATTTTACACTAATTGACGAAATAGTTTACAAACAATTATACTTTTTAAAAATATAAGATTGCCGCGCCCCGAGCTGCTCGGGACTCGCAATGACAGAGAATAGACGGCTCTCAATAAATGCCGTAAGGGGTTTTTAAAGATGAACGCTTCCACAAAAAAGACAATACTCAGGATTAGCGGCAACTCTGTCGTTAAGGCGGATGACGCGGTAGCTGTTGAAAAAAGGCTCAGGATACTTATAAACGGGGAAGAGGCGATAAGCCTTTACTGCACTCCCTTTATGATAAGAGAGCTTGTGGTCGGCATACTCATGACAGAAGGAATTATTAAGGGCGAATGGTGCGCTGACAGGATGAGCATAGAATACGGTAACGATATTGTTGTCAACATAAATTCAGCCGACGCGGTCATCCCAAAAGAGAACAGAGTTATAACATCGGGCTGCGTAGGCGGCATAACCTTCGTAAAGAAAATAGAGGACGAAAAAATAACGGATGACTTTTCAATAGAGGCCAAGAGCCTTCTCGGCATCTTCAAGGAATTTCAGCTCCGCTCAGACCTGTACAGGCTTACGGGCTGCGTTCACAGCGCCGCACTCTCAGACGGCAGGCACATTATTGCATTTGCGGAGGATATAGGAAGGCATAATGCGGTTGACAAGGTCATAGGATATTCCGTGCTTGAAAACATAGGGCTCGCAGGGAAGCTGATGCTCGCAAGCGGAAGGCTTTCATCGGAGATTGCGTCAAAATGCTCCAGATGGAGCATCCCCGTAGTTGCAAGCAGGACCGCGCCGACTCATCTTGCTATTGAGATTGCAGAATTGCGGGGGATTACGCTTGTCGGATTTGTCCGGGGGGATAGGCTCAATGTTTATACCCATCCGCAGCGAGTTAAATAAAAAGAGTGACAGTGAATAGTGTCAGTAAAGAAATACAGACGCTGAAAAATGACACTGGCACAGACGCCGGCACTAAGCGCTGACACTGAAAATGTTTTCATTTGAGGCGCTAATAAACAGTATTGAAGACGCCATTGCTCTGTTTGACAGAAAGGCTGTAATACAATTCGTGAATAGAACAGGCGAGGAACTTCTCGGGAGAAGCCTGAAAGAAATAACGGGGAAAAAGTTCAAAGAATTATTTCCGGAAGAAAAAACCATAGCAGAATTGATAAGGAAGTCCATATCCGAAGAGCGTTCTTTCAGCGGCAGGGGGGTAAATATAAACATCGGCAAAATGATAAACGCTGACTTTAACATCTCGCCGTTTTTTGTTCAGGGAGAAACTCAGGGCGCAGTCCTTTCGCTTAAGGAAAATATCGCCCTTGTAGAGAGAGAGGATTACCAGTTTGATTCCCTGATATACCTTCTTGGCGCTTTAGCTCATGAGATTAAAAACCCGCTCGGAGGCATAAAAGGAGCAGCGCAGCTCCTGCGTGAAAAGACACAAACCGAAGGCGTCGGCGAATACACTAATCTTATAATCAAAGAGACGGACAGGTTGAATTCAGTGCTGCAGAATTATCTGACAATCTGCAAAAAACCGTCATTCCACCCGCTTAATATCCACGAGGTTCTGGAAAAGGCATTATCTATTATGGACCTTCCAATGAAAGACCAGGGCGTCATCTTGCAGAAGACGTATGACCTGAGCCTTCCGAGAGTTGTGGGTGATGAAGGGAAACTGCTTCAGGTATTTCTGAACATAATAAAAAATGCCTTAGAGGCCATGGAAAAAGGAGGAAGCCTGACAATCCGGACCGGCGTATCAAAGGAATATGTGCGGCAGAAGGGCAAACCAAAACGCTGGGCTGTCATTTCCATAAAGGATACAGGCGAGGGAATTCCTTCCGGGGATATACCAAAAATATTTCTTCCGTTTTATACTAAGAAGAAGCACGGAACAGGCATAGGGCTGGCCCTGTCAAAAAAAATTATTCTGGACCACAAGGGATTCATTAAGGTTGAAAGCCATGAAGGAAAAGGGGCGGTGTTTAATATCTATATACCATTTGAGGGGGAGTAAGAAACGCAAATGAATAAAGAAGTTCTGATAATCGACGATGATGAAAGCATAGCGTGGGTCATAGAGAAGGCTCTTGAACCGCAGGGCTATAATATCGTCTTGCGCACAAAACTCTCTTCAGGCATGAAAGCCGTAAAAGACGGGCCGCAGGTCATACTGCTGGACCTTATCCTGCCTGACGGAAACGGCCTTGACGGACTCCGCGAAATTAAATCATCAAATCCCGAGGCAACAGTGATAATGATAACAGCTCACGGGAAAATGGAAAGCACGATAGATGCGATGAAAGAAGGCGCTTATGACTATATTGAAAAACCCTTTGATATTGAGGAACTCAAGCTCGTCGTTGAAAAGGCATTTAAAGATATGGCTCTGAGGGAAGAACTCAAAAAGTTCAAAGAGACGGAGGCAGAAGAGCCAGAGATAGTGGGAAGGAGCGAAAAGATACTTAAGGTATTCAAAGAAATAGGGAGGGTTGCGGCAAAGGACATCACAGTTCTCGTTACAGGCGAAAGCGGAACAGGGAAAGAGCTTGTTGCAAAGGCAATACACCACAACAGCAAAAGAAGTTCCGGCCCCTTCATTGCAATAAACTGCGCATCAATGCCAAAAGACCTTATTGAGGCAGAGCTTTTCGGATGGGAGAAAGGCGCATTCACAGGGGCAAAAGACAAACGCATCGGGAAGATAGAAGCAGCAAGCGGAGGCACATTGTTCCTGGACGAGATATCGGAACTTGACATGAACCTTCAGGCAAAACTTCTAAGATTTTTGCAGGACAATGAATTCAGCCCTCTTGGAAGCAACAAGGTGACAAAGGCAGACGCCAGGATAATAGGCGCAACAAACAAGAACCTGAAAGACGCCGTTAGCAAAGGGACATTCAGGGAAGACCTTTATTATAGATTTAATGTTGTGCAGATTAAACTGCCTTCATTAAGAGACCGCAGGGAAGACGTGCTTCTCCTCGCAAAGCATTTCCTCAAAGAGGCTCAGGAAAAATTCAACACAGGGCAGAAAGAACTCTCCAAAGAGGCAAAAGATTTCATGGCTAAATATGACTGGCCCGGCAATGTCAGAGAACTTGAAAACACAATAAAAAGCGCCTGCATTCTTTCAAACGGCACAACAATAGAAAAACGCGACCTCCATGTGGAAGAAGGAAACTCTTATTCAATCAAGGAATTCCTTGAAGATAAATTAAAGAGATACCTGAAAGACATGACACAGCTTGAGACAGCGAACCTGCACACAACTGTGATGTCAGAGGTTGAAAAGGCTGTGATAAGCATCGTCCTCAAGGAGACAAAAGGCAATCAACTCAAGGCAGCAAAGACTCTCGGCATTAACAGAAACACTCTGAGGACCAAGATTAAAGATTATAAGATTAAGTAGTCCGGCAGGCGGTGGACAACAGACACGTTACCATGAAGTTTCAACAATACCTGAATCTATAATTTCTTTATCTTTCGTGATAAGCCTTACATCTTCCTTCATAAGTTCCCTGTAAACTAATGCTGTGCTGCATATAATTCCATCATGAATATCCAGTCCCTTTGGCAGGAATCTGAGAACATTTATATCAAGCGGGTAGATTATACACCTGTTGTCTTGCTCAGTGACCTGAAGAATATCTTCAAAGGACGGGGTTATTCGTTTCCGCTGCGAAAGATAAAATATTTCACTTAAAACAATGGTTGGGATAACAAGCCTGGCATCTTTAGAATTAAGTATATTTAGCGCTTCCTTGCCGAGTTCATCGTTTTCTTCAAAAAACCATACAACTGCATGAGTATCAACAATATATACCATCAGCCCTAAACTTTCACCTCAGTCTCTTTTATCTCTTTCATCGTGAAATGCGATTTGTTTTTCCAGACGCCTTTTAGAGATGAAAATGTCTTCTTCTCTTTTTCCACTTTTGGGGGATATCCTGTCAATGTTTTAAGGACTTTCAACTCTTCTTCAAGGCTTCTAATCTGTGCATCTACAGTTCTAACCTTTACCGTCATGAGATACCTCCTTGTTATGGAAATTTTAGCACAAATTTAAGGAATTCTGCTTATATTATTATACATGCAACCAGCTTAAGCAGGAAAGGCATTAGGCATTAATAACAGAAACACTCTGAGGACCAAGATTAAAGATTATAAGATTAAGTAGCAAACATCCCCCCTTGCCCAAACCTGCCTCAGCGCTTATAATGAAAACAATATATGAAATGAACAGACAGGCGAGACATAGTGCTTGAGCGGTTTTATTTTGCCGATAGTCCACCCCTCTGTGTCCCCCCTTGCCAAGGGGAGAATTAAAAAGGGGGTGAGGCAAAATACCTCGGAGCGCAGCGAGAATGAGCGAGGGTGCTGTGTCTTGCCTGTCACTCATTACTAACTAGTATGGAAAAAATCCTCATCGTTGAAGACGAAAAGAAAATATCCGACATCGTAAAGTCCTATCTTGAGAGGGAAGGCTTCAATGCCACCGCTGCAGAGACGGGCAGGGAAGCGCTTAAGTTAATTAAAGACAGATTTGACCTCATAATCCTGGACCTTAAACTCCCTGATATTGAAGGAGAAGAAATCTGCCGTTCAATAAGAGGAATCTCCGACGTCCCGATAATCATGCTCACTGCAAAAAGCTCGGAAGATGAACGAGTGAAAGGGCTTGGAATCGGCGCCGATGACTACGTTATTAAACCTTTCAGTCCGAGAGAGCTTGTTGCAAGGGTAAAGGCACATCTGAGAAGAACAAAGGCAGGAGAGAAAAAGGTTCTCTCTTTTAACAAAGGCATCCTTATAATAGACGCCGCCTCAATGGAGGTCAAAAAACGAGAAGCGCCTGTTTCCCTTACAACAACTGAATTCAGGATACTGCTCTGCCTTGCAGAAAGGCCCGGCGCTGTCCTGAACAGGCTCCAGCTTACGAATACGGTTCAGGGATATGATTTTGAAGGTTACGACAGGGTCATTGACGCGCACATAAAAAATATCAGGCACAAGATAGAGGATAACATCCAGAAGCCTGTTTTCATAAAAACGGTTTATGGGGCCGGATATAAATTTATAGGAGTGCGGGATTGAAGACGTTATTTATTTTCTCACTTTGAACCATGGATATTTTTATAAATATGATTATGGTAATCTATAAGTAAGGTTACAATCTTATGCCTGTTTTAAAATATAAGACGTTTGAAGATGCAGAAAAAAATCTCTGGAATTTTGCGGCTGATGACAATTATTTTAAGATGGTACTGTCTTTAAACAGCACAATGTTTAAGCAAACAATAGTCAGGGATTTTCCTCATGGTGTTCACAAATATAAATTTCTCAAAGACGCCCAAAAGGAAATGGAAAATTGGCTGATGAAAAGAGCATAGACAGAATTCTGCTTGATATTTGTAAGGCATTTGATTCTGAGGGTGTTTCATATGTTCTGATTGGCGGATGGGCAGTAATAATACACGGATTCCCTCGCCTTACAAACGACATAGATTTTCTGGTAGACAGTTCTGAAGAGAATATATCAAAAATAAAGTACGCGCTGAATAGGGTTTTTAAGGATAAATCCATTGATGAAATCAGGCTTACTGATGTTACTGATTATTCTGTTATACGATATATTTCTCCTGACGGCGTAACAATAGACTTAATGGCAAGAATTGGCGAGCTTGCTGATTACAAGAGTGTAAGCGGGCATATCGTTATATTTGAGATTCTTGGTAATGAAATCCCTATTTTGGATGTGGAGACTTTGATTAAGCTAAAAGATACAATCAGGGATAAAGATAAAATGGATATGGCTTTTCTGAAAGAAAAACTCAAAAAGGGAAAAACGTAATATTAAAAGTTGAAATAACGTCTGAAAATTTTGGAGGGCGCGATGAAAACATTCAAACAAATAACCCTGCCGAGAATTTTATCTGTTCTTTCTATGATATTCCTTGCTTCGTGTGCGTCTGTAGCAGTCCCTAAAGTTTATATGCAGGGTTCGAGTTTGACTATGGAATTGACTCACCCAGCCTACGGAATTAGGGCGATTGCTGTTTCAAAAGATTTGACGGAAAAGTAAATGATGGCACAATGATAAGCTCAAATGAAATAGTTGAAATATCCAAGAAGATTAAATCCCTCTCACAGCTATTTATTTTCGACACCTGCCACGCAGGAGG
>Ga0210015_1000167_pt1 | contig 67769 bp, 72 predicted proteins | sample CryGeymeta201522_FD_185471 | JGI IMG/M metagenome (GOLD analysis project Ga0210015, IMG submission 185471) | Groundwater microbial communities from Crystal Geyser aquifers in Utah, USA - Crystal Geyser metaG 2015-22 (SPAdes) (version 2) | ecosystem: Environmental > Aquatic > Deep subsurface >...
AATAAAAACTAAAATAGGCGGAAGAATGTCGATAAAAACAGTCTTAATGTCAAAGAAATGCGTGGTTGTATTTGATAAATTAATTAGGCTGTTATTTTCGGGACTATAGCAAACAAGAACGCTACTAACGATAAGAACTAAAACGATTAAAATATAGAAGATTGTCTGAGCGCGCTTTTTATTTCCAAAGACGGCATATAAATATTGGTTCCATACAGTGAGCTTTTCGCCCTCTTGCAACGCAGTTTTATGACTACTATGATTCAAAGTGTCCTTCCCTTGACATTAAATTCGTAAACAAAATTTACTTACGATCTTATTAGCTAATTGTCAATCAACAGCGTATTTAAAAAGGACATTAAAAACGAGAGCTGATCTAAACAACTTTGTTAAACTATCAAAATTTTATAAGTAAATCTACTTTTTTACATTGACTCTATTAAACTTTAAATACAACTAGGATAGCGCTTTTACAAATTTGTGAAGGGAAAATCAGCAAAAACTTTTGAAATAATAAACACTTAATTCATTACTTAAAAGATACAAAATATGGCTCATGTAACAAACAAACCGATAAAAAAAATACTGTTTTCAATTTTGGGGACTTCTCCGCAAATTTTGACTGAAACGGTTTATGCGCTCACTCAAAATGATCCTAAATTTATTCCCGATGAGATATTTGTTTTAACCACTGGGTTTGGGGCTGAACAATGTATACGAGGCTTATTTCAAGCAAACGGAGGGTGGTTTAATAAACTATGCCAAATTTATAATTTAAACAGCATCGCTTTTTCGCCTAAACATGTGATTAGTATTCGCAATGATCAAAATGAGATTATTCAAGATATTCGCACCCCAGAAGATAATCGTGCAGTAGCTAACCAAATTAGTCGGATGATTCGAGATTTCACCTCTGACCCGCATGTAGATTTGCATGTTTCAATCGCTGGTGGTCGAAAAACAATGGGCTTCTATGCTGGTTATGCGCTTTCAATGTTTGGACGCGATCAAGACCAACTGTCACATGTTTTAGTATAGGAAAAATTTGAAAGTGAATTGGATTTCTATTTTCCGACACCTTATTCAGAAATCTTTCCATCACGCCGTCAGCCTGATGTATACATTGATAAAAAAGATGCCATTATTGAATTGGCTTTTTTGCCATTTGTGCGCATGCGCCATGCAATTGATGACAAGTTATTAGAAAACATTGAAGACTTTAATGACATGGTTAACTTGCTGCAACGCCAAATCCGCCAAGAGAATCACCATGTAAGGCTAATTTGTTCAGACTTAACGCTTGAGGTAAATAATGTAACCGTTCCTTTGACACGAATGAATTTTATTTTCTATTATTGGATGGCAAAAAAATGCGTTGAAGGGAGTGTGGTTCGCTACGATTTTGAACCTGGAGACAGTGTATCGATGACCTATAGCGCCGAACTATTTGTATGTGTCGATGAAATCTTTGCGGAAGGCACTGATGAACATATCACCGCCATAGAAGATCTAGAGTCTCGTTTTGAAAATGGTTTAAAAAAGCGTTTTTTTGATGACAGGAAGGTTGAAATTAAAGAAATTCTAACCCAATATCTTGGGGTCAATGCCCCATCTTATCTCATTGAAAAAATACCCGGACAGAAGGCGAATGGCATGAAGCTTCAACCCAACCAAATCGAATTTGGTTAAAATCAGTAGCAGTTGAAGTATTTACCTTATTTCAAGGGCCTAAGATTTAATCAATTTATTTTAAAGTAAAAATTGGTACGACCGAGTGGATTCGAACCACCGACCCCCACCATGTCAAGGTGGTGCTCTAACCAACTGAGCTACGGTCGTATATAGGGATATACGAGAATGGTACCAGTGGGCGGACTCGAACCGCCACGCTATTACTAGCAACGGATTTTGAATCCGTCATGTCTACCAATTTCATCACACTGGCATTCTAAAAGAATGCGCGAATTATAGAGATTGACGAGATTGAAGTCAACCTCTTTCATGCGTTTTTACGGCTTAGTTAAGTTTGCTACTTAAATCCTTTATTTTTCTAACCCAAGGCGATATGCCAAAATTGTTTTTATAACGCTGGGCGGCTTTATCTGCTTCAGATCGTGACTCATAACTGCCCGACAGCAAAACATAATAAGCTTCTCCATTGCGCTTTAAGGGGATAATACGCGCGCCTTGTAGCTTGCTCTGCTCGATCATTTTTTCTACCGAGCTACGTTCTGACATACTCGCCAGTTGTAATGTGTAGTTAAAGGCGGGTTCTTCAACCAACCATTTGACATCGGCGGTATAGTTTTCCAGCGGGTCTGAAGGTTCTTCTGCCGCCTTGGGTGAGGTAATTTTTTGAACCAGTCGAACCACCGGTTGATCCATCGGTTTGACTTTAGGTGCTTGCGGCTGTGTTATTTCAGGCTCCGTTACTTTAGCGGCTGATGCGGTTGACTGCTTCTGAGGCGTTCTCAACTGTACGGGAGATTGCTTTTCATTATTCAGGTAAGCCAAAATGGTTTCCAGTTTTTGGTCAATCCCTTTGGTGTATTCTTGCAATTTTTGTTCTAACACTTCAGTGGTAACCACATTTGATGGCAATTGTTCTAATGCCAGTGGTTTTGTGGTGGGCGCTGTAACGTCTGAAGCAGATTGTTGCGGAACCGATGTAACTTGTTGCACTTTTAAGGTCTGTAACTGGGTTTCAAGCATTAAAACTCTTTTTTGCAAGGCCGCAAAAAGCTCGCCCTGCCCCGATGCGGCATTGGTTTGTTGAATATCAGATATCGTTTGCTTAAGTTCTGAGAGTTCTTTTTGATTCTCTTCGTTGATTGCCAGTGCTTTTTGAAGTTCACTGTTGATATTGGTATAGGCAATAAAAACCACCCCTAAAATGGTTAAAAACAGTGACAACATAATAATGACTCCAAAAAATGAAGCTTTATTGGGTTTAGCACGAGCGGGGGTTGATTCGGGTTGAGAATTTGATGAATTACGAGACGAACGTGTTGGCATAACTTCCTCTGCTGCATTTAACCAGTCGTTTAATGTATGTTCAGACTTCCCCTCAGGTGCATTGGGTCGTGAGGAGGACATATTTTGGGCTTTGCTTTCAATGACTTTCAGCAATTCGGCCCTTTCTTTTTCTAATTCTGAGATGGTTTGCGCCATTCGATGAACACTTCTCTGGAAATTTTAAACGGTTAAGGTGTTTGTATTGTAGAATGTAAAATCGATTTTGCAAAGTGATTGTTTTGAACATTGATCCCCCTACGAATTGGGGATCCGTAAAAAGGAAAGATATGCACAGTATTGGTTTAGATGATGTTGGCAGTGCGTTACTGATTACATTGGCATTATTGGTTGCCAGTGCATTAGTGGTCGGCCTTTCTATGTGGTGGCTGTATCGTTTTTTTAAGAACTCTAATGAGGCTGTTGAGCCTGAGTCTGACGATAACACAACGCTAAAATAAGCGTTACCGATGGTGACGGACTAACGTAGCTCCCCGCTGACATACACCCATTGTGATTGCGCATCTCGAATAAAGAAACTTTTTTCGCTCATCATCCCTTTTTGATCCGCCAGTTGATAACTGGCCTTAAACCACACTTTACCGTCGGTATCTTTGGCTTGGCCTTTTTGGGTTTTTAATACCCGCAGTTTTTTCCAAACCAGCCCCTTTTCAAAGGAAATTTGACCAGGCCTGGTGGTTTCTGACCAAGTTTTAAGCAAATAAGCTTCATTTTCAAACACATAAGCACTATAACGAGAACGCATCAAGGCTTCGGCCGTTTTTGCTGTGGCTTGTCCTAAATGCAAAGGTTCACAGCAATCAGCATAGTTTTTTTTGGTTCCACAAGGACACAGTTCAGACATATTGCCTCCCTATTGTAATTCACCGGTTCGGATTAAACGCCTGATTAAATATCGAAGTTTGAGTTGCAACAACACGGCTGCCAACACCAACCCTAAAACAATCCCTAACCAAAATCCAGCGACCCCCATGGCGGGTAGAATCCAATCGGTAAAGGCAAAGATGGCGCCCAATCCCATTCCGATCAGCCAATAGCTAATAAACGTCACGATCATGGTTACTTTGGTGCTGTGAAGCCCCCTTAATGCGCCGGCGGAAACCACTTGAATAGCATCAAACACCTGATAGGTCGCAGCCAACAGCAATAAGGTTGAAGCCAACGCAATCACGTCACTATCTTGAGTGTAAAGCTGCGCAATCTCGTTCATCATCAGCAGCGTAAATAGCGCAATGCCACTACTGATAAATACAGCAACCGCCATCCCTGTTCGTAAACTTCTTCTCAATGCATTTAAACTGCCTTGACCATAAGCCAATCCGCTGCGCACGGTGACCGCCATCGCAAAACTGAGTGGCACCATAAACGCCAACCCGGTGTAACTGATGGTAACTTGATGCGCAGCGATAACCACTGCCCCCATGTGGGCGATAAACAAGGCTATAAAACTGAATAAACTGATTTCAAATAGTAATGCTAAGGTATTGGGAATGCCTAAATTTAGCAGATCTTTGATCCCGTTAGTCCAACTGGGTGATTGAAATTGCCCGGAGGAGAGTTTCACCAAATGGCGTGTCTGCTTTGATTTAATAACATACCAAATCGCCAACCCCAACATAGACCACATCACAATCGCCGTGGCGATACCACAACCTGCGGCACCATAGGGTTCAACAGGCCCCCAACCATAAACAAATAAAGCATTCAGTGGAATATTAAGCAATAAAGCAAAAAAACTAATCAACAAGGTTGGCAAGGTCATCCCCAGCCCTTCCCAAAAGAATCGAAAGGCTTGATAAAGCGCGATGCCCGGCAAACCAAACGCACAGTAAAACAAATAATCATCTGTCAGTTGAAAAACCTTGGGTGAAAGCGACAATTCGTTTAACACCCACTGCAAGTTCATTAACAATACCAATGAAGACAATCCAAGCGGTAACGCAACCCAAATGGCTTGATGCAATAAGGCACTCACGCCGCGCCAGTTTTCGCGGCCTTTTTGTTTAGCCACCAAGGGCGTTAACGCCAGTAAAATGCCGGTGGCAATCATAAAGACCGGGAATAATAAACTGCTTCCCAGTCCAATCGCTGCCAAATCTTTGGTGCCAACTCGCCCGGCCATAATGGTATCGACCACCCCCAGCCCGGTTAAGGCGAGCTGTGCCAATAAAATCGGCAGCGCTAAGCGGAATAATTGACTGAGTTCAAGTTGATAAGGTCGCCACTTTGACGTAAACAACAGACTATTCATCCGGATTGGAATTTGAGTCGGACTTTGAAGGTGTGGCGGTTGTTGATTTAGGAGAGGCTTTATCTTCATCAAGAGCAGACAAGGCTTCTGGCAGGTCATTATCTTCCAGCGTGTCACTCAATTGTGCGTCTGGTGCTTCAATTTGTTCTAACCTATTGGGTAGCAACACAATCACCAAAACTTTTAGCCCCCAATAGATAAGCGCATATACCACCAATGCGAAAATCAGCACAACGGGCAAACCCAGTAACAAATCCACCAATAAAGCGGTACCGCCAAGCACTCTGTCTAAAAAAGCTTTTTCAATAAAGGCGAAATACAACCAATAGATCACACCAAATAGACTGGACAGCAAAACAATCCAATTCAATGGATAAACTAATCGACTATTTTTAAACAAACTAAACAAATTGCCTTCTCCCGTCGGATACTTTTTTGGCTATGGACACGAAACCGCCAGTTTTTGATAAAACAACCATTGCAACCCAATAATGGTACTGGCGACATTAAATTCGGCTTTTAGCAATTTCGCTTTGGCATCTTGAAATGGCATTTTGATTATACGAATATCTTCCATCTCACTGGCCTCACCGGCATAATCCGGTAACTGATTCACATCAACCTCGGCACCATACAAATAAAGCACCTCATCACTGCCGCCCGGGCTGGGGTAAAAGTGACAAATCGGTTCAAATGTGTTGACTTCAACACCGGCTTCTTCCTGAGTTTCTCTTTGACAGGCCGACAACTTCGATTCACCAGCTTCAATCATGCCGGCCACCGGTTCAATCAACCAGGCCTGGTCATTTTGGTCGGCGGCATGCTGTAAGGTACCCGCGCGAATTTGTTCAATGAGAATCACTTGTTGCGCTTTTGGATCATATAACAAAACCACGACTGCCTGACCCCGTCCAAATAGCTCACGAATTAAGGGCGACGTCCATCCGCCTTGATAAAGGCTGTGGCGAAAAGTGATCTGATGCATTTTGAAAAAGCCATCATAAACTTTTTCCACTGTCGATATTTCAAACTGTTTGATCGAATCGGTTTGCATCTTTAGCCTTCCTCTACTCTTGGCACCCGTTGGGTCACGCCGCATAATAATTCATAGCCAATGGTTCCGCACGCCTGAGCAATCACGTCCACACTCAAGCCCTTACCCCACAAAATAACCTCGTCGCCCATCCGCATTTGACCGGCAAGTTTGGTCACGTCTACCGTAATCATATCCATCGACACCCGCCCCACTAAGGGAACCTGCTGACCATGAATGAGTACCGGCGTTCCATTTGGAGCATGCCGTGGATAACCATCGCCATAGCCAATCGCCACCACCGCAATCAACGCCTTCTGTGATGCTCGCCAAGTTTGACCATAACCCACCGTTTCTCCTGCATCTAGCCACTTTAAGGCAATCACTTGAGACATCAGTGTCATAACAGGATGCAGACCTGCGACCCGGTCTGATGTTGCACAGGCGCCATACAGCATAATGCCGGGACGCACCCAATCCAAATGACTTTCCGGAAATCGTTGAATGGCTGCTGAATTGGCCAGACTTTTAGCACAGGCTATCTCAGCAGTGGTTTGATGAAAAACGTTCAGCTGTTGCTGAGTAAAATCATAAGATTCATCAGCGGATGCAAAATGTGACATGCAATAGAGTTGAATCGGCATCGCTAGCTGATGCACTGATTTAATCACCTCGGGAAACTGCTCCGGTAAAAACCCCAGCCGATGCATCCCCGTATCCACTTTTAACCAAATATTTAATGGAACCTTGCTTTGAGCTGAGCTCAACCACTCAAGTTGCAACGAAGAGTGCACCACAAAATCAAAGCGATGGTGCATCGCTACAGCCAATTCAGCTTCAGAAAACAACCCTTCCAATAATACAATTCGATGCAAGAATCCTTTTTGTCGAAGCAAAATCGCCTCTTCAATACAAGCCACACCAAAGCCATCTGCCTTGGTTAATTGTGCTGCGACCCGTTCAATGCCATGACCATATCCATTCGACTTGATAATCGCTAAAATTTTAGCATTGGGCGCAAACCCTCTAACCACTTGCAGATTTTTAGAAAGCGCAGCAAGGTTAATAAGCGCTTTTACAGGTCGGTAAGCCGTCATAACCAAGTAGATGCCCCTTGATGCTGTGTGTAAACGAGACTAATAAGGATCATCTGGCACATTAAAACCGGCATGATTTTCGAATTTAGTGTACTGACCAATAAACGTTAAACGAACATTCGCCAAGGCACCATTACGGTGTTTACCCAAGATAATTTCAGCCGTGCCTTTATCGTCTGAATCCGGATGATAGACTTCATCACGATAAATAAAGATAATCAAATCTGCATCCTGCTCAATCGCCCCTGATTCACGTAAATCGGCCATTTTAGGACGCTTATCGGGGCGTTGCTCTAAATTACGACTTAACTGAGATAACGCAACGACCGGCACATTCAACTCTTTTGCAATCGATTTTAAACCACGTGATATTTCAGAAATCTCATTGACACGATTATCGGTATTGGTCGATCCTCGCATTAACTGTAAATAATCGATAACAATTAAACCTAAGCCTGTCACCTGAGCGGCAGGATCTTCTGCACCAGCGGCTTCAGCCGCTTTATATTGCTCATCCCGAACATCTTTATCAATACGCCTTGCCCTGGCTCGCAAATCGGTAATCATTAATGCTGGGGAGTCATCAATATACACATTGGCACTGGTCAATTGACTGACAGCACGGTTTAAATTATGCCAATCTTCATCTTGTAATTTACCGGTACGAATGCGGTCGGCTTCAATTCGACCCAATGAACTAATCATTCTTAATACCAGTTGTGACCCGGGCATTTCCATACTAAAAACGGCTACGGGAACCCCTTGCAAAGCAATATTTTCTGCCATATTCATCGAAAAGGTGGTTTTCCCCATCGAAGGCCGGCCTGCAACGATGACCAAATCGCCTTTTTGCAAACCAGACGTCACTTCATCAAAGTCACTAAACTTAGTTGCCATACCCGTAATGGTGCCATCTGAGTTAAACCGTTCGTCAATCGTTGTCAAAGCTTGATTAAGCAAGTCTCGCATAGTCTGGTAGTCACGCTGCTGCCCGGAACCATGTTCAGCAATTTGCATTACTTTTGATTCAGCCAAATCCAACACTTCGCTAATTTCCCGACCTTGCGGAAAATAACTGGCTTCAGAAATTTCATTTGAGACGGTTATTAAGGCTCGTAGAATGGCTTTTTGACGAACAATATCCGCATAAAACTCAATATTAACCGAGCCGGGTGTATTTGAAACCAAATCAACCAAATAGGCTTTATCTCCGGCATCAGCTAATTTCCCAATGGATTCCAAATACTCAATAATCGTCACCACATCAAAGGGTTTATTCCGTTCATTAAGCGTTAAAATCGCACCATAAATCAACTGGTGAGCCTGAGTATAAAAATCAAATTCTCTTAAAATAACCGAAACATCAGATAATTTTTCATTATCCAACAGTAAACCGCCAATCACAGACTGCTCAGATTCAATAGAATGAGGCGGGGTTTTAAATAAGGCTTCTTGACTCATAGATTTCCATATTAACGGTCGGGTTCCTCGCAAGTTAAAAAGCATAACCTACGGCAGATAAATGAATCAAATATTATACGACCAATAACGATTAACATTAAACAGAATTGCCAACGTCACGCTATTCGTAACAAAATTTCTAACAAAATTCAGATATAAAAAAAGCGAGGATCAACCTCGCTTTTTAGAGCGTAAACAGCCTAATTTATTCTGCTGCTTTCACTTCTACAGTAATAGAAGCAATCACATCCGAGTGCAGCTCAACATCAAATTCAAACGTACCAATAAAACGCAAAGACCCTTCTGGCATGCGAATATTTTTACGCTCAATTTCAAAGCCGGCAGCCGATAATGCATCGGCAATATCGGCTGTTCCAATTGAACCAAACAACTTGCCTTCATCCCCTGCAACCGATTCAATGGTCACAACGGTTCCGTTCATTTGCTCATAAAGTGCCTGAGCGGCAGCAAGCGCTTCAGCAGCTTGTTTTTCCAACTCTACACGACGTGCTTCAAATTCAGCAATATTGTCTTTGGTTGCTGGTTTTGCTTTGCCCTGAGGGATTAAAAAATTACGTGCAAATCCAGACTTAACCGTCACCTGATCCCCTAGTGTTCCTAGGTTGGCTACTTTTTCAAGTAAAATAACATTCATGGTTAAAACCTCTAAAGTTAAATGCTCACCTTAGACTAACGTTTGGTTAGCCTAGGACTGAGACCAACGGTTTCGTATATCCACCCAAGTGTCTATTAAACCGATAGTCGCTAAAATCAATATTGTTTGTGGAAACAAAAATAATAAAACATACAATCCACCTAACCAAAAGCCGTTTAATTGGCGTTTATTGGCTGAATGGTGTGCAACCGCCAATCCTTGAAACATCAAGCCTGCCATCAGCACACTGGATAAATCCTGAATCAACATAACTTGGGTAAACAAACCAAGCAAGGCAACAATCACCGCTAAAAAAGCAATGTTTTTGGGCAGTCGAATATCATAAAAATCTGCTTGAAATTGGCCTGGGGCATACAGTCTACTCTGCCACCATCTTCCTAACAAAATGATACTAAACCATAACACCACGACAAACATGGCCAGTAGTAGCGTTGCGACCTCTGTGATACTCTCTAGCATCTGCTGCGGATATGCAGTGCCGCTTTGCTCAAAAACGGGCAACAAATAGTCTTTAAACACTTGTTGCCACCAGTTAACCGGATCACCGACCAACCAATGAAAGCCAATAACGGCCAAACCAACCATCAACATATTTAAGCTTAAACTTAATGCCAATGAATCGGTTTGTCTCAGCACCCAACTCAACAGCCAGATGGGTAACATATATTCAAACACCGCAACCCAACCCGGCAGCATAGAACCGGCATAATAGCTGGTGACAGCCAATACCGAGACCATGGCAACAAGTAGAACTTTAAAGCCTTCTTGTACACTGACTCGTAATGTTACCAAGGCGATAATGGCGCCCACCAAAACCCCTAAAGGGGCAATCCAAACGGTTAAAATGGATAAAATCAGTGTCGCTATGAAGGCCTGTTTAGGACCCCGCATAATAAAATTTGCAACACTTAGCATGCGTTTATCCTCTGTTCTCCACAATCAAACTTATTTGTGTTGATCTGTATAAGGCAATAATGCCAAATAACGAGCGCGCTTAATTGCAGTTGATAACTGACGCTGATATTTTGCACTGGTTCCAGTAATACGACTTGGAACGATTTTACCTGTTTCTGTAATGTAGCTTCTGAGCGTATCAAGATCTTTATAATCAATCTCTTTAACGCCTTCAACTGTGAAACGACAGAATTTTTTTCTTCCGAAACCTCTAGCCATTACTTATCTCCTCTACGCTTATCTTCTTTCTGAGAAGCCATTACTGAAGGCTCTGAGACTGCTTCTTTACGCTTAATAAACATATTACGTAAAACCGCATCATTGTAATAAAACAAGTTTTCAAGCTCGCTCAAAGTTGCCTGATCACATTCGATATTCATCAAAATATAATGGGCTTTATGGACTTTATTGATTAGGTAAGCAAGTTGACGACGTCCCCAATCTTCTAAACGGTGAATGGCTCCACCATTTTCTTCGATAAGACCGCGGTAACGCTCTAGCATGGCAGGAACCTGTTCGCTTTGATCAGGGTGCACTAAAAATACGACTTCATAATGACGCATTCATTAATCTCCTTATGGATATAAAGTAAGCTTCCTAGCCAATTCGATGTGCGAATTTGCCGGTGAAGCAAGGAAATTCAGAATTGTTAAGACTGAAAGGCAGGTATTATAACGATTTCTCGATGAGAATCAAATAAAAACAACTGCTTAGAAAAACACCTTGCTATTTTTAGAGAGTTTTTGGCTTAAAATTTCAATAAAAATGCCCAGGCCTGGCCGTTTACACGTTTAGAAGCAACTCAAAATAGGCTTAAATTTAAATAGGAGATAATTAAGGTTGCCCACACCAAAACACACAACCCCAGCATGACAAACACCGCAGCCGACCCCAAATCCTTTGCTAGCCCCGATAATTCATGCCACTCGTCACCTTGACGATCCACCACCATTTCTATAGCCGTATTGAGCAGCTCTACCACCAATAGCATCACCACCGAACCGATTAATAAAATAAACTCTACGGCATTGCTCGACAACCATAATGACAAAGGACTGAGCACCAACAACAATCCCAACTCCTGACGAAAGGCCGACTCATTGCGATAACAAGCTTTTATCCCTTTCCAGGAATAACCCGCTGCTTTAAAAATTCGAACAAACCCTCTATGCCCCGGTTTCATTAATGAATCACCCGGCACTCAATTGGTGTCATCATACTAACGGTGTGTTTACCTCTATTTTTGATCATATTATTCATCCATCGGTATTCGAGAGGGTTAATTGTTTTGGTGATTGATTTCAACCCATTGTAACAATTTCATTTCACCTGACTGGGTTTCAACAATGGCGGTGCAAGACTCAACCCAGTCGCCGCAGTTGTAATAGTCAATACCATTGATTTCACGAATTTCCGGATGGTGAATGTGACCACAGACAACCCCTTTAAAACCCTTTTTTTGACAATCCTCCACCACGGCTTCTTCATAAGCCGAAATAAACGACACAGCCGATTTCACCTTTTGTTTGACATAGGAAGACAAAGACCAATACCCCATACCAAACTTACGACGCACTCGGTTAAAGTGGCGATTCAGCACCACTAAAGATTCATACCCCCAATCGCCCAGCACCGCTAACCATTTTTGCGTTTGAATCACACTGTCATATTTATCACCATGAACCACCATGAGTTTGTCACCATTAGTACAGAGGTGAACGGCTTCATCTGTGAGTTTAATATTGCCAAAATCCACACCTGAATAACGCCTGAGAAAATCATCATGATTGCCGGTTACAAAAATAACTTCGGTACCCCGTTTTGCTTTAGTGAGAATACGTCGAATGACATTGGTATGGGCTTGCAGCCAAAAGATACGTTTGCGAAGGCGCCAACCATCAATAATATCACCAACCAAATACAACTTTTCGCAGTGATTATATTTCAAAAATTCTGATAAAAAATCTGCTTTAGCCCCCTTAGATCCGAGATGAATATCGGAAATAAAAATACTGCGAAAATGCTTAATTTGATGATCATTTTCAGCAACAATCAGATCATCCGCTTCAATATTTTCCATCCAGTCCGGCATCAACGATAAAGAGGTATCTTTCATTAACCCTATCCAATTAATCAAATTTTGGCTCAGTTTAACGACGAGACAAGTCTCGTTGATGACGCTTTATTGACAATTAAATGACTGGTTTTGACTGATTAGTTAGAGATTTTTGCATGAGTGGGACGCGAAACAAAAATGTGGAAAATTTTTTCATTTTGAGACAAAAAACGCAGCGAATAGCCGGCTATTGGCCGGTTTTTTAACGAAAATATCGGAAATTTTAACCCTTTTTATTCGTATAGCCATCTCGTGCAAAGGTCTCTTTTAATAGGAAATTCATATTATTTTCATAAATGAAACTTAAGATGAGTAAGGTTAGGTTTAATCAAACGATTTTAAGGGAATCCAGATGTCGGACTCACATCCTATAACAACCATTCGGCGAGTTACCCTAGTGACTGATGCTTGGAAACCCCAAGTCAACGGGGTTGTCACCACCTTGTCACAACTGGTAAAGCATTTGCAAGGCCTGGAGATTGATGTGGATGTGATTGAACCCAATGATTATCAACATATCCCCCTGCCCACCTACGCTGAAATTCCTTTAGTGTTGCGAAGCAAGGGATTAGAAAAACGGATATTACAGTTTGAACCCCATGCGATTCATATTGCAACCGAAGGCGGATTAGGCTGGAAAGCAAGACGCATTGCCCTCAAACATAAATTGCCCTTTACCACCGCCTATCACACCAAATATCCGGAATATATTCATGAACGATTTCCCATTCCAAAAAGCTGGATTTACGCGATCTTGCGTCAATTTCATCACCCGGCCAAAAATACCTTTGTGCCGGCTCCTTCCATTTTAAAAGAATTAAAACAACAGGGATTTGCGAACACGGTATTAATGAGTCGCGGTGTGGATACCGAACACTTGAATCCACAGGCCGCAATCGATTTGGGATTTAAAAAGCCTATCTATTTATACGTGGGTCGCATTGCGCCGGAAAAGAACATTCGTCAGTTTTTGGACTTAACCTTACCGGGTCAAAAAGTGGTGGTGGGAAAAGGACCCGATTTGTCAAAATTACAACAACGTTACCCGGAGGTGGTCTTTGCCGGCCCTAAATACGGTCAGGAGTTGGCTCATTATTATGCCAGCGCCGATGTGTTTGTCTTTCCCTCGCTAACCGACACCTTTGGGGTCGTCAATTTGGAGGCCATCGCCTGTGGCACGCCCGTTGCAGCTTTTCCGGTGACAGGACCTAAAGACATTATTAAAAACGGCATTAATGGCATTTTACATAAAGATTTAAGGTTCGCTATTGAACAAGCCCTTACGCTCAAAAAGCATCCTGAAAAAATTGCACACTCTATCCCGGAATACACTTGGCAAGGGGCAACCCAACAATTTTTAAACCATCTCGCATGGATTGAACCGACCCACTACCACAGCCAACAAAAATAGGAAAAACTTATGAAGGTGTGTTTATTCACCGATACGTTAGGCGATTTAAATGGCGTTGCGCGTTTTATTCAAGACATGGGCGAGCAGGCTTTTTTGGCGCCAAATCAACTAGACGATTTTGAACTGCATATCGTCACCGCAACGCGTAAACCAATTCCAAAACAGCCTTACATCCATAATCTCGATGTTCGATTTAAAATGGCTGTCCCCTTTTACCAAGAGCTTGATTTGGTTTGGCCGAACCGAAAAAAGATTCGACAATTTCTAGAACTTCAACAGCCTGACAAAGTACATATTTCAACCCCGGGACCATTTGGTTGGGTGGCGAAAACCGAAGCACAAAAACTCAACATTCCGCTAATGGGTACCTATCACACGGATTTCCCCGCCTATCTGTTTGACCTGACTCAATCAAGCTGGTTAAAAAAGCAAACCAACCAAATCATGGCAAAATTTTATCGACAGTTTGATCATGTTTTTTCACGCTCAAATGCTTATTTACCGATCATGAAAACGGATATTCAGCTACGGTCTGAGCAAATCTCTACTTTGATTCCCGGAACCAATTTAGAGCGATTCCACCCACAACACCAGTCAAACACCATTTGGTCTCAATTTGGTTTGTCTGACCAGCGCGCTAAAGTCCTATACGTTGGCCGCATCAATATTGAAAAGAATATCCTGTTTTTACTGAACACCTGGCAAGCGTTAATGGAAAAATATCCAACACTGACTGCTGATCTGGTGTTGGTAGGTGAAGGGAGATTTCGTAAGTTTGCCACCCAATACCAGCCTTATCAGGTGCACTTTTTAGGCCCCGTGCAAGGCCTTGCACTATCGCAACTTTATGCCTCGTCGGATGTCTTTGTCTTTCCATCAACCACCGACACCTTGGGGCAAGTCATTATGGAAGCGCAAGCCAGTGGTCTGGGCTGTTTGGTATCGGATATCGGTGGGCCGCAAAGCCTAATCAAAGACAATGAAACCGGATGGATTTTAAAAGCCAATGATCAAGTAGTCTGGCAACAGGCTTTATATGACGTGCTAACGGATCAAAATATTCGACAGCAATGGCACGCTAAAAGTCGAGCGCATATGCTAAATTATGATATTGCGAATTCCTTTCAGCAATTTCGCCAAAAACATCAATAGAAACCTTTGTATGCATGGGACGCGAAAGCAAAATGCGGAAAAATTTCATGTTGAGGCAAAAAACGCAGCGGATAGCCGGAAATAAAAACCACCCAGGCCTGGGTGGTTTTGAAAGGTTTATTGGGTTTATGTGCTCTAAAGCGATTATAATTCCATTTCTTCTTTGATCTGATCAACCCAAATATCAACACGCTCGGCGGTCATTTCAGGTTGTTGATCTTCATCAATGGCAAGCCCTACAAAAAATTCACCATCTTCAGTAACTGCTTTTGACTCATCAAACTCAAAGCCATCGGTTGGCCAATAACCTGCCGGAATGCCGCCATTTTCCAATGCAATATCATGCATCAGACCCATTGCATCCAGGAAATACTCGGCATAATCGGCTTGATCCCCTAACCCAAAACAGGCAAAGGTTTTGCCGGTGAAATCGATTTCTTTAAAGTCATCCCAAAAGTCATCCCAACTGCTTTGCAACTCGCCATAATACCAAGTCGGTTGTCCTAGAATAATCTTGTCATACTTTGCAAAATCTTCCGGGCTGGCCGTTGCAATATCATAAACATCAACCAGATCACTGCCGATCTTATCTTTAATCATATCTGCTACGCGTTCAGTGTTGCCCGTGTCAGTACCGTAGAATAATCCAACTTGACTCATGTTTTACCCTTTATATAATGTGATGGTTTCTTGTAAAATAAACTCGGCTTCAAAGTATACGAAAAACGGCTGGGAATCTCCAGTTGCAATCAGTAAAGATTTTGCACGAATCATATCATGATTTAATTATATTTAAACCCCTAAAAATTTTATCGAACCTAATGAGTAAAACTAATTCATCAACACCTATAGATTGCTTTAAATGCCGTCATTTCTATATCACCTGGGATGCCAACCAACCCAAAGGCTGTAAAGCGTTTCGCTTTAAAACCAAATTTATGCCCAGTACATTGGTTTTTGAAACCTCTGGACACGATTGCTTAAAATTCTCCCCAAAAACAAACCAACGCAAGTCCTCAAACAACGCTAACGGTTGGATAGCTTAATTTCCGCTTTCAATGAATCAATCACCTGCCACATAAAAGCAATGCCTGGATCCGTTTTCCGTTGAGGTGCAATATCACTATGCCCCAAAATAGCCTGTGCGGACAAACTGGGATAAGTTGCCAACAAGACCTTAATAACCTCTCGTAATGTATGATATTGGCTTGCCGTATAAGGCGTTGTATCCGTCCCTTCCAACTCGATACCAATTGAAAAATCATTACAAGCATCCCGCCCTTCAAAACAGGATTCCCCTGCGTGCCAAGCACGTTGATTAAATGGCACAAACTGCGTCAAGGCACCCGAACGCTGAATATAAAGATGTGACGATACTTTTAACCCCGCAATTTCGGCAAAATAAAGATCTTCGGAAGGGTCAAGCTGGTTGGTAAACAATTGCTCTACACCTTGTCCGCCAAATTTCCCAGGCGGCAGACTAATGCCATGTATCACAATTAACGCTAAATCAGATTCATCAGGCCTGTCATCCTGATTCGGGCTGGGTACATAGCGTGCCTCACGAATAAGATGGCGGTGCAAATCGATACTGAGTGTTTGTGGCTTTTGTAAACTCATTCCCCCCCTCCTCAACCCAAAATTTTCGTTGAAACCCCATTATTAAAAAAACATAGTATTTATAGAGACCTTTGCACGAGATGGCATCACGAATAAAAATGATTAAAATTCCCCATATTTTTGTTAAAAAACGAGCCAATAGCCGGCTATTCGCTGCGTTTTTTGCCTCAATATGAGAATTTTTCCACATTTTTCTTTCGCGCCCCACGCATGCAAAGGTCTCTTATAAAAATTCACTTCTAAATCCTTTTAAAGAATCTTCTATAATAATGATTGATTTTAACAATAATGCAACCACTTTACTCTTAAGGGCATATTCAACTAAATGTTTCACTGGCTACTCGGAAACAAGGACAATCCCTTTCACTATACTCACCACGCCGTGTTACTCGGTGGCGTCATTATGTATTTATCCGCTGGACTGTTTAATTTGCAATTTGCCACTGGTGACCCTTATTTCAGTTATTTTTTAATTGGGGTGATCGCACCGATCCATTTATTTATCTGGTACCGCTCACGCTTTTACAATCAGTTTGATGCCATGGCAATTCTTTTTATTCTGATATCGGTAGTGTTTATTATCCCGTTAAACTGGTTTTTTAATGCTGGATCACTGGGACCAAGCCTCATCCTTTCTTTTATTGCCATTACCTATATTCAAACATTGTTCCATGAAGAGCCGCACACAAAAATCGCCTTTTATGTTTTGTTAACCATTATCCCAGTCATATTAATCCTCTCAGAACCGATGACCAAGCACTGGATTTACCAATACCCTGATGAGACAACCCGACTTTATGACAACCTGTTTAGTTATGTATTAGCAATATGGATCTGTATTTTAATTATGAATATGATGGGCAAACGCTATCAACTGGAAAAACAAAAATCCGAAGAGTATGCCCAACAACTCAAGGTATTAGCTGAAAGAGATTCTTTAACACAGCTCTATAATCGTCAAGCTTTTTCTAAAATATATACTTTAGCGCAACAGCGACACCCACAATTGTGTTTAGCGATTTTAGATATTGACTATTTTAAAACCTTTAATGATCAATATGGTCACGAAACAGGCGATAAGGTTTTAGTGGCTTTTGCAGAAGCCCTGCAACAACTGACCGCTGAAGAAGGTAAAATGGTCTCAAGACATGGTGGAGAAGAATTTTTGGTGCTATTCACTCGACCATTGTCTGCGGCTTTATCTGAGTTAAAACAATTAACCAATCAACTCGATTTTCCCAACACCAGCTATGACCGTTCTATCCAATTTAGTGCAGGCTTAATTCAGGTTTCAAAAAATGAACCCTTAAAATTAGCTGTTCAACGTGCTGACACACTACTCTATCAAGCCAAAAAATCTGGCCGCAATACGATTAAAACACCAGATTAAACTCAACGAATTAACCCTAATCAGAATTAGAATCATGACTTCAATAAATTATTTTCAAGACTTAACCGCCAACATTCAAGCCGCTTTACAAGAAGATATTGGCGCTGGCGATTTAACAGCCGACCTTATCGCACCAAAGCAACAAGCAACTGCAACGGTCATTACCAAAGAACCGGCTATTATTTGTGGCCGCCCATGGTTTGATGCGGTCATGCAGGCGGTTAATTCTGATATTGACATCAAATGGCATGTTTCAGAAGGTCAATCAGTTGATACGGGAGACACGATTTGTACGTTAAAGGGCGCGGCACGCTCGATACTAACCGCTGAACGCAGCGCACTGAATTTTTTGCAAACCTTATCTGGCACAGCAACCCAAACGCGCCAGTATGTTGATCTATTACAAAATACCCATACACAATTATTAGACACCCGTAAAACCCTTCCGGGTCTAAGGCTGGCACAAAAATATGCCGTCCACTGTGGTGGTGGTAAAAATCATCGTATTGGCTTGTACGATGCCATTTTAATTAAAGAAAACCACATCATGGCGGCTGGTAGCATTGCAAAAGCCATTGATAAAGCCAGACAACAACACCCGGATAAATTAGTTGAGGTAGAAACCGAAAATTTTGATGAAGTCCAACAAGCTGTCAACGCAAATACAGATATTATTATGCTCGATAATTTTTCTCTTGAAGCCATTCAACAGGCTGTAAAATGGGTTAATAAACGCTGTTTATTAGAAGTCTCCGGTAATGTTGAATCCGTAGATTTAATGGCATTAGCACTCACAGGCGTTGATTACATTTCTACGGGAGCCATCACAAAACACCTGCATGCCATTGATTTTTCAATGCGTTTTCATCTCCAACAGGAATTAAATTAACGCCATGTTTGACCACATTTTATTAAACATTGTTTTTTTACTACTCATTACCGTCGGACTGGTCTCGCTGTCGCGTCGTATTCATCTTCCGCCTATTTTGAACTATATTATTGTCGGTATCATTGTGGGACCGTTTGGATTTGCCATTATTCAAAGCGAGCAAAGTATCAGCTTTTTGGCTGAATTTGGTATTGTGTTTTTATTGTTTGCCATCGGCTTGGAGTTTTCTTTAACACAGATGGTAGCCATGCGCAGAATTGTATTTGGTTTTGGAAGTTTCCAGGTTTTTGTAACAGGCATTCTGATTTTTCTCACCGCGTATTTAGCTGGGCTTTCAGCTGAGTCTAGTATTGTCATTGCCAGTGCTTTTGCACTGTCTTCAACGGCGATTGTCATCAAACAACTCACCGAACAATCTGAAATTCAAACCCGTCATGGTCGTTCAACGGTCGGCATTTTGATTTTCCAAGATATTATGGCCATTCCTTTGTTGATTTTAATTCCGGCACTGGGGTCGGCCACAGGGGATTCACTCTTATCAGAATTAGGGATTGCCTTTTTTAAAGGCGCCATAGTGGTTGTGGTGATGCTGTTTGCAGGGCGTTACTTATTACGACCGCTCTTTAATGAAGTCGCGACCTCCAAATCACAGGAATTATTTACCCTGACCGTCCTGACAGTGGTACTCAGCGCGGCTGCCTTTACCGAAGAAATGGGCATTTCCATGACACTCGGCGCTTTTTTAGCCGGCATGATGCTCGGTGAAACCGAATACCGTCACCAAATTGAAGCGGATATTCGCCCCTTCCAAGATATTCTGTTGGGATTATTTTTTATTACTGTCGGCATGATGATTTCCCCTGAGTTAATCGGCAATCACTTTATGATAATTATTGGGGTGGCAATCGGTATTATGCTATTAAAAGCATTGGTCATCTTTTTCGTTATGCGTGCCTTTAAAAAAGCTGAAGGCATCAGCCTCAGGACAGCGATTCCCTTGTCACAGGTTGGTGAATTTGGTTTAGTGCTGTTAACGCTGGCATTGTCCTATAAAGTCCTTGAAGAACAGCTTGGACAAATCCTCTTAACCGCAGCCGTTATTAGTATGATGCTCACCCCTGTGTTGATTAAATTTAATGGTCGCATAGCCAATCGTCTGTGTCGCAAAAGTTATCAAACCAATTTTTCTGAAATGGAAAATGTGATTCAGGAAGACAGTAAACACCTATCGAACCATGTCGTGCTATTTGGCTTTGGCCGCGTTGGACAAACCACCGCGAAATTTCTCGTACAAGCGCATATCCCTTTTGTGGCACTGGATATGGACATTAAGCGGGTTAGAGAAGCCCAACAAAGTGGTGAGCCGGTCTATTTCGGTGACTCCGCCAAACAAAGCATTATTCGAGCAACCAATATTGAACAGGCAAAAGTCGCCATTATTACCTTCCATGATTATCATGCTGCCATAAAAACCCTACAAAGTATGCATAATGTGGCACCGAATATTCCCGTTTTGGTCAGATCGCTCGATGATACCCATATCAATGAACTGACGAAAGCCGGAGCCACTGAAGTGGTTCCCGATACCTTTGAATCCAGTATTATGCTAGCGTCCCACCTACTATTAATGGTTGGTAAACCACCCAGTCAGGTGTTAAAGCAAACTAGAATGGCAAGAGAAGGTCGCTATCATTTATTAAATGGTCTTTACCCGGGTGAGTCGGATCATATTCCCTTCGAACAACATCAACTGGGCGAGGTCATCCAGCCCATTCACATTCATGAAGATGCGTTTGCCATTGGCAAATGCCTAGCCGACCTACCGGCCGATGACTTAAAAATTATCGTAAAATCAATTAAGCGTGGTTCGGTTAAAGGAGATGACCCGGATGCTGGTACACGATTGCGGTTCGAGGATGTTTTAATCGTACAAGGGCTCCCCGAAAACATCGGTAAGCTGGAATATTTTATTAATACTGGCCACTAATCATAGCGCTTAATCAAAAACGGGCAATAACGAGTCTCAAAACCAGCCGGCATCATAGACTGATCAAGATGCTAATCAGTTTTATCCTCGATCCAAATCAAGGATGCCATACGCCCGGTTTGTCCATCACGACGATAAGAATAAAACCAGTCTGCTTGATGATAACTGCATAACTGACTCTGAAAAACAGTAGCTATATGGCATTGATTTAACTGAAATTCTGCCAGGCCTGGTAAATTTACCAGCCATTTAAGCGGGTTGACAGGTTGTTGCGTCAAAAATGGCTGATAACGCTGATCTGCTGCCATAAATGCCTCATAGACTTCAGTCCCGACTTCAAAGTATTGCCGGCCAATCGCCGGGCCAATCCAAACCCTTAATTGATCATTTGAGACAGGCAGATGTGCAATCGTTTTAGGGATAATGCCATTCAAGAGGCCTTTCCAGCCGGCATGAATCGCTGCCACCATTTTTCCAGAAACATCACTCACTAAAAGCGGCAAACAATCTGCCGTCATCACAGCTAAAACACGATTGGGCTCATCTGTCCAACTGGCATCTGCTTGCGGAATCGCATCCTCAACATTGATATTTGAGGCCTTGACAACAATATCCGTATGCAACTGATCTAACCAATAAGGTTCGGTTGGCAAGGCTAACACCTCAGCAAGATGCTGACGATTGGCAAGGACTTGACGAGGATCATCCCCAACATGCATGGCAAGATTAAAGCCATCAAAAGGTGGCCGACTCCCATCTCCGATTCGGGTCGTCGTATAAGCCTTGACGCTTTTAGTCATCGGCCAGTCAGGTTGAATCAACCTTAAATCATTCCGACGGAATATCGGCATCCGTTACCCATTCCACCTCAACACCATGATCTTCTTTATCATAGTCATAATCGTCATACCCCATGTCCGAGAGTCTGGTCGCTTTGAAGTCTTCCATATCGTCTCTCAAAATATCGACCAAGGCCAACATATCATCCGGCATCGGCGTTTTCCACTTCATTTTTTTTGCCGTTTTGGGGTGGGTTAAAGAAAGTTGTCCCGCATGCAAGGCTTGTCGTTTAAAGCCTCGCAAATAGTCAACAAACTCTGGCATCATTTGCTGAGGAATGCGCAAACGCCCACCGTAAACAGGATCCCCCAATAATGGAAACCCCAAATAAGCCATATGCACACGGATTTGATGGGTTCGCCCCGTTTCTAATTGGACTCGTACGTGCGTATGCTCACGAAAGCGTTCTAATACCCGATAGTGGGATGTCGCTGGTTTGCCACCAATTTTTAGCACGGCCATTCGCTTACGATCTGTTGGGTGCCGACCAATCGCGTTTGAAATCGTTCCGCCTGAAATCATCTTACCGACAACGATTGCATCATAAACTCGCTCCACAGCATGACGCTGAAGCTGCTCAACCAAATGCGTCTGGGCGGGTACCGTTTTAGCAACCACCATCAACCCGGTGGTCTCTTTATCCAAACGGTGCACAATCCCGGCACGTGGCACTTCTCGAATCGCTTCATAATGATACAGTAAAGCGTTTAATAGGGTACCATCCGGGTTGCCTGCACCAGGATGCACCACCAAACCTGCGGGTTTATTAATGACCAAAATATCGTCATCTTCATAAACAATATCCAATTCAATATCTTGTGCGATAAAATCCACTTCATCTTCTAGCTCAGCGTGACACTGTACTTTCTCATCGCCGAAGACTTTAAAATTGGGTTTGGTTTGAATTTGCCCATCCAAGGTAACATTCCCCGCTTTTATCCAATCCTGAATGCGGGTTCGAGAATAATCGCTAAAGGCATCTGCAAGAACAGCATCCAACCTTTTTCCTGCTTTATCGTGGGTAATCCGAGTTTCTAACTGTTGACGACTCAATCCGTGCTCCAAAGGGGTCAGAAACCATGACCATTCACTGAGTCATGGCATTGTAAACCCCATTTATCTATTTATTATTTTGACCTATGGTATCATATCTTCTTTAATTTTAACGCTCAGAAACCATCGGATTTAATCACCTTAAAAGTCTATGCTTTTATAAAAAAGGCCTTTTACATGCAATCATTGGCCGTTTTCCGTTCGGCTTCTTGATTTACTCGTTGACAAGCATCCATCTATGAAGAAACTGATCAAACCATTATTACTGATATTTCTGTTTAGCCTACAAGGCTGTTCTTTAATTGACAAACCCAAGGATGAGTGGGATGCGAAAGATTATTATGAACGTGCGGCAGAGGCAAAAGAATCTCAAAACTGGAGCCTGGCCATCCAGCTTTATGAGGAACTCAAAGCCTATTATCCCTATGGGGAATATGCGGAGCAGGCTTATTTAGATCTGGCTTATGTTTATTATCGTTTTGATGAACCTGAATCAACCAAACGAGAATTAGAAGATTTCCTAAGGCTTTACCCCAAACACAAACACATTGCTTACGCACTTTATCTTCGTGCCTTAGCGGTTGACTCTATTAACAAAAGCTGGACAGATAAATGGCTAACCGATCCCGCCACCCGCGATATGAAGTCCACGCAAGAAGCGTATAATGCCTATTTGATTTTATTAAACGAATTTCCCAATAGTCGTTATTCCGATAAAGCCCGTCAACGCTTAATGATATTAAATAACCGCTTGGCTCGAAATGAACTGAAGGTCGCACAATTTTACTATAAACACCACGCTTATCTTGCGGCCGCAAACCGTGCAAAAGCCGTGTTAGAGAATTTCCCTAAAGCCATAGTTAACGTTGAATCCTTGGCACTCCTAAAACAATCCTATGAAAAGCTGGGAATGATTGAAAATGCCAGGAATGCTGAAAAGGTCTATCAACTCAATGCCGCCGACTCAGATAACATGATACAAACCCCTTAAAGAAACGACAACAAGATAGCCTAGTTTGTAATGATTTAACGCAATAATCTAAGGCTATGGTGTCTCTACTTCCCGATAGCGACTGGTAATTGGATAACGTCGATCTCTACCAAAAGCACGTAGCGAAATGCGAACCCCGGGTGCAGCTTGGCGGCGCTTGTATTCATTACGCGTAATCATTGTTGTAACACGCTGTACTTCTTCTAAATCAAACCCAAAAGTGGAAGCGATTTCTATTGGACTTTTATCTTCACTCACAAAAGCTTGAATAATCACATCCAATTCTGCATACTCAGGCAAAGAATCTTGATCGGTTTGTTCTGGGCGTAATTCCGCTGAAGGCGCTCGAACAATTACCCTTTCAGGAATCACCTCACCGATGCCATTACGATAGGTTGCCAATTGATATACCCATGTTTTTGGTACATCCTTTAAAGGTGAAAAACCACCGACCATATCGCCATACAGGGTTGAATACCCTACGGCTACCTCAGATTTATTACTGGTTGCAAGTACCAACTTCCCGGTTTTATTCGACAACGACATTAACAACATCCCTCGAATACGGGCTTGCATATTTTCTTCTGTCACATCTTTTTCTAAACCGGCAAAAGCTTCGGATAAGGCCGCTTCAGAAGCACTATAAATTGACTCAATGGAAATTGATCGGTAACAAACCCCCATATCATGCGCCTGTTTCGCTGCATCTTCTAGACTAATAGGCGCCGTATAACGAAACGGCATCATTACGGCTTCCACTTGATCAGCGCCCAGTGCATCAACAGCAATAGCGAGTGTGAGTGCCGAATCAATCCCGCCCGACAAGCCCAACAATACCCCTTTAAAACCATTCTTATGCACATAATCGCGAACCCCCATGACCAAAGCCTGGTAAATTCTTGCTTCATTTTCATAAAGTGGCGCTTGCACTCCTGGTTGTACCGCAACCGCACCCGCTTGTTTTAACAAGGTGACCGGAATCAATCCTGTCTGAAATTCTGGTCCTTGCACTTGCACTTCACCTTCGGCACAGGTTGCAAATGAACCACCATCAAATATTAATTCATCTTGCCCACCCACTTGGTTGACATAAATAACAGGGCGCTTCACCTCTTTTACTCGACGTTGAACAACCTCAATGCGGTCTTGGTGTTTTTCTTGAGAAAAAGGCGAGGCATTCAAACTCAGTAACACATCTGCCCCCGCTTTGACCGATTGATCCGTTGGAGATAACTTCCAAATATCTTCACAAATCAACAAACCAAACTTAATGCCTTTATAATCCACAACACACGGTAACTCACCCGAAGAAAAATAACGTTTTTCATCAAACACACTATAATTGGGTAGGTTTTGTTTAATGTAGCAGGCTTGAATCATGCCGTTTCCAATCCAAGCCGCCATATTAAAGCGCTCGCCAAGCTCATCCATCATCGGATACCCAACCACCAACACCACATCTTTAACCTGATTACAAAGCTGTGAAAGTGCTTTTTCAACTTGATCATAGAGCGCGGGGCGAAACAATAAATCTTCGGGAGGATAACCGGTTAACGTCATTTCAGGAAAGACAACAATATCCGCTTGGTACTGTTGCTTTGCCTGTTGAGCGGTTTCGACAATGAGCGCAACATTCCCGTCGATGTCGCCCACCACCGGATTGATTTGCGCCATAATAAGATTGAGTTGCTCAGACATAATCGACTATCCTTTACGACTTATTTAACGTCGATTTAAACGTGTTAGCATTGCAGAGCCCATATCCGTTGGCGAGGCAACCACGGTCACCCCTGCCGCTTCTAAAGCCTCAGATTTTGCTCCCGCCGTTCCTTTACCGCCACTGACAATCGCACCCGCATGCCCCATCCGTTTACCGGCTGGTGCAGTGACGCCTGCAATATAAGCGACCACAGGCTTAGTCACCTGTTGTTGAATAAATTCAGCAGCCTCTTCTTCTGCCTGTCCACCTATTTCACCCACCAAAATAATGCCTTCTGTCTGCGGATCTTCTTCAAATAAGCGCAAACAATCAATAAAATCCATTCCTTGAATGGGGTCGCCACCAATACCAATACAGGTTGACTGGCCTAACCCATTTTGGGTGGTTTGATGAACCGCTTCATAGGTTAGCGTCCCTGAGCGGGAAACAATGCCCACTCGCCCAGCCAAGTGAATATGACCTGGCATAATACCAATTTTACAGCCCGACCCATGGTCATTCGGTGTAATCAGGCCTGGGCAATTGGGGCCAATTAAATAGGCATCTGATTGTGTCAATACGGCTTTCACTTTTAACATGTCCGCCACGGGAATGCCTTCGGTAATACAGGTTATGACTTTAATACCTGCATCAATGGCTTCAATAATAGAGTCCGCAGCAAAGGCGGGTGGCACATAAATCATTGACGCTGTGGCACCTGTTGCCGCCACCGCTTGTTTAACGGTATTAAACACAGGCAAACCCAGGTGTTCAGACCCGCCTTTTCCGGGTGTGACGCCGCCCACCATTTGAGTACCATACGCCATCGCTTGTTCAGAATGAAAACTCCCTTGTTTACCCGTAAAACCTTGGCAAATCACTTTGGTGTTTTGATCAATTAAAATACTCATTGCTGATGCTCCTTTGCCAAAGCCACCACCTTTTCAGCCGCCTCTGCTAAGCCATTCGCTGTGATGATACTCAGTCCACTATCGGCTAATTTTTGTCTGCCTAATGCCACATTCGTTCCTTCTAAACGAACCACCACAGGAATGGTCAAACCGACATCCTGTACTGCCTGAATAATCCCTTCAGCAATTAAATCGCAACGCACAATCCCCCCAAAAATATTGACCAATATCGATTTTACCTCTTGCGATGACAATATCAGTTTAAAGGCTTCTGCAACCCTATCCGGTGTCGCACCCCCCCCAACATCTAAAAAGTTTGCAGGTTCTCCGCCATTGAGTTTAATTAAATCCATCGTCGCCATCGCCAAACCTGCACCATTGACCATACAACCAATATTACCCTCCAGAGCGATGTAATTTAGCTGATGATCTGCTGCTTTCGCCTCACGTTCATCCTCTTGACGGATGTCACGCATGGCCACCAAATCAGCTTGCCGATAGAGTGCATTTGAATCAATATTCACTTTCGCATCTAGCGCAATCAGTTCATTATTATTGGTTAACACCAAAGGGTTAATTTCTAAAAGCGCAACATCCTTGTCTAAAGCTAATTGATAAAACCCCTTCATAATCGTTGACAATTGTTTAAAGGCATTGCCCGTTAAACCCAATGCAAATCCGACTTCACGGCATTGGTAAGCCATTAGCCCCACCACTGGGTCAACTGACACGGTTAAGATTTTTTCGGGGGATGCTTCAGCAACCAATTCAATATCCATCCCACCGGCCGCTGAAATAACAAACGTATGCCGTTTGGTGGCACGATCCACCAATAAGCTCAGATAAAACTCTTGCTGAATCGTCAAGGTTTCCTCAATCAACAAAGCATTAACAGGGAGTTTTTTGCCTGCCGTTTGTATCGTTGCTAAATGACTGCCTAATAACCTTTTCGCCACCACCTTGGCTTCTGCTTCATCCGAGACCAACTGAACCCCCCCCGCTTTACCACGAGCACCTGCATGGATTTGTGCCTTAATGACCCAACCACTGGATTTAACCTCGGCCAATGCCGACTCTAAATCCATTAAGTCATCAATGACCCGCCCCTTGGGAACCGGAATCTGATAGTGTTGAAAAAGATTTTTGGCTTGATATTCGTGTAAATTCATTACAATCCTTTTTAAAATGGTTGCCTTTGGCTTCTCATTGCAATTGGGTTGGTCTGTTTGCGCCCATCAGTTACGAAAGAAAAGCATGTTAAAATGTTTGCGACTTTCAATCAAACTGTTGATCAAACGATTGGGGAACTAGTGAATAGTCACTATTAACCCTGAAATGCGAAAATTATAGCTGTTTTTTTGTTCATTGATTGCATGCTACAACGTTTTTTATTTTTAATTGCTTGAATTCGCACGCATTGGGCAAATTCTAAAATGCAGCGGTTTGACTCGCACCAACAGCCATTATCGCCTTACTGACACAATGGAAATACAATTATGCGCGCACTATTATTTTTTGGTTTAATTATTGTCATTTTTCTACTGATTCGTTGGCTCTTTAATCGCCGCCCGACACCAGAATCCAACGCTGTAAGCGATACCAAACAAATGGTTTCCTGTGACTATTGTGGCATACACCTCCCTAAAGAAGAAGCCATCAAAGATGCTGAAAATCCGGGACAGTATTATTGTTCAGACAAGCATTATTCTCAATCCAAAAATCACACAGGCTAAGGGTCAATGTGTTCAATCTTAGCCTCAAAAATCAAGGCTTGTCCAGCCAAGGGGTGGTTAAAATCTATCACCACCTCATCGTTTCTAATTTCATAAACCGTCGCGGGCACTTCTGTTCCAGTTGGGGTTGTAAACCCAATGACCAACCCTTCTTTCAAAATCATCGTTTCTGGGAAGTCGGCTTTCGGAAGCACTTGAAAATTACTTGAATCCGGCAATCCAAAAGCTTGTTCCGGCATTAATGTAAATTTTGCTGTGGTGCCAATTTCTAAACCAATCAACAACGCATCTAAACGATTAAGCAATTGTCCATCGCCCACTTGGAAAGCAAAAACTTCGTCATCCTCTGTTTGGTCAACCACAGTGCCATCGACTAACGTTAGCTTAAAACGAATTTCAATATGACTGTGTTCTTGCACAGTTAAAACAGTTGATTCAGTCATGTTTTTCCTTAGACAGTTTTATGGTTGTTTTTTTTGGGACTCGATTTACCGATAGCGATCGTTTGATTTCGGCCTGCTTTTTTAGCCTGATACAGCGCTTCATCAGCTGCCTTCATCACCGCGTCGGGTGTTTTCAAAGCCGGTGTTTTTTCTGCCACGCCAAAACTTACCGTCACGTTTGTTTCAATAACCCGCTTTTTCTGTTTTACTTTTAAGGTCAGACTGGCGATTTTTTGGCGAATAGTTTCAACCTCAGCCATCACCTCTGCAAGCGATTTATTTTTAAAAACCACCGTAAATTCTTCTCCGCCATAACGAAAGACTTTGCCTATCGAAATATGCCGCAAGACTTCCGCCACTTCACGTAATACCTGATCACCCACTTCATGGCCATATCGATCGTTAAAAGACTTGAAATGATCGATATCCATCATCGCAATCGAATAACGCCGTCTTAACCCTAAAAAGGTCTCCATTAAAGCTCTTCGACCTTTAAGCCCGGTCAACTGATCGGTATAGGCTAAGTGATGGGCATCAAACACCAGAGAAAACAGTATGATTAACCCGGCGAAGGTGGACAACCAGGCAATAACCCCCGGTTGATGTGCCAAATCCAGTCCAATGCCCATTAACAACAAGACAAATAACAATGCTAAATCCAATACCTTCGCGTGTCGGAGCAATGCGATTCGAAACAGCATCAGCCCGGCAACCCCGATAAAGGCTAATAGCGCAGGCAAGGTAATTTGGTGTGCCTTGGTATCAAACGACATTAAAATCCATTGCCACCCATCCAAAGGCAGATAAACCATAAAGCCATACACCGCTAAAATTTGAGCCAATAGCACGACACCCTGAAAGAGAACATATCCTTTATCATGCAATCCTTTTTCCGGTAACCAAGCCCATAATAAGACATTCACCGGAAATAATAAGGACACCAAGGGAAACAGGGTCAGTGTGGTTAAGTCCAGAGCCCCTGCAGGCATAAAATAATAAACAGCCGTGTTCAGCAGCAACAGCGTTAACGATATCAGGATAGGTTGAAACTGATTTAAAAACAAACTGATAAAAACAGCACTGCCACCCATTAAAAAAGGAAAGAATGGCAGAAATGGCTGCAAAGTATTTATCTCAGAAGCCACCCAATCCAGCGACCAAACGGCAGCGAACGTCAGAAGACTTAACCAAATAAGATGTCTCAAATACATACAGGTTTATGACACAAAACTAGGTTTTTCCAAAAATCGACTTCTCTTCTTTAGGTTTTTCGACACATTGAATATGCCATTCAAGCAAATAATGGCAATTCTGTCCTGCTGCACAGCTGGCGTCTTCTTGTGCAAACTCGGCTGATTTAATCGCTTGTTGCGCCAGCATTTCGTATCCCGTTGGGCAGACTTTTTTGGCTTGATCTACCATAGCTCGACTCGAAAAATTAACGGGCGCATTATATTCTGTCTGCAACACATAAACCTCCGCTGGGGCGGTCGTTTTATGAGTGACTTTGACATCATTAAAACCACTGCAACCCGAAAGCAAAACGACCAGGCCTGACAGGAAGGATAAGGATAATACTGAAAATAAAATAGGGTTCATAACATCTCAATTTAAGGTTTAGACACTTGCCGTTTGGCATTATTTTTTAGCGCCCTTTGCATGCGTGAGTCGCGAAAGAAAAATGCGGGGAAATTTTAACCATTTTTTATTCATGACGCCATCTCGAGCAAAGGTTTCTTTTAATTATGGCGCTTCTTTTAAGCCAATTTCTGAAACCACATAACATAAGTTAGTATGTAATTTTTTGCCGTCCACTAAAAAAGAAGTGGATCCGGCAATTTTATCATCTGGGTTTAAGCGCACACTCCCTAGATAGGTTTTTAACAATTGACCCGTATGACAACTATAGATTTCAATTTTTCGATCTAAACCAACCCAATCGGATTGAATATTTTTGGCGGAATTAGAAACCTTTTCACACCCTAACGTTGCCAGTAAAGTCAGAAGGGTTAATGCCAATAAGCGTTTTTTCATATTCTTCCTTTGTGGTCATTGATAAGTAACGTCAAGAACCTCATCGCCGTATTTTGCGTCAAGATCCCCAGAAAAGCTATTTTACACTTTAGGGAACATCTAATAAACCCAGATTAAAAACCTGCCCTATCCTAGCGACCTAGAGAGAGCTTTGCACGAGATGGCTACACGAATAAAAAGGGTTAAAATTTCCCACATTTTTTTTCGCGTCCCACCCATACAAAGATCCCATAAAAAATAAAACTATTGCCATAATGTGTTAATCATTATTAACCCCTTAGCGTTTAGATAATAACCATTTTCTTATATAATTCTAGATCAGTTCGATTGTAACTATTTTTTAAGGAATGCTCTCTATATGAATATCATGATTATCGGCAGTGGTTTTGCCGCCCTAACGGCGATAAAAAATCTGCGCAAACAGCTCCCACTATCCAGAATCACGGTTATTTCCCCCACAAAAACTTTTGTGTATCTGCCAAGCATTATTTGGATTCCGGCCGGTTTGCGGACTGCTGATTCCTTAAAAATCGACCTAACCAACTTTTTTAACCGTCAAAGGGTTGAACACATTGAAGCCAATGTGCTTGATATTTTAGACAATGGCCGCACCGTCAAGACCGATGCCGGCGACTTTAGTAATGATGGTTTAATCATAGCCTCTGGCGGACGTTTTATTAAAAAACTGCCCGGAATTGAATATGCTATTACCCCTTGTGAAGGGATTACTGCGGCAGAAACCATTCAACAAAAACTGCAAGAACTCAGGGGTGGCACCCTTGCCATCGGATTCGGCGGTAACCCTAAAGAGCCCTCAGCCATGCGTGGCGGCCCCATGTTTGAATTTTTGTTTGGTATCGACACTTTACTAAGACAACAAAATCGCCGCCAACAGTTTAAGCTGGTCTTTTTTAACCCTGCCCCAAAACCGGGGAAACGTTTGGGCGACAAGGTTCCAGACCAAGTACTCAAATTGATGAAAAAACTCAATATTGAGACCCATTTAGGCCACAAACTGGTCGAATTTAAAAATGATCGTGTCATAACGGAAGGGGGAGAGATACCAGCCGATCTAATTCTATTTATGCCGGGAATGACCGGCCCTGCTTGGTCAGCGAACAGTGAGATTGCCAAGTCAGACGGGGGGTTAATCAAAGCCAATGAATATTGTCAGGTAGATGGTCTTTCAAAAACCTATGTCGCGGGTGATTCAGGCAGTTATCCTGGGCCAGACTGGCAAGCCAAACAAGGTCATATGGCTGACTTACAGGCTAAAACGGCCACTCACAATCTGGTCGCTGAACTTGAACATCGCGACGATTTTAAACCCTTCAAGCATGAACTCTTATGCATTGTTGATACCCTTTCGCACGGCATCTTAATTCGCCGCACCGAAAAAGGGACGATCATGTTACCGAAATGTCGTTTAATGCACTATGCCAAACGCTTTTTTGAATATTGGTACTTACGCCAATATAAATAAACGTCGACAAATCGCTAAGTGAATCAAGACTGTTTAGGTCAAGGTGGGAATATCATCTACAGGATAAGGTAACGATGACTCATCCTGCATTTCCTCATGGAATCCTTCTACATGTCCTTCTGCCAAATCCGTTCTAGCAAACTTTGCTAAATGATAAAGAGCCTCTCCTTCATTCACCAATGGCATGCGCATTTGACCAATTACAATACCACTGCTAGGCGCATAGACTTCCTGTTCGGACTCACCAAACGGATCGGCAATCACGCCCAGCAAGGTATCATTTGCTTTAACCCTTTCACCATCAGACACCAGTGAACGCAAAATCCCACTGTGCGGAGCCCTAACCCAATAACTCGAACGTGCTTTGGCCGATTTACTTTTCGATCCCCGTTGATTAGCACGTGTTTTTGGCAGCATTTTCAAATATCGCATCACATTGATGATGCCACGAACACCTGCTCGAATTGACATCTCATCAAATCGCAAGGCTTCACCTGCTTCATAAAGCAATATGGGAATTTTCTTTTTTACCGCCGCAGCCCGCAAAGAACCATCACGTAAATTGGCATTTAAAATTAACGGGGCTTGAAATGCTTCAGCCATAGCGTGGGTTTCTTCGTCATCTAAATTGGCACGGATTTGCGGTAAATTGGATCGATTTATGGCGCCGGTATGCAAATCAATGCCATGGGTTGCTTTATTAACAATTTCGGTTAAAAAAATATGGGCTAGACGAGAAGCAATCGACCCGGTCTGGGTGCCGGGAAAACTACGATTTAAATCACGGCGATCCGGTAAATAACGACTGTGGTTAATAAAGCCATGCAAATTCACAATTGGAACCGCAATCAAGGTACCTTTGAGACGGTTCAAAGATTTTACCTTTAATAACCGACGAATAATTTCAACCCCATTTAATTCATCTCCATGAATAGCCGCACTGATAAACAATACCGGTCCGGCCTGATGACCGCACAACACTTGAACGGGCATCGACAGTTCACTATGGGTGTACAATTTCCCCACCTTTAAATCAATGGTTTTTTTTTCGCCCGGATGAACGATCACGCCATCAATGGTAATGGCTTTATTTCGAATCACTTTAGTCGCCATGACTTAACCTTTTCCAACCGTTTTGGTTCGGTTGACGGTTTTTTTATTGGCATTGGTTTCAATAAAGCCAATGATCATGCCAGCAATATCCTTACCGGTTGCCCCTTCAATCCCTTCTAGCCCAGGAGAAGAGTTCACCTCCATCACCACCGGGCCATGATTAGAGCGAAGCAAATCAACTCCACAGACATTGAGTCCCATAATTTTAGCTGCATTCACCGCCGTTGCACGCTCAGAGGCTGTGATTTTGATTAAATTTGCTGAACCGCCCTGATGCAGATTAGATCGAAATTCACCCTCTTTCCCTTGGCGCTTCATTGCTGCAATAACCTTACCACCCACCACAAAGCAACGAATATCTGCCCCTCCCGCTTCCTTTATAAATTCTTGGACAAGAATATTCGCCTTTAAGCCATGAAAGGCCTGGATAACACTGGTAGCGGCCGATTTGGTTTCAGCTAATACCACGCCCACGCCTTGCGTTCCCTCTAAGAGTTTAATAACGACCGGGGCGCCACCGACAATTTTTAATAAATCATCTACATCGTCCGGTGAGTGTGCAATACCGCTAACAGGCAAGCCAACCCCTTTACGAGAGAGGAGTTGTAAACTTCTTAATTTATCGCGTGAACGGGATATCGCAACGGATTCATTTAAAGGAAATACGTTCATCATTTCAAATTGACGCAACACTGCGGTGCCATAAAAAGTGACTGAGGCACCAATACGAGGAATAATCGCATCAAACCCCTCTAAAATTTCGCCTTTATAATGCACTTCCGGGGAAACTGAATTAATATTCATATAGCATCGTAGTGCATCAATCACCCGAACATCATGCCCTCTCTCTTTTGCAGCCTCAACGAGACGACGCGTAGAATAAAGCTCTGGCCCTCTTGATAAAATGGCAATTTTCATTATTTTCTTCCTTGTAGAAATGATTTGGTAGGATTCACTGTTAATTTTGCTTTCCGCAATGCCGAACGACCTAATAACATTTTAAACACCATTGAATCTCTACTGGTTAAAGAAACTGGCGCCAGAATTTTATGACCTCCAATTTCTATCGTCGTTTCAATAAAATATCGAACAGTCACATTTCCGCCTGAGTCGGTTACGGCTCTCTCGTCTTGTATCTTAGCTTCGCACTGCTGAACTTTAGACAAATCATATTCATCTGGATGAATACTAAAACGAACCCATTGCTGCCCATTTTTTTCAAAGTTTATCAATTCAAACGTGTGTAGGGCTGAATTTTTCGCGCCCGTATCCACTTTACATTTAAGGCGCTTAATCCCTAAATCAGGTAACTTAACCCATTCTCTCCAGCCAACTTTATCACTCAAACGATTAAGCCTTTTATTTAAGGATCAGCATCGTTGCCAAACCTAAAAAAGATAAAAATCCGACCACATCCGTTACCGTGGTTAAAATAACCGCCCCGGATAAAGCAGGATCTTGACCCAGTCTTTTTAAAACCAGTGGAATCAACACCCCAGCAATCCCCGCAGCGATCATATTAATTAAAATGGCGGTACCAATCACCAAACTAATCATCACATCTTGAAACCAAATTTGTGAAATCAAAGCCACCACCAGTGCCCAAATTGCTCCGTTGATTAATCCGATCGCAAATTCTTTGTTAAATAAAACGCTTTGATTAGACCCTATGACTTTACCCATCGCCAAACCACGGATGGTTAAGGTTAGGGTTTGGCTACCGGCTATTCCCCCCATACTGGCAACAACCGGCATTAATACCGCCAAAGCCACAACCTGAGCAATCACCGCTTCGAATTGCCCAATGACAGCCGCAGCTAAAAAAGCTGTCGCCAAATTAATGCCTAACCACAAAGTACGGGCATTGACACTTTTGCGAACTGGCGCAAATAAGTCGATTTCGTTTTCAAGTCCAGCTAAATGACGAACCGTTTGATCGCCTTCTTCCACCGTTAATTCCAGCACATCAGCCGCCGTTAATTGACCAACCAATACCCCGGATTCATTGACCACTGCCGCGAAATGTTGATTTTTAAATCGAAGCAGTTTCGCTGCTTCAATCGCATTCATAGTATCCAATACCTTTTCGGGGGTTTCCATAATATCCGCCACCAACAGTGATGGATCATATCTTAATAACTCCACTACATGCAAAGTGCCTAATAGATGATGCTCTCCATCAACCACCATTAACTCTAAAGTGTTTTTTTGAATTTCACCCTTGATTCGTAAATATCGCTGAACCACTTCCAGCTTAATATTCTCACGAATGCGCACCACATCGGTATGCATATAACGCCCAACAGCGTCAGATTCATAAGCCAGCACCTGATTGATTTCATCCCGGCGCGATAACGCCATCATATCAATGACATCTTCACCACGTTTATCCTGCAAAGAGTCCAAGATATCCGCCGTATCTTGAGCGTCTAAATGATGGGTAACTTCACAAATTTCTGATGCATCTAAATTCTTTATCAGATGAGCACGTGCACTTTCATTTAATGATGACAGCACCTCACCTTTTTGATCATCAGAAAGCCCTTCCCATAAAGCGTCTCGAGCGTCATAAGGAAAGGATTCAATTAAATTGGCTATTTCAGAACCGGTTAAGGAAGCAAAAAACTCAATAATTTCAGATTGGCGATGTTCAGCAACCAAAGCTTGTAAAAAAACCAGCTTTTCTTCCGCACTCAATCCGGTCATCTCTAACGGGGGGGTCTTATCCATTCAGGATGTCCTCAAATCAATATCGTTAGCTTCCGTCACTAGCGGCTATAGAAAAAATGGGTTTACATAGGTTTGATTGCTGTGACTGATAAGGTATATGAACTTTTTGCACGAGAAGGCGTCACGAATAAAAAGGGTCAAAATTTTTGTTTCGTGTCCCACTCATGCAAAGGGTTCATATGTAAAAAAAAGGAACAAAAAGGGTCTCTCATTGAGTTACCCTTTTGAAAAACCAAAAAGTGATATTTTAGCGGATTTCGTCAATACCCACTTTTAACAAACCGATATGACTGGCGTAATTAACTAATTCAGCTGAAGCAGACAGATCTAATTTAGTCATAATATTCTCACGATGCTTGGAAACCGTGCGATCGCTGATTCCTAAAATTTCAGCAATATCCTTAGTTTTATAACCTTCTGCAACCAGCTTAATCACCTGTTTTTCTCGAATAGAGATTTTTCTTCGGCGTTTGGGCGTTTCTTCAGAATCCTCTGTTTCAGCCGGTTTTTGTGCCTGTTCTGCGCAATAAGCATCCAGGCCTGGTTGAATTTCAGAGTGAATAAAAGATTTACCGGCAACCACGGCTTTAATCCCCGTAACCAATTCCGATTTAGAAATGGATTTTAAGGCAATGCCTTCAACGCCTAAGTCAACCACTTCTTTCCAGACATTAGGCGCTTCTGCTGCGGTTAACACGATAATTTTGATGGGATTCTTTTGCTTTTTTAACTGGGTTATGACAGCCATACCACTCAATTTTGGCATCGATAAGTCAATAATCAGTATATCGGGCTTTTCAGAAGAGACAAGTTCCAACGTGGCTTCACCATCTTGGGCTTCAGCAACAACTTTGACTGTGCCATCCATATCCAAAATTGATTTAAACCCAGCACGAACCAAATCATGGTCTTCTGCTAAAAGCACTTTAGGTTTTGCCTTTGCCATGCGAAAATCCTTTTTTATTAAAATGAACAAATTAGCTACAAATTATAAGCCTTTATAGATAAACTTTATAGATGTCATTGAGTTTTTTTTCAAGTCTTTTTAATTTTTTATTAATTTTTTCTGCATCGTCATAGGTTTTTAAAGATTCCAAAAGCCTAACCAAGTCCACCGCATCGGTCAACTCAAACAACATTAGATTTCCTTTGAGCCGATGCAAGGCGGCCTGCCCTTTTGACAAGTCGTTATGCGCGCGCGCGCTTTCAAAATCGGCAAGATCCTGATCAACATTCTCTTTTAGCTGTGGCATTAACGATACCAAGCCTTCTGGCATATTTTTCGAAGGGTTCGTCATGACTTCACTCGACTCTTTTTCACTTTGACCTCCTTCGCTCGAACTGACTGAATCCGTATCCGAATAGGATTGGCAGTGCAATAGGTGGATGATTTTATCTTGTGAGGCGGGTTTTTCTAACCAGGCATCAAATAGACTCTTATCAATAGAAGTGCCGGCGCCAAGCACCTCTGCCTCAGTATGTGGTGCGGTCAGTGCAAAAATTCCTTTGAGGGAATGCGTTTGCTGTTGCGGAAGTTGTCTCATTTTCTGACAAACTTCCATACCATTTAATCCAGGCATTTGAATATCCAAAAACACAAAATCATAGGGTTTTTGTTGAAATTTTTGCCAGGCCTGGGTGCCATCTTCTGCCTGATCGACATGACACCCCAACTCCTCTAGAAAAGCTTGCATGACTTTACGATTAATCACCGAATCATCCGCCACCAAAATTTCAAACTCACATGAATTGATATGGCTGAGTCCAGGAAGCGGTTGCGGTTGTGATTGTGGCAGTGCTGAATCTGGGCACCCCCCTGAGCGCATGGGAATCACAAATGAAAAATCCGTTCCCTCGCCTCGCTTGGATTTAACTTCTAAAATCCCCCCCATTAAATCCACTAAGGTTTTAACAATTGACAAGCCTAAGCCAGACCCCACATATTGTTCGCCGCCCTTTGAATCCAACTGTTTAAATGGCGTAAAGATAGACGCCAACTCCGACTCATCAATGCCTTCACCGGAATCGGCCACATGAAATTCAATAAATTCATCCTCTTCATTAATCATCACTTCGACACCGCCCTGCTGAGTAAATTTAATGGCATTCACAATTAAATTCACCAACACCTGCGACAAGCGAACGAGGTCACCATAAAAACAATCATTTTGTGTCGTCACCGAAAAATGGACATCAATGCCATTTTCCGAAGCAATCGATTTGGTTAGGTGACAGACATAATCCGCCATTTCATGCAAATCGAATACGGTTGGATTCAAACGAATTTGATTAAATTCTGTTTGTGCATAAGTCAAAATATCATTGATTAAAAAGTTCATCTGATCAATGGTCATTTTCATCACTTTTAATTCTTCAGCCACCTTTTCATTCTGAGCGCCGGAAAGTTTTTGTTTGACAATATTCAGCATGCTATTCAACCCCATCAAGGGTGACCTCAACTCATGACTTAACATGGCTAAGAATTGCGTTTGATTCTGAAATTGTTGCTGTAATAACGACGCCTCATTCCGAGTGGCGTCTTTTGGGGGCTGATATTTTTGAAATTCAGTCGAGTTTGCCGTTAATTCGGCTATATCTGTCAGGTCGTTACAAATTGCAGTGATGACAGGATGCGCTTGTTGCTTATTAAGGTGTAGTTCATGGGTTAACCATAGTGGGTGGTCTGGTTGTGCAACCCCCACTAAAAATCGTTCGCCGGCAGCCCCCTTCTGTCGAATAGAAGCCAATTGGTTCATTAACAAGGTGCGACTTTCTGGCAATAAGCACATTAGAAAGGTTTCAATATCCGTCACCTTTTTTCCAAGCAAGGTTTCCAATTTTTTAGAAACGGTTATTGCATCATCCGTTTCTGACGACACCAGCTGCCACCACAAACTGTGTTCTAACAAATGGCTTGGAAAGGTTTTTGATAAAAGCATAGCGATTAAAACATCTTTATTAATTGAGGATTTCGAACATTTTCACACCGAGTCTGCCACTTAAAAACCACAGCCCTGATAGGGGGCTAGATTAATATTTAATACTGGCACCTAGAAAAAACGCCCATTTAAAGGTCTGATTTTGGTTATTGAATAAGATAGAATAACAATGATTTTACAGAATTCCAGAGCGCAATCATAGCGGTCATTAAACGAAACCCTTTTTATTTTGATTATTTTGAGATCCAATTTATATGACGCAAAAAACTCGAACCGAAAAAGATAGCATGGGTAGCTTGGAAGTTCCCCAAAATGCCCTTTATGGTGCACAGACTCAAAGGGCCATAAACAATTTCCCAATGAGTCACACCCCTATGCCGGCGCTTTTTATTAAAGCCTTAGGCTTAATTAAATTTGCTTGCTCAGAAAGTAATTTGGAATTAGGATTGCTATCCCCCCAAAAAGCCGAAGCCATTCAAACGGCTGCCAGTGAATTAATTGAAGGGAAACATCTAGCGCACTTCCCGATTGATGTTTTTCAAACCGGTTCCGGCACCAGCACCAATATGAATGCCAATGAAGTGATTGCCCATCTAGCACAGCAAAAAAGCGGAATGGCAATTCACCCGAATGATGATGTCAATATGAGCCAAAGCTCCAATGACGTTATCCCAACCGCGATTCACTTGGCAGCAGCCATCGCTTTAGAAGAACAATTACTGCCCGCTTTACAAACCTTAGTCAACACCTTGGCTGCCAAAGAAGCAGCTGTCAAAGGCATTGTAAAAACAGGTCGAACACACCTGATGGATGCCACCCCTATTCGACTAGACCAGGAGATTTCTGCTTGGCGCCAGCTCATCCAAGATAACATTGAAAGGTTGCGCGAAACTCAAAAAAGACTGCACAGGCTGCCTCAGGGTGGAACGGCTGTTGGAACCGGTATTAATGCCGATCCTCAATTTGGCCGCCTAGTCTGTGCGAATTTAAGCACCATTACCGCTATTGACTTTGACCCCATGCCAAATCTATTTGTCGGATTAAGTTCTCAAGACACGGCAGTGGAATTAAGTGGTCAACTCAATGTACTGGCGACCAGCTTAATGAAAATCGCCAATGACTTACGATGGATGAACTCTGGCCCCTTAGCAGGCCTGGCTGAAATTCAATTACCGGCTTTACAGCCCGGTAGCTCAATTATGCCTGGAAAAGTGAACCCGGTCATCCCCGAAGCAGTCTGTATGGTCGCGGCGCAAATTATGGGGAATCATACCGCCATTACGATTGGTGGCCAATCGGGTAATTTTCAATTGAATGTCATGTTGCCAATGATTGCTCTAAATCTACTGCAAAGCCTAGAAATTGCCGGCAATGCTTCTCAGGTATTAGCCGAAAAGGCGATTGCCGGGTTTCAAGTCAACCAAAACAAGATCGAAGAAACTTTAGCAACCAATCCAATTTTAGTGACGGCTTTAAATCGGATTGTGGGGTATGAGATGGGGGCAGCGATTGCCAAAAAGGCTTACGAATCAGGCCAGCCAGTTTTAGAGGTTGCAAAGCAGATGACAAACCTTGATGAAACCACCTTAAAAAAACACCTCAACCCTGCCTTGCTAACAGAAGGAGGCAATCCTTAACAAAGGAAATCAAATGCGCATTATCGACTTAACAATCGAAACATTTGACAGTAAGATGAACAAAAATAAAATGGTAGTTTTAGTTTTTTGGGCACCTTGGTGTGCCCCATGTAAACCATTATTGCCAATTATCGATGCCGCCGCGGCAACCCACCCGGATGTGCTCTTTGCAAAAATCGATATAGAAGATCAGCCTGAGTTGGCCAAGTCACTGCAAGTTCGCTCAATTCCCACGCTGGTTTTTATACGCGAAAAAATCGTTATTTTCGCCAATGCAGGACTCATTTCTGCGGATGAGTTGACGCAGCAACTCAAAAAATTAACGGTGCTCGATATGAAAAAAGTTCACCAGGACTACGCAAAAGCGCAAAAAGTAAATTCCTCCTAATTCAATACTGGAAATACAAACAGAAAGATACAGTCTTCAAACAATTTAAGAAAATAAAGGAACAGATATGTCAGCAGAAAAATTTAGATTGGTTACCCGCAGTGATTTTGACGGACTGGTTTGCGCCGTTCTTCTTAAAGAACTCGACCTTATCGAAGATATCTTGTTTGTTCACCCAAAGGACATGCAAGACCAAAAGATTGAAATTACCAATAAGGACATTACCACCAATTTGCCGTATGTGCCACAATGCCATTTGGCATTCGACCATCACTTAAGTGAAAGCTTGCGAAATGAGGCCGCCGATAATTATATTATCGACCCTAAAGCCCCCTCAGCGGCTAGAGTGGTGTACGACTACTATGGCGGAGCCAAAGCCTTTCCGAAAGTTGATGTGGATTTAATGGAAGCCGTTGATAAAGGCGATGCGGCTGACTTTAATCGAGAAGAAGTGCTGAATCCAACCGGCTGGCCCTTGCTCAACTTCTTAATGGATGCGCGTACCGGCTTGGGTCGCTTTCGAACGTTCCGAATTTCCAACTATCAATTAATGATGGAACTGATTGACTATTGTCGCGATCACTCCATCGAACAAATATTAAACCTTCCTGATGTCAAGGAACGCGTGGATCTTTACTTTGAACATGAGCAAGCAGCAAAAGCACAATTACAAAAGTGCTCTCAAGTTCATCAGAATCTAGTCGTACTGGATTTAAGAAATGAAGACATTATTCACCCGACTAACCGCTTTATGATCTACGCGCTTTATCCAGAATGCAATATTTCAATCCATGTATTATGGGGGTTTCAAAAACAAAACACAGTCTTTGCAATCGGTAAATCCATCTTAAATCGCACCTCAAAAACCAATGTAGGTGCCTTGTGTTTGCAATATGGCGGGGGAGGTCATCAAGCTGCAGGCACTTGCCAAATAGACAACGACAAAGCCGATCAGGTATTACCAGCGTTAATTCAAACCATTAATGCGGATGGCTAATTTGCCATAACAAGCTTCACCACTTCAAGCATAGACTTCGAGTGGTGGAGACTGACCCAAACGCCTAACAATATCAGACTGAGTGACCATCCCCACCACCTCATCCAATTCTGACATGATCGGTAAACAACTCAAATTATATTCGCTCATGACATAAGCGACCCGACGAATATCGGTATCCGCTTTAGTGGTTACGACCTCTTTTTTCATCCAATCAGACACGATCATCTCATTGTCACGGACACTGGGATTCGCTTCATATTTAAGCGAAAGCAAATCATGGCTAGTCAACAGCCCGACCAAACGGCCATCCTCATTCAGCACGGGCAAATGATGAATTTTCGCATTTTTGATCAATTTCCAAGCATCTTCAATGGTTTGATGTTGTTCAATGGTAATAACAGGGGAAACCATCATTTCTGAAATTTTAACAACAGGCGTTCTGGGAGGATGTTGAACGGCTTGATATTGTTTCAGCGCTGATTGGGAACGTCCTTCACGCTTTTGGACAGGGTTCAATGGCAATTGATCCATTTCAGATTCACCCAACGCCAGCGTCTCCTTGGTAGGATCCACTTTTAACTTTGGGAACCCTTGTGCTGAAGTCACCCGATTACGCCCTTCCGGAGAATAAACTATAAACACAACGCAACCTCCCTGACTGGTTCAACTATGACGGAGGGCACCTCGATTAATCCCTGAAAAAATTTTGCAGGATCTAACCAAGCTTCGCTGGGCGTTAATCGAGGTGTCCTGTTTTCTGTGTTTGTTAAAAACTATATCGGCATTTCAGATGAAAACTGCAAATCTTTCATCAAAGCGGCTATACATCCAAGTCAAAATTTCGTTAAAATAGATGCTTTAATAATTTCATGTTCATCAATCAAATTAATTTAAAAAGGAAAGCGCTATGTCGGTATTAGTTACCCAAACTGCACCAGATTTTACGGCGGCGGCTGTTTTGGCCGATGGCACCATCGTTGACAACTTTAACTTAAAAAGCCACATCAAGGACAAATATAGTGTTGTCTTTTTTTATCCATTAGACTTTACCTTTGTTTGTCCTTCAGAAATTCTTGCCTTTGATCACCGTGTTGATCGCTTTAAACAAATGGGTGTTGAAGTGATTGGGATTTCAATTGATTCACAATTCACCCACAATGCATGGCGCAATACGCCAGTGAACGAAGGCGGATTAGGGCCTGTCAACTTCCCATTGGTTGCAGATATTGGAGGATCTATTATGAATGCCTATGGGATTGCCCATCCTGACAATGTTGCCCTGCGTGCGGCCTTCTTAATTGACAAAAATGGTGTGGTTCGTCACCAGGTGGTTAATGATTTACCGCTTGGTCGAAATGTAGACGAAATGATTCGTATGGTCGAAGCCCTACAATTCCATGAAGAAAATGGCGAAGTATGCCCTGCCGGTTGGAATAAAGGCGATGAAGGCATGAAGGATACCCCTGAAGGCGTTGCGGATTACCTATCAAAACACGGTAATGAACTGTAATCTATCATTTATCCTGTCATGATTAACGGGGAAGATCCATTCCCCGTTATTTATGTTAGCTTTCACATTAGGGTTTCCCTTGAAATCACAGCTTGCCCAATACCAAGACCGCATTCACCAACAACTTTCCGACATTTTAACGTCTTCCCCCTCTACGCCCCCAAAACTGATTGAAGCCATGCGTTATGCCACACTCAATAATGGCAAACGGCTCCGCCCGGCGCTGCTCTATGCCGTTGGTGAAGCCTTACAAATCCCGTTACACAAACTCGACAGTTCAGCCTGTGCGCTAGAACTGATACACAGCTATTCACTGGTTCACGATGACTTACCGGCGATGGATGATGATGACTTACGTCGAGGCCAACCCACTTGCCATATCCAATATGATGAAGCCACCGCAATGCTCGTTGGCGATGCACAGCAAACACTGGCTTATCAAGTGGTGTTACAGGATCCGTTAATTTTAGATGGGCATAAAATCACCCTCTTACAATTACTCACAGAAGCCAGCGGTATGACAGGTATGATTGCGGGACAAATGCTCGACATTCAAGCAAAAGACCAACCCAATAGCCTAGCGACATTAGAAACCATGCATCAGCTTAAAACAGGTGCGTTAATTCAATGTGCTTTATTAATGGGTGCTGTACAATCCCCACAATTTGCAGAAAAACGACCAGGCCTGGCTATTTTAGGCGAAAAAATCGGTTTAGCATTTCAAGTCCATGATGATATTTTAGACATCGAACAACCCACAGAAATACTGGGAAAACCACAAGGCAGTGATGAAGCGGCAAATCGGTTAACCTACCCAAAGTTACTTGGATTGGAAGCCGCAAAACACTATCGTGACCAGTTAATTACAGATGCATTGAACGCCTTGAATATTGACAGTTTATTTTTAAAAGCGCTGATTCAATACCTCGCCTCAAGACAGCATTAACCCTTGAAAATACCCACATTAAAAGGGGTCATGTTTGTCACCTTTGTAAAGGGTTAATTTGATACAATAGCGCTTTATTTTCTTTAGACAGTTTTTTTCGCCATGGCACAACAATTCGTACTCAAAACCTTGCTTGATTTCGCTTCTGCTCACAGTCTAAGAGGCTACCCGGGGGACTGTGCAAAACTACACGGCCATAACTGGAAAATCGAAGTGGAAGTAATCGGTGAAACCCTTAATGAAATCGGTATGTTAATTGATTTTAAAGACATTAAACGTCATGCCAAAGCGGTCATTGAGGAACTCGATCACAGTTTTTTAAACGATCACCCCTACTTTTCAGATCGTAATCCAACCGCCGAAAACATTGCCCAATACATTTTTCGTGCTCTACAGAGCCGTATAACCTCTGACAACTTAAAAATGCACCGTTTAACCGTCTGGGAAAATGATCGTAATTGTGTTATCTATAGTGAATAATTCGGTCTTACGCCAAGCGGACGGGAACTAAGATGCTTGCTGTTTCTGCAACAGAATGGCTATGGATTAGCGCGCTACTGGGACTATTAATGGGCAGCTTTTTGTCAATGCTTTCTTGGCGGCTGCCCAGAATGTTTTTACAAGCACAGCCTGCATCAAAACAGCTCAAATCCCTAACCTTTAGCCGCTCGGAATGTCCGCATTGTCACCGGCCATTAAATGCGAATCAACTTATCCCACTTTTCAGCTGGATCATTAGCCGTGGAAAGTGCCGGCATTGCGGTACGGCCATCTCCATTCGTTACCCACTGATTGAACTGAGCAGTAGCCTGATAACCTTAGCGATTGCTTGGCAATTTGGTCAAAGCCTGAACACTTTGGTGTTTTTTGGATTTGCATGGCTATTACTGGCGATCGTTATCATTGATATAGAACATCAATTGATTTTGGATAATTTAAGCTTGCCACTACTGTGGTTGGGATTACTCTTTAGTCTTTATTCAGAAATCACCACACCCAACCAAGCTATTCTAGGCGCCATAACCGGGTATCTATTATTGTGGGGATTATTCCATACCTTTAAATTCATCACCGGAAAAGAAGGGATGGGATATGGTGATTTTAAACTGCTTGCGGCATTGGGCGCCTGGTTTGGTGTTTTGGCAATCCCACAAATTATTTTGATCGCTTCTGTTAGCAGTTTGATTATCGGCGGCGGGCTAAGCCTATTCAAGCTCAGAAATTTAAACGACCCCATGCCCTTTGGCCCTTATTTAGGGCTAGGTGGCGGCGTTACGTTATTTTTTGGTGCCGATATCATTCAAAGAATTTGATACCTAACTGCCTAATTGTTTTTCAATTACTTCACAAACTTTACTCATTTTTAAATGATTGGATTTCACAAAATTCATGACATAAGAAAATAAATCCGGATTCACATCTTCTAGACCGGTATCAATAATTAAGGTCATTTGGCCTTGATAAAGTTCTGGGTACAGCATATCTGAATAAACCAATCTCTGAAATGCGCCATAAGAAGCATCCAAAGAGGCAATTCGATCAATCCAATCGCTGGGGCGGAATTTCCGACCATCTTCCGTATAACTTTCAATAATATATCTGCAATGTTCCACTGAATAATCTTCCAAATAAGGTTCTATTCGATTGAATATTTATCTAGCGGCAAATTCTAGCATAACTCACCTTATAAACCAGCTTTACCGTCGTTATATTTTCAGTTTTTATCTAACTGTGAATTTGACAAGCAATTTTGCCGCCTAGGTAAATGAAAAAATGGCATAATATCGCTTTTTAATCTGCCACCTAAATCAAACCGATAGAGAAGTAACATGACGACCTACCAAACGGATGACTTACGAATTCGAAGCATTACTGAAGTGCGCGCGCCTCAGGCACTCCATGAACAATTCCCAATGTCTGAAAAAACCACAGAAACCGTTTATAACACCCGTCAGCAAATCCACAATATTCTCATGGGTGAAGATGATCGGATTTTAGTCGTCATCGGTCCCTGCTCCATCCATGACCCCATCGCCGCCAAAGAATATGCACAACGCTTAAAACAACAAATTGCTGAGCATCAGCAAGATTTACTCATCGTCATGCGCGTTTATTTTGAAAAACCCCGGACAACCGTTGGTTGGAAAGGACTCATTAACGATCCCAATCTCAATGAATCTTTTGAAATCAATAAAGGGCTAGAAACCGCTCGTGAACTACTGGTCACTATCAATGATATGGGCGTGCCCTGTGCCACTGAGTTTTTAGACTTGATTTCCCCACAGTATATCGCCGACTTAATTTCATGGGGCGCTATTGGTGCCCGTACCACTGAAAGTCAAGGGCATCGCGAGTTAGCTTCAGGGCTATCCTGCCCGGTTGGCTTTAAAAACGGTACAGATGGTGGTTTCAAGATTGCGGTTGATGCGATACGGGCAGCCAATAACCCCCATATTTTTATGTCACTCACTAAAATGGGGCACTCGGCGATTTTCTCTACCTCTGGCAACCCTGATTGTCATGTGATCTTACGCGGTGGCAATGACGGTCCAAATTATGATGAAGCCAGTGTTCAAGAAGCTGTTTTACAACTTAAAAAATCGCGCGTTCAGTCAAAACTGATGATTGATTGCAGCCATGCAAACAGCAACAAGCAACATGAAAAGCAAATTGAAGTGGCCGCATCGGTTAAAGCACAACTGGCGAAAGGGTCAGATCATATTATGGGCGTCATGGTTGAAAGCCACCTTATTGGCGGGCGCCAAGACCCACAACCCAATCAACCACTTGTTTATGGCCAAAGCATTACCGATGCCTGCATTGATTGGGATGCCAGTGTTTCCGTGCTACAAACTTTAGCCGACGGTGTTCAAGCAAGACGTCTAGCAAAAGGCTAAAACCGGGTACCTCGCACTAAAAATGTTCAAAGCCCAGTGTGGATTGCACTTTTATCTCATGCCCGGATTTTAGCAGCGTTAACTTCCCCGCTTCTGCATGGATTTTGCCAATCTGGGTCAAAGACAGACCTAAGGATTCAGCCAGTTGAGCAATCTGATTCGCCTTATCCGACGGTGCGGTAAAGCACAACTCATAGTCATCACCACAACGAAATGGAAACATCCAATCTTCAGTCTTTTGAAGATATTGCTGCATTGCAGCAGAAACCGGAATGGCTGTCGTTTCAATCACCGCGCCCACTTCAGAAGCTTCAAGAATATGGCTTAGATCGGCCAATAAACCATCTGAAACATCAATCGCACTGCTGGCAACCCCTTTTAAAGCAAGCCCTAAAGCCACCCTAGGGTGTGGACGATTTAATTTGATGACGGCAGGATGCTCGTTACAATCCGCAACAACGTCTGTTTGAGCTTGCACAATCTTGAGTCCCAGCCCCCCCTCACCAATCAGTCCGGACACATAAATATCTTCTGCCGGTTGAGCATGACCTCGGGTAATGGCTTGACCGATTTCAACCCAACCCTGAGCAGTAATGGTAATCGACAAATGTTCAGCATGCGTGGTATCCCCACCCACTAAAGCCATATCGTACAACTCTGCCAAATCTGCCAAACCCTGACTAAAGGATTTTAGCCAGGCCTGGCTATTTTTTGCTGACAATAACGACTTAGGCAAGGTTAATGCCAAAGAAAAAAAGCCCGGTGCCGCCCCCATTGCAGCCAAATCACTGAGATTCACTGCCAACGCTTTCCAAGCAATATCATAAGCATCAGTTCCGTACGGAAAGTGGATCCCCTCTATCAATGTATCCGTTACCACAACCAGTTGCGAATCAGGTCGACAAGATAAAACAGCACCATCATCACCAATCCCCATATCCAACGAAGCGCACAATTGCTTTGAATGGGATAACGGCTTAAAAAACTGGTGAATCACTTCAAATTCATGGGTCATAATAGCTTTCCTTTAGCAACATAACCTGTTTTTATCGGACGACGCATAAAAAAGCCAGAGGAAACTCTGGCTCAACAAGGGTGACCATTGGGCACCTTGATTAGCTAACAGTGCGCTTACGCCTTGGGTTGGCCTCGTTCTAGCGTTCTCAAATCAAGCGCCACCTTATCTAAAATACCATTGATATATTTATGACTCTCTTCAGCACCGAATCGTTTCGCCAATTCAACCGCTTCATTAATCACCACCCGATAAGGAATTTCAATTTTATCCTGCAACTCTTGCACCCCCATCCGCAAAATATTTTTTTCGACGGGGTCAATCATCGCTACGGCTCTATCCAAGTAGGGTTGATACAGGGCATCTAATGTATCTGACTGCCTAACCACCCCATTAACAATATCCTGAAATAACGCCACATCAATAGCATCAAGACGACCCGCTTCAGAAAATTGTTTAATAATATCCAACACGTCAGAGCGATTTACCTGCCACTGATACAATGCCTGCAAAGCAACCCGTCGCGTCTGAGTCCTAAGACTGACTGAGACTTCCTCTTCTACTACTTCTTCACCTTCACCAGGCTTAATATCCGATAACTTCATTGAGCATAACAGCCTTATAGTTGCTTTAACACATTAACCGTTTCAATGGCAGCCAAAGTCGATTCTTCCCCTTTATTGCCGGCTTTGGTACCCGCACGCTCAATGGCTTGCTCGATTGAATCGACCGTTAAAACGCCAAAAGAGATGGGCACGCCGGAGTTTAAGGCTACCTGTCCAATCCCTTTAACACATTCGCCCGCCACATACTCAAAATGCGGCGTGCCGCCACGAATAACCGCCCCTAAAGCGACGACGGCATCATATTGCCCCGATTCGGCCATTTTTTTGGCGACCACAGGAATTTCAAACGCACCTGGCACCAACACCTGGTCAATATTATCGAGACTCCCACCGTGACGAACGATGGTGTCAATAGCACCTTTAACCAGACTATCCACGATAAAACTGTTGAAACGTCCAACAACCAGTCCAATTTTCATGCCTTCCGCTGTTAGGTGGCCTTCAATTATGTTCATTTTTATGCCTCATTTTTACTTATCTGTTTATCTACATTTCCAACGATTTCCAATCCAAATCCACTTAAAGCACTCATCCGCCAAGCAGAGCCGATAACTTTAAGCTTGGTCAACCCCAAGTCTGATAAAATTTGCGCGCCCAAACCATAGGTTTTGGTATCGTCCTCATCATGGCTTTCAGGCGAGTGAATACCGCGATCTTTCAGCTGATATTGCTGGATTTTATCCAGTAATTCTGCCCCTTCCTCATGTTTACGTAAGATGACAATAACGCCCGCTTCCGCTTGCGCAATTTGCTTCATCGCAGCACTGAGTGACCAACCGCATTCACTGCGTTTAGAGTCAAACAAATCACATAACGTATCCAGCATATGAACACGAACCAAAGTAGGCTTTTCCGGATCAAGCTTGCCATGCACCAATGCCATATGTGCACGATGCTCTAAAATATCTTCATAACCAATCAAACGGAACTGCCCATATTCAGTCGGCAATTGACATTCCGAAACTCGCTCAATGGTCTTTTCATTTTTCAAACGATATTGAATTAAATCCGCAACCGTACCGAGCTTCAAACCATGATCCTTGGCAAAAATTTCCAAGTCATCCCGCCTTGCCATGGTGCCATCTTCATTCATAATCTCAACAATGACAGATGCCGGCTCCAAACCGGCTAAACGAGAAAGATCGCAGCCGGATTCAGTATGACCAGCGCGCTCAAGCACACCACCCGGTTTTGCCATAATAGGGAACACATGACCCGGGGTCACAATATCAGACGGTTTGGCATCGGAACCAATCGCTGCTAAGATAGTTTTGGCTCTATCCGCAGCAGAAATGCCAGTGGTCACGCCCTCTGCCGCCTCAATCGAAACCGTAAAACTGGTACCCAAAGAATCGTCATTATGACGCGTCATGAGCGGCAGATGCAGTTGTTGACAACGCTCTTTGGTCAAGGTCAAACAAATTAAACCCCGACCATAACGTGCCATAAAATTAATATGTTCTGGGGTAATCGCACTGGCAGGAATCATCAAATCCCCTTCATTCTCACGATCTTCATCATCCATTAAGATAATCATCTTGCCACGCCGATAATCTTCGATCAGCTCTTCGGTGGTATTTAATTCCATCATGTATTCTCGTTTGTTATTCAATTTAAGTGCATTTTACGACAGTCGCTTGCTAACCCGCTATAAAAACCCGTTTTCTGCTAATTTTTCACGTGTGATCGCGGTTTTTTGTGACATATCTGCATCATGGGTCAACATACGCTCAATATAGCGTGCAAGTAAATCCACTTCTAAATTGACTTGAGTCCCAACGTGAAAGGTGCGAATGGTGGTTTCTTGTCGGGTATGCGGTACGATATTGACATCAAACACATCGCCATCAACCTGATTGACCGTCAAACTGATGCCATTGATACAGATAGAGCCTTTCGCAGCAATATAGCGGCCTAACGATTTAGGCGCACGAATTTGATAACGCCAAGATCTCGCATCTTGTTCAATCGCAACCACTTCACCGACCCCATCGACATGACCACTCACCAAGTGCCCGCCTAAGCGATCTTGTAACCGCAAGGCTTTTTCTAAATTAACAGGAGCACCTAATGGCAACTGTCCAAGCGTGGTGACTTTTAAGGTTTCTGCCGAAACATCGGCCACATAAGCATTCTGTTCCAACGCAATCGCCGTTAAACAAACGCCATTACAGGCAATACTGTCACCGATTTTGACATCTTCAAGCGACATTTTCCCCACCTGAATCGTCATGCGATAGTCGCCCTTAACAGGTTCGATTTTTTTCAGTTTGCCTTCCGACTCGATAATTCCTGTAAACATAACTTCCTCATTGGGGTTTATGATTGGGCGTCAACTGCAAATAAATATCCGAACCCAACATTTCAACTGACTGCAAATTCCATTGAATTTTATCTGCCATTTTGACCAGGCCTGGTAGAAAACACAAAGGTCTCGCACCATCCCCCAATAAGACTGGCGCCTTAAACAGGTGCAATTCATCAACCAAATCAGCTTGAATCAAAGCACCTGCAAGCGTTGCTCCCGCTTCAACCATCAAGCGTTGTACATCATAGCACTGCCACAACATAGCCAAAACAGCCTTTAAATCTAATTGTCCTGTTTGCTGTTTGGCAACGCCATGCACTGCCACGCCTTTTTGTTGTAACTGCAGCAGTTTTTGTGGCTGGGCTGTCAAAGTCAATTCGGCCGTCATGACCACGACTTGACCCGGTAGATCTATTATTTTTGCCGTCAAGGGAAGTTGCAAATCCGAATCCAAAATAACCCGAATTGGCTGATGCGCTGCATTCCGATAACATCGCTGTGCATCTAAACTCGCCTGATCCAACCGAACCGTCAAACTGGGATCATCTTGCAAAACCGTGCCAATACCTGTCAGCATCGCATCTTGTTCCGCTCGAAGCCATTGCACTTTTTGACGAGATTCTGCCCCGGTAATCCACTGACTCTCACCACTGGCCATTGCCGTGCGCCCATCCAAGCTGCTGGCCATCTTCAACTGCACCAAAGGCCGTTGATGTCGCATGGCAAAGTTAAAGCCTTTATTCAAAACCTCAGTTTCAAACGCCAATAATCCAACATCAACGTGAATGCCGGCATCCCGTAATCGTTGAATCCCTGTCCCTGAAACTTGCGGGTTTGGATCCTGCATCGCCACCACCACTCTTGAAACCGAAGCCTCAACCAATGCATCCGCACAAGGAGGGGTTCGTCCGAAATGACTACAAGGCTCCAACGTCACATAAACGGTAGCGCCCTTAACCGATTCAGAAGCTGACGCCAAAGCGACTCTTTCCGCGTGGGGTTCACCCGCTTTTTGGTGCCAACCTTCTGCAATCACACGATGTTGCCGGGTAATCACACAACCAACCGCCGGATTGGGTCTAGCAGAAAACTGCCCCTGCTTAGCCAAGCTCAGCGCTCGACGCATCATTTTTTCATCCCATTCCGAAAAGCGCATAGGTCTCCTTGTCATCCCTGACGGGATTAACGCGATTTGGTGGCAGCAACCAGTTTTTCAATCTCTTCTCGAAAGGCATTCACATCCTGAAACGATCGATAAACGGATGCAAACCGGACATACGCCACTTGATCGAGTTCTCGTAAGGCATCCATCAATAACTCGCCGATTTGTGATGAAGCAATTTCTCTAACCCCTTCGGAGGTCAATTGTTTTTCAATGCGGTTCACCACCTGCTCAATCGCATCGCTTTCCACCGGACGTTTTTCCAATGCCTTGATTAGGCCACGACGGATTTTCGATTCATCAAACCTTTCGCGATTCCCATCAGATTTAATAACTCTTGGTAAACTTAATTCCACCGTTTCATAGGTGGTAAAGCGTTCACCGCAACTCATACATTCCCGACGGCGGCGGACTTGCATGCCTTCCATCGACAAACGTGAGTCAATCACACGGGTATCCGGTGTACTGCAAAAAGGACAATGCATTTAACCGCCTTACGTTATTAACAGAAATTCAGCTTAACCGTAAACCGGACGTTGAGCACACAAGGCTTTCACTTTTTCACGCACTTCTGCAACCACCGTCTCATTCCAAGACTCGGTTGACTGCTCACAACTGTCAATCACATCACACATCCAGTTCGCCAATTCAATCGAATCGGCTTCAGTAAAGCCACGCGTTGTTGAAGCTGCGGTTCCGACTCGAATCCCACTGGTGACAAAAGGTGACATAGGGTCATTCGGGACAGAGTTTTTATTAATGGTAATATGGGCTGCACCTAAAGCAGCATCCACCAATTTACCCGTTAAACCTTGCTCAATAAAACTCACTAAGAACAAATGGTTTTTCGTCCCTTTAGACACCACATCATAGCCTCTATCCATAAACACCTTGGCCATCGCTTGGGCATTGACCACCACCTGCTTAGCATAGGTTTTAAATTCCGGCTCCATGGCTTCTTTAAACGCAACGGCTTTCGCAGCAATAACGTGCATCAACGGGCCACCCTGAGCACCCGGGAAGATTGCCGAATTCAGTTTCTTTTCAATTTCAGGATTGGATTTCGCCAGAATCAAGCCACTTCTTGGGCCTCTGAGCGTTTTGTGGGTGGTGGTGGTCACCACATCCGCGATGGGCACCGGATTTGGATAAATACCTGCGGCAACCAAACCGGCCACATGTGCCATATCCACCATGAGATAAGCGCCAACCGCATCGGCAATCTCACGAAATCTTTGCCAATCTACGACTTGAGAGTAAGCCGAAAAGCCAGCAATAATCATCTTAGGTTTGTGCTCTTCAGCCAATCTTGCCACTTCGTCATAATCAATTTCACCGGTTTCGGCATTCAATCCATATTGAACCGCGTGATAAATTTTTCCCGAAAAACTCACATGAGAGCCGTGGGTTAAGTGACCGCCATGCGCAAGGCTCATGCCTAACACCGTATCGCCGGGTTGTAATAAGGCCATATAAACGGGTGCATTGGCTTGAGAACCTGAATGCGGTTGTACATTGGCATAATCAGCGCCAAACAAAGTCTTAGCACGATCAATCGCCAACTGCTCAACCACATCAACATATTCACAGCCACCGTAATACCGTTTTCCCGGATACCCTTCCGCATATTTATTCGTCAATACCGATCCCTGGGCTTCCATCACTCTGGGGCTGGTATAGTTTTCGGAAGCAATCAATTCAATATGGTCTTCCTGACGTTGTGCTTCTGCATTCATGGCTTCTGCCAAAACGTCATCATATCCAGCGATGGTCATATTCTTATCAAACATGCGTTTAAGTCTCCAAACAAAAAAATTACGAAAAGAGAATTTTACCAATTCTCTGTCGCTTTAACCACTGCAAAGCCAGTTATATCGTTTAATTAATTACCATGAGACCTTTGCACCAGTGGGGCACGGTGAAAAAATCAGCAAAAAACTGACTGATTCAGGCGAAAATCGCAGGCAATAGCGAGCTATGGGCAAGGTTTTCAACGAAAAACAGGTGGTTTTTAACCATTTTTACTCGTGCCTCCATCTGGTGCAAAGGTCTCACCATAGCGCCCAGGCCTGGCCAAAATTAACACTAAACAAACCACACAGTTTATCAAGCGAAGCTGAATTTAAACCCATTCTTCAACGGATAAAACTTTATTAAACGAAACTTTTTCGGTAAAGTTATGTTTTTTACTGAACGACGTTTGTATCGTCACAGCATTCTACAAACAAACCAAGCAAACAATTATTCGATTAGAGGTGAGCGCGTGGCACAATTTGTTTACACCATGAACCGTGTTGGAAAAGTGGTTCCCCCCAATAAATACATTTTAAAAGACATTTCATTATCCTTTTTTCCTGGCGCCAAAATCGGCGTACTTGGCTTGAATGGTGCGGGAAAATCGACCCTTTTAAAAATCATGGCGGGTATCGATCAAGACATTATTGGTGAAGCACGTCCACAACCGGGTATCAAAGTAGGCTACCTACCCCAAGAACCGCAGCTCGACCCGGAACTAGATGTCAAAGGGAATATCGAACTGGCGGTTAAAGAGATTAAAGATGCCTTAGTAGAACTGGATGGCATTTATGCCGCCTATGCAGAACCCGATGCCGACTTTGATGCGCTGGCTAAAAAACAAGCTGAAATTGAAGACCTGATTCAAGCCAAAGATGGCCACAACTTAGAAAGAACTTTAGAGATCGCTGCCGATGCCTTAAGGCTTCCACCTTGGGATGCTGATGTCACCAAACTATCCGGCGGCGAACGCCGTCGGGTTGCTTTGTGCAAACTGTTACTTGAAAAGCCGGATATGCTATTACTGGATGAGCCGACCAACCATTTAGATGCCGAATCCATTGCCTGGCTAGAACGCTTCTTACTCGAGTTTAGTGGAACTGTGGTGGCCATTACCCATGACCGCTACTTTCTGGATAATGCCGCCCAATGGATTCTAGAGCTAGATCGCGGTCAAGGTATCCCTTATGAAGGCAACTATTCATCTTGGTTAGAGCAAAAAGAAAAACGCTTAGAAATGGAAGCTAAGCAAGAAGATGCGCGCATGAAAACCATTCAACACGAATTAGAATGGGTGCGCTCCAATGCCAAAGGCCGTCATGCTAAGTCCAAAGCCCGTTTAGCGCGCTTTGAAGAACTCAGTAGTCAAGAATCTCAACAACGCAATGAAACCAAAGAAATTTTTATCCCGGTTGCTGAACGACTCGGCGATAAAGTGGTAGAAGTGTCTCATCTAAACAAAAGCTTTGATGATCGTCTACTGATTGACGACCTTAATTTTAAGCTACCACCTGGCGGCATCGTTGGCATTATCGGTTCCAATGGCGCGGGGAAATCAACGCTTTTCAAAATGTTAACGGGTCAAGAACAACCGGATTCCGGCAGCATTGAATTTGGAGAAACCGTACAACTGTCCTATGTGGATCAGTCCCGAGATGCGCTTGACGACAATAAAACCGTCTATGAAGAAATTTCCGGTGGCGATGATATTTTTATGGTCGGCAATATTGAAATCAATGCGCGTGCTTATTGTGGTCGCTTTAACTTTAAAGGCAATGACCAACAGAAATTTATTAGCCAACTATCGGGTGGCGAACGCAATCGCGTTCACCTAGCCAAAACCCTGCGTAGTGGCGGAAATCTGTTATTGCTTGATGAACCCACCAATGATTTAGATGTCGAAACATTGCGCGCGTTAGAAGAAGCGCTATTGGATTTTGCCGGCTGCGCGGTGGTCATCTCCCATGACCGCTGGTTCTTGGATCGTATCGCCACCCACATGCTCGCCTTTGAAGGCGATTCGCATGTAGAATGGTTCGAAGGCAATTTCTCAGACTACGAAGAAGATCTAAAGCGCCGTAAAGGGGCAGATGCCGCACAACCGCATCGCATAAAATATAAACCCGTAATGAAAAACTGATTTTAGTTCCAACACTCAAGTAAAAGGAAAATCACATGGCAGCACAATATGACAAAATGCATTCTCATATCGAAGCCATTGCCAATGCAATGCCCGATCCCATTTTTGTCATGGGTCAGGATGGAACCTATTTGGATGTCATTGGTGGGCAGGAACGCACGCTTTATGCCGACGGCCACGCTTTGATTGGCAAAAACTACTTTGATGTGTTACCCGAAAAAATGGCGGAGCGCTTCTTAAAAGTGGTGCGCAAAGCAATTCAAAGCCGGACTTTGCAAGAAATTGAATACCAATTGGCGGACACCGAAGTACAAGGTATAGAACCCCTCTCCACGACTGAAGGCCAATGGTATGAAGCCCGAGTCTATCCCCTCAGTGAAGACGCCTATGACCAGCCTGCTGCCATCTGGCTTGCGATTAACATTACCAGTCGCAAGCACATGGAAGAGCAAATTGAAAAACTCTCGGCTCATGACCCTTTAACCGACCTCTATAATCGCGATTATTTTATGGGCATTGTCGATGAAGAGGTCAACAAAGCTCGACTGAACAACAGAGCGCTTTCATTAACCAAAATCAGCCTAGATTGCTTTAAGCGGATTACCGATGCTTACGGTCATGAAATGGGAGACAAGGCCATTTTGACCGCAGCCAATGCCATTTCTAAGGTTGTCAAAGATTTAGGCTATATCGGCCGAATGAGTTGCGATCAATTTATGGTGGTACTGCCTGAAATAAAAGCGGTCGATGCATTCCGCATTACCAAATTAGCGCAAGAAACCATTTCGGCACAAACCATTCACCTGGAAGAAGGCGAAACCACTTGCTTAACCAGTCACGCCGGGGTAACGGAAATCCGTACTGAAGATGATGACAGCCAAACGCTGCTCAAACGGGCAAACAAAGCCATCAAATCACTTGACGGCACCCGTGAAAGAACCAAAATTCTGTAACCGCAAAAGCGGTTGCCGAATTTAAATCGACTTGATGGTCTTTTGAATAGCGCGATGCTTTTTCCAACCCACCCACAAGGCATACCCTATGCCCGTTATCATAACGACATAGCCTAACATCAGTGTCGCCGCTGAAAACGCATTTTCGCGCAATAATGACGGCAACATCAAAAACCCGCCCAAAACAATCGCCAATGCACTGGTTTTAAACACCATTTTCCATATTGTTTTATACAGCAACGACTGATGTTGCGTTGATCCAATATCCATTATTACGCTCCTTATCTCATTATCAGAACTTTATCCATCCAAGGGACTTTAATTTATCAGTGCATTTTAAACAAAAACCTAGTAAATTAGTAGGATATTTTTATTAACGGACACACCTTTATGTTAAAGTCGCACCTTTTACAAGATTTCACCCAACTTCCAGCGGACTTTTACAGGCACCAACTGCCTGAACCCCAACCCCATGCACAACTGATAATTCAAAATAATCAATTACTTTCTCAACTGAATTGCACGCTTAATGCCACTGAGTTATTAGATTTAACCGCAGGCACCCTCCAACAAGTTGACTGCCAACCGCTTGCGCAAAAATATGTGGGTCACCAATTTGGCTATTACAATCCCGACTTGGGGGATGGCCGTGGCTTATTATTAGGCCAATGGCACGATAAAAATGACCAGGCCTGGGACTTTCACCTAAAAGGCGCCGGGCGCACCCCCTATTCCAGACAAGGAGATGGGCGAGCAGTATTGCGCTCCTGCATCCGCGAATTTTTAGCCTCCGAGGCGCTCTATGGATTAGGCATTCCCACGACACGCGCCCTAACCATCGCGACCAGCTCAGAAAAGGTTAAACGAGAAATGCTAGAGCCGCGAGCCAGCTTGATTCGTGTTACCCCCAGTCATATTCGCTTTGGTCATTTTCAATGGGCAGCCAATCAAGGCGAAAAGCATTTTAAAGCACTCGTGGCATTCGTGATTCAAAAACACTTTCCGCAATGGCAAATCCATCCATTTCAGCATCAGGCCTGGTTAATTTTTGACCAGGCCTGCCAAAACACCGCTAAGCTGTTAGCACAATGGAAATCCTTTGGCTTTAATCACGGCGTGATGAATACCGACAATATGTCAATACTGGGTGAAACCTTTGACTTTGGCCCTTATGCTTTTTTGGATGACTATCAAGCCGATTTCATCTGCAACCATTCAGATTATGAAGGTCGATACGGCTATAACCAGCAAGCTAATATTGGATTATGGAATTGCAAAATACTCGCAGGTAGTTTTGCAGATTGGGTGGATAACGGTCTACTGGAGCAGTCATTGCAAGCGTTTGTTGATAACTATTACCAGCACTATCGCCAGCAGATGCTCCATAGATTGGGATTGGACACGACCCAATCAACAGATATGACATTGATTATCGAATTATTAGAAAGACTCAACCGCTATGCCATCGACTATTCACTGTTTTTTAGACGGCTGGCGCTGTGGCAAACCGAATCCGAATTCAGTTTCTTTCACCTGCTCCCCGAGCCGGAAGCTTTTTCCGATTGGTTAAACTCGCTGGAAAAACGGATTCAACAAGAACAGATCACCGATTCGGTTTGGCTGCAACGGATTCAACAACGCAACCCGAGCGTGATTTTAAGAAACTATATTGCCCAAGATATTATTATCGCCGCTGAACACGGCAACACCGAACCATTACATCATTGGCTTAAAGCACTGCAATCGCCATTTAAAGCGCACCGCGCACTGAGTAAATACCAACAACCACCCTTAGCACATCAAAAAGGATTTCAGCTCAGTTGCTCCAGCTAATCAGACAAGCCGTCTTTGTTCTGATAGGTGCCATAAATCACCAACGAATGGGCGGATAGGTCATAACCTTTTTCTTTGGCAATTTCTATTATGCGTTGCTCAATCACAGGATCCACAAATTCTTTGACTCGACCGGTCTTAATGCAAACTAAATGATCGTGATTGTCACCCGTATCCAATTCAAAAACGGAAATGTTATTTTCAAAATTTAACCGCCGAACAATGCCGGCCTGCTCAAACTGAGTTAAAACCCGGTAAACCGTCGCCAAGCCGACATCTTCGTCCTGCTCAATCAAAATTTTATAAACATCTTCCGCCGTTAAATGGTGATCGTCGCCCTTTTGCTCTAGAATCTCTAATATTTTTAAACGCGGTAAGGTAACCTTTAAACCCTTTTTCTTTAACTCAGCACTACTCATCGAATTTAAGATTCCTTATTAAAAATTTTTGAGTCTGTATAATAAACGAAAAATTGATTTAAAATAAAAGATTCTATGACAAACCCTATGAAAACAGCCCTCTTAACGCTATCTATCCTTTTGGTCTCAACTGTATCCGGTTGTGCTTATTTCGAACCCTACAAACCCACACTCACCCAAGGTACGGTCGTAAACCCGGAGGTATTGCAAGCCCTGCAACCAGGTCTAATGGTGGATCAAGTTGTCGAATTACTCGGCCCACCGCTTGGTCAAGACCCCTTTGACCCAAATCACTGGGAATATGTGTTCTACACCACTGACCCGGAATTTCAACCGGATGCCATTAAACACCTTGTCCTCAATTTTGATGACCAACAATATTTGATTGACTGGAAACAAATCGAGTCTACCGTCAATATCAAACGCTAGCGCCGCATAAAAAATGCCCAGGCCTGGGCATTTTTAAGGCTTTCGAGCCAGAACCTGAACCACACCACTTAAACCGCAATGGTATTGACCTTCTTCAAGATGACGTTCAATTTCGTGCGCGATTTCAAAGTTTAGCCCAGCTAATTCTTGATGCAAAAGATCCAATGACATTAGCAGCTCCGCCTGATGCGGCGGCGGCCCACCAATACCCGGCAAGGCTAAATGCGCGGGCGAATAGGCCTCTAAAATAAACACCCCTGAAGGCTTGAGCGCGGTTTTAACTCGCTGATGTAGTTTTTCGCGTACGGCTGGCGGTAAATGGGCGGCAATACTGACAATCGCATCCCATTGATTTTCCCCTAAATCAAACGCTGCCAAATCTGCCACCACCGTATGAATGCTCACCCCTTTTTCAACGGCCAGTTGTTCAGCTCTTTGTAACCCCACCGCAGACTGATCGACCGCGGTCACTTCATGCCCCTGCTGCGCTAAATACACGGCATTGCGTCCTTGTCCTTCTGCCAAACACAACACCTTACTATTCGCCGGAATGGCATCCAAACAGGCCACCAAAAAATCATTAGACTGCTGACCATAGGCAAATTCCGGCTCACTGTATCGTTGATCCCACATAAGTTATTCACCACTCATAAACGGATAATCAGTATAGCCTTTAGCGCCGCCGCTATAAAAGGTATCCGGATCAGGTTGATTCAGTTCCGCGCCTGCCGCCAAACGCTCTGGCAAATCCGGGTTCGCCAAGTAGCTAACCCCAAACGCCACGGTCGTTAAAGTCCCATTAGCGATTTCAGCTTCCGCTTCTGCCGCATCATAGCCCATATTGCCCATCAAATTCCCCTGATAAACCTCGTGCGCCACGGTAAGCACATCCGCTTTTTGGATACCAAAGAAGTCGCCGCGCATGACATGCAAATACGCCAAGTCATAATCGTTCAATTTCTGGCATAACCACTGCATCAATCCAACCGGATCGCTATCGACCATACTGTTATAACTATTCAGCGGTGAAAGGCGTAAACCAACGCGATCTGAGCCCCACACCTCACAAACGGCGTCCAATACTTCTAACATCAAACGCGCACGATTTTCAATGGCGCCGCCATATTGATCCGTACGATGGTTACTGCCATCGCGCAAAAACTGATCCAATAAATAACCATTGGCTCCATGGACTTCTACGCCATCAAATCCCGCCTGTTTAGCATTGATTGCAGCTTGCTTAAAGCCTGCAATAATCTCTGGGATTTCATCTAAATTCAGTGCTCGTGGCACCGTATAAGGCAGCTTACCTTCAGGCGTATGCACGTCACCTTCAATGGCCAATGCACTAGCGGAAACCGGCACCTTGCCATTATTTAAAGCGGGATGACACGCTCGGCCACCGTGCCAAATCTGTAACACCATGCGCCCGCCCTTCGCATGAACCGCATCGGTCACCGCTTTCCAACCGGCAATTTGCGCGTCGGAATAAATGCCCGGTTCTTTCCAAAAAGCACTACATCTAGGCATGGCCATCGTGGCTTCGGCAATAATTAAACCACCACTGGCGCGTTGCGCATAATGTTCGGCCATTAAGGCCGTGGGGATATGATCCGCTTCTGTTCTGGCACGCGTTAAAGGTGCCATGACAATGCGATTGGGAAGTGCTAAAGCGCCCAGTTTAACCGGGGTAAATAAGTGGGGATATGGATTTGTCATAAGGTTGCTCCATTGGAATAAATTCAAGTTATTGCGAATAAGTGCCGTCATCATATCAATGCAACACCTATCCGTATAGCAAGTCTTTGCGGAAAAGCCTATTGCAGTTTACGCAACGATCCTACTACATTAACGCGTTTATAAAAAAGTAAAAAGGTCTTTCTCATCAAAACGGGACTTGGGTAATTGAGCATTAAAATCATCCTCAGCATGAAAGCCAAGTGCGACCACGGCCACAGCGGTTAACCCTTGTACAGACAAGTCGAATTCTTGATTCAGCGCGTCCAAATCCACGCCCTCAATCGGTACCGCATCCACCCCTAACATTGCCGCCCCAAGCAACAGATTACCGATATTCAAATACACCTGCTTTTGTGTCCAACAAGCCACATCATCCCATTCTTTGCGGTGTATGTCGGCATAAAAACTACGCACCTTCAACGCCATTTCTTTCGCTTCTGGCTTTGGAAAACGGCCGTCTTTATCTTCTTGATCCGTCACCTTTTGTAAATAGTCATCCGAAATATTCGTCTTGGCGCAAAACAACACGACGTGCGACGCATCCATGATTTTAGGATGGTTTGCAGCGTAGGCGCCTTCCGCGCCTTTTGCAATGCGGGATTTGCCCGCTTCAGAATTGGCAATCACAAAATGCCAGGGTTGAGAATTAATCGACGATGGACTCAATCTCAATAGCAATTTAATTTGTGTAAGCTGCTCATCGGTTAAACGCTGATTAGCGTCAAATTTTTTAGTCGCATAACGACGATGTAAAAGCGTCTCTAAATTCATACAAACCCTCTCGTTTAGATAGAAAACGACCAGGCCCGTCGTGCCCTTTGGGTATGGTCGTTTTTAAAGGTTAATCAAAGCAACCACTTAAGAAACCGTTTTGTAGGTTTCAACCAATCGAATATATAACTGTTCTGCAGAAAATTCGGTGAGGGTATCGATAATTTCAAACATCACCACATTATCTTCTTTGCCATTCCAAATCTTAAGATAAGTCCCCTCTTTATAGCCATGATCTTGTCGAAACCTGTTTAACACATGCTTGGCCATATAAATCTGGTACAACTGCTCAAAGCTCAATTCGGCAATCTGACAGCTATTAAAAAAGGCTTCCGCTAAAGTCGCTAGATATTCTTCGGTCACGTCGGTATTTTGCAAAGCAATCGCCATCATCATTTCATAGATCCGAACTTGAGCGGATGTTGATAAATGAGTCAAGTCATATTCATCCGAATCCGTACTATCCGCTAAGGCTTTATTGAACAATTCAGCCGCCTTATCCGATTCAAAATGTGCCAATGCCAAACTCAATAGGAAATGCCAAATATCGACTAATTCAACGCGAACATTTTCAATATCGACTTGCGCATCCACACTTTTCCAATGCTTCCACGGATAACTGTCAATCAACTCTGCCGCTTCCATAACGATACAGCGTCGCCAATCAATTTCTTTGCCTAAATGGGTCACCCCCGAACGCCAATCCGTACCATTGGTCAATTCATTTAAAGTATTTTGCATCGTCAGCATTTCTTGGATGGCAGGAAGTTTTTGCATCTTTACCTCTTAACGTGATTTTTAGGATTGGGAATTTCGGAAAAAATTAGCACTCAAACGGGTTAAAACCACCAGGCCTTTATGCCCCTTGTGGGTATGGTGGTTTTAGACGTCACTCTTATATTTACGCTCATCTTCATTGAGCAAATAGGTCTCGAAACCAAATACTTTACCCGCCCAAATAAACATCAACCACACCATCAAACCAAATGCCAAATAGCCAAAATAACCTTCTAAAGGCATTTCAGAGAAGAGGTGAATCACATTAACGTAAGGCACGTCATACACCCAATAGTTTGGATTCGCAATCGGATCGGTTGGGTGGGCACTGCCGAAATTCCACATTTCCCAAAAGAAACCGTTGAATAAAGAAGACAGTGCAATCAAAATCATCGGGCTCCAGTTGCCCTTTGCCAATTCACTTAGCGGAGATGGAATCTTCATAATAACCAACACCCCAGCGAAAACCATCATCGTGCCGATCCAAAGCGCCCAAAACAATGGATAAGGGAAAAACACCATCAAAACGATCAATGCCAAGCCAACCATTAATAAAGGATACCCTGGTAGTTTGACTTTGGGGCCATCAGAGTATTTGACTGCCAATTTCGGAAAGGTATGTAACAAGGTGTACCATTCAAACACCGCTGGCCAAACGGTGGTATAGGCGATCAAAAATAGAATGACCACTTCTGTATGGGATAACGCGGGAATCAATACTGAATTCGGGTAATACCAGTTACCCAATGCAAAGTAATCAAAATACTCAAAATAGAACCAGGCAAACATCGACACCACAAGCGTAATGATAACGAGTTTTGGTTTTTTACTCATCAACGAATAGCCACCACTTCTTGAATAAACCAGACCGTCAATCACGGTAATAAAGCCCCACCAGAGTGGGGTAAATGCGATATAAACCAGCTCGATATATTGCTCAGGTCTAGCCCACATCAAATACCAAAAAACGACGGTGACGACCGTCCCTAACCAAAACCACCAAGGCAAGGGTTTGCGGTCATAAGGTGACGGTGGCTCAACGGGTTTAAAACCGAATTTTTGCGGGAACACTAAAAAAATAACCAGTAATATTTCGATGACCATAAGCGCAAGGAATACCCAGAGGTTAAAACCCGGCGTTGACGGTTCTAAAATTTGTAAAGGCGGAAACACCCCAAAACCAGGCGGTAAATGATCGGCATAGGCAAACCATGAAGCAATCAATGGCGCAATGGTTAAGATAATGATCGGTAAGATCAACCCTTTTTTTGACGAATTCATAGTAACGACTCCATATTAAACTTGTGATGGATTTACATTTTCCGTTTTTCGACGCTGTTTATTTTCGTACATTCGCATATCGGCTAGCAGCTTCAAGTCCGAGGTACTCTCCACCTCATACATAAAAGCTGTACCCGAGCTGGCACCCGAATTTTCAAACCCCGTTTCTCGCATTTTGTGTATCACATTGTCTATCAATGTCTTCACAAAATGCGTATTACCAGCCGGACAAGTAACCGCGAATTCATCGCCACCCAATCGGTAAATATTTCCATGGCCTTCCATGCCCTGCTTCATTAAATTGGCAAACACAGATAGCATTTCGTCACCTTTTGCATGCCCAAAGCGGTCGTTATATAACTTTAGGTTATCCATATCGATGTAGGTTAAAGAGGCTTCTTTTACGACTGACGAGTCCAATTCAACTTCCAAAGCATAGCGGTTTGGAATTTGAGTCAACGAATCGGTATGAGCTAACTTCTTGTTATGATCAAGACTCAGCAACATATTCATACGTTCACGGTACAGTTCGCCAACTTGATAGGTCATTACCAGTGCAAGTAGAATGACCTCCATAGCGACAGACGCCAAACCATAATGCTCCACAAAAAGCGTATTTGAGCTTAACTGCGTGGGAATCGTCGCCATACTGGCGAAAATGATGAACGACATCAATGAAATCAGATACAAGCGCGCCACGATGCGTCCTTGAAATGATAAAGTCATGCCCACCACCAAACCATATAATAAAAAGACCCAAACCCCATAACGCGCCATTTCATTAATCCAGTTCGGAGACATCAACGCAAATAATGCAAATATGGCCAGAAAGACAAGAGAGACAATTCCATACGTGTGCAATTTTTGATGATTGACCGGATTAATATCCAAAAGCTTCATGACAAAGAACACATAAATAAAGTTGGAAATCAGAATGGGAAAGGAAATTAAATAAAAGTTATGCCAGTCGAATAATTGCGAGAGTATTTGGTGTGCACCGGCATTAAACAACAAGTTAGAGAAGATGAAAAGAGCATACAGAATCTCGGTATTTCGAGAGCGCGCAAAAGAAAGCGCCCCATAATAAATCCCCATCGACAGAAAGATACCAATCCCGATCAATACAACGGCATTACCCAGTTTAATTTCCTGCTGATAATCGGCAAGCTTGCTGACATAGGGCACTGGCTGCGCAATAAAATAAGGCGAAGCTATTTCTGCAAGCACCTGATATTGTCCCGCTTTTAAATGGAAGCTTCGACCATGTCTAAGAAAAAACGGATCTGGTTCGCGACTGCCGATCCCGCCAGAGGCCTGGTCAATCAGTTTATTTTGTTGATCATAAAGATAAAAAGAAAATTGATCTATCGTAGAAGTGTTTTTAAAATCAATTACATAAAAGTCGTCTTTTTCAATCGTCAACGTCCCCGAATAAAGATAATGGCCACCCACTAAAGAAATACCATCTACTTTTTGTAAGGTATTGTGAGACTCGGGTTGTTCAGGGTTAAATTGTTGACTTTCATCAAAACTCAACAGTTGCCAATCAATATTTAGGGGTTGTGCATTCGCGCGACTCGCAAAAACAAGGCAGATGAATAAACCGGTGAAGAGCAAAGCCTTGTAAATTGAAAAATAGTTTGAATTTCGCACGCTTATCTCATATTAAATGGGGAACAAGGATAATAACCGCCTTGCATAGTCTGACCGATTAAAACTTTCAAATAACTACAAGCCTTAACTATCTTAAGCTTATTTCAAGTAAATACAAAAAAAATTCATAATTCCTCAATGGGTTTTATTTATATGATCATCAATTAAATTAGAACCATAAAATCAAACAATCATTTTTCAATTATCCATTCATGACCAAATACTCCAACGACCCAACTCTCATTCCATTTTAGGCGTCAACATACTATGCTGACTGAGGGTGTGTAAATCTCGCCAGGCTCGACTAAATGGCGTATTCTCGAACACCGCCAGCATCCCTGAACGGGTTTTTAATCCATCCGCCATCTGCACGCAGTTTTGTACCATTTCTATCGATTCTTTATGAATCTTCTGAGTAAGTTCAGCAGAAAGCGTTTGTTTCTGTTGCGCAACCGCCCAGACGTGTTCAGCCCCTTGATAAAGCTGATTACGCGCCTTGGCCAGAAACTGTTGTGCCTGATCGCATTGCTGTTGAACGGGAGAAGTATCCAGCAAAGAGGTTGCCGTGTCTTGTATCGGCCTCTGTTGAGCAAATGCCGTAAACGCATCTAACGCATGCTGTGCAATGCCGATGGCGACACTGGTGAATGTCAAGTAGGCCAAAACTTCTAATGAACAAAAGAAAATCGGATCACTCAATAACGGTTTTTCAGACAATGAAAAGGTAAATGCTTTTGGAACTTCAACCGAATCTACTGAAAAGTCATGACTGCCCGTGGCTTTCATGCCAAACACCTTCCAGGTTTGATGGCGAACCACCTCCGCAGCAGGCACCGCAATCGATAAGATTTTCTTCTCTGTCCCTTCCACCACACAATTGGCCGTAAACCAAGTCGCATAGTCTGAGCCACTGGCGTATTTCCAGCGTCCTGACACCTCAAACCCTTGATTTGAAGGTTTCGCCAGACCGCTCGGCATACCAGATCCAGCAATCAGAGCACGCTCAGGTGAAAAGATTTCCCGTGCAGCCGCTTCCTCAAGAAAACCGGAAAACAAACCGCCACCCGCGCCAATCATCACCAACCAACCCGTTGCGCCATCGGCTGAAGCAATGGTTTCAAACACCTTTAAGGCCGTGACTAAATCGGTCGCCTCACCATTATATTTTTCTGGGATAAACAACCGAAACAACCGCTGTTCAAAAAGCGCCTCCAAGACCTCTTCTTGCAATTGCCCATCGCGTTCAGAAGCTTCCGCACCTTGTTTAATAATCGGCAAAATGGATCGAACGTTTTCGAGTAACTTTTTGGAGGAATCGCGATTGGACATAACGTTATAACAACTTTATTAAATTTATCATCCAAACAAACTCAACCCGATGAGGATAACCAACAGCATAAAGCTACCAACTATGATTTGCAAATCGGAGAAGACGGCTTCGACCCGAGATC
>Ga0210015_1000168_pt1 | contig 67759 bp, 75 predicted proteins | sample CryGeymeta201522_FD_185471 | JGI IMG/M metagenome (GOLD analysis project Ga0210015, IMG submission 185471) | Groundwater microbial communities from Crystal Geyser aquifers in Utah, USA - Crystal Geyser metaG 2015-22 (SPAdes) (version 2) | ecosystem: Environmental > Aquatic > Deep subsurface >...
AATTTACCGATTCTCCAATTTACCAATTTACCAAAAAATTCGTAGGACAGGCGTCTCGCCTGTCTATTAGTCGTCAGTCATTGCGAGCTCTGATTTATCAGAGCGTGGCAATCTCTTTATTAAGTTTTTACCGGGCTTGATAAATCAAGCCCCTACCCATTACTTATTACCCTTTACCAATCACTCATTACCATTTTCTCCTGACTTCTGGATCCTGACTTCTGAATTCTGACTTCTATTTTCTTTACGAGATACGAGATAAGAATTACTTCTACCGAAGAAATTTGAAGGATTAGAATGTAGGGGCACGATGCATCGTGCCCACAGGAGAAATTAGGTAATAGCTTTAAATAATATTTTTTACAGTAAATAATTTTAGATTAAGATAGCTCCAATTTTCTATTGTATTTTCTCATCGCTTTTTCAAGGCCATCTTCTATTACTGTCTTTATTGCCTCAGTAGATAGTTGTATTACTTCACTTATTTTATCCTTTTCGTTATTATTAAAATTAGAAAGGACATAAGAGGCATAATCAAAATTAGAATTTATTGAAGGTTTACCAATCCCTATTCTTAAACGAGGTATATCTTCACTATTTAAATATTGAATAATCGACTCCACTCCCTTATGACCGCCAGCACTCCCTCTTTTCCTGATCCTGATCTGACCTAATTCTAAATTCAGATCATCATAAACTATCAATAAATCTGGAAAGGATATCCGGTAGTAGGAAACAATCTTGCTTACTGATTTCCCGCTTAAATTCATATAAGTCTGCGGTTTTACCAATATTAATTTATGATTCATTAGTTTCCCTCGGGAAACTAATGAATCATAAGATTTCACCCTTTTAAATTCTATTTCTATATTTAGAGCTAAGTTATCAATTATTCTAAACCCTATATTGTGTCGACTGAATTCATATTGCAAACCAGGATTACCCAAACCAACTACCATCTTCAATAAAGTTCACTATCCTTTTGCCATCCTATTCTTTTTTAGATTCTTTTTTAGATTCTTTTTTTGGTGCAGAAGAAGGAGTTTCTGTCTTTACTTCTACTTTTTCTTCTCCTTTAGTTACTTCTTTTTCTTCGGTTACTGCTTCCCCTTCTACTACTTCTTTAACTACCTCTTCTTCTTTAGCAGGAGGAACTAAGGCAGCAACAATTCTATCTGATTTAGTTAATACTTCAACTCCTTCAGGAAGCTGTATTTCTCCAACTGTAATATTATCTCCTATCTTCAGATTGCTCAAGTCTACTTTTAAACTCTCTGGTACTTTAGAAGGTAAACATTCTATTTCAACTTTTCGTAATTCCACATTTAAAATTCCCCCATCTATTGCTCCGATAGGTTGGCCTATTAATTCAATATTAATTTCCATGGTTAATTTCTCTTTTAGAGTTACTCCATAAAAATCAACATGAACTATCTGCTTCTTTAAAGAATTATACTGAAAGTCTTTAATCACAACTAATCGGCTAACTTTTTTATTCCCATCATCTATTTCTAAATCAATGAGTTGGTGTGTTTTGCTAGCTAATAATCTTAATAAATTTTCTCTTTTAACTTTTAACAGTATATTTTCTTTATCATGAGGAGAATATAGTATTCCAGGAATATCACCTTTTCTCCTAAATTTCTTATTAATTTCTTTCCCAGTTCCATTTCTTAATTCTACTTCTAATTTCGATGTCTCCATTTTATTAACCTCCATTTTCGTATATTGTATATCGTATCTCGTGAAGAAGATAGACTTATATATTATTCTATTTAATTAAATAAAGTACTTACTGATAAATTATTATGAATCCTATTAATTGCTTCCGCAAATATTTCTGCTACTGATAAAATTTTAATACCTGGTATACTCTTATTATGGTCAATGGGAATGGTATTAGTAACTACTACTTCTTTAAATAAACCATCATGCAAAGATTTTTCTATTCTTTCTTTTGCCGGACCAGCAAAGACCGCATGGGTAGCACAAACATATACTTCTTTTGCCCCAGCATTTAATAATGCCTGGGTTCCCCTAATTATTGAAGCAGCTGTATCAATAAGATCATCAACTATAATAGCAGTTTTATCCTTTACTTCTCCTACAATATGCATTATTTCTACTTCATCAAAAGCTGATCTATATTTATCAATAATGGCAATAGGTTTTGCAAGGCGTCCAGAAAACTCTCTAGCTCTAGCGGTCCCCCCTACATCAGGAGAAACTACCACCACTTTATCCAAATTTTTTTCTTTAATGTAATTCGATAATATGGTTACACCTTCTAACTGATCTACCGGGATATCAAAAAATCCCTGAATTTGCCCGGCATGTAAATCCATAGTAATTACCCGATTAGACCCTGCAGAAACTAATAAATTAGCAACTAATTTAGCGGTAATTGGCTCACGGGGTTTAGTCTTTCTTTCCTGGCGAGCGTAACCATAATAGGGTATAACTGCAGTAATCCTTCCTGCTGAAGCTCTTCTTAGAGCATCTATCATAATTAATAATTCCATTAGATATTCATTAGCTGGTGGACAGGTAGATTGGATTATAAAAACATCTTCCCCTCTTACACTTTCCTCGATCTTAACTTTAATTTCGCCATCAGGGAATCTAGAAACATCTGCCTGACCTAAAGACATATTTAAATACCTACCTATTTCTTCCGCTAAATTTTTATTGGAATTCCCAGCAAATATCTTTAATGTTCTTTGGTCATAAGATAACAAATTTCTATCATCTCCCTCTCTTTAAATTTCCCTATTTGAAATTTTATTTTATGTTCGTTTTCTTCTCTTGCTCCATCCTTTAATATTTCTTTGTTTAGAGCGGGCAATAGCCAGGCTATCTGGGGGTACATCCTCGGTAATAGTTGAGCCAGCTCCGGTATAAGAACCTTTTCCTAATTTCACTGGTGCCACTAAAGAGTTATTGCTTCCGATAAATACTCCTTCTTCTATGACCGTTTTATTCTTTTTTTGTCCATTATAATTACAAGTAATAGTACCTGCTCCAATATTCACTTGTTTACCAATTACCGCATCTCCTAAATAGGTTAAATGAGAAGCTTTACTACCCTCACCTAAGATAGTTTTTTTTAATTCTACAAAATTTCCTATCTTTGCTCCTTTTTTTACGATAGTTTCTGGACGTAAGTGAGCATAAGGACCAATATTTACTCTTTCTTTAACCGTACTACCTTCTATTATTGAAGCCCAAATTTTAACTCCATTCCCTATATTAGCATCAATTAGATGAGAGTAAGGTCCAATAAGACAACTTTTCCCAATTTTAGTACCTTTTTCAATAATAGTAAAAGGATAAATAATGGTATCCTGACCGATTTTAACTCCCGGTTCTATAAAAGTACTGTTAGGATCAATTATACTTACCCCTTGAAACATTAATTTTTGAATCATTCTTTGATAAACCTTTTTTGAAGCATTGGCCAAATCTAATTGAGTATTTATCCCTAATATTTCTGAATTATCTTTTGCTATTATACTGCCTACCTCTAATCCTTCCTTTAATAATATCTTTACTAGATCAGTTAGATAATATTCCCCTTGTTTATTCTCAGGAACAATTTTTTCTAAAGCTTGAAATAGTTTCTCCTTGTCAAAACAATAAATTCCGGTATTTATTTCAGTTATTAGCTTTTTGTCTACGGGCAAGTCTACCTCTTCGATAATTCCTTCCATCTTACCTTCTTTATCTCTAATAATTCTACCATAACCCTGAGGGTTTTTTAAAATAGCAGAAATTAAGGTGCAACAAAAATTATTACTCTGGTGATATTTCAAGAGCCTTTTTAAAATTTTAACCGTTAAAAAGGGGACATCACCGGATAGAATCAGCACATTTCCTTTAAAATCAGACAATAATTCTTTAGTTTGTAAAACTGCATGGGCTGTTCCTAACTGTTCTTTCTGTTCTGCATACTCTATCTTATCGCCAATCAATTCTCTTATCTTCTCGCTCTTATAACCTACGATTATTATCTTTCTTTTTACTTCAAAATGATTAATAGTATCCAATACATAATTTAAAATTGGTTTCCCGGCAAGATTATGAAGGACTTTAGGCAGATCAGATTTCATCCTCTTGCCTTTACCTGCTGCCATAATCACCACGGCAGTTTCTTTCATAATCATACCCCCAATTTCGTATCTCGTATCTCGTGAATCGTATCTCGCTAAAATACAGTAACAAGTAATATGTAATGAGTAATAAGATAAATTTCCCAAATTATAAAAACAGGTACTTATCACAGGTTACTTGTCACATATTACACATTACAAAACTTACCGGCAAACCGGATAACTGGCTGACTAATGAATAACTGAGTTATATGGCTGGGGTGGAAGGGTTCGAACCTTCGAATGCGGGATCCAAATTCCCGTGCCTTACCACTTGGCTACACCCCAAACCGAGATTTTTTAGTCTTTTTACTTATTTAGAATTGATCTTCTTCTTTATTTTCAGTATCTTCTACTTTTTCTTCTACTTCAGTTACTTCAGTCTCCACTTCTTTTTTTTGGGGAGCCTCTTCTACTTCTTTTTGATAAACTTCTAAAACAGCATTCTGTATTTTTTCTCTAATCTCGGTATTTATAGGATGAGCAATATCCTTATGATCTCCATTAGGAAGTCTCTTACTGGGCATTGCCACAAACATACCCTTAGTGCCATCAATAACTCGTAAATCATGTACTACAAAAGAATCATCAAAGGTAATTGATACATAGGCCCTTAATTTTCCTTCTGTCTCTATCCTTCTTAGTCTAACATCTGTAATTTCCACTTAACACACCGCCTTTTTAGTTTTATTTTTATAATTTATTGCACTTCGCATCTGTATTAGCTTATTACAATAAACACCTGTTAATTGCAATATTAAAACTACTAATTAAAATAATATGGTTTAATTTATTTTAATCTCTTACCTCCCAACTACTTAATTTGAGCAATTTACTCCAGATTTTTCACATAGCTGTTATTACCTCCCCCATTTTAGTAAATATTTAAATACATATTATAAGATATTCAAGGGGAATTTTTCCCCTTGAAAACCCTTTAATTCCTTCTCACCTCAATATTTATTACACCCTTGAATATCTGGTCTATCTGGTCTTTAATATTTCTTTATAATAAATCATCTTTCTTCAAGGGGAATTTTTCCCCTTGAAAACCCTTTAATTCCTTCTCACCTCAATATTTATTACACCCTTGAATATCTGGTCTATCTGGTCTTTAATATTTCTTTATAATAAATCATCTTTCTTCAAGGGGAATTTTTCCCCTTGAAAACCCTTTAATTCCTTCTCACCTCAATATTTATTACACCCTTGAATATCTGGTCTATCTGGTCTTTAATATTTCTTTATAATAAATCATCTTTCTTATTTTTAAGGTAAGGTATAGGAATTATTTAAATTCCTATACCTTAAAAATAAACACAGTAACAATTACTACTGTGTTTCTGGAATAATTTATTTAATATTCAATTTTTTCTCTTCTTAATGTTTTTAGTTCCATCAATATTAGTCAGCACTGTCAATTTCCTGTTCTTTTCTGTATGATTTTGATTAAAAAAATTATAACATGATACAATTTTGTTGTCAAAAAATACTAAACCTAACTATCTTTAACCATTTCCTATATGCTAATATAGTTCTTATTTTTCAATATACCTAATAAAAACTATTTAGTCAAGACCTAAGTTACTTACAAAGTTTCTCTTCCATCGCCTTACTTAATTTAGCAAATTCCTTTATCGATAAGGTTTCTCCTCGACGATTTTTATCAATACCTATCTCGTTTAATATACTTTCTATTGCAGGTTTAGCGATCTCTCTCTGAAAATAGTTGGATAGAGAGTTAATCAATCTTTTTCTCCTTTGTTGAAAAGAAGCTCTGATAATATTTAAAAATAGCTTTTTATTGCCTACTTGTACTGGTAGTTTTTCATAAATATCCAATCTAATTATCATTGAATTTACTTTAGGTTGGGGATAAAATACTGTAGAGGAGACAGTATGTACTTTTTGAGGTTGTGAATAATATTGAGCAATCAGGGATATTATACCATAATTTTTATCCCCTGCTTTGGCCATCAGCCTTTCCCCTACTTCTTTCTGCACCAAAAAGACAGCAAATTTTAAATATTTATTAAGTTCAAGAATCTGTCTTATTAAGGGAAGAGAGATATAATAAGGAAGATTGCCCACTATTTTTTCAATTTTTATCCCCTTTTTTCTATTCTTCTCAAAAAAATTAATCAGATTAACATCCATAATATCTTCGAATATTATTTCTATATTATTATAAGGAGAGAGACTTTCTTTTAAAAGGGGATCTAACTTCTTGTCTTTTTCGATGGATATAACTTGTCTGACTAAAGGGGATAAAGCAGAAGTTAGAGTACCCATCCCGGTACCAATTTCTAAAATACAATCTTCTTTATTCAATTTTAGAGAATTAATGATTATTTGTAAGATGTTTTGATCTATTAAAAAATTCTGCCCCAATCTTTTTTTACATTTAAAATTATATTTGGTAAGAAGTCTTATAACTTCTTGGAAAGAAGTCAATTTGGGGTTATTCATTAGATTATTTGCCTTTTAAGAAATGGAGCCGGCGATCTGAGTTGAACAGACAACCTACGGATTACGATTCCGTTGCTCTTCCGATTGAGCTACGCCGGCATCATATCCATTTAAAAAAAATGGTAGGCGGAACAGGACTTGAACCTGTGACCCCCTACATGTGAAGCAGGTGCTCTGCCAACTGAGCTATCCGCCCATTCTTTTATCTTGTAATGAATTAATTGGTGCCCCCAAGGGGATTTGAACCCCTGTCGCCGCCGTGAAAGGGCGGTGTCCTATCCCCTGGACGATGGGGGCATTTTCGATGGGCCGTGCGGGTTTCGAACCCACGACCCCCTGATTAAGAGTCAGATGCTCTACCAACTGAGCTAACGGCCCCAACAAATAATAACTATAGTTTAAAATTTTTTTGCTTCTAAATGTTACTATATTTTTCGTTAGCTGTCAATTAGTAAATAAACAATGAAATCTTTATTCTGGGCTAATTCGGGATAAATTTTCAAATTTCGCATATTCTTTTATAAAAGTTAATTCTACTTTACCGGTGGGGCCATTCCTTTGTTTGCTAATGATTATTTCAGCAATGCCTTTCTTTTCTGTCTTTGGTCTATAATATTCTTCTCGGTAAATAAAAATAACTAAATCAGCATCTTGTTCAATTGCCCCGCTTTCTCTTAAATCAGAAAGACGGGGTCTTCTTTCAATCCTCTGTTCCACTGCTCTAGATAATTGGGAAACTGCTACTACTGGAACATTTAATTCTCTCGCTAAGCTTTTAAGGGAACGAGAAATTTCTGAAATCTCCTGCTGTCTATTCTCTATTCTGCCAGCAGTTTGCATTAGCTGTAAATAATCTACTATTACTAAGCCGAGATTACATTGGGCTTTTAATCTTCTAGCCTTGGCTCTAATTTCCAAACAAGAAATACCTGCTGTATCATCAATAAAGATAGAGGAGGAGGATAATCGACCTGCAGCCATAGATAAGGGAGCCCAATCTGCTTCTACTAATCGTCCTTTTCTTAAATTATGAGAATCAAGACGAGCTTCTGAACATAACATCCGTTGTACTAATTGAGACTTAGACATTTCTAAGCTAAAAATTGCTACCGGGATATTTTTATAAATACTAACATATTGAGCAATATTCATACAAAATGCGGTCTTACCCATACCAGGTCTTCCGGCAACGACAATTAACTCAGAAGGTTGGAAACCAGTAGTAATGTCATCAAGCTCCTCATATCCACTAGGAACCCCGGTAATAAATTCTTCCCTATGATAAAGGTCTTCGATTTTTTCATAACTATCCTGAATTATCTCTTTTATGGGAACAAAAGACTGCCTTATATTTCTGTCTGAAATTTCGAATACTAAATGTTCTGCTTTATCCAGTAAAATTTTGGCATCTTCTTTTTCTTCATAAGCCATAGAAATAATTTTAGTAGTATTGTTAATTAAGTGTCGTAAAATAGATTTTTCTTCAATAATCTTACTATAGTATTCAATGTTCGCTGCAGTAGGAACACTATTAATCAAATTAGTGAGATAAGTAACTCCACCTATTTTTTCTAATAAGTTTTTCCTGTTTAATTCTTCAGTTAAAGTAACTAAATCAACACCTCGACTCTTTTCAAATAGATCAAGAATACACTGGAAAATAATCTGGTGAGATTTTTGATAAAAATCTTCTGGTTTTAATATATCAATACTATGTAAAATTGCTTCTTCCTGGAGCAACATTGAACCTAAGGCAGCCTGTTCTGCACTAATATTTTGAGGAGGATTTCTACCTAATTCCATTTTTTAACTCCATGTTAAATAGTCATTAGTGAATAGTGAATAGTCGTAGGGACAGACCTTGTGTCTGCCCGTAGGACTAATTACGCATTACGGGCAGACACAAGGTCTGCCCCTACGTATTATACATTATTATTTTTTTGATATACGATATACAATATACTAATTTATTCTTTTTTGGTATCCTCTATTTGCTGTTCCTGCTCAGATGGGGAATCAGAAATTAAATTAACTTTAATCTGAGAAACTACATCTTTATATAGGTTAATTGAAATATTATGAATGCCTAACTTTTTCAAGGACTCTTTTAAATCAATCTTTTTCTTGTCTAATTCAATCTTATATTTATTTAATATGATCTCAGTAATATCTTTACTGGTAATAGAACCAAAAAGCTTACCCTCTTTCCCAGCTTTCACTTTAATCTCTAGTGAGATATTATTAAGTTTTTCTGCTAAATTTTTAGCTTCACTTAATTCTTTATCTTTTTTTTCTAATTCACTTTTCTTTAAATATTCTACTTGCTTAAAATTACCTTTAGTATAAGACATCGCTTTACCCCGAGGAAGCAAGAAATTACGGCCGAAACCATCACTTACTTCAACTACATCTCCTACTTGTCCTACTTTTTCAATATTTTGTTTTAAAATTACCTTCATATTTAGCAACCTCCTTTTTATATTATTATAAACATTAAAATATTTTTTTACAATTTAAATTGTTTGGTTAGTTGTTTGCCTAATTTATTCTTCTTTAGCGGTAATTAATTTTCTAAAATCTATCCAGATATCTAACATAGCTGCCCAAGTAGCAATCTGTGATAAAAGTGGTTGAAAACATACCAAGATATAGATAACCCACTTCAAAAAATTTTTAATTTTAAACCGTTCTAATATAAAACCGGTTAAAGAAAGACCATAAATTAAAAATACTACCGAAAAAAATAGTTGTATATTCACTCCAATTTTACTTAGAAGAGGAAGGTTATACTTTGCTCCTAGAAATATCAATATCACCCCTAAAAAATAACTCCAGAAGAAGGATTTTGAAGCTCTCCATTTAGAAAAGGAGGTAAAGTTAGACAGTTTATATCCAAACCTCTTCAAAACTAAGCGAGCTACCCAATAATTTATAATGGTATCAAAAATAGAAGCAAGAATAATCATTCCTGGAAACGCTATCCGAACAATATTAATAGTTTGGGTTAAAGATTCTTTCATTGAAGAAAATTGTTCTGGAGATAACCCCATACCGTTGTAAAAATTCAAAGATTGAGTTATAACTCTGTCTATCTCTTCTACATCGAATAATACAGGATTAATGTTTAAAAACCAAAACCCAATTAAAAGAATTAAACCTTTGGAAAGGAGAGAAGCTACACTCCCAACCATAATAATATCAGTTAAAGAGAAATCATTCTTTATAACAAATCCTAAAGTCAATCCTAATATCCCAAAACCCAACAAAACCATAATTCCTTGCCAGGGGCCAGCTAACATACTTACCAAAATTCCCGATATAAAAGTGGAGATAATGGCAAACTTTAAACTATGACGTAAACATAAAATTATAATTGGAAGCGGACATAAAAAACTTACCAATGTTCCTAATAAGGGAATATATATACTAATGATAAATATAACAGCGGTAATTGCTGCTAGAAATGCACCTTCAACTATTGATTTAGTTGGAATTTGATCACTCAATAAAAGACCTCTTCTTTTAAATTTTAAACTTAAAGCAGAATTAGTTAGTTAGTTAGTTAGTTAGTTAGTTAGCTAGCTAGCTGGTTAGCTGGTTTGATTTTAATTCATCAACTAACTAACCAGGTAACCAATTAACTATCTAACCAAATGTTATACTATATACTAATTTACTAATTTGCTTATTTAGCTACATAAGGGAGAAGTCCTATTTCTCTTGCTCTTTTTATAGCTACAGCAAGTGTACGTTGATGTTTTGAGCAATTTCCAGTTGCTCTACGAGATAATATCTTGCCCTGTTCACTAATAAATCTTTTTAATAAGTCTATATTTTTGTAGTCCGCTACTACTTTTTCTTTACAAAAAAAACAGACTTTCTTTTGTGGTCTCTTAAAAAATCCGTAGTTCGTCATTAACGATTATTTTTCCTCCTTTAAATTATCTTCTCTTTTTGGAAGTTTCTTCAACGATGGACTAATTTTCTTTTTTAGAAATTTTTTTTTCTTGTTGTAAAGTTAGTAAATATCTAATAACTCTTTCTTCTAACCTTACCACTCTTTCTAGTTCAGAAATAATTTTTTCATCCACATCAAAATTTAAGACTACATAAATTGCTTCTGTAAAATTCTTAATTTCATAACCTAATTTTCTTTTACCCCATTTATTTGTCTTGGTTATCTCTCCCTTACCATCAGTAATAACTTTTTTAATTTTATCAAATAAAGAATCTAATTCTTCATCTTTTAATTGGGGATTTATAGCTAGCATTATTTCATAACTTCTCATCTGTTCACCTCCTCCTTTTGGTCTAATCAGCCCCTGAAAGATTTCTTCAGGAGCAAGGAAATTAAAAACCTAAATTGATTTAATATTATATCATCAGATATTTTTGATATCAAGCTTTAAATTTAATTTTATAGCTTATAAATAATTAATAAATAAAAATCCTAAAATATATTTTTATCTCTCTTTAATTAATCTCTGGGGACAATTTCACGAATTTTCTTCTCTAATTTTACTCGAGGAACTAGAACCTTTCTACCACAACAAAGACATTTTAGACCAATATCAATACCGGTCCTGGTGATTTCCCAATGAAAACCCCCACAAGGATGTTTTTTCTTTAATCTAACAATATCTCCGATTCCTAATTTTAAAGGCATTTTATTATATTCCAATTGACCAATTGACCAATTGACCAATTCTCCAATTCTCCAATTATATTAGTTGGCCAGTTTACCAGTTACCGGTTAGCCAGCAGGAATAACAGAAGGAACAGACAGATTGGGTGAATCCAACCCAAACTCCTCTTTAAAACTTAAAACTCGAAACTTATGCCCTAAAACCTATTAACCGGCAAACTAAGTAACTGGCTAACCGGATAACTAAGTAAAGTTATAATTGTTGCAAGAGAGAATTATATTCTTCTTTATCTCTTTTTTCTTTAAAAGGGCCGACTATAGATAAATTTATTTTGTTTTTTATAAAAATATTTTGAGCTAATCTTTGAATGTCTTCGACCTTTACTTCTTCAATTCTTCCTCTTACCTCGTCAAAAGTTAAAGGTCTACCATATAAGAACATCTTGTTCCCCAACCAAAATGCCCTACTTAAAGTATTCTCTAAGTTTAAAGATAATGCGCCTTTATACATCTCTTTTGCTTTTCTTAATTCCTCTTCCTTCAAATTATCTTCCTTTATTTTTCTAAGTTCCTCCAGGGTGGTATGAATGGCTTCCTTTGTTTTGCTCGAATCTGTACCTACATAAATGTTAAAAGAACTTATATCGTTAAAATATTGAATAAAGGAATGAATATCATAAGCCAAACTTTTTTTAACTCTTATTTCTTGAAAAAGCCGAGAACTTAATCCCGAACCCAATATTATGTCTAATAAATCCATAGAGTATTTATCAGGGCTTAACCGAGAAATTCCCGGAAAACCAAAAGAAAGATGAGTTTGATTGGTCTTTTTAAATCTTATTCCTATTAGAGAAATATTTTGATTATCATAAGCGGGTATATATTTTTTAATTTCACCCTCTTTCATTCTTTTAAAACATTTCTTAATCTGTAAAATTACTTCCGCTACCTTGATATTTCCGGTAACGCTTATCACTAAATTATTGGGACGATAAAATTCATCTATATATGATAACAGATCTTCTCTTTGAATATTGCGTATACTTTTTTCATCTCCGAGAATAGACTTTCCCAGAGGATGATTTTTCCATATTATCTGGTCAAGCAAGATTTCTACTAATTCCTCCGGTATATCTTGATATTTTTTAATCTCTTCAAGAATTATTTTCTTTTCTTTATAAAGGTCCTCTCTCCTCATTAGTGAGTTTAATACTATATCAGCCAGCACATCGAAAGCAACTTTAAATTGTTCTTGGGGAACTTTAACATACAACTGAGTAGTTTCTTTAGAGGTATAAGCGTTTATCTCTCCACCAATACCTTCTATGACTTGAGATATTTCTAAGGTATTTTTCCTCTGGTTCGTACCTTTAAATAGCATATGTTCAATGAGATGAGAAATTCCTTGATGTTTTTCTTCTTCATATCTTGACCCAGCTCCTATCACTAAAACAATAGCTACCGATTTCATATAAGGCATTTTTTCTACTACAATTCTTAAACCATTTTCTAATTTTATTACTTTATAAATAATAATTTCCTCCCTTTAAATTAGTCGTTAGTATATCGTATCGCGTATCGCGTCAAAATACAGTTCCGCTAAACGCTAACCGCTATTTGTTCTTCCTCAAAGTTTTACTAGGGTTTTTTAACTACAAATACTTCTTCTAATTTTGTAAAATCCACCTCTGGTCTTATTAACACTTTTTGAAACAGAGCATTGTTTTCCTTTTTTACTCCCACTATCTTACCAATCATAATTCCTTTGGGGAAAATACTACCTAATCCAGAAGTAATCACCATATCGTTTATCTTAAGATCAGCATCATGAGAAAGATATTCCATATTACAATAATTACTCTCGCTTCCTTTTACTACTCCTATATCTCTTGATCTCTGAATCATTCCTCCTACTGCACTTCTCTGATCTAGTATTAATAATATTTTTGCTGTATGTGAATCAACACTAACCACTTTACCAACCAGCCCACTGTAAGTTGCTACGGCCATGTTTTTATTTACTCCATCAGCTTCTCCCTTGTCAATAATTATACTATTAAACCAATTTCCTGGTTCTCGGCTAATTACCAAAGAGGGGATCATTTCATAAGAAAAAGATTCTTTAAGTTCTAATAATTTTTTCAATCTATCATAGGCTATTAATTTTTCTTTTAATACAGCATTTTCTTGAAGGGTCATTTCAATTTTTTCTTGTAGCTTTTTATTTTCTTCTTCTACCCTCTTAAATTTAGCTATAGCCTTTAAGTAGTTTTTTGTATTATCAGTAACTATACTTATACCTTGATTAAGGGGAGAAAAAGCTCTCAACACAATACTCTCCAGCCATTTAAGATACATTTTACCATGGTAGTCTATAGTCATTATAAAGACAGTTACAATAATTAATATAATAAGAATTAGCAATGCCTTGTTCTGAGGTAAAAGTTTTTTCAATATAAATCACCTGATTAAATTTATCAATTAGCCAATCAACCAATTCTCCAATTAAATCAGTTAGCCAGTCTGTGAGTAAGTTGCGTAATGTGTAATAAGTGACAAGTAAGCTAAACGCTATACGCTCTATGCTAATTATACGAGATACTATTCACTAACGACTAATTTAAATTCCTTTGCTTGTTCTAATTAAAACTCTTTGATAAAAATTAAAATCCTCCATAACCTTTCCTATACCTTTAATTACACAATATACCGGTTCAAAAGATGTAAAAGTTGGAATACCTATCTCCTCTTGCAAAAGTTCCGCTAATCCTACTAAAAGTGAACCTCCACCAGTCATAATAACCCCCTTGTCTATAATATCCGAGATCAATTCGGGAGGTGTCTTTTCTAAAGTTATCTTTACTGTATTAGCGATTATTCTTAATGGCTCAGAAAGGGCTTCTCTCAATTCATCTTTAGAAATTTTAATTATTTTAGGCAGGCCAGTAACTTTATCCCTTCCCCTAATTTCATAACCACTATTTTCTGGACTTAATTTATCTATAGATAAATTAAGTTTAATCTCTTCTGCAGTTAATTCACCAATATATAAATTATGTACTTGTTTAACATATTTGGAAATTACTTCATTAATATAATCTCCGGCAATCTGGCTTAACTCACTTACCACTATCCCACCCAAAGATATGATAGCTACTTCGGAAGTTCCTCCTCCTATATCTACTACTAAATTGCCCATAGGTTCAAAGATAGGTAGTCCTACTCCAATCGCTGCTGCTATGGGTTCATCGATCAGAAATACTTGTCTTGCTCCACATTTATAAGCAACTTCTGATACTGCTCTTTTTTCTACTTCTGTAACTCCGGAAGGAACACAAATTATAATCGATGGTCTTATAAAACGATTAGGATGATAAACTTTTTTAATAAAAAATTTCAACATTTCAGCGGTTACTTCAAAATTAGCTATTACTCCTTCTTTTAAAGGTCTAACAGTAAACAAACCTCGAGGAGTTCTTCCCATTATCTTTTTTGCTTCTTTCCCAACTGCTAATATCTTATTACCACCATCTTTAAAAGCCACCACTGATGGTTCATATAAGACAATTCCCTTCCCCTTAATATACACGAGAGTGGTAGAAGTACCTAAATCAATCCCTATATTCTTGGTAAATAATCCAAAAAAAATATTTCCTTGCATTTTTCTATCACTCCTTTTCACTCATGTATTCTTCTTAATAATTTTAATTCTTTGGAATAAAAATTAAAAGATCTAAAGATGAACTACTTTTTCACCACAATGTCTGCATTTTCCATCTTCATCCAAGCCCAAATTAATAATATTATAACCTGTTCTTTTAATCAAAAGTGTCTTACAGTTACCACAATAAGTGGCGTTAGCTTCCTCATCCCATATATTACCTAGATATACATATTTCAATTTTTTTTGAGCAATCTCCCGAGCTTTATACAATGTGGAAATGGGGGTTGCCGAAATATTCATCTTATAACAAGGAAAATAGCGAGAAAAATGCAAAGGTATTTCTTCATTTAAAGAAGAAATCCAATCCACCATCTCTTTAATTTCCTCTTCGCTATCATTCAAACCAGGGATAATTAGATTGGTTATTTCTAGATGGCAATATTCTTTAGAAAGCTCGATAGTACGTAGTACAGGAGACAATTTTCCTTGGCAATATTTTTGATAGAAAGAATTTCGAAAAGATTTAAGGTCAATGTTCAAAGCATCTATAAAAGGAAGAATTTTAAGGAGAGGTTCATAATTAATAAATCCATTGGTAACCAATATATTTTTTAAATTATTTTTCTTCGCTAATTTCGCGGTATCCAGCACGTATTCATACCAGATTAATGGTTCAGAATAGGTGTAGGCAATCGCTGGGGAATTATTCTGAAGAGCTAATTGCACAGCCTTTTCAGGAGATAACTCTTCTACTGACACATCTTTTATATTTGCCTGAGAAATAGTCCAGTTCTGACAAAAGTCACAAGAAAAATTGCATCCTATGGTACCCATAGATAAAACCATTATTCCGGGATAAAAATGATAAAGTGGTTTTTTTTCAATGGGATCCATTCCATAGGAAGAAATTTTAGAATAGATTAAAGAATAAAGTTTATTATTTATATTTTTACGAGCTCGGCAAAAACCAACCTGGTCTTTCTTTATTAAACATTCTTTAGGACAAAGCAGACATTTTATGACCCCTTTTTCTTGATCCACTAATTCGTAAAATAAAGCCTCTTTCATTTAAGTAATCACCTCTTAATTAGTCGTTAGTAGGACAGGCGTCTCGCCTGTCTATTAGTCGTTAGTCATTGGGAGCTCTAATTTTGGAGTAGGGGTCGAATTTATTCGACCCGCATTGTTTGGTAACTTTCCAAGCGGGCTCGATGAATCGAGCCCCTACCTCCTAAACGCTCTAATTTATTTATTATTCTGGATTCTGGATTCTATTTTATTTACGAGATACGATTCACGAAATACGAAATACGAATTTAGTTTTATGTTTTACCCTCTTCGTTTTCGTTTTTCGCTATATACTATATACGATATACTATATACTAATTTAATAATATCTTTTTACTTCAAATCGATACAATTTTACTTTCTCACCAGGATAAATACCCGCTTTACGTTTAGTAATATCAATCTGCTCCTCTACTGTATCTACACCTTCTAAATCAGGCAATAGCAATCCTTTTTTAAAACCGCTACTTACAATTACCCCATATTTCTTGGGGTTAAGTTGGGAGATATCCTCAACTTCTTCGGGAGGAGATAAAATATCAACTGAAATAGTTAAATCATTTAATTCAGAAATCGTTACTGGAGGGAAACGAGGGTCACCAGTAGCTGCACTAATAGCATTTCTGATAATCTCAGCAACTATATTTTCTTCAGTCGGTAAAAAAGTACCGATACATCCTCTTAAATTTCCATATTTTTTAAGAGAAACAAATGCTCCAGCCTTTTGATTTATTATCTCTTCAGGTAAATCTTGGGGAGGAGAAATTATATTTCCATATTTTATATAATTTTCAATTGTCTCTCGTGCTAATCTAACATAAGCACTTTCCTTTTTATCTTTCATATTTATAACCACCTTTATAAAAATTTACCAATATATCAATTCACCAATTCTCCTATTGGCCAATTACCCAATTAGTTTAATTAGCAAGTTTCCCGGTCCTCCAGCAAGTCGTGTAATCTGTAATATGTGAAAAGTAATCTGTTTTTTTTAAACTTAAAACATTAACTCATTACTCATTACATATTACCTATCACTGTATTTCTATATGCTGCTCCTTATACGTTATTTATTATACATTTTATTCGACGAATTATAAAAAAATCCTGCTATTAAATTATCATCTTTAGTATGCTATCTAATTTTAATTGGTGAATTAGTGAATTGGGGAATAGGTTAATTGACTAACATATCCTGGGCAATTGTTCACCAGTTAGCATATCGACTATTCTTTTTCCACCAATGATAGTATTAAGATAAACTTTTCCTTCTGAACTTTTTAATACTTTCCCAATAACTTTTGATTCTTTACCATATTTATTTTTTCTCATCTTTATTAAGATATCAGAAACCATCTCTAATGGAACAAAGGCTACCAATTTTCCTTCATTGGCCAGGTATAAGGGGTCGTAACCTAATATTTCACATGCTGCTCTTACCTCTTCCTGAATATAGATATCTTCTTCATTTATTTCTAGATCTACTTTTGAAGATAGAGCTATCTCCTTTAAAGTAGTAGCCAAACCTCCCCGAGTAGGATCTCTTAGGACATGAATATCTTTACTAACTTTTAATATATCTGCGACTAAAGAAGAAAGTGGAGCAGTATCACTTTGGATCTCTGTTTCAAATTTTAAGCCTTCCCTTTCTGATAAAACCGCAATCCCGTGATTGCCTATAGGACCATTTATGATAATTATATCTCCTAATTGAGCATTACTTCCAGAAACATTTACTCCATCTTCCACTACTCCCAAACCTGAAGTATTAATAAATATTTTATCTGCCGCTCCTTTATTCACTACTTTAGTATCTCCAGTTACAATATCTACTCTGGCAATCGCTGAGGCTTTTTTCATACTGAAGACAATCTTCTCTAATAAACTTAAAGGCATCCCCTCTTCAATAATAAAAGAACAACTTAAATATAAAGGGGTTGCTCCACACATTGCTAAATCATTAACTGTACCATAAACTGCTAACTCTCCAATATTCCCTCCTTTAAAAAACAAAGGGTCCACGGTATAAGAATCAGTAGTATAAGCCAAATTTAATCCATCTATATTTAATATCGCACCATCATCAAGTTTTTTCAAATAATTATTATTAAAATTAGCTAAAAATAATTCCTTGATTAGCTTATAAGATAATTTACCTCCGCTACCATGACTTAGCAATATTTTATCTTCCTTCATTATTTTTTTCCCTTCCATTCGTTAATTTTATTTCCTTGGATTTTTGCTATTAACGCCTTGTAGGGGCAGACTTTATGTCTGCCCTAATTTTAGGTTGAGAGTGTATTTCCTTCCAAAAATCTTCCTCTTTTTTATCTATTTTACCCCGAGGATTTTCCTTATCAAATTCCCATCGAGTTGGATTATTAATAATATATTCTCTAATGCAATTCAACGATTCCTCGCTACGTATTATATGGTCATAATAATTCCGTTGCCATAGGCGTTTATTGAACATTGGCCAATTATTTATTTTCACCCCTAAAATATATTTATAAGTTGTAATTGATTTAAATGCTTGAATAATACGACTAAGCGGTGGGGCAGACACAAGGTCTGCCTTATTACGGGCAGACACAAGGTCTGCCCCTACTGTATTTATACACAAAATTGCATGCACGTGATTTGGCATTATTACAAATTCATCTAATTTTACAGAAGGAAATCTATCGGGTAAACTATTCCAAACAGAATGAATCATTACCTGCACATATTTAAATTTTAACAACATTTTCTGTTCTGGGGTACATATGGTTATAAAATATGCTCCAGGATAGGAATAATTGTATCCATGAAGACGAATAGACTGACGATTACACTTCTTATTTTTAATGTTCATGGACAACATCTCCTAAACCTGTTAAAGGTAGATACAGGATCTACCTTTTTACGGGCAGACACAAGGTCTGCCTTATTACGGGCAGACACAAGGTCTGCCTTATTACGGGCAGACACAAGGTCTGCCCCTACTGTATTTATAATAGGCGGCACAGGTGCCTTCACTGGAAACCATACAAGCACCTTGGGGGTCTTCAGGGGTACAAATCTCTCCAAAGAGAGGACATTCAGGAGGAATAATTATTCCCCTTAAGACTTCGCCACAACGACATCCTCTTGTTTCTTTAGTTTCTTCTATTTCCACTTTAAATCTTCTGGCATTATGCTGATTATATTTATCTTTTATCTCTAAACCACTATGGTGGATATTGCCTATCCCTCTCCAATTAGAATCAACCACTTTAAATACCTCATTAATTCTCTCTAGGGCAATCCTATTCCCTTCTGGTTTAACTACGCGTTTATATTGAATTTCCACTTCTGCTTTATCATTTTCAATTTGATTAATAAGCATATAAATACCTTCTAAAATATCTAATGGTTCAAATCCGCAGATGACACAAGGAACTCCATACTGAGCAGCAATAAAATTAAAAGGTTGACTCCCAATAATGGCACTTACATGTCCGGGGCAAATAAACCCATCAATATTTACCTCTTTACTTTCTAATAAAGCTTTCATTACTGGAGGCATAATCTTGGCTACACTCAAAACAGAAAAATTATTAATTTTACCTTCTTGGGCTTTTAATATTGCACTGGCTATAGTAGGAGAAGTTGTCTCAAAACCCACCCCCATAAAAATAACCTCTTGGGAAGGATTATTTTGGGCAATTTTTAAAGCATCTAAAGTAGAATAAACAATTCTAATGTCTGCACTATTAGTTTTTTCTTTCTCTAAAGTAGAAGTAGAACCTGGAATCCTGATCATATCTCCAAAAGTAGTTATAATAAAATCTTCTTTTCGGGATAAACTAATTATCTCATCAATATGGGAAACGGGAGTAACACATACTGGGCAACCCGGCCCAGAAATAAGATTAATATTGGTAGGTAATATTTTTTTGATATCATTTCTGAATATAGCTACCGTGTGGGTTCCACAAACTTCCATTAAATTTACCTTTTTTTTGGAAATAATATTAATTTTTTGTAAGATGTTTTGAGCTATTCTTTTATCCCTATACTCATCAATATATTTCAATCTATTTTACCCTCCCAAGCCTCAAATATTTTTAAAGCCTCTATTTGATTGATTACTTCAATAGCAAAACCAGCATGCAAAAGTACATACTCTCCCACTTCAACTTTGGGAATTAGATCTAAACTTGCTCTTTTGATAATTCCCCCAATTTCTATTTCGGCGGTATGGTCATTAAATATTTTCTTAACTCTTCCCGGTATCGCTAAACACATTTTCTTCACCTCTAATTCAATTCACCAATTGATCGATTGACCAATTCTCCGATTGACCAATAAGCTATGTAATGTAATATGTAACAAGTAACCTGTAACCCGAAACTTGTCACTATTCATACATTACTCATTACTTATCACTGTATTCTATACGCTATTCACTCCCCGCTACTACTGCTTGTCCTAAAGATATTCCTCCGTCATTGGGAGGAACTTTTCTCTGAATATACACCTGAAAATCATCTTTTTTTAATAGAGAAATGATTTTCTCGGTTAAATAACGATTTTGAAATACTCCTCCGCTTAAAGCAACTTTATTAATACTGGATTTTTTTCTTATTCTACCACATAAATCAACTGTAAATTCTGCAACAGTATTATGAAATTTAACCGCTATTACTCTTTTATCTATCCCCTTTTTAAGATCATTAACTACATTTATAAAAATTTCTTGAGGATCAATAATAAATTTCTCCCCTTCTTTATAAATACTAAATTTATATCTCTCCTTAATTCTGACCGTACAAAGTGATTCTAATTCCATAGCCGCTTGTCCCTCGTAACTTACCTCATCTCTTATTCCTAATAAGGAAGATATAGCATCAAAAAGACGTCCACAACTTGAAGTAAGAGGAGAATTTATTTTTTGATCTATCATCTTTTCGATGATCAATAATTTTTTGTTCTCTATCCTACGATTAAAATCTATTTTAATTTTCTTGGCTTTTGAGCCATAAATAGAATATAAATAACTATAAGCTATCCTCCAGGGTTCTAAAATAGCTTTATCTCCCCCAGGTAAGGAAAAATACTTTAAATGACCTACTCGGGAATATCTTTTTAAATCGCAGATTAAAAATTCTCCTCCCCAAACATTATCGTCATCTCCGTAACCTGTACCATCATAGGCTACCCCAATCACTGTTTCTGTAATATTATTTTCGGCCATACAACTTACTATATGAGCCTGATGATGCTGAACTTTGACTATTTTTACTCCCTTTTTAGCTCTTATTTCTTCTGCATATTGAGTAGATAGATAATCAGGGTGGAGATCACAAGCAATAATTTCAGGGTTGGCTCTAAATATTTTCTGCAAATTCACTATAGCTTCTTTAAAAAAATTTAAAGTATCTACATTTTTTAAATCACCCAAATACTGACTTAAAAAAACATAATTTTCTCTAGAAAAACTAATGGTATTTTTTAGTTCCCCACCTAAAGCTAATACTTCTTTTAATGGGAAGTTAAGGATAATAGGGTCAGGAACATATCCTCTTGACCTTCGAAAAAACACTTTATCATTATTTATAATTTTTACTACAGAATCATCACAACGGTTAAAGATATCTCGATTATATAGAAGATAAAAATCAGCTATTTGGTTTAATTTTTCTAAAGCTTTCTGATTATCACTAATTATTGGTTGATCTCCAAGGTTACCACTGGTCATAACTAAAGCTAATATTTCTTCTTTTAATAAAAGATAATGAAGGGGGGTATAGGGTAACATCACTCCCAAATAATTGTTGTTTGGTGCCACCATTGGCGAAATTAAATTATCCTTCTTCTTTTTTAAAAGAACAATGGGCCGAGCTCGATTGATCAGCAATGCTTCTTCTTCCGGTTTAACTTCACAAAATTGTTTAATCTTTTCTAAATTGAGAGACATTAGAGCAAAAGGTTTGGCCTCCCTATTTTTTAAAAGACGTAATTTAGATACTGCTCTATGGTTAGTAGCATCGCAGGCTAAATGAAAACCTCCTAATCCCTTAATTGCACCAATTTTTCCCTTCTTTAATAATCTAATTGCTTCTTTTATAGGATCGATATTTTTTAATTTTCTTTTATTGCGGTAAAGAAATACTTTTGGACCACACTCAGCACATGCATTAGGTTGAGCATGGCATCTTCTATCTTCCAGATTATCATACTCATTCTGACATTGAGGACACATCTTAAAAACGCCCATAGTAGTCTTTTCACGGTCATAGGGTATATCTTTTATAATGGTAAAACGGGGGCCACAATTAGTACAATTTATAAAAGGATAACGAAAACGTCGATTATGAGGATCAAATAATTCTTGTAGACAATCTTCACAGATACTAATATCCGGGGAAACTAAGACAAAACTATCTTCTTCTTTAACTATACTCTTCTTAATGGAAAATCCTTTATAACCTAAAAGTGGCAATTTGGTAATTTCCATCTTTTCGATACGAGCTAAAGGGGGAAGTTTCTCGTAAATGTCCTGGACCAATTTATCTAATTCTTTTTCTTCTCCTTCTGCCTCAATCTCTACACCCTGGTTAGAATTAAGCACCCACCCGTATAGATGGAAAGGTTTTACTAATTTTTTAATAAAGGGGCGAAACCCAACCCCCTGAACTATACCTTTGATTATGATATTCTCTCTAATTTTCACCTCTTCTTTTTACTTACCTGCTCTTTTAACCAGATAAACCAATTTTCTAAGCCTTCCCCAGTCTGACAAGAAATTTCGAATATTTTTAAATTGGGATTTATATTTAAGGCATCTTCTTTAACTTTTAACCTATTAAAATTAGTATAAGGTAATAGATCAATCTTATTTATTATTAATACATTTGCATTATGGAATATCAAGGGGTATTTTATTGGTTTATCGTCTCCTTCAGGAATACTTACCATCACTACTCTATCCTCTTCTCCTAAATCATATCCTGCTGGACAGACTAAATTGCCCACATTTTCAATAACAAAAAGATCTATTTCCTTAAAATTATAGGAATCTAATACACTAGCTACCATATTAGCATCTAAATGACAAGCTCCATCGGTATTTATTTGAGTCACCGGGATATTATATTTTTCTATTCTCTCCGCATCTTTAGTAGTTTGAAGATCGCCCTCTATAACTGCAATCCTTAATTCATTCTTTAGTGAATCTATAGTCCTTTCTAATAGGCTGGTCTTTCCAGACCCAGGTGAACTCATTAAATTAATCGTATATACCTTATTCTTATTAAAAATTTCTCTATTTTTTTGAGCAATATTTTCATTTGCCTTCAAAATATTAGTAAAAACCCTTACTTTGGTCAATGTATTTACCTCCATTTATTCGTATCGCATATCGCATATCGCATATCGCATATCGCGTCAAAATACAGTAATAAGTAATATGTAATGAGCCTTTTTACGGGCAGACACAAGGTCTGCCCCTACTATTTTTATTTTTAAAATACTTTTCTGCTAATAGTACTGCTACAAAATCATCATATTGGCAAGGGGGTACTCTTAAGGATAAAGGGATAAGTCTAGAAATACCTCGAGGTGGATAGGCTTCAAAATATTTTTTTCTTGCCTCTAAAGTACTGAAATTTTCCTCAATTAAGATAATTTTTAATCGAGGAAAATAGTTTTTTAATTTATTTTCTATCTGTTTATAATTAGTGCCCTTTCCTAAAATAATCCCCTCTATATTGTAAACTTTAAAACTATTTTTAATCCTATTTATTATTCTCTCTGCTAAAGTAACTTCTCTTTGTAAAACATTTAAATTAGAATCCACTACTGCATAGCCACACTTTTTGGTACCAGGGTCGATAGCGACAATTATTTCTTCCTCTGGCATAATTTGTTTTGCTCCTTATTAAAGTAAAATTTAAATTCCTATTCGCTGGGGATGACTATAAATATTCATTCTCTCTCCACGGACAAATCCTACCAAAGTTACACCTGCTCTTTTGGCTAACTCGATAGTACGATCTGTAGGAGCAGCTCTGGAAATAATCAGCGGTACTTTCCCAGTAATAATCTTCCGTAAAATTCCAGAAGTTATTCGACAAGAGGTTAAAATTATTTTATCTTCTGTAGAGATATCATGGACAAAAGCCTCTCCTAATATTTTGTCAATAGTATTATAACGACTAATATCTTCACTAAATAATATTATAGACCCATTTTTATCAGCTAAAGCGCAGCTGTGTACTCCTCCGGTCAATTTAAAAAAATCCGCTCTTTCTTGCATTTCAGAAATAAGAGAGTAAACCAAACCAGGATTAATTTTTAAAGAAGTATCGATAAATGAAAATGGATTGCCCTCTCCTTCTGCTTGCTGGCAAATTCCTAACCATAAATTATTACTGCTAATATCTTTTGGTAATAAAGAGGTACCTTCCATCCTTATATCCATCAGACCTTGTTTTTTATTTATCTCTAAAGATACAATATCTTCTTTTTTTCGTAAAATACCTGAGGTATAGAGAAAACCCAGGCCCAAATATTTATATTTCTCGGGAGTGCAATTTAAAGTAACTAATTTTTTTTGGTTTAATAAGATGGTAAAAGTAGTTTCTCTGGCTACTAAATCTAAAATATTTTCTTTTTTATTCTCTTTAATTCGAATTATATTTACCATTATCCCTTTTGCTTCTCTAGACAATTATTTTATTCTCCTCATTTTTATTAATTCTTCTGCCTTAGTAAAATCGCCTTTAAAGTTAATATTAAAAAAAGAATAAAGTCCCGCATCAAATCTTTTTATCTCTTCCTCTTTAATAAATTTAACTTTTAAGTGGGGAAATATTTCTCTAACTGATAACACTCCAGCTTTTATGTTTCTCTCTATAACCTCTAAACAACTTTTACTGTAAATTGCACATAAAGGCTCAATTAATCCCTTACCATGGCAAGGAATAACCATATCATAAGTATTTATATTTTCTATCATATACTGTAGTAATTTTACCTCTATAAAAGGCATATCACAACCTACTAATAAATTATACTGGGAGGTAGAGGCCTTTAAGCCAGAAAATATCCCTCCCAAAGGACCTTTTTGGGGAAAAATATCCTTAAATACTCTCTTAAAATTAGAATATTTCTCTTTAGAGCCAACTATAATAATATCTTCTTTGGTTAAATTATCCAGAGAAGTAAGTGTAGATATAACCCAATCTATTAAAAGCCTTCCGGCTAATTTCATCTGATCTTTGCTTTTGTTTAAACCTACCCTGCTGCTCTCCCCTCCCGCTAATATAATCGCGGTTAAAGAAAAATATCTTTTATCTTTAATTTTCATAACCTTATATAATATCATTTTGTTAACAAAAAATATAGTTTATTTTTTGGCAAACCTTTCTTTTTAAAAACTCCCTACTAAAATTTTACACTATCTTTCTCTAAGAAAATAAATATAATAAAAAGGGGTCAAATTTTAGTGAAAAATTGACCCTCTAATTATTATCTTATTTTATTTTTATTAATGTTATTTATTAAGCTTGCTTTATTTTTCACTTTTTTTCAAATAAGCTAACCAATATACAGTTGCAACACAAAGTGATCCACCCACAATATTACCCAGGGTAACTGGAGTTAAATTATTTACAAAAAATCCTTGTAAAGTAAGGTTACTTAATTTACCAGCTAGTCCTGCTGTAGCTACTATAGTAGCATTCCCCTTTAATAATAATCCCATTGGAATAAAATACATATTTGCCACACAATGTTCAAATCCACTTGCTACAAATGCCATAATAGGGAAATAGATTCCAAAAATCTTTCCAATTATATCTTTAGCAGCTACTGACATCCATACAGCTAAACACACCAGCCAATTACAACCAATTCCTCGAGTAAAAGCCTCCAACCAACTTAGATTGACTTTTCCATTGGCAATTGCTAAAGCTTTTGCTCCTACTGCAAAATCACCTGTCTTCCAAAGTCCTGTTCCAAACATAATAAGAACCAATAATAAGGAACCAAGAAAATTAGCTACATACACCCAAAACCAACTTTTAAACATTTTTCCTAGATCGCCTTCACGATTTAATACTTTCATTAAAATTAAATTATTTCCAGTAAATAGTTCTGCCCCGGCAATTATAATTAACATTAGTCCTACTGAAAAAACACTTCCAAACATAAATTTAGTAAAACCTACTCCAAGATATTTTGGCATATCATAAGTAGTTATAGTGGCTAATTCTGAACCAAAACCAATAAATGCCCCAGCTAATATTCCTAAAAGAAGCATACGAGATATTGATAAATTAGCCTTAGCCTTGCCTATTGCAATCATTGCATTGGCTATTCCACCAGGTGAAAGAAACCCTGGCAAAATGTATCTGATGTGTTGAGTTGTTTCTTTTTTTGAATCCATTTTTTTCTCCTTTTAATTAGTTTTAATTTTTTTATATTTTTTTAATTTTAATAGCACATACTTTATATTCTGGAATCTTAGAAACTGGATCCAGGGCAGCATTAGTAAGTAAATTAGCAGCAGCTTCATGAAAATGAAAGCTCATAAAAACAACTCCCTTTCCTGATTTTTCAGTAACCTTTGCTTTAGCTTTAATCTTTCCCCGGCGAGAGGTTACTTCTACAAATTCTCCATCTTTAACCTTTAGTTCTTCTGCATCCTGGGGATTAATTTCTACTAATGCCTCAGGATAAATTTCATCTAATCCTTTAGACCTTCGAGTTATAGTACCGGTATGGAAGTGATATAATACCCTTCCGGTAGTTAAGAGTAAGGGATACTCTTCGTCGGGCAGTTCAGCTGCTTCTTTAAATTCTACAGCAGAGAATTTCCCCTTACCTCTACTAAATTTATCTTTATGCAGGTATTTGGTTCCCGAATGATTAGCATCAAGACAAGGCCATTGTAATCCCTCTTTATCCAATCGGTTATAATGCATTCCTCCATAAATGGGAGTAAGCTGGGCAATCTCTTCCATTATTTCTCCCGGATTATTATAGTTCATATTATAACCCATCTTTTGAGCTAATTCGCAGATAATCTGCCACTCTGGTTTAGATTCACCTACCGGTTCAACAGCTTTTCTAATCCTTTGCACCCTTCTTTCAGTATTAGTTAAAGTACCATCTTTTTCAGCAATAGTAACTCCTGGTAAAACTACATCTGCCAATTCAGCAGTTTCGGTCACAAAAATATCAGAAACTACTAAAAACTCCGTTCTCTTTAGTGCTTCTCGAGCATGATTTAAATCAGGGTCAGACATAGCAGGATTTTCTGCCATAACGAATATGCCTTTAATTTTTCCCTCGTAGGCAGCATTTAATATCTCTACTACAGTTAATCCAACTTTATCGGATAGTTCTACTCCCCAGGTTTTGGAAAATTTTTCTCTAATTTGAGGGTCAATAACTTTTTGGTAACCAGAATAAACCTCCGGCAATGCTCCCATATCACAAGCTCCTTGTACATTACTCTGCCCACGTAGAGGGTTAACCCCGGCACTTTCTTTGCCTACATTCCCGGTAAGCATAGAAAGGTTAGCGGTAGACAAAACATTATCGGTTCCGGTAGTATGCTGGGTAATCCCCATTGAATAAATAAGAGAGACGGTGGGGGCAGTAGCATAAATCCGGGCCGCTTTTCGGATATCTTCTACTGGTATGCCAGTAATCTTTTCTACGACTTCTGGAGTATATTTAATCACAGCCTTTTTTAATTCTTCATAACCTTCTGTCCTTTGAGCAATAAATTCCTTATCTTCTAAACCCTCAGTAATAATCACATTCATTAATCCATTAAATAAAGCTACATCAGTTCCTGGTCTTTGTCTGAGCCATAAAGTAGCATATTTAACCAGTTCAATCTCTCGGGGATCAGCCACAATTAACTTTGCTCCATTTTTGGTAACTGCTTTTTTAATCTCCAGAGCAATTATAGGATGATTCTCGGTAGTATTAGAACCGGTAAGATAAATAACTGAAGCATGGGCAATCTCTTCGATGGAATTAGTCATTGCTCCACTACCGAAGGCTTGAGCTAAACCAGCCACAGTCGCCGAATGACACAAACGAGCACAATGGTCAACATTATTAGTTCCTAAAACTGCACGTCCAAATTTCATTAAAAGATAATTCTCTTCATTGGTACATTTTGCTGAAGATAATACGGCTAAACTATCACTGCCACTTTCTTTTTTAATTTGGGTAAACTTACTGCTAATTAATTGGTAAGCTTCCTCCCAGCTGGCTTTCTCAAATTTACCTTTTTTCTTAATCAAGGGAGTAGTTAAACGGTCATCTCGATGAATATAATCATAACCGAAACGTCCTTTAACACATAGATTAATTCCATTGACTACACTCTCCGGATTAGAAGTAACTTTTATTACTTTTCCCTCTTTTACATTAAAGTCGAAATTACAACCACATCCACAGTAATTACAGGTAGTCTTTACTTTAGTAAATTCCCAGGCCCTTCCTTTTCCTTGAGCAGCTTTATCAATCAAAGCACCTACGGGACAAACAGCCACACACTGCCCACAAGAGACACAATTTGAATATTTTATTTTAGCCTTAAAACCAGGGGTCATTTTTGTTTCAAAACCCAAACTATTTCCTAATCCCGCTATAATCTCTGTTTTAGAGCCTCTATAACCAAAACCGATAGCATGTGATTGTTGAATTTCATTACATATTTCTACACATCTACCACATAAAATACATTTATTCAAATCCCTTACTATAAAGGGATTGGTTTCGTCTAAAGGTATCTCCTTATCATTTCGTCCAAATCTTGATTCTTTAATGCCTAAATCATAAGCAAGATTCTGTAAATCACAATCACCATTTTTTTCACAAGTCATACAATCTAAGGGATGATTAGAAATTAATAATTCTACAACAATTTTGCGTGCTTTTATAACCCTTTCGCTATTAGTATAAATTACCATTCCTTCTCTTATGTAAGTCATACAAGATGCTAATAAAGTGGGTGCACCTTCAACCTCAACCACGCAAACTCGGCAAGAACCTGGAGAAAACCCTAATTCAGGCATAGTGCATAAAGTAGGTATTTTAATCCCTGCTTGTTTAACAGCTTCCAGTATGGTTATTCCTTCTTTAGCTATTATTTTTTGACCATTTATGGTCAAATTTACTTCTGTCATTATAGCCTTCCTTCCCTTCTCTCTCCTAATTTAAATAATTTAAAATTCTTATAAAACATAATTATTTCTTTTATATAATAAATATTATTATCACTCTCTACATACATTCAAGGGACAACCCTTCTTTTGAATGTGCTCCCGATATTCTTCAGGGAAAAGTTGCAAAGTATTTAATAAAGAATTTGGAGCAGTCTGTCCTAATCCACAAAAAGAGGCATCTTTCATAATTTCTCCTAATAATTTCAGGGTCTCTAAATCATTGTTTTCACCTTTTCCCAGAGCTATCTTAGTTAAAATTTGATATATTATTGCTGTACCTTCTCTGCAAGGGGTGCATTTTCCACAAGATTCATGTTGGAAAAAGCGGGCTATATTTCTTACTATATCTACCACACACCTATCTTCACATAAGACTAATACCACACCCGAACCCAGAGTTAAGCCAGTTTGAGATAAAATCTTATAATCTAAAGATATATCTATCATATCCGGGGATAAGTAACTTCCTGAAGGACCTCCTAATTGAACCATCTTCAATTTTTTCCCTTCTTTTATACCGCCACCAATATCATAAAGAATATCTTTTAAATTCGTACCCAAGGGCACTTCCACTGCTCCCTGATTTTTTATATCTCCTAAAAGGGTGAGCACTTTAGTCCCGGTACTTTCAGCTAGTCCAATTTTATTATACCAATCTGCTCCCTTTAAAATAATGGAAGGAATATTAGCTAAAGTTTCTACATTATTTATTACTGTTGGTTTATTCCAAAGCCCTGAGGTAGGAGGATAAGGAGGCTTTAATCTTGGTTCTCCTCTTTTACCTTCAATAGATTCCATTAGAGCAGTTTCATCGCCACAAATATAGGCTCCTGCTCCTTCTCTAATTACTAGATTAAAAGAAAATTTAGTCCCCAAGATATTTTTCCCCAAATAATTTTGTTCTTTTGCCATCTCGATAGCTTGTTTTATTCTCTTTATAGAAAGGTTATATTCTCCTCGAATATAAATATAACCATATTCTGCACCAACAGCATACCCCGCAATAACCATTGCTTCAACAATTTTATGAGGATCATTTTCTAAAATTAAACGGTCTTTAAAAGTTCCTGGCTCTCCTTCATCTGCATTACAAACAATATATTTAGGTTTATCTGCTGCTCTAAAAGTAAATTCCCATTTTAAACCTGTGGGAAAGGCTGCTCCTCCTCGACCTACTAACTTTGAATCCTTTACTTCTTTAATTACCTCTTGAGGAGTCATCTTAATAATTGCCTTTGATAAAGCAGCATATCCGTTTCTCATTTTATACTCTTCAATTGATTCTGGATTAATAATTCCACAATTTTGTAAAACTATCCTCCCTTCTTTATTGCTTAAAATATTTGCTCTTAAACTAACAAATTTTTCTTTTTCTATTTTTCCTCTTTTACGCCTCTCAATTATTTGGTCCAATTTCTGAATATTCAAATCACCATATACTCTATCATTTACCATTATTGCTGGAGCAACTGCACAAATACCTAAACAACTAGTTGATTCTAAAGTAAAAAGTCCATCTGCACTAGTTTCTCCTTCTTGAATTTTGAGTTTATCCTTAAGATACTTTAATAAATTCTCACTTCCAGCCATATAACAAGGAGTACTGGAACAAATTCTTAACACATATTTTCCTTTGGGCTTTGGACTTAACAAGGTATAAAAAGTGACTGCTCCATACACTTTACTTAAAGGAAGATTCAACTTTTGAGCTACTTCTTCCAATTGGGTAGGAGTAATATAATTTTGTTTTTTATGAATTTCTCGAAGTATTTGTATAAGATTTTCTGATTTATTCTCATAACAGTTAGTTACTTCGCTTATCATAAGATCTTCCATCTTTTATCATCCCTTTCTAATTTCTAATTTTTAATATTTTTGGAAACTTTACTTAATAGTTATTTTTGATCTAAACTCATATTTCTTTCTTAAAAAATACTTATTCAACAATTCTTATATTAATTAAAACATTTACAAATAATTTTGTGAAAAAAATCACAAATTTAAAATAGAAATAATTTTATTATGAAGATAAGTAATAGGTCAACCCTTCAAATTCAATAGATAAATCAACATCATGTAACTTAATTTCTAGTAGTAATATTATGTAGGTAGGGGCAAAAATTAAGATGGCTTTAACTCCATCTTTAACCATCTTATCTGCCACCTCTTAAGCTGAAGTAGCTGAAACAGTTAATACATCAATCATTATATTTTTCTTAAGGATATCTTTGAAGGTATTTTCTGTGTGCCCTATATCTTTTTCCATCTATCATAATTTCTTCATTAAATTTTATTCATTCATTTTATATTTTTCACTTTGTAGTTAAGGTAGTCTCTCTTCTACAGCGGGCACATAGAATTTTTACTCGATCAGAACGTCCCTTATCTTTCAACGCTGATATAATATTTTCATCTACAATGCCAAGGCTTTTTAGGTGGGATAAATATAGGGTAGGATTTGAATAGGATAATTCACCTATTTTTTCAGAAATCCATTTTAAATGATCCTTACAGGCAATAGGTTTTCCACAAATTTCACAGAGCTGCAGCTCCTTTTCTATCCTCTCATCGGATTCGCTCCGGTCAAAAAATGAAAGTTCCCAATCGTTGGTCAATTTAACTCCTTCGTGATTAACAATGCATGCAGCTTCACACTGCCCGCAGAATATACAGGTATCCGTATAATGGATTATAATTCGTTTGGCATTGTTGTCTTTATCGACTATATCCTTATAGGCAATAGCTTCTACAGGACATACTTCCTTACAGGCAAGACAACCAACACATTTATCTTGATTAAATTCAGGCTGACCCCTGAAATTTGGATGAGCTATATGTGGTTCTTTTGGAAATTTAGAAGTATACGGTCCCTGGATAAGTGCCTTTATTGCCTCTATCAATTCTCTTACTTTGGGAAGTTTCATATTATAATTATATCCTTACTTAATTCTTAATCTTGCTTTAAGCTTCTCCCTCTTTATCTTCCGCATATTTATCAACAATGCTATCTTTCCAGAGTTTTACTCCTGCTCTGTGTGCACCTCTGGCTATAGTATGTGCTGCTACGGGAGCGGTTAAAATAATAAATATTATGCATAAAAGCGATTTTAATCCAGCAGCAGTAAATCCTACTATAAGAAATGTGCCAAATAGAATACTGCAAGTACCAAGAGTAACGCACTTTGTAGCTGCTTGCAGACGACAATATACATCTGGAAGACGTACAAGCCCCAGACACCCAAAGAAATCAAAAGCTAGACCTATACTGATAAATATCAAACCTATAATATTAATCATCAAATCCTTTCCCCTCCAAATACTTAGAAAGTGCAAGTGCGCATATAAAGCTCTGAAGTGCCCATGCTATGCCTATATCTATATACCAAGGCCTACCTGTTGAAATAGTTAAAATAGCACATAGCCCAACAATCATAATGCCTAGAATGTCGACTGCAACTATCCTGTCTGCCGCGGTTGGACCTCTCCATATTCGGTAAAGGCATAAAATACAGGCTAGAATAATTATGTAAAGGGCTCTACCTAAAAACCCAATATAGGGAAGGTCGGGATAAAAAAGAAATGGTAGCGGGCGTATTATAATTAAAATAACAATCCCCACTAAAAAAATCATACCTATAAACCATCTAAATATCTTCATATCCTATCCTCTAATCAAAAATCTTTTTCAATATTTTTTCAAAACGTTCAACAATAATTCTCGTGGCCGATTCAATATCTTTTGTCTTTACATTAATCCAGTGTATATAAAGAATACCATTTTCTTTATCTATATCAACACTCATTGTACCAGGAGTCAAGGTTATGGAGTTGGCTAGAAACGTTAAGGCTGTATCTGTTTTTAATTCAACTTTTACCTTAACTATTCCCGGATTTATAGGTAACCGAGGATGCAAAACACGATATGCAACATCCAGATTTGCCTTAAAACATTCCCATAAGAATATAGGTAAATAATAAGCAAAAAAATACCAATACCGCAACGGATGTTTTAATACATGTGGCCGGGTTATAAATAAATCTCCTATCATAAAGGTAACAAATGCAGAAACAAATCCACCAACAATAAGGTGCTGCCAATCTGGCACCCAATCTAAAAGACACCATACTATAAATGCTACGAAAAACATAATTATTTTACTCTTCATCTACTGTATCCCCTTAAAGACTATATCAGCATATTTTGTGCCTTCTAAAAGCACGTCAGAAGCAGGTTTAAGAAAAATTTGATTTATATTAGAAATAAGTAAAACCCCTCCAATTACACAAATAATCGCTAGAGTTACCATCGCTAGTTTCATGAAAATAGGCACTTCCTTTACTTCACTCCATCTCTTTCTCGGTTTACCAAAGAAGGCATACTTCATAACCTTCGTAAAAGATGCTAAAGTTAATATACTTGCTAAAACAGCCCAGAAAGCATATCCTAAGCGATTAGCCTGCACAGCTGCAATTATAATAATTAATTTACTCCAGAAACCATTAAAAGGAGGAATACCTGCAATTGACATAGAGGCAACAAGGCTTGTAGTACCGGTAACAGGCATTTTCGCAATTAATCCTCCCATTTTTTTCAAATCTCGCGTACCGGTAGCATATTCCACCGCCCCTGAATTCAAAAATAGCAATGATTTAAATACGGAGTGATTAAAAAGATGGAACAAACCCCCTATTATACCAAGTGGGGTGCCCAGACCAATCCCTAGAATAACATACCCAATCTGACTTATAGAGTGGTAGGCTAGAAGTCGCTTAAAATCCCATTGTCCAATAGCTAAAAATACTCCAATAACCATGGATAGGGTTCCTAGTATCATAAGTATTGAAGAGAGGGTAGGGTTTATTCCAATTACATTGTAAAAAATTCTACATAATGTATATATTCCCAGTGATTTTATTAATACCCCTGAAAGCATTGCCGATATTGGAGCTGGTGCAGAAGGATGAGCATCCGGAAGCCAGGCATGAAAAGGAACAAGCGCTGCCTTAAGCCCAAACCCCGTAATAAATAAGACGATCACCATGATGATAATATTACTTGCACTTTTTTGAGCCAGAATATTCGCCATATCCGCCATATTCAATGTAGAGGTATAACTATATAAAAATACGATTCCAAGAAGGAGAAAAAGTGAACCTACGCTACTCATTACAGTATATTTAAACGCTGCTTCGAGCTCATGACGTTCTGTACCAAAAGCAACTAAGGCATAACTTGCAACAGAGGCTATTTCTAAAAATACAAATAGATTAAATATGTCACCGCTTACCACTACCCCGTTCATCCCAGCCACCATCAACAGGAATAAGGTATAAAATTTCCATTTCGAGGTAAATCTCTCCATATAACTTATGGAATAAATGGAAACGGAAAACGCTATCAGATTTACAGTTATTAGCATAAAGGCCGTCAAACCGTCTAATACAAGAGCTATTCCAATGGGTAACTTCCAGCTACCAACACTATATACAAGAGTACCTTTTGTAACTATCGTCCACATAGCTAAAACAGAAAGACCTAATAAAATGAGTGTGGTTATGTTTCCTATTACATCTGGTATCCATTTTAACCTCTTACCAATTATTGAAATTATAAATGCCCCTAATAGAGATATAGCCACAAAAAGCGGTATTATATGAGATATAGCTATCATCCCTTTAACTCCTTAATTTTTGTAATATCAAACGTCCCGTACTTTTCATATATTCTCATTGCGATAGCCACAAGCAATGTTGTTGTTGCTAGCCCAATCACAATTGAAGTAAGAACAAGTGCTTGAGGAAGAGGATCAACCATATTAACAATTTCAACCTCAGATGAAAGAATTGGAGCCCTGCCTTCCATACGATAAGCTACTAGTATAAAGAAAAGATTCACAGCATATTCTGCTATAATAATTCCCAAAATGATCTTGATTATATTTCTTTTTACTAAAATACAATAAAGTCCGCAACAAAAAAGCATAAGACAAAGCAAATATATTATCATTCTTTTTTCTCCCAATCAAATTTTAATAATACCAAGGCGATAAATATAGCAAAAAGCCCGGCGCCAACTTTAAGACTTATGGCTATATTGCAAAAAGGTACAATACCTGCACTAAATAACCTGAAAGGTTCTCCCTTTGATATAAAATTTAAAAAGAAGTATCCACCAAAAAATCCTATTAGAGCTATACTTAAAAATAGAAGGGCACCGGTACTTTCAAAAAACGAAATTGTTTTTCTAGGAAGTTTCTTTAAAGCCACATCTTTACCATAAGCAAGCATAAGGTTTACAAAAGAAAGTGCTATAATAACTCCACCAGCAAATCCTCCCCCAGGCGATATATGACCGTGTAAAACTATATAAATTCCATAAAGTAGTATAAGTCCTACAGTAAAACGAGTAATTACTTTTACAATTAGAGACATACCTGCATCATGTTCTTTACTCATCGTCTTCCTCCACAATCTCATCTTTTTTCTTTCTGCCTATACGCCGAACAATAGTTAGAACACCTATTACCGCGGTAAATAATATCGTAGCCTCGCCTAGAGTATCATAGGCCCTAAAATCAAGAATAATTGAAGAAACGAGGTTAGATGCACCTGTTTTAACTAACCCTTCTTTCAGATATATATTGGCAACTCTCATAATAGGGTAGCCAAATTCAGGTAAATCTTTAAAGGCTTTTACAGCTACAAATAAGAATATTGCAATAAAACCTGCAGCAACAAAAGTATTAAAAAGCCAACTACCAGTTGTTGAAAATGGAAGATCTTTTTTTAAGGTCGCCCTTAATAATATAATAAAGCACAACATTTCAACAACAATCTGTGTAATAGCTAAATCGGGTGCTTTAATTATTAAAAAAACTATCGAAAGCACCATACCAACAGCTCCAATAGATATTACAGCAGCAAGCAGGTCTTTTAACTCAATCGTGACTATCGCTCCAACAATCATAAGCACTAATAAAATATATAATTCTATCATCTCATTACCTTAATAAAATATAAAATAGTATTATCATTCCTAAAAGACACCAGGAAAGATATGTAAGGAGTATACCATTGTGTAAATAGCTCAAAATCTTATTAAATCCAAAGGTCATTTTAGTGCCAATGTCGTAAATATCAAATACTTTTCTTTCGGCTAATTTATAAATAGTATCTAAGGGAGTTATGTCTTTTATTGTATCATAAAATTCGGTTCCTGAAACCCTCATATTTGTCTGTTTTTCCAATATTTCTCCACCAATAAAGGCTTCTGTCTCTCTAGTTTTTGTGATTGTGCCCAAAAAATAAATTATAACACCAACTATAATCCCCACAATTATTAAAATAGTAGCAAGACTTGCATTCCATATACCGAAGAATTCTACCTTCCCTTCTAAACTTGGGAAGATAAACATTTTAAGAGGTATTCTGTAAGCAAATACACCAAATATTACACAGAGAACTGCAAGAAAAACCTGAGGAATCCACATAGCTGGACTAGCTTCTCTTGGCTTGTTATTTATCACTCCACCATTCATCGATGTTTGGTTAGATAAAAATTTCTCATTAACCGATTGACCTAAAAATACAGCATGGATTAATTTCATAAAACTCGCCAGGGTAAGGGCGCTACCGAACATAGCTGCAATAAGCCATATTATCCAGAGATGACTACCATTACCAGCTGTCTTTATTATACCCTGGTAAATCATCCATTTCGATGCAAACCCATTTAAAGGAGGAACTCCTGATATGGCCAATGATGCTATTAAGAATGTAATAAAGCTAATAGGCATAATCTTAGCAAAACCACCCAGCTTCTCAAGATCAGTTGTTCCTGCTTCTTTTTCCACTGCACCACCTGAAAGAAAGAGACAGGATTTATATATAGCATTGTTTAGCATATGAAACAATCCACCTGCTATACCGATAGGATTACCTGTACCAATTCCTAAGACCATATAACCGACCTGGCTTACAGCATGATACCCTAAAAGTTTCTTTAAATCATGTTGCACAAGTGCCATCATAACCGCAGCCACAATAGTAAAACTGCCTATCATCATTAAGACAGTATTTAAAGCTGGGCTCATTTTAAACATATACAGGGAAATTCTGGCAAGGAAGTATATCCCCAAAAGCTTATCTAGTGATGCTGGAAAAAAGGCAGTAACCGGTGTGGGGGCATCTTGGGCGGTATCTGGAACCCAAGTATGAAATGGCATAGCGCCTGCCTTGGCAAAAGCACCTACTGCAAGGCACATATATGCTAAAACCGCTATCTTTGTATTTAATGTTATGTTTATTCTATCCATCTGAAGTGAACCTGTAAGTTGCCAAATAATAGCCAGCCCAAGAAGCATAAGGGCATCTGTGCCACCGATTATTATAAATGCTTTTTTAGCCGTATAAGAAGCATGTTCCGTTTGACCAAATCCGATTAATAAATATAAAAGAAGTCCTAAAAATCCCCAGAATACCATAAAGAGAATAAGGTTATTGGAAAAGACAGCACCGAGTGAACTTATAAAAGTAAGGATTAAATAAGAATAATAGTAAATCAGTCTTTTTTTCTGCGACATAAACCCAAAAGAATAAATAATAATTAGCAGGAAAAATATTCCAATAAATATTCCCACAAACATTGATAGATTATCGAATTTAAAAAATTGCGTAGTTAAATTCATTTAACACCCATCTTATTTCTTAATATCTTGGTTTTTTCTCGAGAAAGTTTAATTAAATCTTTCCCACTATATATCTTCTTCCTCTTTATGTTACATACAGTCATTCTTTCTGTACAACAATAGCAAGGATCTATAGCAGCTAAAATTATCGTCGCATCTGAAATGTCCTCACCTATAACAGTAGCTTTATATGTAGGAAGGTTCATAAATGTAGGCGCCCTGACCTTATGACGAACAGGCCTGTTTGTTCCATCGCTTCTTACATAATGGAAACACTCGCCTCTTGGCGCTTCTATATGTCCTATACCTTCCCCTGGAGGAATATCCTTAATATTAGCATCTATTTCACCGCCTGGTAGGTTCAAGAAGCAGTTCTTTATTATCTTTATTGACTCAAAGACCTCTAATACTCTTACTACCAATTTATCAAAAACATCACCGTTATGGGTAACTATCATATCCCACTCTACTTTATCATAAGCTCCATAAGGTGAGTTTTTTCTCACATCTCTGGCTACACCCGAAGCCCTTGCAGTGGGTCCAAGTGCACAATAATTTATAGCGTCTTCTTTTGAAAGAACGCCTATTCCTTTCGTCCGAGCATGTATAACCGGATCGTCTATAACTGCTTTTTTCAGCATCTCCAATGTAGGTACGATAGAATCAATCTTTTTAATAACCACTGGTATATCTTCAGATTTTATATCCCTTCTTACCCCTCCGGGCTTAAACATAGCATAATTATTTCTGTTCCCGGTTAATATCTCCATCACATCAAGAATCTCTTCTCTTAGCTTCCATGTCCACATAAATACAGTATCATATCCTAAGAAGTGGCCGGCAAGACCTAACCATAGGAGATGTGAGTGTATCCTTTCACCTTCAGCTATTATAGTCCTTATATATTTGGCTCTCTCTGGCACTTCTATAGGAATAATATCCTCTACTGCTCTCGTATAGGCAAAGGGATGACTTGTTGAACATATACCACAAATTCTCTCTATCACAAAAGTGGACTGATCAAATGTCTTTGTCTCAGAGAGTTTCTCTATTCCTCTATGATTATAGCCAATATGCACATCAATATCTACAACCTTTTCTCCTTCAACAGTAAGTATAAAGAATTCCGGCTCCTCCTGTAATGGATGATATGGACCTATTGGTATTATTGTTTTTGCCATTATACCCCTCTATCTCTGATAGCGTTCTTATCCCACTCTTTATAATCCCTTCTTAATGGATAAACACCATCTGGCCAATCGTCTGGTAAAAGAAGTCTTCTCAAATCAGGATGGCCTTTAAAATTTATACCTAATATTTCATGTATCTCTCTTTCTATCCAGTTTGCACCTTCAAATATAGTTGAAAGAGAATCTATTTCTAATTTTGGTTTTTGTAATTTTACTCTTAAAGAAATCAATAGATTAATATCTTCGATCAAAAAATGATAAAGAATTTCCATATGATAGCGTGTGTCTACACCAGAGGCGGTATTGAACCTAGCTTTTAAATCTTTAAAAATATAACTTGCTACCTGAATTATTGATTCAGGTTTAATCTCGATATATACTCTCTTAGGAGATTTATCTAAAACTTCAATTATGTCATCCTTAAATTTTTTTCTTAAATCACATAAAACTTCTTCCCGTGTCATACTTCGGCTCCTTTGTCATTCAGTATGATAATTAGTACAGACAAGATATTCAAGGGGAATTCTTCCCCTTGAAAACCCCTTAATTCACCCTCACCGCAATATTTATTAGACCCTTGAATATCTTGTCTTTAATATTCTTCATAATAATAAATCATATTCCTTATTTAAGGTATAGGAATTATTAAAATTCCTATACCTTAAACTGATGACTTTTTCTCAGTACCTTTTTTAACTTTCTCAATCAATTTTACTACACCGGCAATTATTGCCTCTGGCTTTGGGGGACAACCCGGTATATAAACATCTACAGGAATAACCTTATCTATCGGAACAGGACAGTTATAACTATGAATAAACATACCTCTTGATAAAGCACATTCTCCTACTGCTACTACAAGGCATGGCTTTGGTATCTGTTCATATAGTCTTTTTGCCCTTTCCATCGACTTCCGATTACCTGAACCAGTAATTAAAAGAACATCAGCGTGTTTTATGCTCCCTACAAGAAGCATACCAAACCGCTCAATATCGAATCTCGGAGTAAGGCAGTCCAGTATTTCAATATCACAATTGTTACAGCTCCCGGTGGACAAATGAAATACCCACGCCGATTTTAGAAGTGCTTTTAATTTCATACTCATATTATCATCTTCCTAATAATGCCAATACTACAGCTATTATAGCAATTATAGTCATAGGCCCCCAGAAAAACTTGACGACCTGGTCAATCCTTACCCGGGGATTGGTATTTCTTATAACTGTCATCAAGGCGACTAATGAAATATATTTTAACACACCATACAAGAGATGTATACCATCAAATCTTAAACCACCTATAAATACAATTATTAAAAAGAATGGAAGTGTAAACAGAAGCATATTCTTCATAAGTTTATAAATAGCAAGTCCAGAACCCGAATACTCTATTAATACGCCACCGCTAATTTCCGTTTCTGCTTCAGGGATGTCAAAAGGGACTAGTGCTAATTTAGCCTGCATACATATTATGGCCACAATTAAAGCTAAAACACCAGACCAACTTCTAACCAACGCTCCGTTCTGTGCTTGAAAAGCTAATATCTCACCAAGCCTAAAAGTAAACCCAGATTTTATCACCGTAACTAACATCGCAAGTATAAAAGGAAGCTCATAACTTAATACGAGCTTCATCTCTCTTGATGCACCTAAACTTGCAAGTGGATTTCTTGATGCAAAACCACCCATAATAATACTTACAGAAGGAATTACTAAAAAATATAATACTACTATTAAATCACCTAAAAAACTTTTTGCCGGGTTAATATTATTTATCCATAATAAAGTAGATACTAATATCACACTTGCCAAGCCAATAATTGGGGCCATCAAAAACGTTATCTTTGATGAACCTGCTGGAATAAGTGTCTCTTTACCTAGAAGCTTTACAATATCTATCAATGGTTGCAAAAGAGGTGGGCCAACGCGATATTGTATCCTGGCTGTAACCTTTCTATCTATCCAACTGGCTAGAAGTCCGATAATAGCTGTTAAAAAAAATCCATAAAATAAAAAATAAAATATGTAAATCATGCCTTCTCCCTATTCCAATGAGTTGAGTGAACTATAATATTATCACCAACTAAAAAACTATTTTCATCCAGTCCGATATCACCTTTCTTTAAACCTAATGCACCATAAGGGCAGCTCTTTACACATAATATCTCATCCTTTTGATCCCTTCTCTCAAAACAAAAATCACAATTATGAATTAATAGCGGAACATTTTCTGGATATATTGTGCCATAAGGACAAGCATAGGAACATGATTTACAACTTATACATCTCATATTATGTCTTATCAATAACTTATCTTCTTGTTGTTCAATTGCCTCTACCGGGCAAGCATTAACACAGTGCGGCTCTTCACATTTACGGCATACCAATGCATATGTTACCAGTTCTATTATAGAAATAATCCCATTATTATTTGGATGATAATAATAACTACAATTGATAACACACTCTTTACACTCACCAGAGTTACAAATATCAAGATCTATAAAAAGTCTTAAATCCTTGCCTTTTTTCGGCTTAATATTTAATTTTCCCTGATGAATTTGTTCTGCGCTGGTGTACATTTCTACTCCCATATATTTGAAAAATCTTTTACCTTATCATAACTAAAAACAGGACCATCTTTGCAAGCATAGTATATCCCTAATCTACAATGACCACATTTTCCTATACCACATGACATATTCTTCTCCATAGAAAGGTATACATTCTCTTCTTTAAAGCCTATATCAAGTAGTTTTTTAGTCGAAAACTTCATCATTACTGGTGGCCCACAAACAATGGCAATACCACTTTCATAATCCATATCTATGCCATCCAGAATAGTAGTTACAACACCTACATTCCCTTTCCACCCGCTATCACCTTTGTCTACACTAAGTTTTATATCTAAATCTTTTCGTTTGGCCCAATCAGCTATTTCACCTCTATATAGCAACTCCTGAGGTGTCTTGCAACCACCTCTAAAAAATAATTTTTTAAATTCTCCACTCCTATCAAAAAGCTCATACATCAAACTTCTAAGAGGAGCAAATCCGCATCCACCGCCTACAACTAATATCTCCTTGCCTTTAAACCTATCTATAGGATAACCTTTCCCGAAAGGTCCTCTCACACCTACAATATCACCATTTTTAAGTTCATGAACCTTTTTGGTAACCTTGCCTACACTCATAACAGTTAGTTCCATTATGCCTTTCATAGCAGGCCTTGATGAGGGGGTAAAAGGAGCCTCACCAATCCCCGGAATGGTAAGTTCTATAAACTGGCCTGTTTCAAATGTTATTGGTTCTTCTGGTACAATCCTTATCGTCTTTATTGTAGGTGTCTCAGATATGACTCCTGTAATTTCAGCCCTAATAGGCCTATACGGATTTTTAATCTTATACATCATACACCAATCTATTAAGAATTTTCCTAATGTCTATCTTTGCAGGACAAGCAGATATGCACCGACCACAACCTGTACAGGCATAAATATTAGCAACTTTTGAAAAAAAATCAAATTTTTTTTCAAATCGATTTCTTAATCTCATCCATAATTCTGGTCGAGGATTTGCCCCCCCTGCAACTTGAGCAAAATCTTTTATCATACAAGAATCCCAGATACGCAAACGAGCCATCCGGTTTTCATCTTTCTGATCATAAAGTAAAAAACAGTGGCAAGTAGGACAGATTGTATTACACGCTCCGCACTCAACACACTTGTCTGCTTCATCAGCCCATATATCTGATTCATATCCTCTTTCAATAATACCCTTAAATGAATCCTGTTGAGGAATTTTGTTTTCTTTTATATTTTTTTCGACTGCTTTAGTAACTTTTTCTCTCTGTTCGTTTCTTTGGGAAAGGAATTTATCTTTTATTTCTTCAAAAAGAAAAGAATATTTTTCAACAAGCCTCTTACCCTTTGGCGAGCCAACCTCAACAATAAAATCCTCTCCCACCTCAGAAAGATTTATATCAAAATTTTCAAGGGGATAAGGTTTAACATTTAGGGCAAGACAAAAACATGTATCTATAGCAGAAGTACAATCGGCAGAAATAATAAGGTTATCTTTACGCCTATTAATATAGAAAGGATCTTGAAAATCATGATTTTTGAATACATAATCATGTATTTTTAATCCTTTAAGATCGCAAGCTTTCATACCAACTATACAATAAGGTTTTTGGCTTGTATGAGGAATATCAGACTTGAAGTTTTCGGCAACGATTTCACGTGCACGGAAGAAAAAAGATTTTAGCGGTTCAAAGGCTCGCACCTCACCGATAACAATATCATCAGTGAAGTCAATATACTTTTTATAAAAACGCTGTTCACCTTTTTTAACCGGAATGTAAATCTCATAGTCACTCTTCAGGTTCTCGAGTAATTTAGTGAAATTACTGGAAAAAATATATTGCAAAATTATACTTCTCCTTGTCCTTGTGTAACAATAACAACATTTTGTTTTTTAAAAATTGTTCTATTATACTTTAGCCATTGGTAAAAATCTTTTCTTTTTATTTAATTTTTTTATATTACTCTTGTCTTGCTAGTTTGTCAAATTTTTTTGCTACCTCACTAAATTTTTTACTTCGCTAATTCTCTCTAAACAACGATAATATATTGATAAACGATTAATTGCTACATAAGGTATTTTCTTTTGTGTCAAGATTTAATTTCCTTTGGTTATCTAGAAGTAATAAAAAAGGGATAACCTAATTCTTTTAATTTTTGGGAAATATTTTGAGCTTCCTGGTAGTTTTTAAATTCTCCTACCTGAACCTTATAAAGAGTTTTTCCCTTAACTACATAAGTCTGATATCCTTTATCTCTTATTTCTTGAGCTAAATTTTGGGCATTTTTTTCAGTGGAAAAAGCCCCTACCTGAACAGTATACACTTTCTTCTCTGACGATATTTCGGACTCCTTTATTACCTCTGCTTCAGGTTCTACTTTTGGAGTGTTGACTACCTTCGACTCAGTAAGAGGAGTATTTAGCTCTGTATTTTCTTTAATTTTCTCAACTGTTATCTTTGAGGGTGACTCCACAGGAACTTCTCTTACCGGAGCTTCTTCTTTTTTTTCTTCTATAGTTATTTGATTTTCAGGGGGGATATAACTTCTGTCTCTGGCTAAATGAAATGCTACTCCCAAAATTATAATTGCACCGATCAAGATGATAAAAGTTTCCAGATTACTTCTACTTTTTCTCTTATAAATCCTACTCGCTTTTCTCATATTTCTCATATAAAATCATACTCCTATCTTAACTACTGGCAAGATATTCAAGGGGAATTCTTCCCCTTGAAAACCCCTTAATTCGCCCTTAACTCAATATTTATTACACCCCTATAATAATAAATTATATTCCTTATTTAAGGTATAGGAATTATTAAAATTCCTATACCTTAAATAAAAGTTTTTTTATTATTTTTAGATTACATAATCATATACTTTACTTATTCTACCTTAATTGTAAAAATCCTTCTTTTTTTCTATTTTAATTTACTTATTTATGATTTAATTTGTCAAATCTTTTTTACTATGATAGCATATTAACCATCAATTAACCAATTTGCCAATTAACCAATCTACCAATTACCCGATTAACCAATTAATCAATAGGAGAATTGGTAAATAGGCTAATTAATAAAAGGAACAACCAGATGAATTTAAAAAGTTATATTCTAATGGGTATAGGAAATACACTTCGAGGTGATGATGGAATAGGATCAATTATTGCCAGAAATTTTAAAGATCGCCATTGGCTCTCCCTTGATTGTGGGGTTGCTCCTGAAAATTTTACCTCCCTCATTAAAAAAAATAGGCCCACTCTTGTAGTACTCATCGATGTAGTAGAAATGGACCTCGAACCAGGTGAGTTTAGAATAATCAGTCCTAATAGAATTAATACTATGCACCTAACTACCCATAATATTCCTCTTTCTTTTTTAATTTCTTATTTAGAAAAACTTACCAGAGAAATTATTTTTATCGGTATACAACCTAAAATTATTGATTATTCTGCTTCTATCAGCCCTGAAATTTTGGAGAGTTCCCTAAAAATAATAAAAATATTAAGAGATAAAAAATTCAATCTTATTAATAAACTATAGAATTATTATTCTTATATTTTTTTATTTATAACCTTACAATTAATCTTATTCTACAATCAATTTAGATGATTTTTTATCTGTATCAGCAAGAAGAAATTCATCGCTCATATGCAGACAATTTACCGGGCATATATCGTTACATTGAGAACAGAAAATACAATGATCAATATGAATTCTAATCTTCTTTTTATCGGGAATAAATTCAATTGCCTGTGCAGGACAAACCTGTATACATAATTTACAACCTATGCACTTATCCCTATCGTAAACAATCTTTCCTCTAAATTTTTCAGGTATTTCTACAGGAGGATGTATCTTTGCTTCTCCCTTTTCAATTTTTTCCAATAATTTTAAGATCGATTCAGGATAATAGGTAATCGGAAATACATTGGTAGCTGGTTTTTTAAATAACTGTTTTAACAACTCAAATCCCATTGGTGTGGGCATCTTATTATCACCTCAAACTATAATAGTATCCAAAGCAATTAAAGCCAGACCAAGTAATCCTATAAGTGATAAAGGTACCCAATAAGCATAAGAAACTTGATCTATTTTTAAGCGTGCAACTGCAACTCTAATAAAAGTTACTTCCATAAACATTGCTAAGAGTAATTTTACTAAAAAGAATAGTAGGTCTATTATTAAAGCAAATACCCCACTTAAAGCAAATAAAGGAGATAAATTATAGGGAAAAAATAAAACTACCGTTAAGGAAGTCATTACTATGGTCTTTACCGCATCAGCCAAACTAAATATAGCCAGATTTCTTCCCGAATATTCTACTAATAATCCACCAGCTAACTCCGTCTCTGCTTCTGGGACATCAAAAGGTATCTTAGATAACTCACCTGGAGTAACTATTGCCAAAGTAATTAATAGAAGAATCGCCCCTACAAAGCCCAATGGCCCAACTAATCCCCAAATAGGATGGGCATTAATTATCGCTAAAGAAAAGACATTCAGTTGGGGATAAACCTTACTTAGCTTCCATCCTAAAGCAACCACCGTAGTTACTAAAGGCAACTCATAACTCATCATCATTACCATTTCTCTTTGTGCTCCTATATTCGCATAGGGTGAACCTGATACAAAACCGCCTACCACCATTCCGACTGCAGGTAAAGTTAATAAATAAATAATCAAGATAATGTCACCATATCCACTTAGCAAAGGGGAAATATTACTTATAGGCAGGTAAAATAAAATGCTGATAGAAGAAACTAAAGTCATAATTGGTACACCATTAAATATCCAGGGTACCGCATTTTCTGGAACAATATTCTCTTTAATCATTAATTTAAAGAAATCTAAAAAGGGTTGCCTAAGGGGAGGACCAACTCGTGCCTGCATTCTGGCCGCTAATTTTCTATCAATACCTTTATAGAATAAACCTATTACTACTCCTAAAAAAGCAATTATAATTGCTCCTATTATTTTTAACAACAATAAAACTAGATCATTCATGGAGTAATCCTCCTGGTCTTTTGCACACTCAATTCATGTAGATCTTTCCTGGTTAATATACTTTTTTGATCATTATCTTTATTTAAAATAGTCACTCTATCCATGCAAGCAATGCAAGGGTCGATAGAAGCTATTACAATTGGTATATCAGCTATTTGCTGACCAATAAGCATGGGAACCCAGGTCATTAAGTTATTATAGGTAGGGGCACGAGCTTTCCAGACCTCAGGTAATTCTGATTCATTTAATTTTACATAATGGAAAACTTCACCTCGAGGTGCTTCATGTCTACCAATTCCTTCATCTTTTGCTTTTTTTAATTGATTAAGTAATTTAACTAATTTTTTCTCCGCAATAATTTCACCTGAAGGCATATTATCTAAACACTGTTCAATAATCTGTATCGATTGTACTAATTCTAATAATCGGACCACTATTCGATCGTAGACATCACCATTTATTTTACCGGTTAATACATCTGGAGTAATAGCTTTTACTTCTAAATCTGCATAAGCAGCATAGGGTTGATCCTGGCGTACATCCTTTTTTATCCCCGATGCCCGTGCAGTAGGACCTACCGCACATAACCTTAGAGTATCTTCTTTAGTTAATATACCTATATTTTTTGTTCTTAAGGCAATAGTGGGATCGTTTAGAAATATATCTTCTATCTTTCCATAATTATCCTTATAATAATCTAAAGTCTTTCGTATTCGAGGTATTTGCTCTTTACTAATATCTCTTCTTACTCCCCCAATCATAAATATTCCATAATTGATTCTATTCCCGGTTAAATATTCTAAAAGATCTAAAACTTCTTCTCTCGCCCTCCAGGAAAAATATAAAACAGAATCAAAACCCAATTCATGAGCGGCAACCCCAGCCCATAAAATATGAGAATGGATTCTTTCTAACTCGGCAATAATTACTCTAATATATTGAGCTCTCTCGGGAACTTCAATTCCAGCGGCATTCTCCACTGCCTGACAAAAGGCAAAAGGATGAGAAGCAGAACAGATGCCGCATATTCTTTCAGCTAAATAGATAATTTGTATGGGATTTCTTTGCATACCCATAAATTCTATTCCCCGATGATTATCTCCGGGGGCTAAATTTACCTTTTCTATGCGCTCTCCATATATTTCAAAATTAAAAGTCATCGGTTCTTTTAGAGAACAATGAACCGGACCTATGGGGATAGAATAAGTCTCTTTACTCAATTTTCTTCACCTCTTCTTTTTTAACTATATTATTACCTACATAATTTCCATTCTTACTTAAAGGATATATTCCTTTTTCATCTCTTCTAAATGGATAGATATCTTTTAAAAAATCTTGTGGTAAAAATAAATTGGGTAAATCAGGTAAACCTTCAAATATAATCCCCATCATTTCTTTCATTTCTCTTTCTGTAACTTGAGCTCCTGGAATTAAATCGGTAATTGTTGGTATCCTTAGATCTTTCTTAGATAAATGAATAACTAAATCTATTGATATTTCTTTAAATCTCTCTCCATAGTAAATAGAAAAATGATATATCAATTCAACTTTTTCGCCTACATCATTTCCTGAAATAATAGCTAAATGTGGAAAATGTAATGTAAATAAGAGTTTTACTGCATCTTTAAGATCTTCTGAATTTATTTGTAGTCGTATTATATTATAACTATTCTTTTTTAAGCCAGCTGTTTTTGTTTCTATCCTATGATCAATGATTTTATTATTAAATTTTTCTTTAAATAATTCTACAATTTCATCAGGCTTCCTATATTCCATTCTATTATCTCCTTTCCCTTTTTAGTCGTTAGTGAATAGTCGTTAGTAGGACAGGCGTCCCCCGTTTTCACGAGGACAGGCTCGCCTGTCTATTAGTCAATAGTTTTTAGTTATTAGTTGACAGTTATCAGTATACATCTAAAAACTTAAAGCTTTTAATGTAGGGGTCGAATTTATTCGACCCGAGTATTCTGGTAATTTTTTCAACGGGCTCGATTCATCGAGCCCCTACTACCTCTACGCTAAACGCTATACGCTACCCACTATTTTACTGGAGCAGCTTTCATTCCCTCTCTTAATTTTTCTAACTTAATCCAGGCCTGTAAAACTCCATTTATTATTGCTTCCGGTCGAGCAGGACAACCAGGGACATAAATATCAACAGGAATAATCTTATCTACTGGACCCAATAAATTATAAGAATTATAAAAAACTCCTCCGCTGGTGCCACAAGTTCCGACCACTATCACTACTTTAGGTTCAGGAGTCTGTTCATAGACACGTTTTACTCTATCTGCCATCTTATGAGTTACCGGTCCTGTTACTAACAGGACATCAGCATGTTTCGGGCTACCGACTAATTTTATTCCAAATCTTTCTAAATCATATCGAGGAGTCAATCCGGCTACAATTTCAATATCACAGCCATTGCAAGAACCTGTATTTAGGTGAAAAACCCATAAAGATCTTTCTAAATATTTATTTAATTTCACTTTATCTTCTCACTCCTACTATAATTAATATTACTACGGTTATTATCACCATCCAACCAGAATAATCATTTATATCACCAGTATGCATTTTAACTAAAGGATTATAGTAACCTTTTAATGCTTCTGTAAACCCCCAATAAATATGACTCGCACTGATATGAGAGCCTTCTTTGCTTAGTTCAGGGTTGCCTGAAATAAAAGGTTTGTCTTGCTCGGTATTCTTTTTATAACTTTTTTCTCCTTTATTTCTTATATAATAAACTAGACTACCAATTACTAAAACTAATATTACCCAAACCACAGCACTCCAAAAACCACTACCCGTTTCCAGCAATCCTAACATTTATTACATACCTCCTAACACTGTGCTGGTATACTTAAATTGCTCTATTAAAGACATTACCGCTGGATGGACTAAATTTTTTACTATTAGATCTGGAAATAATCCAAAAAATATTATAATAAAAGATAAAACAGCCATAGCAAATACCATGCTGCGCGGTACTTCTTTAACCTCTATAAATTGAGGTAATTTTGGGCCTAAAAACGCACTATGAAATACTTTAACAAATGATGCTAAAGTTAAGATACTAACTACCATTGCTATTATGGAAAGCAAAGGATTAAATTTATACACCGATTCATAAATTAAAAGTTTGGAGGCAAAACCATTAAAGGGCGGAAGCCCGGCAATAGCTGCTGCTCCAATAATAAAAAATATGGTAGTATATTTCATATAGTGAGCTAATCCGCCCATCTTATTAAGATCTCTAGTCCCTGTCCTAAAGAATAATGCACCGGCAGTTAAAAACAGTAAACCCTTATACATAGCATGATTCATAATATGAAATATTCCACCCTCCATAGCGGTAATTCCATATCGTTGTAAAGCAGTAGGATTGGCCAATACCGCTAATCCCACTCCTACTCCGAGAAGCATATATCCGGTCTGAGAAATAGCGTGATAAGCCATTAATCTTTTTATGTCTTTCTGAATTATGGCCATAGTAACACCTATAAACATGGATAAAAGACCAAATATAATAATTATCCACCCTACCGCTAAGGTATTTAAAGTAATATTATACAAAGAAAAAACTACTCTAAATATGGCATATAGACTGGCTTGACTGGCAGCAACTAATATCATAGTAATAGGTGCTGGTGCTTCTGAATAAGCATCGGGAGTCCACATATGCATAGGTACTGCTCCTGCTTTCATAGCCAGCACCGATACTAAAATCCCTAAAGCAATTTTGTCTAATTGAGAATATTTTATAACACTGGCTATAGCTGCAATATTAAGAACATCGTACTCTCCGTAAAAAATACCAATAGCAAATAAGACCATAAGAGCAGCAATTGAACTAACTACCATATATTTAAAACCAGCTTCTACTGGTTCTCCTAAATCAGTCCCTCTATAACAAATTAAGGAAACTGAAGCCATAGAAGCAATTTCTAAAAATACAAAGAAGTTAAATAGATCTCCGGTAAACTCCATACCAAACATACTTACGGTTAAAAGTAATAATAAAGAATAATAACTATCCAATCCATCTTTTTTATCTATAAAAGCTAAAGAATATATTGCTCCCAGGAAGGAAACCAGGGCAGTAATTAAACCCATAAATATACCCATAGCATCTACCTGGAACATAATTCTAATGGGAAATTTTAAACTAGAAGGCAAAGTTAATAAAGGTGATTTTGCCCCAAAGACATAAATCTGCGGACCTACTGATAATATTTTTACTGCTAATATAATAGTTAAAATTAAACTTAGACCTAAGACAAGGGTGGCAAAAATTCCGGTAGCTTTTTTATTTATTTTTCCTATAATTGGTATTAAAAAAGCAGCTAATAAAGGTAGAGCTAGAATCAGAATTGGAGTATGGTTCAATAGATTCATCCTCTCAACCTCCTTACTTCATTTACCTCTATGCTGCCGTAATGTTTATAAATCATCATAGCCATAGATAGTATTAAAGCAGTGGTAGCTACACCGATAACGATACTGGTAAGAGTTAAAGCCTGAGGTGTGGGTAAGACCATGCTCTGTCCAGAAGGTGCTTGAGTATAAATAGGAGCTACTGCCCCTTTTTTAAATCCTAAAGTAATCAAAAACAGATTTATCCCATTTTCAATTAAATTAATACCTATAGCTAACTTAATTAAATTTTTTTGAAACATAAGAATATAAATTCCGCATCCTATGTATATTATTACGGTAATATAAGGAAAATTACCTATCATTTTCTGCGTTCTCCTTCTTTTTAGTATATTCTGCTCCATCTGCCATTAATAAAACAATAATTCCTAAACCGGCAAAAACTTCTAATCCCACTGCAATATTCATAAGGGGGAGTACTCCTGCCGTATTCATATCTCCAGGATTAATTCCCGGTATAACCATATTGCCAAACCAACTTCCACTATTAGCTAAAAAGTTATAAAAAAAGGTAGTCCCTAATCCTAGAAAAGCTACTACTATAAACATCGTTAAACCACAACTTTCCAATAGAGAAAAAATATTTATATTTAGAAATTTTTTTGCCTTCATTTGACCATATGATATTAATAGTAGAGCAAAGGCAGAAGCTACCACAGCCCCACCCTGGAAACCCCCTCCTGGAGTAAGGTGACCGTGTGCTATGATATAAAAACCAAAAATAATAATAAAACCATAAATAAAATTAGTAACTATCTTTACTATTCTAGACATTTCTTTCATTTTTTAACCCTCCTGAAAAGAGCTACAATTCCCACTATAGTAGTAAATAAAACTGTAGCTTCGCCCAAGGTATCAAAACCTCTATAATCAAAGACTATAGAAGTTACTACATTATTTGCTCCAGCCTCGCTTTGTGCATTTTCAATAAAATAATCATCCATCTCACTAAAGGTAGGCAGGCCAAATGGTCTCATATTTATGGCACTAATTACTAAAAAAGAAAAGAACACTATAAAAGCAATACCAAAAATAATCTTTTTCATTTTATCTTCTCCTATCTAGTCCCTCTAATGGCAAAAATAAATATTGCCATAGTCAATCCTGCTCCTATAGCTGCTTCGGCTATAGCCACATCAGGTGCATGTAATAGATAAAATTCTAAGGAAAGAAGTAAACTAACTACCGATGCTGCAATAACTGCAGGTAATAATTTTTTAAACATTACCGCTAAAAAGCTAGCAATTATAGTTATTATTAAAATGGTAATATGGATTAATTCAACGAAAGAATTCATTGTAATTTAGCCTCCTTTAACTGATCTATAACTGCTTGTTTAGGCATTATTCCACTACGATGAGCTGCCCGAGCAATGGCATGAGCTCCAGTAGGGTTAGTAACTATTAGACAGACTAATGCTAAAAAGGTATGGAGAGCAAGAACTAAAAATTTAGAGTCTTTAGTTATATGCAACTGGTAAAAACTGAAGATAATAACTGCCAAACAAGTAAAAATTGAACCAAAGGTAGTATTTTTGGTGGTAGCATGAAGTCTGGTATAGACATCAGGAAATCTAAGGAGACCTATTGAACCTAAACCATTAAATATTACGCCTATTCCCAAAAAAATATATAAAACTGTTAACAATATTCCCATTACTTTTTAGGCCCTCCTTCTAAATATTTCGCTACATATAAAGTCCCAATATAGGATAGTAAAGCATAAACAATAGCTACATCTACATAAATAACTTCTTCATAGGCTGCGCCTACCAGAATCATCCCGGCTACTACTAAAGTATTCATAGTATCTAAAGCTACTATTCTATCCGGAACAGTAGGCCCGAGGATTAATCTAATTAAAGACAATAACATAAAGATTAATAATAATCCTCCCGGAATAATAAAAATACTAAAAAATTCATTCATTCTGTAATCCTCCTTATCCACTGAGGGAAAGTACCACAAATATCAGATGTAGTAGGGGTCAAAGTAGTAACATTTATCCAATGAATATATAAATCATTAGTTTTTTCATCAATATCCACGGTAAGGGTTCCAGGTGTAAGAGTAATAGAATCTGCTAACAAAGTAATACCTAAATCAGTTTTTAATCCCGGAGAAATTTTTACTATACCGGGATTTATTTTCCCAGTTATTACTCGATAAGCTACATCGATATTACACTTAATCATAGACCAGAAAAATGGTCCAATAAAATAAATCAAAAAAATAACCCATCGGATTGGGTTTAGCATCTTATAATTTCTTTTTTGGAATAAAACCTTTCTAGCTAGGAAGGCTACGATAAGGGATAAAATAATCCCGGTTACGAATTCAAAAATACTCCATAGCCCTGCTATTTCACCGCTACTAGCAATAAGAACAAGATAAGCAACCAGGCTAAGTAAAAAGGTTACTATAAAATTTAGCATTACTTCACCTCTCTTTACTTAAATTAACAAAATATACTATAAATCTAATTTACATTTTTGTAAAGTTTTTTTATATTTATTTTTAAAAAAATTTCACTCTATATCAATATCCTGGATATATAGATCCTGACCAGAAATTATATCTATTTCTGAACTATCACACTTCGCACACTTAAATCTATCTTTTTTAATCTCAAAAACCTCATCACATTTTCGGCATTGACCTAATAGTGGAGATGATATTATCTGTAAAGATGCTTTTTCAGCAATAGTTCCTTGCCTAAAATTCTCAAAAGCAAATTCTAAAGATGCTTTATTCACTCCAGCTAATTCTCCAACTTTTACCCTGATAACCGTTATCTTCTTTGCTTTATGATCTCTGGCTTTACCTAAAGCAATTTCTAATAGATTTTGAGCAATTGAAGCCTCATGCATATTTTTCTCCTGAACTTTAAATTCACCAATTCACCAATTCACCAATTCACCAATTCACCAATTCACCAATTAATCAATTTTAATAAAATAATTCGTAGGACAGGCGTTCCCCGTTTTCACGAGGACAGGCTCGCCTGTCTATTTCAGACTATAAGCGATCACTATTTAGCTAAAAACTATTCACTAAATACTAACTGACAAATATATAGACATCGCGAACCCAAAAATATACACACATCGTGAACCTTAATGAAAAAAAATATACACACATCGTGAACTATACAACTTTAAATATTCTATACTGACCTTAAAAAAGGAGGTCAGTATGAATATCAAAGAATTAAGAGAAAAAGCTATAAAAAGATACGAAAATGGTGAATCTCCTAAGGAGATCTATCAGAGCTTTGGTAAAGGCAAAAGCTGGTTCTTTAAATGGATAAAGCGTTATAAATATTTATACTGCCAAAGAGAAATTGTTTGTATATCATGATTTTAAGTTAGTAGTAGAATATCCTTATCCTTTACCAAAAAGCTCTATTGATTTATCAAGGTTCGATCTCTAGAGTTCGCTATGTCTATATACTTATTATCATTAGAAGTTCACTATGTCTATATACTTAAAGACTCTAAGAAGAGTTCACGATGTCTGTATATTTAATAACTAACGGCTAATTATACAATAAAAAGAGGAAGAACTATCTTCCTCTTTTTAAGACTTATTGGTGCCGGGAGGGGGATTTGAACCCCCACAAGCAATATGCTCACCAGCCCCTCAAGCTGGCGCGTCTACCTATTCCGCCATCCCGGCAAAATCTTAAATATAAAAGGTCTTTTTTTACATAATTCGCTTTAATTTTAAATTTTCTATCTTCCCTGGAATTCTTCCTCGCTTGGCAATTGGTTTTCCTTCAACTTCCTTTATATCCAGGGTCATATCAATAGGACTGGCATCACTTATATAACTACCTACTCCAAAAGCATCAACTTGCTCTTTACTTAGAAGATTTATTCTCTCTGGGGTGAGACCTCCTGAAACAAAGATCTTCACCTCAGAAAAACCAGCTTGATTAAGTCTTATTCTTACCTCTTTTACTAAATCTGGAGTCACTCCGCCTCTCTCACTTGGAGTATCTAACCTTACTCCCAATAAATCTCTTCCTAAAGCACCGGCTACCCTTATAGATTCTTCTGCTTCATCCTTAAAAGTATCAATAAGAATAATTCGGGGCACATCCTTAGGCATACAAATATTAAAAGCTTGAGCTGCTTTTATAGTATCTCCTGAAATGATTATTACAGTATGAGGAATAGTTCCCTGGGGTTTTTCCCCAGATAATTTTGCTCCCAATATGCAACTTGCTCCGTCTACTCCACCAATTATGGCAGCTCTTTCCATAACTGGAGCTACAGCGGGATGGATGTGTCGTGAACCAAAACAGAGGACTTTCTTATCGCTCGCAGCATCTTTACATTCACGGGCTGCAGTAGCCCAGGCTGAACTACTGGCTAAAATTCCTAAGATAACTGTTTCAAAAACGCCAAATTCACAATATGGACCCTCTATTCTCATTACGGTATCTTTAAACTGAAACCTCACGCCTTCTTCTAAAGCCCATAATTTTATCTTTTTGTCTTTTAAAAGATTATATACTTCTTCAGTTCCAGCAAATATACCTCCCCCTCGGGGGAAAATTTCTGCAGTTACTATAGTGTTCTCTAATCGAAGATATCTTAATATCTCTTGAGCTCTCACAAAATATATATCAGTAGTTAACCCTTTCTCTATTTCTTCATGAGTAGCCGAGAAAAATTTTCTGTCTTGCTTAATAGAATAATTTTCTATTTCTATAATTGAACTTATAGATTCCTTCATTCTTTAAAAGATATCCCTTTTATTTAATCAAACCAATCAGAAGAGAAGACAACATAAAAAGTACTGCTATAACAGTAGTTAGTTTCATTAAAAATGCTTCTCTACTTTTACCTTTCTTACCACCATAATCAGCAGTTGTACCTCCACCAAATACACCTGAGGCACTACTTGACTTTCTCACTTGAAGTATTACTACCAAAATTAAAGCAATACTTACAATAATCTGAATCACTATTAAACTTATGGGCATTTTTAGCTCCTCTCTTAAAAATTAAATTAAGATAGTTAGAGAAAAATTTCTCTAAAACTCTTAATTTATTTTATTTATTTCACCAATGATTTCAGTGTTATATTTTAACACAATTATATGTTAAGTTCAAGATATTAAATATAGTATCGAGTATAAAATACAGTAACAAGTAATATGTAATGAGTAATAAGATTAAATTTCTAAAATTATAGGAACAGGTATTTATTACACGTCACTTATCACATATTACACATTTTTGCTACCCCGCTACAGTTTACACTAACTTTATAATATTTCAGCTGCTTTTACTATTTGAGAGAAAGTTAAAGCATATAAACTTGCTCCCCCAACTAAAGCACCATCAATATCAGATTCATTCATAAGCTCCTCAATATTTTTAGGGTTTACACTCCCTCCGTATAATATTCTTATCTGCTCAGCTACTTTATTCCCATATTCGGAGGAAAATAGTTCCCTAATAAATTTATTTATTAAATTGGCCTCCTGTGAGTTTGCAGATTTACCTGTACCAATAGCCCAGATAGGCTCATAAGCAATAATTATTCTTCCTGCTAAGGTAGAATCAATTTCCAGAAACAAAGCTTTAACTTCCTGTTCTATTATACTCTTAGTTTTGCCACTTTCCCTTTCCTCAAAATTTTCACCTATACATACAATAGGTATGAGATTAAACGAAAAGGCAGCTTTGGTCTTCTTAACTACTTCTTCAGAAGTTTCTTTAAAATGTTCTCTTCTTTCAGAATGACCTAATATAACATATTCACAACCCACATCTTTAAGCATTAGAGGAGATATTTCTCCAGTAAAAGCCCCTTTAGTTTCCCAATACATATTCTGAGCCCCCAGATGTATACTTGTTCCATTAATTATCTCCTTAACTACCCAAAGAGAAGTAAAGGGTGAACAAACTACAATATCTACTCCTTTAATTTCACGAATAAAATCTTTTAGCTCTTTAACCAAAGCAATAGATTCTACTACTGTTTTATTCATTTTCCAATTCCCAGCAATGACCGGGATACGCATTCCTTTAACCTCCATTTATTTCCAAATATATTTAAGAAGATCTATTATTCGGCAAGAATAACCCCACTCATTATCATACCAGGCTATAATTTTAGCTAAGTTATCAGCAATAACCATGGTAGACAGGCCATCAACTATAGATGAATTACTATTACCATTGAAATCTTTTGAGACTAAAGGTTCTTCGGTATAATCCAAAATTCCTTTTAAATCTCCTTGAGAGACCTCTTTAAAAGCTTGGTTAATCTCCTCTACACTAACTTTCCTTTTTAATAATACTGCTAAATCTACCACTGAAACATTAGGAGTGGGGACTCTAAAGGCCATACCATTTAATTTTCCTTTTAATTCAGGAATCACCAAGCTTACTGCTTTTGTAGCTCCTGTTTTGGTAGGAATTATAGAAAGCGCAGCTGCCCTTGCTCTTCTTAAATCTTTATGAGGCGAATCCATCAACCTCTGATCCGCAGTGTAAGAATGAATAGTAGTCATAGTTCCTTTTTCAATTCCAAAAAAATCATTTAATACTTTAGCAACGGGAGCCAAACAATTAGTCGTGCAAGAGGCATTAGAAATTATATGATGTTTTTCAGGTAGATATTTATCTTCATTAACTCCCATTACAATAGTAATATCTTCGTTTTTTGCAGGGGCAGAAATGATTACTTTCTTCGCTCCAGCAGTTAGGTGTTTTGTGGCACCTTCTTTATCTATAAAAATTCCTGTTGATTCAATGACTATATCAACACCTAATTTTCTCCAGGGAAGATTACTGGGGTCTTTTTCCTTCAGTACTTTTAAGCTTCTTTCCTGAACAAAGATAGTATCACCTTCTGCTTTTACCCCAGGTAATATTCCATAAATAGAATCATACTTTAACAAGTGGGCAAGAGTTTCTGCATCGGTTATATCATTAACCGCAACAAAATCTATTTCTTTATCTTTCAATCCAGCCCTAAAGACATTCCTCCCAATTCTCCCAAATCCGTTAATTCCTACTTTTATGGTCATTTCTTTCTCCTTTTTTATTTGATAAATTACTAATTAGTTAGCTAGTTAGTTGATTACCTGGTTAGTTAGTTAATAAATAAATTAATATTAAACCAGTTAACCAGGTAACTAAACAACTAAACACAAAATCTTTTACGTAAATTAGAAGGAGATATTTCTAATATCTCTCTGTATTTAGTAACAGTTCGTCGGGAGATGTTTATCCCTTTTTTCTTACTTAACAAGTCTGTTAATTTTTGATCACTCCATGGTTTTAAATGATCTTCATTATCAATATACTCTTTTATTATACTTTTCACTTTATCCGTAGAAACAATTCCTCCACTTTTCATATCTACTCCCTTAGAAAAGAAAAAATTCATCTTAAGAAATCCACGGGGAGTTTGAATAATCTTATTACTAATCGCTCTGCATACAGTTGATTCGTGGATATTTAATCTATCTGCAACCTCTTTTAAAGTCAGAGGTTTGATATATAAAATACCTTCATCTAAAAAATCTTTTTGATAGTTGACTATAATTTCAGCAATTTGATAAACAGTCCTTTTTCTATGTTCTATTCCTTTGAGTAATGACCTGGCAGAGGACAATTTCCCTTCAATATATTTTATGGTATCTTTAATTTCGTGATCAGAAATATTCTTTCTCTTGGTCAACCTCTCTGCGACAATAGAAGAATTATTATTATTTACATCTAAAATTTTTTGGTATTGAGAATTTATCCTTATTTGTGGCAAGTAAGTATCATTCAGAAATACCCTATATTCATCTTCTCCTTTCTTCATTACTGTTAGATCGGGAATTATGTATTTAATTTCTTTCAAATCACCTATTTCTCTTCCTGGTTTAGGATCAAAAGTTCTTTTAATTATATCAGCTAAAGATTGAACCTCAAAAACTGATATCTTTAAATCTTTAGCAATTTTCTTATATGCTTTCCGAGCTAAATCGTTCAAATGTTTCTTTATTATCGTCTCTAGGTTTACATCATTGAGGCCTAGATATTTTGCCTGGATTAATAAACATTCTTCTAAGTTTCTTGCTCCTACTCCCGGTGGATCAAAACTCTGAATCAAAAACAATATCTTTTCTATTTTATCCCTTTTTATATTTAGATCACCAGAAATATCGTCTAAACTAAAAGTTAGATAACCATTATCATCAATATTCCCGATCAAATATTCTCCAATCTTATAGTCTGTATTATTATTTATCACCAGTCCTAATTGAGCTAACAAATATTCATGTAGTGATTCTTTATAATAGATAAAATTTTCATATGAATTTTCTTTTTCTAATCTTGATCCAGGTAAAGAATACGGTGGATAATTTTTTTCTTTAAGGTAACTTAACCAATCAAAAAAGTTATCTCCTTCTATGTTTCTTTCTGGTTCTTCAGTCCGACTATTAGAATTTTCCTCCTGGCTTATTTTTTCTACCATTGAACTTGCTTCTTGATTAATTTCTAACAAGGGATTTTCTACTAACTCTTTATCAATCAAAACTTTTAGTTCAACCAAATTTAGCTGTAATATATTAATCGATTGATATAATTGGGGAGTAAGAATTAATTTTTGTTTTTGTTTTAATGATAATTCATATTTCATCTTACCAACTCCACTGTTATCTACTCTATTATATTATATTATATTATATTATATTATGGTTATTTCCCAAAAAGTAAACAAACCTGTCCTCGACCTGATCGGGGAATGGTAATGTAGGGGAATGTAGGGGTCGGATTTATCCGACCCGCTTATTTACGGGTTCGATAAATCGAACCCCTACAAAATAATTATAACCAAAAAGTTATAATTTACTACAAAATTATCTGCAACGCACCATATAAAAAATCTTTTAAAAATATTTTTAGCTTTTTGGGTTACAACCATTATATCATAAATTGAAATTAAGTATTATTCCTTTAAATTAAGCTTCTCCTAAACTATAACCAATGAAGTTTTGGGATCAAAGATATGAGTCTTTTCCATGTCTATTACTACTTCCATGGTCTGTTCTATTTCCACCTGGGTACGTGCATCCATCTTTCCTACCAGAGAATGCTTTCCGCAAGCCAGGTAAATAAAAATCTCCGCCCCTAAAGGTTCAATTACATCCACTTTTGCTTTTATAGTATTAGAAGGTGTAGCGTTAGAAACAAATTGCTTATCATGAAGATCCTCAGGTCTTACTCCAAAGATCACTTCTTTCCCCACATAATCTGCTATTTTAGAATAAAAATCCTGGGGAAGCTTTACTTTAAGACTTTCTGTATCGATAAAATAGTCTCCATTCTCCTTTACAATCTTAGAATCTATAAAATTCATGGCTGGAGAACCAATAAAACCAGCCACAAATTTATTATTCGGTTTTTTATAAACTTCTAAAGGTGCACCTGACTGTTGCAGGCGACCATCATTCATTATAAATATTCTACTTGCCATAGTCATTGCTTCTACTTGATCATGGGTTACATAGATTATAGTAGCCCCTAATCTACGGTGCAGTTTACTGATTTCTGCCCTCATGGCCACCCTTAACTTGGCATCTAAATTAGAAAGGGGTTCATCAAATAAAAATACCTTTGGTTTTCGGACAATGGCTCTTCCTACTGCTACCCTCTGTCTCTGTCCTCCCGATAGCTGTTTAGGTTTTCTCTTTAATAAATTTTCTATCCCTAATATTTCAGCTGCTTCCTGCACTCTTTGTTCGATTTCTTTCTTGGGAAATTTCCGCAATTTTAATCCAAAAGCCATATTATTATAAACATCCATATGAGGATAAAGGGCATAGTTCTGGAAGACCATAGCAATATCTCTATCTTTGGGTTGAACATCATTTACTAACTTATCTCCAATATAGATCTCTCCTGTGGTTGCTTCCTCTAAACCAGCAATTGCTCTTAAAGTGGTAGTCTTTCCACAACCAGACGGACCAACTAAGACCGCAAACTCCTTATCCTTTATCTCTATATTTAGATCATCTACTGCGGTCACCTCTTTAAATTTTTTAGTAAGATTCTTTAAGATGACATTTGACATTTTAATTCCTCCCTTTTTTTAAGATTCTAATGAATATTTTATTATATTTTTAGATTTAAATCTATAATTTATATTTTTTAACCTTCCAATAAATCATCAGCTATTTGAGAAATTTTTTTTAAGCGATGGTAAATGCCTGACTTAGTAATTTTATAATCTGTCTCCTCAACTAATTCCTGTAAACTGGCATAAGGCAATTTTTTTCTGATTTTAGCTATTCTAGCTAATTTAGACGAAATGCTCTGTAAACCTATTTCTTTCTCTATTATATCAATGCTATGTAACTGTTTAGCTGCAGAAAGAACTGTTTTATCTAAATTAGCTGTCTCACAATTAACTAATCTATTTACTATATTTACTACATCTTTTCTAGCCCTTACCTCTTGAAAATACAATAAGGCATTTTGAACACCAATTAGGCGTAAAAACTCAAAAATACTATCTCCCTTCTTTAAATATACCACCCACTTCTTCTTCCAAAAACTTACCCGGGAGTTTAAATCATAATAGTCAAAAAGGTGATGAATAAAGTTTGCCTCCATCTCATCATTAACCGAAATTTCCAAATGGTACATCTTTTCTGGATCGTTTACAAATCCATTTACTAAAAAAGCCCCTCTCAAATATAAATTTTTAGAAAAAAGATTATTTATATTTAATTTTTTTCTTCTTACCGATTGCTTATTATTCGCCGAGTGGCATTCCCAGCTTAGATCCATTTCTTTTAGAATCTTTTCGTTTTCCGTTAAAAAAGGAATTTTAATTACATAATGTTTCTTTTTATTAGATGAATGTTCCGTTTTTACTACGGGATATATTTTAAAGACTTTTTTAATTAGATTATAAGCTGTCCGGGTTAGGGCAGGATTTTCCAAAATAATAGTTAACTCTATTTTTTGATCCTTTTTAGTAATACTACCTCTTAATTTTATAAAGGCCAATAATTCGTCTTTCTGTTCATAGACATTTTTCGGAACCATTCTCGCTAACTCATTTTTTACTCGGTAAGTAAAAAACATTTAACCCTTTCTTTCCGATATTAAATCGATAATAATTTGGGCTAACTTGTCTGGATCATGTCTCGCTAAGTTCTGATTATACCATAATTTTTTACTTATTAATTCAACACCCATCTTTAATATCTCTGATCTATCAACTACTACCTGATAAGCACCTTCTTTAGCATATCTTTCTTTTAACTCATTATCAATTTCCGCAGTGTTTACTATAATATAATCAATACAATTTACACCTAAATACTTTTCTAATTCTTTTAAATGTTGAGAAACAGTATAATGATCAGTTTCCCCTGATTGGGTCATAATATTACAGATATATATCTTTATCGCCTTCGACTCACCAATTGCTTTAGATATCCCTTTTACTAAAAGATTACATATTATACTGGTATAAAGGCTTCCTGGTCCTAAAATAATAGCCTCTGCCTGTTCTAGGGCCTTTAAAGTTTCAGGTAAGGGTAATACAGGTGAAGGCTCTAAATATACTTTATCAATAATTTTACCACTATGGGTTATCTCGGTTTCTCCTTTGACAATTTCCCCATCTTTCATTTTAGCAGATAAGGTAATATTTTCCAAAGAAGAAGGTAACACTTTTCCCTGAATAGCTAATATTTCACTCGATTTTTCAATTGCGCTTATAAAATCTCCACTTACTTCTGACATTGCAGTAATAAACAAGTTTCCAAAATTATGACCCTCTAAACTACCATTAGTAAAACGGTATTGGAATAATTTTTCCATTAATGGTTCAACAGTAGCTAAGGCTACTAAACAATTTCTGATATCCCCTGGCGGAAGAACTCCTAACTCCTTTCTTAATCTTCCTGAGCTTCCACCGGTATCAAATACCGTCACCACTGCGGTAATATGGTTAGTAAAAGACTTTAACCCTCGCAATAACACGTAGAGACCAGTTCCACCTCCAATAACCACTATTTTGGGACCCTTGCTTAATCGTGTTTTTTGATAAATAAGTTCAGATATTTTATCTACCTGCTGAGGGACTATGGTCCTAAAAATCGACCTATTTAAATTTCTTATTCCCAGAGTTATAAGCCCTACCCCAATGACCCCTAATATTACTCCCAGGATATTAATTAAAATATCGGAATAGTTAAATACTGCGCGCAGATTACCCTTTATTAATAAAAAATTTTTTATATTAAAACAAAAAAATAAACCACCAATTAATAATATTATGCCTAAAATAACCAGCAATAAATATCTTTTTATTTTTATCCCTGGATAGAGCCATTTCCAGAGTTGACTTTTTACATTGAATGTTCTCATAAATCATTTTTAATCTTGGTTTCTTCTTTATTCATATCTCGGTGTTTCACAAATATTTTGTATCCTTTCTCCCGTAAATATCTGGCTAATTTATTTATTAAAACTACGGACCTATGTCTCCCACCGGTACATCCAAAAGCAATAGACAGATATGTTTTACCTTCTTTAAGATAATAAGGGACTAAATAATTTAATAAATTAAAGTATACTTCTATAAATCTTTGGGTAACCGAGAATTCGGTTACATATTTTTCAATCTCCTTATTAGTCCCCGGCAAAACTTTTAATTTATCTATATAAAAAGGGTTAGGAAGAAATCTAACATCAAAGACTATGTCTACATCAATGGGAATACCATATTTATAACCAAAAGAGATTAGGGTTATCTGGATATTTTGATATTTTCTTTTTATAAAACTTCTAACAATTTCATTACTCAATTGTTTAGGAGTTAAATCAGAAGTATCTATAATCAAGTTAGCTTGCGACCTTAATTCTTTTAGCTGTTCTCTCTCTGCTTGAATATTTTCCAAAATACTGCTGGAAATATTTAAAGGATGCTTTCTCCTGGTTCCACTAAATCGGTGAACCAATGCCTCATCACTTGCTTCTAAAAATAATATCTCTCTATTAATCCCTAATTCCTTTAAATAACCAAGTGATTTAAATAAATCCTTAAAAAAAATTCCTGCCCTTATATCCACCACTAAAGCAATTTTGGACAGTTTTCCCTTTGACTTTAAACAAATTTCTGCAAATTTGAGAATTAGCTGAGAAGGAATATTATCTACACAGAAAAAACCCGAATCCTCAAAACACCTAACCGCTATACTTTTTCCTGCACCGGATAGACCGGTAATTATTACAAATCTCGTTTTATCCAATTATTTCTAACGCCTCCCGCCTAGTCGTTAGTAGGACAGGCGTTCCCCATTTTCACGAGGAGAGGCTCGCCTGTCTATGTAGCTTCTAATGTAGGGGTCAGATTTATCCGACCCGAATTTTACGGGCTTGATAAATCAAGCCTCTACCCTAAATCTTTATACTCGCTATGGTTTTGCTTATTTTTTTATGGGCGTATGCAATACGCCCCTAACTATACTTCCTAAACGCTATATGCTATACGCTAACTAAATACTATTCACTAACTACTAACGACTAATTACATACTCTCTGGAACTGAAACTCCTAAAATTTTGAGAGAATTAAATAACACTATCCTGGTACAATCGATTAATATTAACCGAGCTCTGGTTAGTTCTTCATCTTCAGTAATTATCCGATGTACCGTATAATATTTGTGAAACGAGGAAGCTAAATCATAAAGATAAGTGGTTAAAAAGTGTGGTTTCCAGGTTAAAGCTGACTTTTTAATTACTTCTTTTAAGGAAGATAATTTTTTAATCAATTCAAATTCTTCTTCTTGGTTTAATAATTGAAGCTTAATCACCTTGCTTTTATCCATCTTTACCCCTGCTTGTTCTGCTTTTTTTATTATACTACATATCCGGGCATAGGCATATTGAATATAATAGACCGGATTTTCCATAGATTGAGACTTAGCTACATCTAAGTCAAACTCCGTATGACTGTCATGACTTCTCATTAAAAAGAAATAGCGAGCTACATCTTTACCTACTTCTTTTATTAAATCTCTCAGGGTAATGAACTCTCCTCCTCGGGTAGACATTCCTACTTCTTTGCCATCTCTTATTAAAGTAACAAATTGCACAATTAATACTCCCAAAGAATCTTCGGGATACCCCAAGGCCTGCACCGCAGCCTTCATCCTTTGAATATAACCGTGGTGGTCAGCCCCCCAAATATCTATTATTTTTTCAAACCCTCGTTGGTATTTGTCTTGATGATAGGCAATATCAGAGGCAAAATAGGTAGGAATACTATTTTTTCTAATTACTACTCGATCTTTTTCATCGCCAAAAACAGTAGTCTTTAACCATAGTGCACCTTTTTCCTTATAAAGAAAACCCTTCTGCTGGAGTAATTCTATAACCTCTTGAAGTTTATTCTGCTTATAAAGAGAACTTTCACTAAACCATGCATCAAACTCCACTCCAAAATTTTTTAAATCTTCTTTAATTCCTTCTAAAATATTTTTTAGAGTAAATTCTTTAAAAAATTCTCGACTTTCTTGGTCATCTCTATCTTTATACTTATCTTGAAATTTTTCTATAACCTCTTTGGCAATATCAACAATATACTCACCTTTATATCCGTCAGCAGGAAATTCCATCCTTTCCCCTAAAAGGTTATTATATCTTACTTGAACAGATTGTCCTAAAAGGTCAATCTGTCTTCCCTGATCATTGATATAATATTCTTTTTCTACTTTATAACCTGCTGCTTTCAATATATTACTTAGCGCGTCTCCCACTGCGGCACACTTTCCATGACCAACATGTAAAGGCCCAGTAGGATTAACACTAACAAATTCAACCTGAATCTTCTTTCCTTTGCCCAAATTTACTTTACCGTAATCTTCACCTTTTTCCCTAATTTCATCTATAACCTGATATAACCAATTTTCCTTCAAACAAAAATTTATAAAACCTGGTCTAACCATTTCAACTTCACCTATAATACTGTCCTTTATATTTAAATTATCTACAATAAAATGGGCAATATCCAAAGGTTTCAATTTTAATTCTCGAGATAACTGCATAGCTATATTAGTAGACAGATCTCCATGAGATTTATTTTTAGGAGTTAATAATATTATCTCGGGAATAATTTTAATTTGGAAATTACTCTGTTTTATATTTTTTTCAATAGAATCTAATATAGTTTTTTTTACTTGTGCAATTACATCTGTTTTCATCTAATATACCTCTAATATACCTCTAATCTATTCTTCCTAATATATCAATTACAAGATATTCAAGAGGAATTCTTCCCCTTGAAAACCCCTTAATTCGCCCTCACCTTAATGTTTATTGCACCCTTGAATATCTGAATAATAATTCATATTCCTTATTTAAGGTATAGGAATTATTGAAATTCCTATACCTTAAAATAGTGCGCCCGAGAAGAGTCGAACTTCCAACCAAGGGCTTAGGAAGCCCCTGCTCTATCCATTGAGCCACGGGCGCATAAGCACACAAATTATCTACTTCTCATTATAAAGGTGACAGGCACAAAAATGCCCTTCCTTTGCTTCTGTTAATTTAGGTTCAATTTCAGAACATATTTTCATAACTTTAGAACACCTCGGATGAAACCTGCATCCTGTAGGTGGATTTGCGGGACTGGGGACATCGCCCTTTAAGATAATTCGTTCCTTCTTATAATCTGGATTAGGAACAGGAACAGCGGATATTAATGCCTGGGTATAAGGATGCATAGTATTAGTAAACAATTCCTTTTTATCCGCAATTTCTACTATCTTTCCCAGGTACATCACTACAACTCTATCACTGATATACTTTATTACACTTAAATCATGAGCAATGAAGAGATAAGTAAGGTTAAATTCTTTCTGCAGGTCTTTAAGAAGATTTATAATTTGAGATCGTATAGATACATCCAACGCAGAAACTGCTTCATCACACATTATTATCTTTGGTTCTAAGGCCAGGGCTCTAGCAATACCTATTCTTTGCCTTTGACCTCCGCTAAATTCATGAGGAAAGCTGTCCATATTTTCAGCTGGAATGCCTACTTTCTCTAACAGTTCTCCAACTCTTTTGTACCTTTCGCGAACCTTTAATAGGTTATGAGTTAATATACCTTCAGCAATTATATCCTTTATTTTCATCCTGGGATCAAGAGAACTATAAGGGTCCTGAAATATTATCTGCATGTTCTTTCTCTCTTTTCTCAGATCCGCCTTTTTCATCTTTACTACATCTCTACCATCGAATATTACTTGTCCTTTAGTGGGTTCTTCTAATCTTAAGATAGTAAGAGCTGTGGTGGTCTTACCGCAACCAGATTCTCCCACCAGTCCTAAGGTTTCTCCTTCGTACACCTCAAAAGATACATCATCTACAGCTTTTACCCAGCCTACCGTTCGTCTAAAAACACCTTTCTTTATCGGAAAGTACTTAACTAAATGATCTACTTTTAATAATGAATCAGCCATTTATACTCACACTCCTGCTAAAAGACCTTTTTTTACTTCTGAGGCAACTTTATCTATATTCCAACACCTTACATAATGTCCTTCTTCAACCTTAATTAATTGGGGTTCCTCCTCTTTACATCTATCAGTCCTAAACCTAC
>Ga0210015_1000172_pt1 | contig 67192 bp, 60 predicted proteins | sample CryGeymeta201522_FD_185471 | JGI IMG/M metagenome (GOLD analysis project Ga0210015, IMG submission 185471) | Groundwater microbial communities from Crystal Geyser aquifers in Utah, USA - Crystal Geyser metaG 2015-22 (SPAdes) (version 2) | ecosystem: Environmental > Aquatic > Deep subsurface >...
CAGGGCACAAAATTCTGCACAGTCTCAAGGCGACCCGGGAAACCGACGGAAAACTAACATCCGAAACCCCTCTCTTCGCCCTGTCATGGATTCCCACGCCCAAAGTCCTGCTGTCTACGGTCCGCGATCACTGGGCCATCGAAAACGCTCCGCACTGGCAATTGGACATCTCGTTCCGGGAAGACGCTGCGCACAACCGGAAGGACAACGCACCAGGAAATATTGCCGTCCTGCGCCGCCGCACGCTCGACGTTGTCCAACGCCATCCCTCGAAGACTTCCCTTTCAATCACGATCAAGTGCGCAGGCTGGGACGCCTATTTGTACGCAGAATCCGCAATGGCTTGGCCGCGGCTTGAGCCAAACGCGATTGCCCTGCCGCCGCCAAAGCAACTGCTATCGTTTCCTGGTGAACATCCAAACCGATGAAGCCGATATGCTCATCCATGGTTCGTCGTCTATGCGAGAAGCTCTGCGCCAAGACATCCGGCACAACCCTCGAACCAGCAGCATACTGTGAGTTGGGTCGCCCTATGTCAGGCGAACATGTGGTCTAGCGCAGCCGTTCGAGAATCGCCAGCGAGGCATAGCCATCGGGTGCCTGCCCGATCGAGCGCTGGTAGTCGCGCACCGCCTCGATGGTCAGCGGCCCGATCTTGCCATCCACGCCCTTGGTGTCAAACCCCTTGTCGGTCAGCAGGCGCTGCATTTCGCTTCGTTCTTCAAAAGTGAGCGCGCGGTCTTCCAAAGGCCAGCCGCCCTTGATCGCCGGGCCGCCCCCCAGGCGGTCGGCCAGGTGCCCGACGGCGATCACATAGGCATCGGCGGTGTTGTAACGCTCAAGCACCGCGAAGTTGTCGAACACGAGAAACGCAGCACCCCGTGCCCCGGCGGGCAGCAGCACGGCGGCGGTGCCATGGTCCGGCACCGCCTTGCCGTCCATGCCGAGCACACCCAGGGTGGCCCATTGTGATGGCAGCTTCGTGATGCGCCGGTTGGCACTGGCATAATCGAAGCCCTTGGGAAGCCGCACTTCGACGCCCCATGGCTGACCCTTTTTCCAGCCGAACCGTGCAAGATAGGCGGCGGTGCTGGCCAGGGCATCGGCGGGGTCGTGGCCCCAGATGTTGCGCTTGCCATCGCCGGTGAAATCCACGGCATAGCTCAGGTACGAGGTCGGAATGAACTGGGTGTGGCCCATTGCACCAGCCCAGCTTCCGGTCATGCCGCGCGGCGCGACGTCGCCCGCGTGCAGGATGCGCAACGCCGCGACAAGCTGTTCTTCGAAAAAATCCGACCGCCGCGCGTCGAATGACAGCGTGGCAAGGGCGCCGATCACATCGGTGTCACCCTTGAACGTGCCATAGGCCGATTCCAGCCCCCAGATGGCCGTTACCACCTCTTTTTCAACGCCATAGCGCGCCTCGATCGCGCGCAGCACGTCTTGTTCCCGGTCCAGCGCCTGTTGGCCGTTGGCAATGCGCAGGTCGGATACGGCGGTGGACAGATAATCCCAGATGGTCTTGGTGAATTCGCTCTGGTTGCGGTCCCGCTCGACCACTTTGGGGTTATAGGCGACACCGTCAAAGGCGCGGTCGAACACCGCCGCGCTGATCCCGTGGGCAAGGGCGCGGCCACGAAAGCCGTTGATCCAGGCCCCGAATTCGGTCGCCTTGGCGGACAGGATCACCGGCGCGGTGGTGGCGGGGGTGGGTCGGGCGCGGGGGCGCTTGGCCGAGGTGCCTTCGGGCGTTTCATCCAGCCGCCTTGGCGCCTGCACCGCACTGGCCTGCATCACTTGCGCCCCGGACTGGGGCCGTGGCGACAGGTCAACCGGGGCCGCATGGACAGCGGCGGCCAACAAAAGCGCCATCAGCGGGGCAAGAATCAGTTTCATGCCGGAACACCCTTTCCCAACTTGCCAAGCGACAGCCCGGTTATTGTAGCCAAAGATGAAACATTCGCAAACAGCCGCCTGATTTTCGGCGGTGTTCCGCAGGGCTCAGCTGCGGGTGCGGCTTACCTTGCGTTTTATCTTGGCGGCTTTTGCGCGTCCCTTGCCGATACGCCGCCCGGGCGCCCTTTGGCCACCCCCGCCATGCGCGCCACCGGGCAGGGCTTTGCCGGCCAGTTCCAGCAGTTCCAGCATCAGCCCCCCGGTCACCGGCACTGCCTCGATCAGCCGCACCAGAACGCGTTGGCCAAGCGACAGTGTCAGCCCGGTGTCGGACCCGATCAACGTCTGGCTGTCAGCGTCGAAGTGGAAATATTCGGCACCAATGCTGCGCACCGGGATAAGCCCGTCTGCCCCGGTTTCATCCAGCCGGACAAACGCGCCGAACCGTTGCACACCCGAGATCCGCCCGCTCAGTTCCGTGCCCACCCTCTCGGAAAGGTAGGCGGCAAGATAGCGATCGGTGGTGTCCCGCTCGGCCATCATGCTGCGACGTTCGGTTTCAGAGATATGTTTCGCTGTCGCCTCAAGCTCTTCTATGGCGCGCGGGGAAAGACCGTCGTGTTTGGGGTTCGGTCCCCAGCCATGGGCCGCGATCAGCGCGCGGTGCACGATCAGGTCGGAATAGCGCCGGATTGGCGAGGTGAAATGCGCATAGTTGCGCAACGCCAGACCGAAATGCCCGAAATTCGTCGGAAAATAATAGGCCTGTGTCATCGCCCGCAGGGTGGACATGTTGATCAGCTCGTCAAACGCCGTGCCCTCGGCCTGTTCCAGAAGGCGGTTCAGGTGGCGGGTCTGCAACACCTGCCCCTTGGCCAGCACCAGCCCTGATCCCTGTGCCACCTCGCGCAGCGCGTCCAGCTTTTGCGGGCTGGGTTCCTCGTGTACCCGGAACAGCAGCGGCGTCTTGCGCTTGACCAGTTCCTCGGCGGCGGCGACATTGGCCAGCACCATGAACTCTTCGATCAGGCGGTGCACGTCCAGCCGTTGCTTGATCGCCACCGACTGCACGGTGCCATCGTCGCCCAGAACGATCTGTCGCTCGGGCAGGTCCAGTTCCAGAGGCTGGCGCGCGGCGCGGGCGGTTTTCAGCGCCTCGTAAGCGGAATAGAGGTTGTTCACATGGTCGATCAGCGGGATCAGCCGGTCAGAAATCCGGCCTTCGCGCGCCTCCTGTACCTCTTCATAGGGCAGCGACGCGTGTGACCGCATCAACCCGCGGACAAAGCGGTGCGACAGTTTGGTGCCCACCGCGTCAATCCGCATCTGCACCGCGACGCAGGCCCGATCCACCCCTTCGTGCAGCGAACACAGGTCGCCTGACAGGATGTCGGGCAGCATCGGCACCACGCGGTCGGGGAAATAGGTCGAATTGCCACGATTGCGCGCCTCGCGGTCCAAGGCGCTGTCCGGCGTGACGTAATGCGCCACATCGGCGATGGCCACCCACAGGACATGGCCGCCGGGGTTGGCCGGATCGTCATCGGGGGCGGCGAATACGGCATCGTCACGGTCGCGGGCATCGGTGGGGTCGATGGTGACAAGCGGCAGATCGCGCAGATCTTCGCGTTGGCCCAGAGCGGCCGGGGTGGCGGAATCGGCCTCGGCGATGGCATCGTCGGGAAAAGCATCGGGGATTTCATGCTGGTGAATCGCAATGAGCGACACGGCGCGTGGCGCAGACGGATCGCCCAGCCGGTCGATCACCCGCGCGGCGGGCAGGCCCAGACGCCTTGGGCCATACAGCTCGCCCTCGACCAGTTCGCCATCCTTCGCGCCGTGTGTGGCGCCATGGGCGACCGTGAATTCCCGGTCGCTGCCCTTGTCGATGGGCAGGATACGCCCGCCTTCGGACGTGCTGCGAAAAATCCCCAGAACGCGCTGCGGGTTGGTGCCGATCCGCCGGATCAGCCGCGCTTCGTAATGGTGTTCTTCGCCTTTCACCTCGGTCAGGCGGCCAAGGATACGGTCACCTGCGCCCAGGGCCGGATCGGCCTCGCGCAGAACCATCAGGATTCGGGGGGCGGGGCCGTCGCCCTGCCATTCCATCGGCTTGGCATAGAGATCGCCATCGCGGTCGGGGGCCAGCACGCTCAGCACCGAGACGGGTGGCAGGGTTTGCGGATCACGGTACGACTTGTGCCGCTTTTCCAGGTTGCCCTCCACCTCAAGCTCTTTCAGCAGACGTTTCAGGTCGATGCGCGCAGCCCCTTTGATGCCGAAGGCGCGGGCGATGTCGCGCTTGGCGGTCAGGGTGGGATTGTCGGAAATCCATTGCAGGATTTCGGGTTTTGAAGGGATCTGGGTCATGGCCGTTGGGTATCACGCGGGCGCCGGGGCGTCATGGCAAATCTTTTTGCACCGTGATGTCGCGGCCGATGGGCGTCACGGTCGGGCGGGTCACAGCGGATAATCCATGTCGCGGTGATCAATCCCGGCATCGTCATAGACCGGCCCATGGGCGATGAACCCCAGCTTTTCGTAGAACCCCACAGCGTGAACCTGTGATCCCAGCCGTGCCGTGGTCAGACCGGGCCGGGCACGCAGCACCGCCAACGCCGCCCGGATCAAAGCGGCGCCCAGCCCGGTGCCGCGGCGCCCCGGCAGAACACAAACCCGCCCGATCTTGCCGATCTTGCCGCCGATAAACAGCCGTGCCGTGCCCACCGGAATGCCATCGACCGTCGCAAGCAGGTGCAATGCCTCGCCGTCGCGCCCGTCCAGCTCATCCGCTTCGGATACGCCCTGTTCCTCGATGAACACGGTGCGGCGCAGGGCGTGACAGGCGGCAATGTCATCGGTCAGCGCGATATGGATCATGCAAAGTAATCCGACAGGATGCGACCATAGATCGCCTTCAGCTGGCGGATATGCGCCAGTTCGACAGATTCATCCACCTGATGCATCGTCCGCCCGACCAAGCCGAATTCCACAACCGGGCAATGCGCCCTGACAAACCGCGCGTCAGACGTGCCGCCGGTGGTGGACAGCACGGGTTGCACCCCCGTTTCCGCCCGCACCGCCCCCGCCACCAGATCGGACAGCGCACCGGGGGGGGTGATGAAACTTTCGCCCGACACCTTGATGGAAATGTCAAAGGCAATGCCGGTTTCGCCCGCGACCTGCGCCGCCATGGCGCGCAGCCAGTCTGACAGCGCCTCCGAGGTATGGGCATCGTTGAACCGGATGTTCACTGTGGCACGGCAACTGGCGGGAATCACGTTGTTGGCCGGATTGCCGGTGTCGATCGTGGTGACCGCGAGGGTTGACGCATCGAAATGGTCGGTTCCGGCGTCCAGCGCGTGCGAGGCCAGCCGATCCATCAGCCGTGCCATGGCCGAAACCGGGTTCTTTGCGCGGTGGGGATAGGCGGAATGCCCCTGCATCCCCGTCGCGGTGACATAGGCGGTCATCGACCCGCGCCGCCCGATCTTGATCATCTCGCCCATGGTTTCGGGGCAGGTGGGTTCGCCCACCAGACAGACATCCATCCGCTCACCCGCCTGCGCCATCCAGTCAAGGATCGCCGCCGTGCCATCCACGCCGTCGCCTTCCTCGTCGCCGGTGATGGTCAGCACGACACCGCCCTCGGGCGGTGTGGTGTGCACAAAATCAATCGCTGCGGCGGCAAAAGCGGCCACCGCCGATTTCATGTCACAGGCACCCCGGCCATACATCACCCCATCCACCACCGCCGCGCCGAACGGATCGTGGCGCCATGCGGCGGCGTCGCCCACGGGCACCACATCGGTGTGGCCATTGAACCCGAACACCCGGCCGTTGCCGGGGCTGCCACAGCGCGCGTGCAGATTGGCAATGCCGTTCCGGTCACAGCGGGTGCAGGTGAACCCGGCATCCTGCAACATCCCCTGCAACAGTGTGATCGCCCCCGCCTCGGCAGGTGTAACCGAGCGACGGCGGATCAGATCGGCGGTCAGCGCCACCGGATCGACGGGTATGTGGGTCATGGCAAGGCTCCTTTGCCGCCATGGATAGCGACCCGCGCGCAGCGCTGCAACGGGGCGTCAGGCGTCGTCGTCGCCCTCGAAGAACGGCGTCATCTGCGCCACGATCACGCTGTTCTCGTCCAGCGCGCGGGCCATCAGCGCGCGTTCCTCATCGTCGATGTCATGGCCCTCGGCCAGCCGTTCGTCCAGCGTGCCGTAACCGGACACGTCCAGCGGCGCCATATCGGCCTGTTTCAGGATTGCCACGGTTTCGCGCACCGCCTCACCCTCATCCACACCGCTGGCATAGCAGATCAGCGCTGCACCCGTGGCACCCTTGGGCAACCCATCGCCCGCCTTGCGGCCAACCTCGACCAGCAGGGTGTAGATGTGATGTGGTTTTTCCGACTTTGCCATGGGCGATCTCGTGACAAAAACTACTGCCCCGCGCAAGCCCTATCGCGCGACGAGGCGCCAACCTGCGATCAGCACACAGGCACCAATCAACCCGACGATCAGCTGCGGAACCCACGCCTCTGCCGCGTAGATGCCCAAGGCACCAAGGATAAGGTTCAAAACGACCGCCCCCAAAATTCCCAGGACAATGTTCAGAACCAGCCCCGTGTCGGCCTTCATGATCATGCTGGCGATCCAGCCCGCCAGCCCGCCGATGATGATTGATCCGATGATACCCAGACCCATGCCCATTCTCCTGTGTTGCCATGTCACTGGACAATGCCGTTGGGCAATCATCGGTTCCCCTTGGGCGGAAACTCTGGCGGGGTGCCGCCGGTCAGTCGCGCAACAATTCGTTGATGCCGGTCTTGCTGCGGGTCTGGGCATCGACCCGTTTGACGATGACGGCGCAATACAGGTTGATGCCGTTCTTGCTGGGCATCGACCCGGCGACGACGACGGAATAGGGCGGCACCTCGCCATATGTCACCGCGCCGGTTTCACGATCGACGATCTTGGTCGATTTGCCGATGAACACGCCCATGCCCAACACGCTGCCCTCGCGCACGATACAGCCCTCCACGACTTCGGACCGTGCGCCGATGAAACAGTTGTCCTCGATGATCGTCGGGCCCGCCTGCATCGGCTCCAGAACACCGCCAATGCCGACGCCGCCCGACAGGTGCACGTTCTTGCCGATCTGTGCACAGCTGCCCACGGTTGCCCAGGTGTCCACCATGGTGCCGCTGTCCACATAAGCGCCGAGGTTCACGAAGGACGGCATCAAGACGACGCCGGGCGCGATATAGGCTGATTTGCGCACGACACAGTGTGGCACGGCACGAAACCCCGCCGCCTTCCACTGATCGGCACCCCAGCCCCTGAACTTGGAATCCACCTTGTCCCACCAGCCCGCACCCTGCGGCCCGCCATCCTGCAATTCCATATCCTTGATGCGGAACCCCAGCAAAACCGCCTTTTTCGCCCATTGGTTTACATGCCAACTGCCATCGCCCTGCTTTTCCGCCACGCGCAGCTTACCCGAATCCAACGCCGCCAGCGTATTCTCGATCGCATCGCGCGCAGCACCATTGGTGGCAGGGGTAATGGCATCGCGGCCTTCCCAGGCGGCTTCGATGGCGGTTTCCAGGGCGGCGTTGGACATGGTACAGGTTCCTTGCGGTTGATGTCGGCGTCGGCGCCATAAACACAAATCCCGCTCGATACGCAATCAGACCCGACAGATTTTGTCGGTGCCTTGTTTCTCTTTTGTAAAAATACTCCCGCCGGAGGCGCAGGTCGCAACCGGCACCGCCATTTCAGTCGAGGGCGCGCGCTTCGTCCACCAGCATCACGGGTATCCCGCCGCGGATCGGATAGGCGAGATGCGCCGCCTTGCTGACCAATTCCATCCGCGCCGGGTCAAAGGCAAGGGGGGCGCGGGTCTGGGGACAGACCAGCGCCTCAAGCATCTTGCGGTCGTAAGGGGCTTCTTTCACTGCATGATGTCTTCAGTGTCGCCGCGACGCAGGGCAAATTCGATCAGCGTCACCAATGTTTCGCGCCGGGTGGTCAGCGATGGCGCCTCAAGCAACGCCTGCTTGTCCTCTGGTTCGAACGGGCACAACATGGACAGCGAATTGATCAGCAATTCGTCCTCGGCTTCGTTCAGGGAGCTCCAGTCGGTTTTCAGCTCTTCTGCGTCAAAGAACCGGCCCAGCAGTTTCAGGAACTTGGGCCGGTCAAACCCGTCGTCCTTTTCCACCGGCCCCATGTCGCGCGAAAATCCGTCCCACGACACGTCGCACTTGGTGTAGGGGGCAAAGCCGCTGGCATCGCCCATGATGCGGAACCGCGAAATACCGGACAGGGTCAGCATATAGCGCCCATCCTCGGTTTCGGAAAAGGCGGTGATCCGCCCGGCACATCCGATCGCGTGCAGGCGGGCCTTTTCCGAAGGCGGTACATCACGCGGCTGGACCATTCCGATCAGCCGCGCGGGAGTTTTAAGGGCGTCATCCAGCATGGCCAGATAACGCGGTTCGAATATGTGCAGCGGCAGTCGCGCCCGGGGCAGCAGCAGCGCACCGGGCAGCGGAAAGACGGGCAGTGTGGCGGGTAGATCTTTGATGTTGAACATACCTGAGAAATAGGCCGCAATCGCGTTCAGGCAAATATCATCGACGACAGTTTTCTGCGCCCGGCCAGCACCATCGGATCTTTCGCCGGCAGGGCGTCGAATATCGTGAAAAGCTGGGTCTTGGCGGCGCCTTCGTTCCACTCGCGGTCGCGTCGGAACAGATCAAGAAGGGTGTCGATCGCACCCTGCGTGTCGCCCTTGGCGTGCAGGGCGGTGGCCAGATCAAACCGCGCCGCGTGGTCGTTTGCGTCGGCGTCCAGCCGTGCGCGCAGGTCTTCCACCGGCCCGGCCTTGGCGGCCTGACGCGCGAGGTTCAGTTGCGCCGCCACGGCCTCAAGCTCGGGCGCATGTGACATGTCGGCATCGGCGCCGTTCAGCACCGCCTCGGCCTGGTCCAGATCGCCCAGGGCGATGTAACAGCGCACCATCCCGGCATAGGCGCGGGCATTGGTCGGCTCTTCGCCCAGGATGGCGGCAAATGTTTGTGCGGCGTCGGTGACGGCGCCTTCGTCCAGCATCTGATCGGCGGCGTCCAGCGCCTCGGCCAGCCCGTCACCTTCGGCGGCTTCGGCACCGCCCCCGGCAGCAATCACCCGCTGCACAAAGGCGGTCAGTTCCGATTGCGGCACCGCGCCCTGAAACCCGTCCACTGGCTGGCCCTTGTAAAACGCGTAAACCGTTGGGATCGACTGGATCCGCAATTGGCCCGAGATGTTGGGCGCCTGATCGACGTTCACCTTCACCATGCGCACCGCACCCTTGGCCGCCGTTACCGCCGACTCAAGCATCGGGCCCAGCGTTTTGCACGGGCCACACCATGGCGCCCAGAAATCGACGATCACCGGAATGTCCTGACTGGCTTCGATCACGTCCTGCATGAACGTGGCCTCGGTGCTGTCCTTGATCAGGTCGGTGGCGGCGGGGTTGGCAGGTTTCTGGCCGAATTCCAGCATGGTCGCGGTCCTTTGATGAAAGGTTGTTCAGCGATTAGATGGCGCAACAGGGACGATGTTGCAAGGTCATGCCCCCGGTTTGGCGGCTGTTGCAGGCAAGGGCAGGCACCCCGTCAGCCCTGCGGGCAGCACCAGCCGCGCCCCTGCGGCGTATAGGTGGCGGGCCAGCCCGGGCGTGTCGGATCGCAGCGTCAGGTGAAACGGGCCTGCCCCGATGATCGCCGTGCCGGGGGGCAGGCGGGTGGTGAAACCGGCTGCGGGCAGGATCACCACGGCGGCGGGGGCGGCATCGCTGAACCGCATCACGCCTGCCATGATCGCGATCCAGGCCATCAGCAACAGCGGCAAGGCCAGAAGGACGCGCCTAATAGTCATGGATATGCTCCAATACCGCGCCCTGTGGCAAATCGCGCAGCAGCCCGGCCAGATCGGCCAGCTTGACCAACATCAGGCTGCGCACGTCGCCATAGCCCTGGCGCGTAAAACTGTAGGCCGCGCCGGGAACCGGGCCGGGGCCGGTCAACGTCAGAAGGATGTCATCATTGCCTGCAATCTCGACAATCGCGGCCCCCTGCGCGGCCAGATCGGCAAGAATCCCGGTGAAGGCGCGATAGCGGGGGGTTTCGATTTCAATCCCTTGCGGGCGCGGTCCGATCACGGTTATCCTGTCGATTCCGCGCAGGGTGTCGGGGGCGATACCGCGCAGGATGCTGCGGATGGTCAATGCATCGGCGCCCACCTGTCCCACCGCCTGTTCGATCACTTTTGCATAGCGGGCCTTGGTGCCATATTCGACACCAAGGGCGAACCGCCTCTCGCGGTCGCGAAACGTGCTGCCGCCCGACAGTGCGGCCCTGTCAGCAGCGAAATCCCATTCGTACCAAGGCACCTGTTGCAGAAACCGGGCATAATCGGCGGCCTGCTGTGCCGACAGATCGTCCAGCGGCGCGCGCACCGCCCCACGCGCCCAGGTGGCGAAACGGCCCAGCGTTTCTTCATAGGCCGCCTTCAGCACCAGTTCGGCCGTAAAGCTTACGCCGATGGTATAGATCGTCAGTTTCGTTTCGGTCGTAGCGCCGCCGTGCTGCGCCGCCAACCGGTTCAACGGGCAAAGCGCCGACCAGAAGCCGCCAATCGCGCGGAAAAACCCGAAGTCGTGCGGTTCGCCGGTTGCGATCACCCGTGCGTAATCGTCATAGGCGTGAACGATGTGCCATTCGGGATAGGTCAGCAGCGTGCGCGATTCGGCCCGGCGGTGTTGGGGCGGCAGGATCGGCTGATAGGTCTCGGCGGTGGCGGTGCCGCGACAGGCGGTTTCAACCCAGACAACAGGCGACAGCAGCATCGCCACAATCGCCAGCAGCGCCAGCGCCGCGCGGCCCAGCCAGCGCCCCAGAAACCGCATCATCGCCGCGCCAGAAACAGGCCCGAAAAAAGGGCGATGCCACCCAGGGCAAGATGCGGCAGATTGGCGAGAATCTTGAACGACAGCGGCAGGTTCTGCACCCCATAGGCAAAGATCCCGAAATCCAGATACCCCGCCCCAAAGACCAAGCCCATCGCGCCATCGGCCAGATACAACGCGCCGAACAGCAGCAGATAGATCCGCGACGCGCGGTGCGATATGATCGCCGCGCCCAAAGCCCACAGCGCCGAGGCTGCGTGCAGCGCATCATCAAAGATGTCCAGCTCGAATATGCCGAAGGTCAGCCCCTGGCTGTCGACCACGCCGGGGATGTAATTCAACGCGGCCACGGCCATCAGAACAACGAAATAGACCAGACAAATGATGCGCAAGGTGGTCATGAAGCCTCCAGATACCGGTCCCACAGGGCGTTGCGAAAGCGCAGGGCGGGGTCGATGACCCGCTTTTGCGCGGCGAATTCGGCGGCACGCGGATAGGCGCGGATGAACTGCCCGGTCGTGGCGTGCGGTCGGTAGGGCAGGTAATAGGTTCCGCCGATATCCAGCACACCGTCAATCAGGGCGCGGGTCATCCGGGCCATGTCTGCCTCGGCCCTTGTGGTCATTTCCTGGGAAAACAGCATCACTGCGGCGATCCGCACCGCCGGCGCATAGGACAGCCAGCTTTCCGTATCGCCGGCCACATACCGCAGCGTGATGTTCAGCAATTCCTGATAGCTGGACGGGATCACCGACTGACACAGCGCGATGAAATCGGCAAACCGTTCGGGGGCAACAAAATATTCATGCAATATGTCGGTGCGCATCGGATCGCCGTCGTCCAACGTGAGGACAGGTTCGTTGATCAGAGAATTGCGCGTCATCGCCCCGCCCCCCAGCAGCGGCCCCAACGTCGATTCCACGGCCCAGCGCGCACCCTTCACCGGTTCGTTGCCCAGTTGCGCCCGGAAAATATCACGCGAAATCCGCGACAGCGTGCCTGACCCGGCGGCGGGCGGCAGATCGGCCTGATCGGCGGTCGGGCGATAGGTGACCAGCAGCGCGTCTTCGAAGAACCGCGCGCGATCGACGTTCAGGCGACCATAGGCCATCTCGATTGTCGGGTCGGCCAGAGCGGCGTCAAAGACCGTGCCCAGATCGCGGCCCGGCAGTTTGACGAAATCCGGTTGCAACCGCCGGTTCGCCACCATCTCGACCGTCAGGTCGGTGATCAGGCCGGTCAACCCGTAGCCGCCCATCGTCATCGCGAACAGATCGGCGTTTTCGTCCCGCGAACAGGTGATCCAGGCGCCGTCGTGGGTGACCATTCGGAAGGACCGCACGGTGCGGCCCATCGGGCCATGCGGCACCGGCCAGCCATGGGCGTTGACGCAGAATGTGGCGGCGACGCCGAAATCATTGTTCGACTGCATCACCTTGGGTGAAAACCCCAACGGGTCGAGCGCGGCAATCACCTGACCCCAGCGCGCGCCGGCGTGCACCCGAAAGGTGCCGTTCGCGGTGTCAGGCTCGACAAAACCGTTGTCGCAGGTCACGGCATGGCCCCCCTGCGGGATCGACTGGCCGCCCATCGAATGGCGCGCCGCCGACAGCAAAACAGGGCGGCCCGAAACGCGCGCCTCGTCCAACTCGCCGCGCAGACGGTTGACCAGCAGGTCACCCACATCCTCGCGCAGCGTGATGTGCCGGAACACCGGCGTTTCGCTCAGCCCGCTGGCATCGTTCAGGGTGCGGGTGGCGTTCGGCGGCACAAGCGACGTGGTGCCGGCAAGGCCCGGCAGGTCAGGCCCGAACCGGCCCGCGCCCCAGACCCCAAGGGCCGCGCCGCCGCCCAGCAATACCGCCCGCCGTGTCAGTTTCCACATGGCGGTCTCACAGATCGAAGGTGGCCAGAACCGGCGCGTGGTCGCTGGGCTGCTCCCAGCCGCGCACATGACGCAGGATGCGCGATCCGTGCGCCGCACCGGCAATATCGGGCGTGGCCCAGAGATGATCCAGCCGCCGCCCCTTGTCGGCGCCATCCCAGTCGGGCGAACGGTACGACCACCAGGAATACAGCGGACCTTGCGGAATATCGGTGCGTGTCACGTCAACCCACCGGCCCGCGTCCTGAACGGCGGTCAGATGATCGACCTCGATCGGGGTGTGGCTGACGATCTTCAGCAGGGCCTTGTGGTTCCAAACATCATCTTCACGCGGGGCGATATTGAGATCCCCCACCAGAATCGCCTTTTCCGGCCGCTCGGCCAGAAAGGCATCACGCATGTCAGTCAGATAATCCAGCTTTTGGCCGAACTTTTCGTTGATCTCGCGGTCGGGCTTGTCGCCCCCGGCGGGCACATAGAAATTGTGGATCACAACGCCGTTTTCCAGCCGCCCGGCAATGTGGCGGGCATGGCCCAGACCCGCATGATCCAGCGCCGAAACCTCGGTGATCGGCCGCTTTGACAGGATCGCCACGCCGTTATAGCCCTTTTGCCCCCGCGCCACCACATGGTGGTATCCAAGGGCGGCAAAGGCGGCCAGTGGCATCTTGTCGACCGGGCTCTTGCATTCCTGAAGGCACAGGATGTCAGGGGCCTCATCCGCCAACAGCCGCACAACCAGCCCTTCGCGCAGGCGGATCGAATTGATGTTCCAGGTGGCAACGGTAAACGGCATCGGCAGTCCTTGGGTGCGGGGGCCATCCGGCCCGGGGCAACAGAAACGCGGGCGCGCCGCCCGCTGTTTGCCGGGAATATGGCCGACATCGCATCATATGACCAGCGTGGCAGTGGCCGCAAAAGAAAGGGCAGGTGGCGCGATGCCCCCTGCCCCATATGCCCCACGACGGCTGGAGATGTGCGGATAGCGCCGCCGCGGTGCAATTCCGATGCGCCTCAGCCGTGCCGCCAGCCATAATCGCGCAAACAGCGCGGATCATAGCCAAGGGCGGGGCGGCCGTGTCGGCGCACCTCGACGGCACAGGCGTGCGGCAGGCGCTGCGCGTCCTGCATGGTGCGGCGCAGGCAACTTGCGGCGAAATAGGTCTGTGAGCCATGGCGATTGTCGGCGGTGCGCAGGCAATGCGACGGAACGATCCCTGTCTCATGACGCGGTTCGTCGTGATCTGGCGTCGGCGCGGCACGGCGGTTGCGGTCGCGCAGGTTGTCGATCGTGACGCCCAGAATGATTGCCGCAGCGACACCGCCAAGAATGCGTTTCAGATCGTCGGTGTTTTCCGCATGTGCGGGGACGGTACCGACGACCCCAAGGGCCAGAACAGCAGACAGAACAGTGGCGACAAGCGGACGGATCATCGGGCTTTCCTTTCGGGGCAGTTTCGGGGCGGGGTGGCGGCAACAGGTGAAGGGCCGGTCAATGCGTGCCCCGACCGTGGGCCGGGCGGCGCCGGACAGGCAATATCGCGCCGATGCTATCGGATAGCATCGCGCCAAACCCCCGATGTTATTGCCTTACCCGGCGCGCGCGCCCATCCTTCAGAGACCACCCTTGAAAGGTATGCCCCCATGTTGCGCCTGTTCGCCCCCTTTGCGCTTGCCCTGTCGCTGATCGCCGTTGCGGCCAGTGCCGATGCCACCTGTTACGCCGATTACAAGGCCAAGACCGACACCCCCCTGCGTCTGCATTATGGCGTGATACAACTGCCCGCCGAATCCTGTTCGGTGGCGGCGGCGCGTCCGCTGATCGAGGCACGCATTGCAACGGACGGTTGGCAATTGTTGAACGTATTGTCAGTGTTCGACGATTCGGGTCTTGCGGAAAGGAAAGACAGTGCTGCGCAATACTTCCTCCGCTACTGATACCCGCCGGTCCACCGCGCGGATCGTTGCCTTTGGCATTGCGGCCATCGTGACAATCCTGTTGGTCGCGGCGATCCTGCTGTTTTTGAACCTGCCCGATGCCAATGCCTTCAATTCCCGGGTCGAGCAGATTTTCGTCGAGAATGACGCCCTGACCGCTGGTGGCGACATCAAGCTGCTGGAGATTCTGGCCCAGTCGGGCACCGCGTTTTCGGATGTGCTGCGCAGCTATCGGACGATCATCTTCGTGTTGCTGGTTTTTGCCACGGCGCTGCTGATTGCGACGCTGGTGTTTCTGGTCACCATCATCGCGCTGAACCGCCGCATGGGTGAAATCGAACGGGCGGGCATCCAGGTGTCATCCCTGCTGATCTCGCGCGAGGAGTTGACGGTGTACATCAACAACATGGAGTTCAAGCTGACCGAAGCCGCCATCGAAACCCTGTCGGTGCTGGCCGAGGCCCGGATGGATGACGACGTGTTGTCAGGGGCCGAGCTTGAGGCGGTGATTTCCGGTCGCGATGCGTCGGACTGTGACGAGGCGGCGGGCGCGACCCGGATCAAACGGCTGCGCGATACACTGGGCAATCAGATGGTCAGTGAACTGCTGGTCAAGAACATCGCGCGACGCGGCTATATGCTGTCGATCGACAAGGGGGTGATCCGCATGGTGTGACGGGGCCGCGCTGTGCCGTCGGGGATCAGTCGAGCCGCACCTCGGCACGGGCTGAGCGGCCCGCACCGTCGATCACCGACAGGGTGACAAAACCGCTTCCGGGCACGTCGATCCAGGCTTCGCGCCCGGACAGGCGGCGCGCCACCGGGCGGCCATCGGCAAGGATGGTAAACGGTGGGCGGCCTTCGCGCAGTTTGACCACCAGCGGCCCACCGGCCAACGCCAATCTTGCGCCATCGGGTGGAAAGGCGATGACCGGCCGGTCGGCGGCCGGGCCGAGCGCGGCGGCACGGCTGCGAAACCGTTGCAGCGGTGTCGGCAGATCGGCATTGCCCACCATCAGCGTGGCCGGCGGCGGGGCGGGCAGAGGCGTGCGTCGGGGGGTGGTGCGGGCGAAGGCCTGAAACAGCACGGGCGCCGCCAGATCGCCACCAAAGGCCCCCGGCACCGGCGTGCCATCCGGGCGACCCATCCAGACACCGATCACATGCTGCCCGTCCCACCCCAACGCCCAGGCATCGCGATAGCCATAAGAGGTGCCGGTCTTGTAGGCGATTGCGCCGCTGGGCGCGCCGGAGGGCGGCGCAAGGCCCGACAGGATGTCGCCCAGGTGCCAGGCGGCCTCGGGCGACAGGATGCGCGCGCTGGCGGGCTGTGGGCCGGGCTGGGCGTGCAGCGCCACCGCTGTTCCGCCCCGCGCCAGTGTGGCGTACAACTGTACCAACCCCTCAAGCGACACCCCCACGCCGCCCAGCGCCAAGGCAAGGCCCGGCCGCCCGCCCGACAATTCGGCCCGCATCCCGGCGCGGCGCATCTCGGCCAGCAGCCGGGCGGGGCCCACCGCCCGGGCCAATTGCACCACCGGCAGGTTCAGTGACAGTTGCAGCGCCTCGCGTACCGGCAGCGTGCCGCGGAACTGGCCATCGAAATTTTGCGGTGCATAGCCATCAAAGGCCATCGGCACATCGTCGATCAGGGTCTGGGGATGGGCCAGTCCAAGATCGAAGGCCAGCCCATAGACCAGCGGTTTCAACGTCGAACCGGGCGAGCGCACCGCGCGCGTCATGTCAACAAAGCCTTGCCGTGGGTCGTTGTCATACTCGGCCGAACCGACATGGGCGAGGATTTCACCGGAGGTGTGGTCGGCCAGCACGATGGCGATGGACAGGCGTGCGCCCTGGGCCGTTACCGCCTGTCGCGCCAGGGCTTCCAGCGCAATCTGGGTGGGCTTGTGCAGGGTTGTCATCTGAACCGCGCCGGGGTTGCCGGCCGTCAGCCTGTCGGCCAGATGCGGCGCGAGGGCAGGAAAGGCCCGGCGCCGGGTGGGAACCGGTTCGCGCCGGGCGGCGGCGGCGGCTTCAGGGGCCAATGCCCCGGCCCGTTCCAGCCGCGCCAGCACCCGGTCGCGCGCCTGCGCGGCCCGGTCTGGGTGGCGGTCGGGGCGGCGGGTTTCGGGCGATTGCGGCAGCGCCACCAGCAGGGCGGCCTGGGCCGGAGTCAGGCGCGCGGGTTCCTTGCCAAACCAGGTCAGCGTGGCGGCGCGCACCCCTTCGACATTGCCGCCATAGGGCGCGCGGTTCAGGTACAGCGTCAGGATTTCGGCCTTGCTCAGCCGCCGTTCCAGCGCCAGCGCGACGCGGATCTGGCGCAACTTGCCAGACAGTTCGCCGGTTGGCCCATCTTCAAGCAGCCGCGCCACCTGCATCGTCAGCGTCGAGGCACCCGACACCACCCGCCCCGCGCGCAGCGAGTCGACAGCGGCGCGCCCAAGCGCCCAGAGATCGACGCCGCTGTGGGTGTAAAACCGCCGGTCCTCATAGGCCAGCACCATGGCAACAAAGCCGGAATCGACCGCATCCGGGGTGACGGCCAGCCGCCAGCGTCCGTCGTCCACGGTATAGGCCCGCAAAAGTTGCCCCGTGCGGTCGCGCACCTCGGCACCGGTCTGCACCGTCAAGGGCGGCAGATCGGTGGCGACGATCCAATCGTCGAACCCGTCGCGGGCCGCAGCTGTCACGAACAGCGCGGCGGCAAGGGCGAAGAGCCACCGCTCAGGCCGCATCGGCCCGTCGTACGCGGTCAGCCGAAGCGGCGATCACGGTGTCACCGTGACCTGACCGGTGTCGGTGATGGCGCGGAACCGGGGGCGATACATGTCTTCGACGCTGGCGGCGGGGTGGTGGAAGGTGCCGGGCGACACCGCCCGCACGACATAGGCCAGGCGGAAAGGATCCCCCGAGCGCCAGTCGATCGCGGTCAGAAACCTGTCCGAACGGAATTCACTGGTGGCCACGTCCTGTACCGTGTCCAGCCAGTCGAGCGCCGCAATGTCGCCACTGCGCAGCAGGCTGGGATTGTCGATTTCGAACCCTGCGGGCAGCGGATCATTGACCATCAACCGCGCCTCGGCATCGGCAAAGGGCTGTACCGTCAGCAGCGTCACCAGACGTGTGCCCACCGGCACGGCGTCGGGCGTCACCGGATTGCCCTCGATGGTGAAATAGCTGCGCTGGATGGCATATCCTTCGCCGCCTTTTGGTTCCGGCACCTCGGGCACGCCGAAGACGGTCAGGGTCAGTATGGTTTCATCGCCACCGGTGTTGGTGATCTGCAAGGGCGCACCGCTGGTCTGGGCGTCGATCACGCGGATCAGCGGGCCATCCGGTGCCGCGCCGTTCACCGTCAGCGCATCGCTGGTCTTGTCGTCCAGCAGGGCGTTGGCCGCCAAGAGTGACCACACGGCCTCTTGGGTCGAACGCTGGGGGTCACCGGGCAAGGGCAGGATGGCGTCGATCAGCGGTGCACGGTTCAGCGCGGTGCTGCCCGCCTCGACCGCCAGGGTCAGCACTGCGGCGCTGTCGCGCAATGCGGTGCCGTAATCGGCGCGCCACATCCCGTCGGCATCCACCCGTGGCGGTTGGCTCAGCATCCGCCCCGCTTGCGCGAACAGGGCATCGGCGCGGGTCGGATCGCCATAGGCGGCCAGCGCAGCGCCCAGTTGCGCCAGCGACAGCGGTGTGGAAAACGCATCGGATTTCACATCGGCATAATACCGCAGATCACCGATGGCCGCTGCCCCCTCGCGCGCCAGAACATGCAGCGCATAGGCCAGATCTTCGCCGCCCGCATCGAAATCGGAGGCATAGTTGACGCGGTTGCGCAGGTTGTCCAAGGCCAGTCGGAACGCAATGTCGGGCACGCCAACACCTTTGGCACGGGCGCGCGACAGGAAATCGGTCACATAGGCATCCAGCCAGAAATCGCCCGAATCGGGCCGCCACAAGCCAAAGCTGCCCCCCGACGATTGATTGCCCAGCACCCGTGCAACAGCCTGGTCGATGCGGACGCGGATGTCACCGCGCCCGGCCAGACCCATCGCACGGGCAACATCATCAAGGTACAACAGCGGCATGGCGGCGCTGGCCACCTGTTCGGTGCAGCCATAGGGATAGCGATCCAGCGCCTGCAACAGGCCGGGGCTGTCGAAGCGCGCCAGGGGGCCGGCGGTCAGGGTGGCGCTGCCCGATCCGGCGCGCAGGCCTGCGAAAACATCTGTGCCAAAGGTGAATGTATCGCCTGCCGCCAGGGTGAACCGACTGGTGCGGTGGATTTCGGGATCGTTCAGCCGCACCGGCAGCGTCAGTTGCCGGGTCAGCGTCTTGCCCTCGGGCGTGGTAAGAGACAGGTCAAGGGTGTAATCGCCCACCGCGCCCGCAGTCACCGGCACGCTGAACATCTGCTTTTCACCTGCCGCCAGGGGAAATTGCCCCGGCAGGGCGTTGGTGCCCAGGGTCACCCCGGCACCGCCCACCCGCAACCCGACAAGGCCGGTGGGGCCGGTGGCATGGGTCACCTCAAACAGCAGGCGCGAGGTGTCGCCGGGCGCCAGGAACCGCGGCAGCGTGGCGGTAATGACGATCGGGTCGCGCACCAGAACATCGGCCTGGGCCTGGCCGACGCCGGTGTCGGACCAGACCACCGCCATCAGCCGCACAGTGCCGTTGAAAGCCGGCAGATCGAAGGTGACACGCGCCACACCATCGGCGCCCACCTGCACCGGGCCGCTGACATTGGCCAGCAGATCCTCGGTCGGGGGCGGCGATTGCAGGCGCATTCCCGATGCCGCGTCACCGCCCGACCGCACGCTGCCCATCGCACCGGACCGGCCGTCGATCAGCCGCCCGTACATGTCACGGATCGCAACGCCCAGCTTGCGCTGGCCGAAGTAATATTTGGATGGATCGGGCGATTCGAACCCGGTCAGGTTCAGGATGCCCAGATCGACGGCGGCGATGCTGACCCAGGCGGTTTCGCCCGGTGCGATGCCATCCACCCTCAACGCCACATCCAATGGCCTGCGCGGTTCCGCCTCGGGCGGCACATCAAAGGCGGCGCGCAGCTGTGCCGCCCCCGGATCGACCGGGGCATAGGACAGGCCCAGCGCGCGGGCGGGGGCGGTTTCCCCGGTGTCACCTGACGGGCGGATCACCGTCGCGCTGACATAGGCACCGGGCCCCCAGGCCGCCGTCACCGGCAGATCGACGGTGTTTTCGCCTGCCACCACATCCACCGCCACCATGTCAATCAGCCGGTCGGACATGACGGTCACCAACGCCTTGCCGGCATGGCGCGGCACAAGGCGCAGGCGCGCGGTGTCGCCCGCCGCATAGGCGGCCTTGTCCAGAGACACCTGCAATGTGTCGGGCGTATCGCTGGCGCTGGCTGCGGTGTACCATCCCGCCTCGAACGACAGGGACGATGCGCCGGGCGTGCCGCCCAGCCGTTCAACCACGATTTCGTAACTGCCCCATTGCACCGGGGCCGACACCGTAACCGGGTTTGTGCCCAGCGTCGCCTCGCCGCTGGCGATGCGGCTGCGGCGGGTGATCGGCTCCCATTCCCACCGGCCATAGAGAGTGTACCATTGGTATTCGCGGTCAACCCGGTTGATCGTCCAGCGCACGGGAACATCTGCCTCACCGCCCACCGCGATCAGGGCGAAGGCCGCCTCGGTATTTTCCGGCAGCACGTCGTCGAATGCGGGCCGGATGCCGATCAGCGGGCCATCGGGCGCAATCGCGCGGGTGATCCGCCGCTCGATCGGGCGGCCCGAGCCCTCTTGCACCTGTACCGCTATGCGCGCCTCAAGCGGGCGGGAAACCGGGCCCGTTTCAGGCAGCTCCAGCGGGATTGTCACCGTGCCGTCACGGCCCGTGGTGGCCATATCGAAATAGCGCGTTTCGGCCGACATCGCATCGTCATGACGGCCAAAGCGAAAGCCGGGATGATCGGCCAGCGTATCAGTGGGCCGCAGGCGCAGGTTGGTTTCCACGCTCAGCCCCGCGCCGGGGGCACCGAACAGATAACGCGCGCTGACGATCAGATTGCTGGGCGCGGCCCGCAACAGTGGCCCTTCGGGCAGCGTCAGGTCGGCGTCGATGCGTTCGGGCAGAAAATCCTCGACAAGAAGCGGTGTACTGGCCAGGGCCGGGGCATCGGCATCGGCATGGATGTCCAGCCGCCAGGTGCCCCGCGCCACATTTGCCGCCGTCGGCAGGCGCAGCATGTGGCCCCCGGCCGGGGCATCGGCGGACAGGGTGCGGGAATGTTCCACGCCATCGGGGCGGTACAGGATCGCCGTCAGCGGCACATCGTCGATCGCCTTTGCCGTGTTGTCGCGCAGCAGTGCGGTGGCGACGATGGTGTCGCCCGCGCGATAGGCGCCCCGGTCGGTTGTCAGGAACACATCCATCGGCCCGGCGGGTGCGCGCCCCTCGACACCGCGATCCGACAGGTCGAATTCCGGGTCGGTCAGAGGCAGGAACGCCATGTCATCGTCGTTTTCAACCAGCAAAAGCGCCGGCGCCGCGCCGCCGGTGCCCCGGGCCAAGCCGGGGGCGAACATGGCATGGCCGCTCTCGTCGGTGGCGGCGGTACCCAGCACCGCGTTGGCCCGCGACAACAACGTCACCTTTGCCCCCGCCACAGGATCGGCCCCTGACAGGGAACGGACGAAGGCGTGCAGCCCGTCGGTGCCCGCCAGGGTGGCAAGCCCCAGATCCGACACCACGAACCACTGGGTGGCAGGCGGAAAGTCGTAAGGGTCGGCGCCCGGCACACTGGCCTGCAAGGCATAGATGCCGGTACTCAGATCGCCGGCCACTGCGCCCAGCGGCAGGCGGGTGGTCATGTCACGGTTCAGCTCCATCTGCACGGTGCCCGTGCCACGCCATATCTCTTCGCTGACCTCGTTGGCAAAGGCGTCTTGCCGATAATCGGGCACCGGCTGGCCGAACATGCGGTCCTGGATCGCGCGGATCACGTTGCGTTCGGAAATCCGATGCAGCACCAGATCGACCTCGGACAGGTTGACGGTGACAATCGGCAATGCCACCACGCCGCCGCGGGGCAGCACATAGCCGCGCCCGGCAAACCGGGCCACCGGCGAACGGTCGCGCACATACAGGTTCAGCACCACGGATTTTGCCAGAACCTCGCCCGAGGCGGCGGGCAACCCTTCGCGGAAGGTCACGCGATAGCGCGCGCCATGGTCCACCCCTTCGATGCACAGCCGGTCATATTCGGGCTGGACCGACAGGCCGGTCACCTCGGTCTGGACGAACGGCGCGTAATCCACACCCGCCTGCACCAGAGGTTCGTTGAACTGCGCACAGATGCGCGGGCTGGCCGGGTCACTTTCGACGACGTGATCCTCGACACGGAATCCGAACTTGCCGATGGCATCGTCCAGACGCGCGGCAAGATCATCACGCGGCGACAGGGATTGCGCGAGGCGCAGCGCCGGGATCATGTCGCGCCCACGATTGGTGCGGTCCAGCGCGTCAGCCATGACCGACAGGGCCGACACCTGCATCGGCAGGGTGCCCGCCCGCAGATACCCATTGATCGCTGCGGCCAGAGCGCGTTCCCGAAAGCTGTGCCGCTGGTCGGTGTCGTTGGCCGGGGCGTTCAGCGCAAGGCGGGCATATTCCACCCACAGATCCGCAGCATCGGTCAGGCCCACGGCCATTCCGGTGAACACCAGCGCGCCGCCGGTGTTGCCGCCCGCCCGCGCCTCGCGCGCCCCTTGCAACAGGTCCACCGCCGTCAGGCCGGTGGTGGGGTGGCGCGCAGGCAGTGCGGCCGCCTCGTCCAGCGCGGCGGCGAAATCGCCAGCGCTCAGGAACGACAGCTCTGCCTTGCGGTTTTCGGCGCGCACCAGATCGGCCGCAGACACATCGGTGACAATGGCGGACAACGCGCCGGAATAGGGCTGTCGGTCGGTGATCGAGGATTTCGGGAAACAGGCCCTTGAGCGGGTGTTGAAGGTAAATGCCCGGCACTGGGCATCGGTCAGACAGGCCGCGCGACACATCTCAAAGGTCGTGTCGAAGATGGCGCGCAGATCGCCGCCGAAAAAATCGGTGTCCCGCTCGACCGACAGGCGGCGTTCGGGGATCGCGGTTTGCGCCGTGGCCGGCAGGGTGACACAGAACAGGCAGGCGATCATGAAAAGAAGGCGGGGCATCGGAAACCTCGTGGCACATGGGCAGACCCATGGTGCCACACAGCCATGGCATCGGACAAGGACTCGATTCCGATGCGTTTTAAGATGATGTTCACACAACCGCCCGATGCTGGCACGACAAACGCGCGCAATCGCCGATCAGGATGGTCGAATCATGGATCTTGCGTCCCTTCTTGCCAACGAAAGGCGCGCGCGCCTCGCCGCCGAACGGTTGCTGGACATGCGCCAGCGTGAACTGAAGGCGGCCAACCGCAAGCTGGCCGAACATGCCCGCAGCCTGACCCAACAGGTGATGGCCAAGCGCGAAGAGATGCAGACGATCCAGAGCCAGACGGAAAGCCTGCGGGATGAATATGTGCAAACGCGCGACGATCTGGCGCGCGCCCATTCTGCGGCTGAACTGGCCGAGGGGCGGCTTTGGTCGGCGCTGCAATCGGTGCGCGACGGGTTCGCGCTGTTCGATGCCGATCATCGGCTGGTGGCGGCGAACACCGCCTATCTGACGATATTCGACGGGCTTGAGGAAGTGCGCCCCGGCATCACCTATGGCGAAATCGTGCAGATCCTCGTGGATGAGGGCATCATTGATCCCCAGGGGCCGCCCGGCCCCTGGGTGGCGCGGATGGTTGACCGCTGGAATCAGCCCCAGCCTGAACCAACTGTGCTGCGCCTGTGGAACGGTCAGTTCGTGAAACTGATGGATCGGCGCACAGAAGAAGGCGGCACCGTGACGCTGGGGGTGAACCAGACCGATCAGTTGCGCATGTGGGCGGCGGTCGAGGCGATACCGGATGGTTTTGTCCTGTTCGATCAGGAAGATCGCCTGATCATGTGCAACGCCCAGTACCGCGCGTTGTACGACCTGCCCGAGGCCGACATTCCATACGGCACCACCTTTGAGCATATCCTGCGCTTTACCATGGGGCGCGGCCAGATCGCCGCGGCACAGGGGCGCGAGGAACAGTGGCTGGAAGAGCGGTTGATCGAACACCGCCGGGCCGATTCACTGATCGAACAGCAGTTGAACGATGGGCGCTGGCTGCGGATTCTGGAACGGGTCACACCGGATGGCGGGCGCGTGGGGTTGCGGGTGGACATCACCGCGATCAAGGCCCAACAGGCCGCACTCGAGGCCGAGCGCCAAAAAGCCGAGGCGGCGAACCGGGCCAAATCGGCCTTCCTTGCCAACATGAGCCATGAAATCCGAACCCCGATGAACGGGGTTGTCGGCATGGCAGACCTGTTGGGCGGCAGCGACCTGAGCCCCGAGCAACGGCTGTATGTGGACACGATCAAATCTTCGGGCGCGGCTTTGTTGGCGATTTTGAACGACATTCTCGATTTTTCAAGGAACGAGGCGCACAAGCTGATCCTGGCGCAGGTGCCTTTCAACCTGGAAGATTGCGTGCTGGACGTGGTGCGCCTTTTGCAACCCTCGACAATCGGACGGCCGCTGTGCCTGACGGTGGATTTCGACCCGGCACTGCCCGCGATGGTGATCGGCGATGTCATGCGGGTGCGACAGATTCTGACCAATCTGCTGGGCAACGCCCTGAAGTTCACCAAGGCCGGCAAGGTTTCAATATCACTTGCCGCCGCCCCCGATGGTGCGGTGCGTGTCGATGTGACTGATACAGGCATTGGTATTCCTGAAGACAAGCTTGATCACATCTTTGGTGAATTCAACCAGGTCGAGGATGACCGCAACCGCCGCTATGACGGCACGGGGCTGGGTCTGGCGATCTGTCGGCAACTTGTCGAACAGATGGGGGGCGCGATCACCGTCACCTCAACCCTGGGCGTGGGAAGCATTTTTACCGTTGTCGTACCTTTGATCGCCGCGCCCGAGGCGGTGCAATTGCCGCAGCAGCCCGGCGGCGTGACGCGGGCGGTGGTACTGGCCCCAGATGGCGCGGCGCGTGATACCCTGGTCGCGCAACTGTCCGCCCTCGGCCTAACCTGTGATCTGGTTGCCGGGCGTGCTGCCTGGGGGTTGAACGATCTCAACCCCGCGGACGTCGTGTTTGTGCTGTGCGACCGGCGCGAAATTGCACGCCCGCCGGTCAGCGGCACGCCGCCGCGGGCCATTCTTCTGGTCTGCGATGCGGCTTGCGATGGCGCGGAAGGTTTTGATCGGTGCCTGACCTTGCCGTTATCGCGGGCCGATCTGGTGCGCGCGCTTGACGGGGTCGGCCCGGTGACGCGGCCGGCCACACCTCGGGCGCCAACGCCGCTGCGGGTGTTGGCGGCCGAGGACAACAAGACAAACCAACTGGTTCTTGAAAAAATGCTGAAGGACAGCGAGATTGCGCTGAAACTTGTTGCCAACGGCGCCGATGCCGTGGCGGCGTTCCGGGCCGATCCGCCTGATCTGGTGTTCATGGATATTTCGATGCCCGGCATGGACGGGCGCGAGGCCGCCCGCCAGATCCGCGCGTTTGAGGCCGAAACCGGCCTGCCCCGCACAACGATTGTTGCGATGACCGCCCATGACCGGGCGAGCGACAAGGCTGAAATCGCCGCCGCGGGTATCGACCATCACCTGGGCAAACCGTTGCACCGCGCGGCCCTGCTGGCACATATCGACGCGGCCCGCGCCGCGCGCCAAAATAGTCGTTAGTCGCACTGTGTCGTGATTGCAAAGATCAGGTGGTTGGACATGTGCGCATCAACCGCGCACCACGCACAGACAGATGGTGGACCGGCCGTTGATGCCCGGCAATACCGAAGCGGGCGTGTGGGCGGATTTGGCAACGCGGGTAACGCCCCTGCCAATGAACATTCGGGCGCAGCCCAGGGGCCGCGCCGCTTTGCTGGTGCGAAAACCGCCGATCACTTCCAGCCGACTTCGTTGAAGATCTGCTGCGCCAGGGGCAGGTTCTGGGCGACGGCCGACAGGCTGACCGGGTCGGCTTTGAAATCGCCCAAGGCGGCCACCGATGCGCTAAGGGCCACGCCTGCGACGACGGGATATTCGTCGTTTCCGGCCGAGAAGAACACCTGGGCCGGGTCTGACGCGAGATATTCGAGAAACAGCACAGCGTTGTCGCGGTGCGGTGCATGGGCTGCGATGCCGCCGCCCGACAGGTTGACATGGGCGCCTTCGGCCTGCTGTGCCGGGAATACCCAGCCTATCTGATCCTCGGCGCCCGTGACGCCTGAAACCTCGGTGCGCAGGGCGCGGGCAAAGTAATAGGTGTTGGACAGCACAATGTCGCACTGGCCCGACACCAGTGCGCGCAACTGGTCGGTGTCTCCGCCTTCGGGATTGCGGGCGAAATTCGCGACGATCCCCGCCGCCCAGTCCCGCGCCACCGCTTCGCCGTGGTTTTCGATCACCGAGGCCAGCAGCGTCTGATTATAGGTGCTGGTGGACGAGCGCGCACAGACCAATCCGCGGTACTTCGGATCGGTCAACGAAAGATAATCCTGTGGCGGTTCAGTCACATCAGTCTTGTCGTAAAAGATGATCCGTGCCCGTTGGGAAAAGCCGAACCACTGGTTGTCGCTGTCTTGCAGGTTGTCGGGAATACGGGCCTCCAACACTGCGCTGTCGACGGATTGCAGCACACCGGCGGTCTTGGCCCGCTCGAGCCGCGAGGTGTCGACGGTGAGCAGCACATCGGCCGGCGAATTGCGCCCCTCGGCCTGCATCCGCGCGATCAGCTCGTCGGCATTGCCTTCGATACGGTTGATCGTGATGCCGGTCTGGTCGGTGAAACCGGTGTAAAGTTGTTCATCGGTGTCATAGTGGCGCGAAGAATACAGGTTCAGCGTGCCTTCCGCCCGGGCGGACAGAGGGCCGGAAAGCCCGGCAAGGGCCGCGACGGCGCACAGGGACAAGGGATGTTTCATAGGTTGCTCCGCAGATGTATTTCTGACTGTTTCACTTGGTAATTGGTTTCGGCTTGGCGCGCAAGATACCTGACTTATTTAATCGGATAACATTCCGGGCCATCTGTCCCGCCCGCATCGACCGACGGTACGGCAGTAACAGGCTTGGCGCGCCATTCTGCCCTTGGCCGCGCGCATCGGGTGCGACATACTTGGGTCATGCGTGCCTTGCGCGCCTCAACGATAACTGAACGGGAGAAACCAGTGTTCAAGACAATCAAGACCGTGGCGATTGCCGCCGCCCTGTCCGCCGGTCTGGCCGGTCTGGCCGGCATGGCCAGTGCGCAGGATCTGAAATTCTTCACCATCGGCACCGGCGGCACCGCCGCAACCTATTATCCCGTGGGTGGCGTGATCGCCAACGCGATTTCCAGCCCCCCCGGTTCGCGCCCCTGTGACGAGGGCGGCAGCTGTGGCGTGCCCGGCCTGATCGCCTCGGCGGTGTCGTCGCGCGGGTCGGTGGACAATGTGAACGCCATCACCTCGGGGCTGCGCAGCTCGGGCTTTGCCCAGTCGGATGTGGCCTATTGGGCCTTCACCGGCACCGGCACCATGGAAGGTCAGCCCGCCGCCGAGGATCTGCGCGCCATCGCGGCGCTGTTCCCGGAACATATCCACCTCGTCGCGCTGGCCGACAGCGGCATCAATTCGGTTGCCGATCTGAAGGGCAAGCGCGTTTCGCTGGATGAGCCGGGTTCGGGCACCTATGTGGATGCGAACCTGATCCTTGCGGCCAATGGCCTGAACGAGGGCGATTTTCGCGCCGAGGCGCTGAAACCTGACGCCTCGGGCGACGCCCTTCGCAACGGTCAGATCGACGCGTTCTTTTTCGTCGGCGGCTATCCCACCGGCGCGATTGTCGAACTGGCCTCGGCTGTCAATATCAAGCTGGTGCCGATCGACGGTGAAGGAGCCAAGGCGTTGACCGACGAATACGGCTTCTTCTCGGCGTCAGACATCCCGGATGGCGCATATGAGGGCGTTCCGGCCACCACCACCGTTGCGGTAGGTGCCCAGTGGATCACCTCGGCCAAGGAAGACGAACAACTGATCTATGAAATCACCAAGGCGCTGTGGAACGAAAAAACCCGCATTCTGCTGGACGTGGGCCATGCCAAGGGCAAGTCGATCACGGCCGAGACCGCACTGGATGGTATCGGCATTCCGCTGCACGCGGGCGCCGAGCGGTTCTACAAGGAAGCCGGCCTGCTGAAATAACGGCACCCGCCGTTTGACCTGACCCGCCGGCGCTGCGTCGGCGGGTCATTCTGTTGCACCATCCGCCCATGCCCCGAGGAGCCCGACATGGCCGCAGAAAAGCTGACCGCAGAACAACTGGCCGAGATCGAGCGCAAGTATGACCCGGAATCGGCGTTTCGCGCGACAGGCCGAAGCATGGCTGCGGTCATCACCACGGCGCTTGTGGCGATGTCTGTCTATCATTTCTATGCCTCGGGTTTTGCCCTGATCCAGGAGCTGACGCATCGCGGCATCCACCTGGCCTTCGTGCTGGGGCTGGTTTTTCTGCTGTTTTCGTGGCGCAAATCGCTGTCAACCGAAATGGCCCCTGCGGCATGGTATCGCTTTGACGGGGTTCCGGTGTTTGACATCATTCTGGCGATGCTGGGCATCGTTGCGGCAATGTATCTGCCGCTGTTGCCCTCGGCCGCTCTGGCGCAGCGGGTGGGCAACCCGTCGGCCAGTGATGTGTTCATGGGCTCGGCTTTGCTGTTGTTGACGCTTGAGGCATCGCGCCGGTCGGTGGGCATCACCCTGCCGCTGATCGCCATCGGGTTCATCGGTTTTGCGCTGTTCGGGCCGTGGATGCCCGGGGCGCTGAAACATGGCGGGGCCAGTTGGGCGGGTCTGGTCAACCACCTGTATATGACCAATCAGGGGATCTATGGCATCGCCATCGGGGTGATGGCGAAATATGTGTTTCTGTTCATCCTGTTCGGGGTGCTGGCCACGCGGATCGGGCTGGGCCAGTTGTTCATCGACCTCGCCATGGTGATCGCGGGCCGCTATGCGGGCGGACCGGCCAAGGTGGCGATCTTTTCATCGGCGTTCATGGGCACGATTTCGGGATCGTCCATCGCCAACACGGTGACCACCGGCGCGCTGACCATTCCGGCGATGAAAAAGGTCGGCTATTCCAGCCGCTTTGCCGCCGCGGTCGAGGCGACATCTTCAACCGGCGGGCAGATCACGCCACCGATTCTGGGCGCTGCGGCTTTCATCATGGTCGAATATCTGGAAATGCCGCTGCGCGACATTCTGGCGGCAGCTCTGTTTCCGGCATTGCTGCATTATTTCGGCATTTTCATCATGGTTCACCTTGAGGCAAAACGCCTGGGGCTGCGGGGCCTGCGCGCCGAAGAACTGCCGAAAGCATGGCTGGTGCTGCGCCAGAACTGGATGTCGATCATCCCGCTTGCGGTTCTGGTGTATTTCATCCTGTCCGGTCGCACGCCTGATTTTGCCGCCGTTTATGGCATCATCGCCTGTGTGGTGGTCGGCTTCCTGAATCCACTCAACCGGCTGACGCTGCGCGATTTCGTCACCGCCCTGGCCTCGGGCGCGCGCAACACCATCGCCGTGGGGGCGGCTGCGGCCACGGTGGGTGTCGTTGTCGGGGTTGTCACGCTGACCGGGGTCGGGTTCCGCCTTGGCTATGTCGTGGTGCAGACGGCGACCGACATCGGCGGTTTCCTGTCAACGGTTTGGCTGCTGGATTATTTCACTGTGGGGCAGTGGGCGCTGTTTGTGTCGCTGATCCTGATCGCCTTTTCCTGCATCATCATGGGGGCGGGCATTCCCACCACGGCCACCTATATCATTTTGGTTGCGGTGGCGGCGCCGGCGCTGTCGCAACTGGGGGTGCAGCCTTTGGTGTCGCACTTTTTCGTGTTTTACTATGGCGTTCTGGCCGACATAACGCCGCCCGTGGCCTTGGCCGCCTATGCCGCCGCGGGGATTTCGGGATCGAACCCGTTTCAAACCGGCAATACGGCGTTCCGGCTGGGGATCGCCAAGGCGCTGGTGCCATTCGTCTTCGTCTATTCGCCATCGCTGTTGCTGGTGGCGGAAGGGTTCAGCTGGCCTGCCTTCTTCACCACGCTGGCCGGTGCCATGTTGGGCATTGCCTGTATCGGCGCGGCATTCTCGGGGTATATTCTGACGAAAATGTCGCAGGCCGAGCGGTGGTATCTGGGCCTTGTGGGGCTGTTGTTCGTGGCACCGGGCCTGAGCACAATGGCGATCGGCGTGGCGGCACTTTCTCCTGTGCTGTACCGGCAATGGTTGCGGCGCGACCCGGTTGTCCTTGCGCACCCTGGGCCATGAACCGGCGGTGGTTTCTCTGCGGGGTTGGGCAGGGCGTGTCAACACAGCGGAACTGGAAATAACCTGTATGTCCAGGAAAACCCTGAACAAGGCAAACCTAGAAAAGTTGGGCGCAGAACAACTGGCCGCGCTGGTGATGGAACTGGTGCAGGGCAGTGCAGCGCTTCAGCGCCGCGCGCGGATGGAGCTGAGCGCCGCGCAGGGCGCCGCGGATGTGGCCGCCGATCTGCGCAAAAGGTTTGCCGCGCTGCGTCGCGCGACCAGTTTTGTGAACTGGCGCAAGCAAAGGGAGATGGTGAAGGATCTCGGTTCGCTTCTGGCGATGATCGAAACCGCCATCGCGCCCGATGATGCCCCGGAGGCGTTTGAACTGCTGTGGTCGTTCCTGCAACTGACCCCCGCGATCCAGCGCAGGACCGATGACAGCAATGGCGCGATCGGCGATGTCATGCGGCAGGCTGTGCAGATCATCGCCAGCATTTCACCGCGCCTTTCCGTGGACCCCAGAACGCTGGCCGAGCGTATCCTCGATGCCGTCGCCGATGCCGGATATGGCGAATTTGACGGGATCATCCCGGCCACCGCCGAGGCCCTTGGCGCGGACGGGCTGGAACATCTCAGACAGATTACCAACGGCTGGGCCGACAGCCCGCCCAGCGCGGACGAGCTGGAACAATACCGCAGCTTTGGCTTTTCCTCCGACGCCGAAAAAAGCGTGCGGCGCAACAAGGACATCACGCGGTCGGTCATCCTGGCCGATGTCGCGGATGCGCAGGGCGATGTGGACGCCTATATGGCGCGGTATTCGGCCGAGCAACTGACATTCGGCACCATTGCCCCCGGCGTCGCCCGCCGATTGCTGGCGGCGGGCCGTGTCGACGATGCGTTCGACATCGTCCGTGGCGCCATGGCGGCCGAACAGGGGGCCGCGTTCCGGCTGTTCCGACAGGATCTAGACGAAGTTTATGAAGAATGCCTTGAAAAGCTGGGCAGGGGGAATGACCTCAAGGCGCATCTGTGGGACAGGTTCACGCAGACCCTCAGCGCGCCAAGTCTGCGGAAATATCTGAAACTGCTTCCTGATTTCGATGATCTTGAAGCGGAAGAAAAGGCATTGACGTTTGCGCAAACCTATCCCCACCTCGGCGCTGTGCTTGGTTTTCTCGTCGACTGGCCCAGTCACGACCGTGCGGCACGGGTCGTGTTGGCGCGGGCCGACGATCTGGACGGGAACGCCTTTGACAGGCTTACGGCGGCGGCTGATGCGCTTGAGGCCGGGCATCCGCTGGCCGCTGCGGTGATCCGTCGGGCGATGGTGCGTGACACGCTGGATGGCGCAAAGTCCAAAAGATACCGCCACGCCGCCCGCCACTTGGCAGAATGCCAGTCCTGCGACGCGGCAATAGACGATTACGGTGATTTCCCGACGCACACGCAATTTGTTGCAGATCTCAGACAGAAACACGCCCGAAAGTTTGGCTTCTGGCAGGTGGTTGACAGGTGACGCCCAGCTGGCGCGCACGTCATCGTTGCGCGGCCAGCACGGCACGCAGGATCACGGCTTCTTCATCGGTGGGTATCATTGCGGCGATGACGCGGCTGTCGGGCGTGGAAATCACCGTTTGGCCTGTGCTGTTCGCCGTTTCATCCGCAGACAACCCCAGCCAGCCAAGGCCGTCCATCACCCGTGACCGGATGACCGGCGCGCGTTCTCCGATTCCGGCAGTGAACACCAGCGCATCCAGCCCGCCCATCGTGGCGGTCAGCGCCCCGATCTGGCGCAGGATCATGTGCACGAACAGCGCCACCGCCTCGGCGGCCTCGGGGGCCGGGCTGGCCAGCAGATCGCGCATGTCCGAACTGAGACCCGACACGCCCAGAAGGCCGCTTTCGCACGCCAAAAGCGTTTCCAGCGCATCAACGCCCATCCCTTTGTCGCGCATCAGGTGCAACAGAACGCCCGGGTCGATCTGGCCACAGCGGGTGCCCATCATCAACCCGTCCAGCGCGGTGAAGCCGGTGGTGGTGTCCACACTGCGGCCTTGGCGCAGGGCGCACAGGCTGGCGCCGCTGCCCAGATGCGCCACGATCACCCTGCCCTGTGCCACCTCCGGCCCCAGCAGATCGGGCAGGCGCCCGGCGATATAATCGTAGGACAAACCGTGGAAACCGTAGCGCAGGATGCCTTCATCCGACAGGGCGCGGGGCAATCCATACAACTGCACAAGGCGCGGGTGGCCGCGATGGAACGCAGTGTCGAAACAGGCAAGCTGTTGGGTGCCGGGCCAGCGCGCGGCGACGGCACGAATGCCGGCAAGGTTGAAGGGTTGATGCCCCGGCGCCAGCGGGCACAACGCGTCAAGCATCGCCATGACATCATTCGTGATGCGGGCCGGTTCGCGGAAGCTGCGCCCGCCGTGCACCACCCTGTGCCCTGCGGCGACCACATCAATCTGGCCCAGATGTGCCACCAGAAGCGACAAAAGCCAATCAATCAGCGCATCGGTATCGCCGGCGGTGGTTCCGTCGGGGCAAAAGCCCTGTTTCGTGTCAGGCGTGCGCAGCGTCAGATGCGGCGCGCTTCCGATGCCTTCGATGGCACCATGGGCCCGGCGCACCGCAGTGTCGGCGTCATGCACTGAAAACTTGATGCTGGACGAGCCGGTGTTCAGAACAAGAAAAACCCGCTGCATCAAAGCGCCCCGTTGGGCAAGGCCGGGGCGAGACGGGCGTCAATCACCCCAGTCGCGGTACTTGAGCTGGCCGGATGGGGCATTGGTTTGGCATTCATGGTGCAACCTTCCATTCGGGCGGAGGCGATTTCGGCGCGCCAAACTACATAAGGCAGAAGCAGGGTTGCGGCCACTGCCATTGGCAAAAATCTTTACCTGTGTTCGCCCGAACCGGCCTCGGCCAGATCCCGGGCGAAGCGGTTTTGCGTTTCGATCGCGCGGGGCAGATCGAGGGTGACAATGTGGCCATCGCGCACCACCTGTCGGCCTTCGACGAACAGGTCACGCACCTGTTCCGGCCCCGCCAGCAACAGCGCGCTTTTGTCCCAACTGCCCGCCTGGGCAAGGGTTCCCGTGGTCCAGAGCGCAACGTCTGCACGCCGACCTACGGCGATCTGGCCTATGTCGTCGCGCCCCAGCACCGCCGCTCCGCCGCGTGTTGCGATCCACAGCGCTTCGGCCACTGGCATTGCATCGGCACCCGCAGCCACCCGTTGCAAAAGCAACGCCATGCGTGCCTCGGCCATCAGATTGCCCGTGTCGTTGCTGGCCGATCCGTCAACCCCCAGCCCGACCGCGACCCCCGCGTCGCGCAGCGCCCGCACCGGCGCGATGCCCGACCCGAGGCGGCAGTTGGAACAGGGGCAGTGGGCCACGCCGGTGCCGCTGCGGGCGAACAGTGCGATTTCACGCGCGTCCAGCTTGACACAATGGGCGTGCCACACATCGTCGCCGGTCCAAGCCAGATCCTCGGCGTATTGGCCAGGGCGGCAGCCGAACTGGGACAGCGACCAGGCGATGTCTTCGTCGTTTTCGGCCAGATGTGTGTGCAGGCGCACGCCTTTGTCACGGGCCAGCAGCGCAGCGTCGCGCATCAGGCCGCGGCTGACCGAAAACGGTGAACACGGCGCGACACCGACACGGCACATCGCGCCCGGCCTCGGGTCATGAAAACGGTCGATCACGCGGATCGTGTCGTTCAGGATGTCCGCCTCACGTTCGACAAGGGTGTCGGGGGGCAGCCCGCCCAGGGATTGCCCGATCGACATGGCGCCGCGCGTCGGGTGAAACCGCAAACCAATTTCGCGCGCCGCCTCGATCGTGTCATCCAGCCGGGCGCCGTTGGGATAGAGATAGAGGTGATCGGAACTGGTCGAACAGCCGGACAGGGCCAGTTCCGCCAGACCGATTGTGGCCGAAATACGCATTTCATCGGGCCCGAACCGCGCCCAGATCGGATAAAGCCGTTGCAGCCAGCCGAACAACAGCGCGTTCTGTGCACCCGGCACAGCGCGGGTCAGGGTTTGGAAGAGGTGGTGATGGGTGTTGATCAGCCCCGGTGTGACCACGGCGTCGGTGGCCACAACAGGCTCTGCCCCGGTCAGGGGCAGGTCGGGGCCGATCTCGGCGATCACGCCCGCGCGCAGGCGAATGTCCTGGCCGTGCAGCACCCGGCCAAAGCCGCCCGAATCGTCCATTGTCAGGATCGTATGGGCGCCCCGGATCAGGACATGGGTCATCCCGTTACGCTGCGCAACAGCGCCAGCGCCTGGGCATGGACCGTGCGGTTGGCGGCGGCCAGAACGCGCCCACCCTGATGCACCGGGCCGCCACTCCAGTCGGTGACGATGCCGCCCGCCGCGTGGATCACGGCGATGGGGGCCTGCACGTCATAGGCCTGCAATCCCGCTTCGATCACCAGGTCGATCTGGCCGGCGGCGACAAGCGCATAGGCATAGCAATCCATACCATAGCGGGTCAGCCGCGCCCGTTCGGCCACGGCGCGAAAGGCGCGGCCCTCGGTGGCGCTGCCAACTTCGGGAAAGGTGGTGAACAGGATTGCCTGGTCCAGTGGCCGCGCCGCACGGGTCGTCAGATCGGCGCGGCCCTGCGGCCCCTCGACCCAGGCCGCGCCAAAGCCGCCAACAAAGCGTTCGCTGATATAGGGTTGGTCAATCACACCCAGACACGGCCCGTTCTCATCGCCAACGGCAATCAGCACGCCCCAGGTGGGCGTGCCCGACAGATACCCCCGCGTGCCATCTATCGGGTCAAGCACCCAGGTCAGGCCGGAGGTGCCGGGGGTTGCGCCGAATTCTTCGCCCAGGATCGCGTCGTGCGGGCGCAGCCGGGCCAGCACGGCGCGCATTGCGGCCTCGGCGGCGCGGTCGCCCTCGGTAACCGGGTCAAAGCCCGTGTCGGATTTGTTGTCTGTCCCCAGGTCGCGCGTGCGAAAGTGGCGCAGGGTTTCGGGCCGCGCCGCATCGGCCAGTGCCAGGGCACAGGCCACCAGTTCGGATTTCAGACTGTCGTCCATTCGCACCCCCGCCTTCAGGCCCAGCTCTGGGCGCAGTCTGGGTAGGCCGCACTGACGCAGGGGTCAAGGGTGCGGTGGATCAGGCCACGTCGCTGAGGACGCGGGCCAGTTCGAACAGGCGGCGGCGCTGGTTCTCGGGGATTGCATAATAAGAACGCACCAGTTCAAGCGCCTCTTTGTCGGCCAGAATATCACCGCGTACCGGCCCCGATGTCACCCCCTCGGCTGCCTCGCCGTCGCTCATGCCGTCAAAGAAAAAGGCCACCGGCACGTCGAGGGCCGCTGCAATGTCCCACAGGCGCGACGCACTGATCCGGTTCATCCCGGTTTCATATTTCTGGATCTGCTGAAACTTGATCCCGACATGCTCGGCCAACTGCTGTTGGGTCATTCCCAGCATCCAGCGGCGGTGCCGCACACGTTTGCCGACATGTACATCCACGGGGTGTTTCATAACGCAACTCCAAAAAAACTGATCTTGCTGGCAACAAAACGTCAAAATGAACGGCAACTCAACCTAGCTTTTAGGACAGGTTGGTGGCCTGTGACGAAAAACCTCATATCAACAGTGTATTAGTTTTTCACCCAGCGTCTGACAAATCCCGTTAACCTTTTGTTAACTCGCCTTTTGCGTGTTCTATTCACTGCGCTTTTACTCTCCTTCAGGGTGAATGGCGTCCGGTGTAACCATACGCTCGACGCTTTTTCGCAGTTGGTCTAAGCTGCGATTCAGCTAGGAGAAGCCGATGATGCACGCCTTTCAGGTCACCGACCACGCCCTTCCGCCCGGCCTGTGTCAGGTCGAACCGGCAAACCCCGGACCGGGCGAGGTGGCCGTCCGAATTGCCGCTTGCGGGCTGAACTTTGCCGATCTGCTGATGGCCGAAGGACGGTATCAGGAAAAGCCGCCGCTGCCGTTCACCTTGGGGATGGAACTGGCCGGAACCATCACAGCCCTGGGGGCGGGGGTGGAAGGGTTGACCGTGGGCACCCGTGTGGCGGTGTTTTCCGGGCACGGCGGGCTGGCCCAGGTGGGGGTGTTTGCCGCCCAGCGGTGTGTGCCTCTGCCCGATGCCATGCCTTTCGATCATGCGGCGGCGTTCCAGGTGGCCTATGGTACGGCCCATGTGGCGCTGGCGCATAGGGCGCGGTTGCAAGAAGGGGAAACCCTTCTGGTGCTGGGGGCCGCCGGGGGCGTCGGATTGGCTGCGGTGGAAATCGGCAAACGGATGGGGGCGCGGGTGATCGCCTGCGCCCGCGGCGCGTCGAAACTGAGCGTGGCGCAGGCCGCCGGCGCGGATCACCTGATCGACAGCGATACGGATGACCTGCGCGGTGCGCTCAAGGCGATGGGCGGCGTCGATGTGGTTTTTGATCCGGTGGGCGGCGATCTTTTTCGCGCCGCCCTGCGGGCCTGCAACCCCGAGGCGCGGATCGTGATCGTCGGCTTTGCCAGCGGCGATGTGCCGCAGGTGCCGGCCAATCACCTGCTGGTCAAGAACATCACTCTGATGGGTTATTATTGGGGCGGTTACATGACGTTCAAGCCTGCGGTCCTGACCGACAGCCTGAAACAACTATACGCCTGGTATGTCGCCGGGCAGCTGCATCCGCACATCAGCCACCACCTGCCCTTGTCACGCGCCGCCGAAGGGCTGGATCTGTTGCGCGGCCGCGCTTCGATTGGCAAGGTGGTGATCACCATCGCGTGAGGGTGCCGGGCGCAAGGCGAAGGGCCGCGGTGGCCCTGCCACCCGGTCGCCCTGACACCTACAACAGACGGTAATGCTGACGCAGCAGGGCCGCCATGCCCTTGGCCACCTCGCCCTGGGCCAGTTCCCCGGCATACAGGTTTATTTTCTGTCGCTTCAACTCGGGCAGGGCACCATTATGGCTGATCTGCTCCATATAGCGGGGCGCCGTACCTTCGATCATTCCGGTGATCGCCAGATCGGCGCTGACCGTCGCCTCGATGGCGGGATCCGAGTCTGATTCCACGCTCATTTCCCAGGGGATACCAGCGGCGTCCAGGGCGCGTTGCGCCCCGGCGCGAAAGATGCAATTCGAACAAAAGGCCAGGCGCAGCGGGCGTTCGCGCCAGGCGCTGCCGCCGGGGGCGCCGAACCAGACCAGAGGCAGCTCGATCAGGGTTTCGCCACCAGGCTCCACCTCGTCCTCGGTGGTCAGGATGAAATCACATTCGCCCCGGGCGAACATCTGTTTCAGCCGCCGGGTGTGCGACGATTTCAGATGCACCCGCACGCGGGGAAAATCGGCGGCAAAGCGTTGCAGCACCGCCGGCATCGCCGGATGCACGATGTCATGCGGCAAGCCAACCACGATTTCCCCCTCGAATGCGGTGGCGGTCATCCGCGCCATCACCTCATCGTTCAGATCCAGCATCCGCCGGGCATAGGACAACAACTGTTCTCCGGCCGAGGTCAGCGATACCGTGCGCGCCGAGCGGTCCAGCAGACTCAACCCCATGCTTTCTTCCAACCGCTTCAGTTGCATCGAAACGGCCGATTGGGTCAGGTTCAGAAACCCACTGGCCTTCGTCACGCCACCGGTTTCAGCGACGGCCACGAACGAGCGTAGCGCGGTCATGTCAAGATTTCGGGCCATATCACAATCCTTGATGTCTGACGTAATAAACATTCGTTTTTCATATTGAACACACTGCGCCATATACATCAACGAAAATGATGCGCAGAGCATCCGAGTTCACGATCTGGAAAGGATAAAATCATGTCGATCTTGACCCAACCGCTTGCCCAAGGCCATGCTGCCCGTCCTCGGGTCGGCCTGTTGGCCACTATGTCAAACCTGCTTGCGATCCGCCGCCAGCGTCGCCAGTTGCGCGATCTCGATGATGCGATGCTGGCTGATCTGGGGCTGACCCGCGCACAGGCCGAAGCCGAATCGCGCCGCGCCGCCTGGGACGTGCCGGCCACATGGCGCCGTTGAACCACGTCAACCGGGCAAACGCGGTATTTGTCTGCAAAAACATCGCCGATGCTGCGGTTGCATCCTTGAATTACGGGGCGCGCTTGCCAATATGCTGAGGCAAGGGTGGCCCTTTCGTTTCAGCCGCCTCACAATTTTACCCATCAGGAGGCGATCCATGGCTGACTATCAAACGATCCGAACCGGGGCTGGTGCCCGCTCGGTCGAAATCGATCAAGGGCTTCGCGCCCATATGAACAAGGTCTACAGCACCATGTCGGTGGGCCTGTTACTGACGGCAGGTGTGGCTTGGGCCGTGGGGACCAACGACCAGATGGTTGCCGCCATCTTCGGCACGCCGCTCAAATGGCTGGTGATGTTCGCCCCGCTGATCATGGTGTTTGCCTTCGGTGCGCTGCTCAACCGTATGTCGGCGGCCGGTGCGCAACTGTTTTTCTACGCCTTCTCGGCGCTGATGGGCCTTTCGATCAGCTATATCTTCGCCGCCTACACCAGTCTGTCCATCGCCCAAGTGTTTCTGGTAACCTCGATTTCCTTCGCGGGGCTGTCGCTGTGGGGCTATACCACACAGAAAGACATTTCAGGCTGGGGATCTTTCCTGATCATGGGCGTTATTGGCCTGATTGTGGCATCGATCGTGAATATTTTCCTCGGCTCACCGGCGATCATGTTTGCCATTTCAGTGATTGGCGTTTTGATATTCGCGGGCCTCACGGCCTATGACACGCAGCGGATCAAGACCGATTACGTCGCTCACGCCCAAGCGATGGATCAAGAGTGGCTGGGCAAGTCAGCCATCATGGGTGCTCTGAGCTTGTACCTGAACTTCATCAACATGTTCATGATGCTGCTGAGCATTTTCGGAAACCGCGACTAACGCCAGACCCGCTTTGGCTTTGAAGCCCGCCAAGATACTGTCTTGGCGGGCTTTTTCTTTTCCAGACCACGACGACGCCGCCCGCAATTGCGCGAAATTCTGTCGGATGTCGCTGCACGACTCCCTGTTTCGCAGCGGTTTGGTCGCTGTTCAGGATCTGCACCGGAAGGCACCGACAATGCGGCGGGGAACAAACCAGCGCAAACTCGTCGTGTGTCAACACTGACGGTCACGCCGAAGGGCTGCGCCCTCAGCCGGTGATCGGAGTAAGGTTCAGGGTGCGCGCCAAGTCGGCAAAGCTGGTGGCGGTGATCGGATCGAGCGGGACGCCCTCGGCGCGGCGGCGCGCCGCCTCGGCCCATTCGCGATCGCCTGGTGCCATCACGGTCGTGCCCGGTCGCGCCGGCGAGGCGCGCAGCAGCGACAGGTATCGGGTGACGCCCGCCTGCACGATCCCGGCCCCGGCAAAGGCGTCCGGGTCCAGCACGATGACAAAGGCACCCAAGCCCCGTGGGGTGGCGAAATCGGGTCCGCCCATCGGCGCCAGATCGGCCGACAAGCCCATGCCGGTCAGCACCGCCGACAACACCTCGGCCACACCGCCCAGCGCCGCCCCCTTGAACCCGAAGGCACCGCCGAGCGGGGCCAGCATATCGGCCATATGCGGATCGGTCGTGTCGGCACCTGTCGCATCGGATGCAACGCCGTCGGGCAGGGGCCTGTCGAGCGACCGGTACAGTTCAACCCGGTTATAGGGCACCGCGCTGGTCGCCATGTCCAACAGCCAGGGGTTTTCGGGGGCAGGGCAGGCCACGGAAATGGGATTGGTGCCGTGAAACCGCTGTGCCCCGTCGTGCAGACGTACAAAGCTGTCGGAATTGCAGGTGACCAACGCCAGCATCCCGCGTTGTGCCGCCCGCAGGGAATAAGCGCCCGCCGGGCCGAAATGCGACGATTGGGTGATGCCCACGGCCCCAACGCCGGCAACACGGGCCAGATCACAGGCATGGTCGATCGCGGCATAGGTGGCGCGCGCACCCTGGGCATTGTCACCGTCCAACAGGCCGCTGCCGGGCCGCGTCTGGGTAAAGCGCAGCTCGGGTGTCTTGTTCAGGCGGCCACCCTGCAATGCCTTCACATAATGAGGCAGCAACCGCACGCCATGGCTTTCCACCCCGTGCAGCGATCCGTGCATGATCGAAGATGTACAATCGCGTGCGGTCGCAGCGTCGGCACCGACAGCGGCGAGAGCGGCGTGGCAGAAGGTTTCAAGATCGGAAACAGGGACAATGGGGGGCATGGGGCCTCGAGGCTGTGGGGTTTTGTCGCACTTTGCCCCGTAGGCCGCGCCAGCACAAGGACAGGCAGCACGAAGAGCCAGATTGATTTTCGCGCGGCGCTTCGGCGTCCTCGCTTTGGCCGCGCCAACGCCAAGGCCCGATGGACGGGTTGGGTGATACCTTCGCGGTATCACGCGGCCTTTCTGACGGCCGGGTCAGCCCTGCAACGGCCGCACGCCCAGTTCGCCTTCTTCCCGGGCCTGCATGGCCAGCGCTGCGGCATGGGAGGCGGCAAGGGTGGTGAAATACGGGATCTTGTCCATCAGGGCGACGTTGCGCATGGATCGGGAATCGTCGATGGCGCGCGCGCCTTCGGTCGAATTCATCACCAGGGCAATGCCGCCGTCCTTCATCAGGTCGACGATGGTGCGCCCGCCCTCGTACACCTTGTTGACCTCGCCCGTGGTGATGCCATTGGCGCGCAGGAAGGCCGCCGTGCCTTTGGTCGCGGTCAGGGACAGCCCAAGGGTGACAAGGATGCGGGCCGTGTCGAGAAATTGTTCCGTCTTGTCGGCATCGCGGATCGACAGAAACACAGTGCCCGCCGTGGGCAGATGCACCCCGGCCCCCATCTGCGCCTTGAGGAACGCCCGCGCAAAGGACCGGTCCCATCCCATCACCTCGCCGGTCGATCGCATTTCCGGCCCCAGCAGGGTATCGACTCCGGGAAAACGGGCAAAGGGCAAAACCGCCTCTTTCACCGAATACCAGGGCATTGCCGGATCGGCCAAGGTCATCGGATCGGCATAGGGCAGGGTGTCGTCGGGGCCGGTGCCGGCCGGATAGGGCGGGCGTTTGGGAAAATCGCTCAGCTTTTCGCCAGCCATCAGCCGGGCGGCAATGCTGGCAATGGCCGAATCGGTTGCCTTGGCGACGAACGGCACGGTGCGCGATGCGCGGGGATTCACCTCGAGCACATAGATGTCGCCGTCCTTGATGGCGAACTGCACGTTCATCAGCCCTACGACACCCAGCTTCAGCGCCATGGCTGCGGTCTGTTTTTCCATCTCGGCAATCAGATCGTCAGACAGGGTGTAGGGCGGCAGGGAACAGGCCGAATCGCCGGAATGCACGCCCGCCTCTTCGATATGCTGCATGACGCCGGCCACATGCACCGCCGTACCATCGCACAGGCAATCGACATCGACCTCGACCGCGCCCGACAGGTAACTGTCCAGCAACACAGGTGTATCGCCCGACACCTTGACGGCGTCACGGATATAGCGGGCCAGATGCGCGTCGTCGCGCACGATCTCCATCGCGCGCCCGCCCAGCACATAGGACGGGCGGATCACCAGGGGATAGCCAACCCTTTGGGCAATCTGCATCGCCTCGGCATCTGATCGGGCAATGCCGTTCACCGGCTGACGCAACCCCAATTCGTTCAGCAGGGCCTGAAACCGCTCGCGGTCTTCGGCCAGGTCGATGGCATCTGGGGTGGTGCCGAGGATGGGAATGCCCGCATCCTGCAACGCATTGGCCAATTTCAAGGGCGTCTGCCCACCGAACTGTACGATCACGCCGTGCAGCGTGCCGTTCTGTTGTTCGACATGCAGGATTTCCATCACATGTTCAAACGTCAGCGGTTCGAAATAAAGCCGGTCGGAGGTGTCGTAATCGGTGGAAACCGTTTCGGGGTTGCAATTGATCATGATGGTTTCATAACCCGCGTCCGACAGCGCATAGCAGGCGTGACAGCAGCAATAATCAAACTCGATCCCCTGACCGATGCGGTTCGGTCCACCACCCAGAATCACAACCTTCTTGCGGTCAGTCGGGCGCGCTTCGCATTCCACCTCGCCCATGACCGGGGTTTCATAGGTGGAATACATATAGGGCGTCTGCGCCTCAAACTCGGCGGCGCAGGTGTCAATGCGTTTGAACACCGCCCGCACGCCCAGATTGTGGCGGGCGCGGCGCACCTGTGCCTCGTCCCGACCGGTCAGATGGGCCAGGCGGGCATCGGTAAAGCCCATCATCTTCAACATCCGCAGCCCGGTTTCCGTCACCGGCAACCCTTGGCGGCGCAATTGATCCTCGACATCGACGATTTCGCGGATCCGGGCCAGAAACCAGGGGTCAAACCGGGTGGTGGCGTGGATGTCGTCATCGCTCATCCCGTGGCGCATGGCCTGGGCGATGGTGCGCATCCGGTCCGGGGTTTGACGTGACAGGGCGGCGGTGATGCTGGCCGGATCGGGGGCACCTTCAATCTCGATCTCGTCAAACCCGGTCAGCCCGGTTTCCAGGCTGGCCAGCGCCTTTTGCAGACTTTCGTGGATGGTGCGGCCCACCGCCATCGCCTCGCCCACCGATTTCATCGCGGTGGACAACAGGGGTTCGGATCCGGGGAATTTTTCAAACGCAAAGCGCGGAATCTTGGTGACGACATAATCTATCGTCGGCTCGAAACTGGCCGGCGTCACCTTGGTGATGTCGTTGTCCAACTCGTCAAGGGTGTAACCGACGGCCAGCTTCGCCGCGATCTTGGCAATCGGAAACCCCGTCGCCTTTGACGCCAGCGCGGATGAACGTGACACCCGCGGGTTCATTTCAATCACCACCATGCGGCCATCGGCGGGGTTCACCGCCCATTGCACGTTCGATCCGCCGGTTTCCACCCCGATTTCGCGCAGCACGGCAATGCTGGCCGTGCGCATCATCTGGTATTCCTTGTCGGTCAGGGTCAGCGCGGGAGCGACGGTGATGGAATCGCCGGTATGCACCCCCATCGGATCGACGTTTTCGATGGCACAGATGATGATCGCGTTGTCGGCGCGGTCGCGCACGACCTCCATCTCGAACTCTTTCCAGCCCAGCAGGGATTCGTCGATCAGGATCTGCGACACCGGCGAGGCATCAAGGCCCGATTTGCAGAAATACTCATATTCCTTGCGATTGTACGCGACGCCACCGCCGGTGCCACCCAGGGTGAACGCAGGGCGGATGATCGCGGGCAGGCCGACATAATCAATGGCGTCCATGCATTCCTGCATGTTGTTGGCGATGGTTGCCTTGGGGTTTTCCAGGCCGATGCGGTCCATCGCCTCGCGGAACAGTTTCCGGTCCTCGGCCATTTCAATGGCTTGGCGGTTGGCGCCGATCAGTTCCACACCGTACTTGGCCAGCACGCCCATATCGTCCAGCTTCAGCGCGGTGTTCAGGCCGGTCTGCCCGCCCATGGTGGGCAACAGGGCATCGGGGCGTTCCTTTGCGATGATCTTGGCAACGATCTCGGGCGTTATCGGCTCGATATAGGTCGCGTCGGCCAGCTCGGGGTCGGTCATGATGGTGGCGGGATTCGAGTTGACGAGGATCACCCGATACCCTTCTTCGCGCAGCGCCTTGCAGGCTTGGGCGCCGGAATAGTCGAATTCGCACGCCTGACCGATGATGATGGGCCCCGCGCCGATGATCATGATAGACTTGATATCGGTTCTCTTTGGCATGGCGCACCCTCTGACGTACAAATCAGGGGGGTTATAGGGGGTGGCCCGCCCGGCGCAAGGGGCGATCCGGCGTCGGGGTGCCGCCATACCGGGCAAACAGCGCGGCAAGAATCACCATGGCAGGCAGACCCCAAGGTGTGACCGCGCCCGCCGTCAGACCCAGCCCGGGCAAGGCACCCATCACGGCGATGCTGAACGGGGCCAGCACCACCATCACCGCTGTTGTGGCGATACCCCGACCCATCGCCGGCACCAGCGCCGGGGCCATCATCACGGGCAGACAAAAGTAATAGATCCAGGCAATCGGCGCGGGAAGCGCCAACAGGATCAACGCCGCAGGCCAGACCGCCGCGAACCGCCGCGCGTCAGGCGCGCGGTGCATCCAGACGGCAAGCACTGCCAACACGGCCAGCAGCGTGGCGTTGGTGATCCATGCCCAGATCTGCGATTTCGCCACCACCTGCCAACCTGCGGCGCCCGGGGCACCGCTGGCCAGGGTTTCGTCGATCACCTGCGCCGGGGCGGTGGCCAATAGCGGCGCCAGCACCCGGTCAAGGCTGAAAGATGGGCCGATTTCGATGCTGGTGCGGGATATGGCCGAAAGCGTGCTCAGGAATGCCGCGTGCAGAGGCCAGCCGGCCAGCGCGACCGAGGCCAACGCCAGCGCGCCGGCGGCGACGGCAAAGGGCACAACCGCGCGCCACTGCCCGGCCGCCATGACCAGCAGGATAAACAGGGCCGGATAAACCTTGATGGCGGCGGCCAAGGCAAGGGCCACGCCCGCCACTGCGGGGGCGCGGCCGCGCAACCGCTCAAGGGCCAGCGCGATCAGGAAGGTGACAAGGATCTGCGGCTGGTTCTCGCTCAGCGGCAGGGTGCCGAACAACGTGGCATACATCGCCACCTGGCCTGCCGCGACGTGCGTCAGCACAGGCAGGGTTTGCCCCATGATGCGCCAGGCCAGAACGCCGGTTGCCGCCATCAGGACAACATTCAGCCCGCGCATCAACCCCGCGAAGGTTTCAAACGACAGGATCTCGGTCAACGGCGCCAGCAGCGCCGCCCAGAGCGGCGGATAGACATAGGGGAACAGCACCCCGTCATACCCCAGGGCCAGAGCGCGCGCGGGCCAGTCGGCGGGTGGCTGCAGGGTGAACAGCGCCGCCGCGCCGGGATATATCGCAAGGAGATCGCCCTGACCAAAGGTCTGGGCCGCCAGCCACAGGGCCAACAGGTCAGACGACCGGGCCGGTTCGCGCAGCACGCCAACGGCCAGCGCCCCCCATGCCGCCAGCAGCAGCGCCGTTGCAATGCGTGTCATGCCGTTTTTGCCTGTTTTGCCGCCACTTTGGTACTGCCGGGGCGGGGGCGTGGCAAGTCAGCCGCGATACAGATAATCACGCGTCAGCGGCACCGCCATCTGGTCGCGGGTCAGTTGCATCTGGAATACCACCTGCGGACCATGGCGGAAGGTCATCTCCGACGCGATCAGGTAAAACCGCCACATCCGACAGAACCTGTCATCATACAGGGCGCGGGCGGCGTCGATGTTGGCGACGAACCGTTGGTCCCAGTGGCGCAGGGTTTCGGCGTAATGCATGCGCCAGATCTCGACATCCGTGGCGATCAGGTGTTGCCGTTCGACGGCGGCCGACATTTCCGACAGGGCGGGCACATAGCCGCCGGGAAAGATGTATTTGTCGATCCAGGGCGCGGTTATGTCTGGTGGGCCGCTGCGCCCGATCGTGTGGATCAGGGCGACGCCATCCGCCGCCAGCAGATCATGCACGACATGGAAATATGCGTCATACTGGGGGGCACCAACATGTTCGAACATACCCACAGACACGATCCTGTCGAAGGTGCCGCGCACATCGCGATAGTCCTGCAAACGGATGTCGATCTGACCGGTCAGTCCGGCCTCTGCAACCCGGCGGGTGGCAACGGCGTGCTGTTCTTCGCTCAGCGTCACACCCGTGACATGGGCCCCGCAGTCGCGCGCGAGGCTGATCGCCATGCCCCCCCAGCCGCACCCGATGTCCAGCACCCGCATCCCCGGCTTCAACAGCAGCTTGCCGGTGATATGCGCCTTCTTGTCGGCCTGCGCCTGTTCCAGCGTCGCATCGGGGCTGCGGAAATAGCCACAGGAATATTGTTTGTCGGCATCAAGGAAAAGATCGTACAGTTCGCCCCTCAGATCATAGTGATGTGCCACGTTGGCTCTGGCCTTGGGGGCGGGCGCGTATTGGGTGACATGGCGCAGCGCACGGCGGGCGCTGCGGATCGGCTGTTGTATTGTCAGACGGGGCGCGGCCCAGAAATTTTCGATAGCCAGCGCCAGAAATCCGCGCAGATCGTCATTCTCGATGGTCAAGGTGCCGTTCATATACCCCTCGCCTACGGCAAGATCTGGTGCGGTCACGATCTTCCGGGGCAAGGTGGGATCGCTGAGGGTGACGTGGATCGGTGTGCCCTGTCCGGCACAGACGGTGCGCCCAGATGGCAGCGTCACACGCAGCGCGCCCTTCTGGAAAAGACGGGTAGCGAATTTTTCGAACAAACGCTCCCACATGGCAGTGTTTCCCTTTTCTGTGCGGTCATTTGGCACGCCCTGCGACATTCTGTCCAGACTTAAGGCAGATGTCGGCGCCGCACCGGCCACGCTTGCCTTGACTTTCGCCGCTGTCGCAGGTGTATCGGCGCGATCCACATCGTTTGCCCCGGAGGCCCGCCATGCACGCCTATCGCTCTCACACCTGCGCCGATCTGACTGCGGGGGAGGTGGGCCATGATGTGCGCCTGTCCGGCTGGGTGCATCGGGTGCGCGACCACGGCGGTGTTCTGTTTATCGACCTGCGCGATCACTATGGGATGACCCAGGTGTTGTGCGACGGCGACAGCCCGGCCTTTGCGGCACTTGAAAAGGTGCGCGCCGAATGGTGCATCCGCATCGACGGCACGGTCAAGTCGCGCGCAGCGGATCTGATCAACCCCAAAATTCCCACCGGCGAGATCGAGGTGTATGTGCGCGCTCTCGAAGTTCTGGGCGCGGCGGGTGAACTGCCGTTGCAGGTGTTTGGCGATCAGGAGTACCCTGAGGAAACGCGCCTGCGCTATCGCTTTCTCGACCTGCGGCGCGAAAAGCTGCACAATAACATCGTGTTGCGATCCGATGTGGTGCGCGATCTGCGGCAGCGGATGTGGGACCAGGGGTTCAACGAATTCCAGACGCCGATCATCACCGCATCCTCGCCCGAAGGGGCCCGTGATTTTCTGGTGCCCTCGCGCCTGCACCCCGGCAAATTCTATGCCCTGCCGCAGGCCCCGCAGCAGTTCAAGCAACTGATCCAGGTGGCGGGGTTTGATCGGTATTTCCAGATCGCCCCGTGTTTCCGCGACGAGGATCCGCGCGCCGACCGCTCGCCCACCGATTTCTATCAGCTTGACCTTGAGATGAGCTTTGTCACTCAGCAAGACGTGTTCGACACGATTCAGCCGGTGATGCAGGGCTGTTTCGAACGCTTCGGCGGCGGGCGAAAGGTGAACACCGACTGGCCGCAGATTTCCTATCGCGATAGCGCACTGTGGTACGGCACCGACAAACCCGACCTGCGCAACCCGATCAAGATGCAGGTGGTGTCCCAACACTTCGCCGGGTCCGGCTTTGCCATCTTCGCCAAGCTGCTGGAGCAGGAGGGCACCGAAATCCGCGCCATTCCGGCCCCCAAGGGCGGGTCGCGCAAGTTTTGCGACCGGATGAACGCCTTTGCGCAGAAGGAAGGGCTGCCGGGAATGGGGTATATATTCTGGCGTGAGACCAACGGCGAAATGGAGGCCGCAGGCCCCCTCGCCAAGAACATCGGCCCCGAGCGGACCGAGGCGATCCGCCAGCAACTTGGCCTTGGCGTGGGCGATGCGGCGTTCTTCCTCGGCGGCAAACCGGCCGCGTTTGAACGGGTGGCGGGCAAGGCGCGCACGGTGATCGGGGATGAACTGGGGCTGAGCGACACAAACAGTTTCGCCTTTGCCTGGATCGTCGATTTCCCGATGTACGAGCGCGACGAAACCACTGGCAAGATCGACTTTTCCCACAACCCGTTTTCCATGCCTCAGGGCGGGCTTGAGGCGCTGGACGGTGATCCGCTGAACGTGCTGGGGTATCAGTATGATCTGGCCTGCAACGGCTATGAGCTGGTCTCGGGGGCGATCCGCAATCACAAGCCGGAAATCATGTTCAAGGCGTTTGAACTGGCCGGCTACGGCGAGGAAGAGGTGCGCAAGCGGTTCGGCGGCATGGTCAACGCGTTCCAGTATGGCGCGCCACCCCATGGTGGGTGTGCGGCGGGGATCGACCGGATGGTGATGCTGCTGGCGGATGAGGCGAACATCCGCGAGGTGATCATGTTCCCGATGAACCAGCGCGCCGAAGACCTGATGATGGGCGCCCCGTCCGAGCCGATGAACGACCAACTGCGCGAATTGCGCCTGCGCGTCTTGCCGCCTGAAAGCTGACGGCGGCAATGTGCCGCCTGCCGCTGTTGCGCGGGCTTGAAAATCGCGCGGCCAAGCCCCAGCTTTGCAGTCAGGCGATCTGGGGGAATGGGCAAAAGCTGCGATGAAACAGGCGACGATTGCCGCGATCCGGTTCGGGTATGGCCTGGGGGCAGGCCGTCTTGCGGGCTCGGCACCGGACATCATGCAGTCGTTGCGCGCCGCCGATGCGATGGTTTCGGCCTATCCCTTGTTGTCGCTGGCCGAGGCGCTGGCCCTGCGGCGGAATTATTTCAAAACCCAGGATGCTGAAGCATCCGGTGATCCCGAAGCGGTCAAGGCCCACGAGGCCGCGCGCTTGGCCGTGGCCGACACATCGCCCATCCTGCTGCGCCATGTGGTTGCGCGGGCGGTGGCGTCGCCCGCGCCGTTTCGGGAACGGCTGCACCTGTTCTGGCTGGATCATTTCACGACCCGCATCCGGGGTGGTGGCGAAACAGCCTTGGCGCACAGTTTCGCCGACACGGCGCTGCGCGCCACGATGACGCGTCGGTTCGCCGACATGTTGCGCGCCGTGGTCGTGCATCCGCAAATGTTGCTGTATCTTGACCAGACGTCTTCGGTGGGGCCGGGATCGGTGGCAGGGCGGCGGCAGAACCGAGGGCTGAACGAAAATCTGGCGCGCGAGTTGTTGGAGTTGCACACCCTGGGCGTCGGCGGCAGCTATTCGCAGGGTGACGTGATGGAAATGGCGGAATTACTGACCGGATTGCAGTTTCGCCCCAAAGATGGTGGGTTCGCCTTTGTTGCCAACCACGCCGAACCGGGGCCGGAAACCGTGCTTGGCCGCACCTATGGCGGTATGCGGCGCGGTGGGTTGGATGCGATATTCGCGGCGTTGGACGATCTGTCGGTGCACCCCGATACCGCCCGCCACCTCGCGCGCAAACTGGTGGTGCATTTCGTGTCTGACCGTCCCGATCCGGCGCTTGTCGCCCATGTCGCGGCGCGGTGGCGCGAAACCGACGGCGATTTGATGCAGGTCTACGACGCATTGTTGGAACATCCCGCTGCCTGGGGGGCATTGGGCGGCAAGGCAAAGCAACCGCTGGATTTTATCATCTCGGCCTTCCGGGCGCTGGGTATGACGGGTGCGGATGTCATGGCGTTGCCGCGACAACCTTTTCAGGAAATGGTGGTGAACGCCCTGGCCGGGATGGGGCAACCTTTCATGCGTGCGCCCGGTCCCGATGGGTGGAAAGAGGCGGACGAGGCCTGGATTACCCCAATTGGCCTGTCACAGCGCATTCGCTGGGCCATGCGCAATCCTTCCCGTTTGGTCAAACCGCTGCCTGATCCGCGTGATTTTGTGGTGCAGGCGCTGGATGATGCCGCAACTCCGCAACTGATCTGGGCCGTGGGGGCGGCGGACACGGTGGCGCAGGGGGTTGGCCTTGTGCTGGCCTCGACCGAATTCAACCGCAGGTAGGGATCTGACACATGGTGCGCAATATGACACGGCGGGGTCTGCTGGGGCGCGGTGCGGCCATGATCGGGTGTTCGACGGCGGCGCATCCGCTGTTGTCTACCGTCACTTTGGCGTCTGCCCAGTGGGACACGCGGCTGGTGGTGATGATTCTGCGGGGGGCCATGGATGGGCTGGACGTGGTGCGCCCGGTGGGCGATCCGGCATTCGCCGCCTTGCGCCCGGGGTTGCTGGGTGCGCCAGGGCTGCCGCTGGATGGTTTTTATGAAATGCATCCGGCGCTTGCACCCTTGCAGCCGCTGTGGCAGTCTGATCAATTGGGTTTTGTTCACGCCGTTTCGACCCCTTACCGCGACAAGCGCAGCCATTTCGACGGCCAGGATCTGCTTGAAGCCGGCACGGGGATGGACGTGCCTCTGGCGGCTCGGCGGGAAGGCTGGTTGAACCGGTTGTTGCAAGGCTTGCCTGGCCTCGACAGCCAGACCGCCTTTGCCATCGGACGTGACGAGATGAAGGTTTTGTCCGGCTCCGCACCGGTCATGAACTGGGTGCCGTCGGTAAGTTTGACGGTGTCGCCGCAATCGCGACTGTTGCTGGAACAGTTGTACCATGCCGATCCCTTGTTCCGCGATGCGGCGCTTGAGGCGATCGAGTTGACTGAACTGGCCGTACCTGACGCAACGTCGGAGCGGGGCAGGGCGCTTGCACAAATGGTTGGGGAGGGCGGGCAAAATGCGATGATCCGCAGCCTTGCAGGATTTGCTGCCGAACGATTGTTTCAAGACACCCGTATTGCCGCATTTTCCCTTGGCGGGTGGGATACGCACCGCCGGCAAGACAGCACTCTGCCCAAGGCGCTGGGCCAGTTGGCCGACGCCATCCTGACGCTGCAAACCGGTCTGGGGCCGGTTTGGGGCAAAACCGTGGTGATCGCCATGACAGAGTTTGGTCGGACGGTGCGCGAAAACGGGTCGAAAGGCACTGACCACGGCACAGGTGGGGCAATGATTTTTGCTGGTGGGGCATTGCGCGGTGGCCGGGTGCTGGGCCGGTGGCCAGGGCTGGACGAGGCCGACCTGTATGCCCGACGCGATTTGTTGCCGACCGGTGACGTGCGCAGCTATGCCGCATGGGCGCTGCGCGACGCCTTCGGGATTGATCGTGCCGTTCTGGAAGGCATGGTGTTTCCCGGGCTGACCCTGGGTGACAATCCGGGACTGTTGAGGTAAAGTCTCAGACGGCGGATATGATGCCGACCGCGGCGTCGGTCGCGATTTCTGCCTTGCCGCCCATGATCGTGCCGGCCAAGGCCAGGCAAAGAGACAGCGCACCCAACGCCAGAACGACGCGATCCAGAAGATCCGACTGACGTTCATGGCGCATGACGGTTTCGACCAGCTTTTCCATTTTTTCGCTTCTCTCGAAAGTGGGCTGTGATGCCATACCCAAGTTGTTTGAATGGGAATGTCGCATTGGAAACGGTCATAAATGGGTTTGAATCGGCACATCACTGTGGCGCTTCTGTGAAAGTCGGCTTTGCAAGGGATGCAATCGGCCAAGACTTCTGGACGAAATCGGTCATATGGCGATGGGTCGCGTGTTCAGTCGTTCATGGACAAGGGCCGATACGACCGACATCTGCGATCCGGTGGGTTGGCCTGCATCCGACAACGCCGCCAGTCTGGCGGTGGCCATGGCCAAATCGCCGTCTCCGATGCTGCGTGCGAGCCCCGACAGAAAACCGGTGGCATAGGTCAACCGTTCGTCAGTATTGGCCGTCTCAAGCAATTCCGACACATGGGACAGATCATCCTGCAAAGCCAATGGATCCGGGCGCACCCGTTCGTTCAGCACAGCGCGCGGACTGTTCCTCTGGCCACCCTGCGGCAGAAGCGTCAGTACTGTTTCAAGCAATTGACCGATATGCAACAGCGGTTTTTCCAGAAATGCATCGGCCCCGGCACGCAGGGCCAGCCCGCGCAGCGACGGATCGCCCGAAACGGCCAAAAGAACAGGCAGCCTTGGCCGCGACTGGGCCAATTCCCGGATCAGGTCATGACCCGAACCGTCGGGAAGGCCCAGATCAATGATCGCAACGGATGGGCGATACACCCTGAGATGCCGCGCGGCAGCGGCCAGGGTATCGGCCCGCCGAATCCGGGCGCCACACCGCAGACACATGAGACGCATTGCCTCGCTTGCAAAGCGACTGTCCTCAACGATCAGAACTGTCTGACCCAACAATGGACGTTCCGCCGTTGGTTTGAACGGAAACAGGAATTCATCTTGCATGTCCGGCATTGTGATGTTCCTCAAATGTGCCGCAGAATCATCTCTTCTGACCCTAGCCGCCAAATGGCTAATCCTCGGTTAACCGTGGCCTGCCTGCGGCCTCGCGCCCCTTGCGGCAAGACGCAGCGCTGGCCATAAGGGCCCAAACAGCCAAAGTGGATCGCAGCCCATGATCGGACGCCTCAATCATATTGCCATCGCCGTGCCTGACCTTGACGCCGCGATGGCCCAGTACCGGGACGTGCTGGGTGCCGCGGTTGGCGCGCCCCAGGATGAACCCGATCACGGGGTGACGGTGGTGTTCATCGAGCTGCCCAACACCAAGATCGAGCTGTTGTTTCCCTTGGGCGACGACAGCCCCATCGCCAGCTTCCTCGTAAAGAACCCGGCCGGCGGCATCCATCACATGTGTTACGAGGTCGAAGATATTCGCGCGGCGCGCGACCGGCTGATGGCCAGCGGTGCCCGAGTTCTCGGCAGCGGCGAACCGAAAATCGGCGCCCACGGCAAGCCTGTGCTGTTCCTGCACCCCAAGGATTTCAACGGCTGCCTGATCGAACTTGAACAGGTCTGATCTTTCTTGCGTCAGTCACGCATAAACGCGACGTTTTCCCAAACAGGAGCCTGATCATGGGCATCACATCCGCCATCGTCCTTTTTGCCGTTCTGTGGTTCCTGACGATGTTCATCGCTTTGCCGATCGGGCTGCGCACCCAGGGGGACGAGGGCGTGGTGGTGCCCGGCACACATGCCGGCAGTCCGACCAACCTGAACATGAAGCGCAAGGCGTTGTGGGTCACTGCCATTGCGGCGGTGCTGTGGTGTATCATTGCAGGGGTTATCTTTTCAGGTGCGATCACCGTGGCCGATTTGGACTGGTTCGAGCGGATGGGCCCGAACGGGCCAGCCGATGGAACAGGTGGGTGAAGGTCGCCGCCCCCAGCACCGGCACCAGAAGATTGACCAGCGGCACCATCAGCGGCAAGGCCATCAGTGCCCCGGCCAGCCAGATCTGTATACCGTGGCGGCGGCGCATCGCGCGCATCTCGGCGCGGGTCAGGCGGCGCAGGGCGACCAGCTGAAAATATTCGCGGCCTAACAGATAACCGTTCAGCAGCACAAAGATCAGCGGACCCAGCGGCAGGAAAAAGGCATAGATTGCGAAGGCCACGATATTTGCCAGAATAAGCACGCCCAGAAACCCCACGCTGTCTTTCAGCCCGTCGAAAAACCCGACACGCACCGCCGGGGGCAACTGCGGATAATGGCGATCTTCAACAGCGTCCGCCACGTCATCCAGAAACAGCGAGGTAAAGGCCGAAGCCACGGGAATCATCAGAAAAACCGACAGCACCAGCATGAAGATGATCGAGGCCCCCGACAGAAGGTCGTTCACCCAAGTCACCTCGCCGAGACCGGGAATTGTCAGTTGATCGGGGGTGATCCAGTTCACAAGCCCCAGAAAGGCGGCATAGATGGCGAACAACAGCACCACGGTCAGCGCCAGCCCCAGAAACAGCACGCGGCGGAATCGCCTGTCGCCCAACTGCCGCAAGGCACGCAGGAAATCTGCCAGGATCACGGGCGAAACCAGGTGCTGATGGCGTCGATGTCGGGGCGGGGGCGGTCGGGGGGGGCGGCGGTTTCGCTGCCCATGTGGATGATGCCGGCGATCGCCTCATGTGGGGCAAGGCCCAACCAGCCGATGATATGGTTATCGCGCGAGGGCCAGCCCGACAGCCAGTTCGCGCCCCAGCCCGCCGCCAACGCCGCGTTCAACAGCGCCAGGCATACCGCGCCGGCCGAATAGGTTTGTTCGACAAGCGGGATCTTGTCGGACGGTTTCGGTGAGGCGACAACGATCACTGCCAGATGGGACATGGCATATTCATCGCGCGCCTTGGTCAGTTTGTCTTCCGCCACGGCCAAGGCAGCCCCCCGTGCGGCGACCTGTCCGGCGAGGGCCGAAAGCGCAACATCGTCCATCACGATGAACCGCCAGGGTTCCAGCTTGCCGTGGTCGGGGGTGCGGGCGGCGGCGGTCAGCAGGGTGCGCAGCTCGGTCGTGCCAGGCACCGGAAGGCCGAGGGTGCGCGCCGGGCACGACCGGCGGGTGAGCAGAAAGTCGAGCGCGGCGGGATTGGGCGTGGGCATGGCGACCTCATGATGGGTTCGGGCATATCTCGCCATGGGGGTGGGGCGCGTCAACCCCCGTCTGTTGCCTTCGCCGGTCAGGTGGCCTTCGTTCAAAGGGGTTTTGCCAAGCCGGAACAGCGGGTGTAGGCATGGCCCAGGCCGCAACGCCAAGCAAAGGTGGCGGCCCCGGAGGATGTATGGCAAGGGACATAGACGATTTGCGGGGTCGGGCTGTCGCGGGGGCACTGATCGCCGTTCGTGTCACGCCAAAGGCCGCGCGTGCCCGCCTGCAAGACGGCGATCCGGTGCGCATCTATGTCACCACAGTGCCCGAGGCGGGAAAGGCCACTGATGCGGCGCGGCGCCTTCTGGCAAAGGCCCTCGGGGTGGCGCCCAGCCGTCTGAGCCTGACGCGCGGGGAAACATCGCGCGACAAGGTGTTTGTTCTGGATCAGGGTCTTGGGCGGCGATAGGCGCCTTCGGGCAGGTCCAGCGCGGCGGCGATGTCGCGCGCCTGGGACAGGGACAGTGTGATCTTGTGCAACCGGTCCGCCTGCGCGTCATATTGTTCGACCGTGATGCAATCGTCGAAGGCGTTGATCGTTATGTCTTCCTGACGATGGGCCGCAGGCTCGTCAATCAGGGTGATGACGGTGGCGTCAAAATCATGTTCGATGGTAAACATGGCCGCAGCCTAGGGCGGCGGTGCGGCAAGGTAAAGCCGCCTCAGCGCCTTTGACGGCGGCGGTGCATGGCATAAAGCAGCGGAGCGGCAATGTGGTCATAGATCCGCCGCGCCACAGGCCGGATCAGCGGCAGGCCGAACAGCCGCGCCAACCAGCGATAGCGCGGCATCACGGCCCAGAGGCGCAGGAATGCGTCCAGCCCGCTGTAGGTCTGCCCGCCTTGCACGAGGTACAACCGACGTGCCGCCTGATCTGCCGTCAGGCCAAAATGGGCCAGGTCGCCTTGGGTCAGGTCGGTGAATTCCAACGGCAGGCCTTGAGCCAGGGCCTGGCGTCGATAGGCGGACACTTCGGCCGAACAAATCGGGCAAGAGCCGTTGTAGATCACTGTGCTGTTTTCACTCATGACGTTGACATATGCGCGAGGCGGCCCAAAACCAGAGGAAAAGCGCGCGGCGCGACTGGCGGTCGCAGGCGGACCGGGCCATAGTGCGGCACATCAAAGGGGGGTGACATGCGGGCAATCCTGGCGGTGGTGATTATGGCGGGCCTTGCAGGCTGTGGTGTGGCACCTGCGCCGTTGCGCCCGTCCGCGCCCGCAACCGCGCCGGTCGTCGCCCCGGTGATGCCGCGCCAAAACGGCGAGATGGCGGCGCGCAACTTCATCTCGGTGGTCGAAACTGTCGGACCGGTGGCCATGCAAGAGTGTCGCGCGCGCACGGTCGACGTAAACTGTGAGTTTATCATTGCGGTGGATGATCGCCGCGAGATGCCGCCAAACGCCTTTCAAACGCTCGATCCCAGCGGCCGACCCGTTGTCGGCTTTACCATCGCGCTGATTGCCGAGGCACGCAATGTCGACGAACTGGCCTTCATCCTCGGGCACGAGGCGGCGCATCACATCGCCGGCCACATCCCGCGCGCCCAGCAATCGGCGACGGGTGGGGCAATTCTGGCCGGGGTTCTGGCCATCGCGGGCGGCGCGGATGCGGCCGGCGTGCGCGAAGCGCAGAATATCGGTGCCAGCCTTGGCGCGCGCCGCTTTTCCAAGGATTTTGAGCTTGAGGCAGATGCTTTGGGCACGATCATCGCGGCGCGGGCTGGGTATGATCCGGTGCGTGGCGCTGAATATTTCACCCGCAGCCCCGACCCCGGCAACCGGTTTCTGGGCACCCATCCGCCCAACGCCCAGCGGATTGCCACGGTGCGACGGGTGGCACAGGAATTGGCGCAATAAGCCACCCGGTTTGATCCAGATCAAAGAAAGCTGCGGCGCGTCCGCCGACGTTCAGGGTGCAACAGCCTGGAGCGAAAAGCCATGAACGACCTTTCCCGCCTTTCCCGTGATGCCTGGATGGTTCAGGGCATGGCCCATGCGAATGGTCTGGACCTGACCGTGCAAACCCGTCAGGGCCGGATCAGCGCCGATGACGTTTCGGATGTGATCCAGTCGTGCAGTCGCTGTGCCGCGAAGCAGGGCTGTGGCCAATGGCTGGCCACCCATGACACGCCGGTGGAAACAGCACCGGAATTTTGCCGCAACAAGTCTTGGTTCGACGGTCTGCAAAAGACATAGGGCAGACTTTGCGCCTTTCGGCAGGGCCGGGGCTTGGTTTGCCGTAAAGCGATGCGTCGCTCTTGCGGCCCCGCCGAACAGCGTGCGGCGGGGCGAGGTCTGGTTATTGTCGATTACAGCTTTGTGGTGCGCAGGTAGGGGCGCAGTTCGGTCCAGCCTTGGGGAAACAGTGTCTTGGCTTCGTCATCCTTGATCGAGGTAGGGATGATGACAGTGCCGCCCGGTGTCCAGTCGGCGGGTGTGGCGATGCGGTTTGCGTCGCCCGTTTGCAGCGAATCGATGACCCGCAGGATTTCATCGAAATTGCGCCCGACGTTCATCGGATAGGTCATCGTCAGGCGGATTTTCTTGTTCGGGTCGATGATGAACACCGAACGCACAGCCGCTGTCGTGCTTTCGTGGGGGTGGATCATCTCGTAAAGGCGGGCAACGGTGCTGTCGGGGTCGGCGACGATCGGGAAGGTGACCGTGGTATTCTGGGTGTCGTTCACATCGGCAATCCAGGCCAGGTGATCGTCCTTGCCATCGGTGGACAGGCCCAGCGGTTTGACGTTCCGCTTGGCGAATTCTTCGGCCAGTTGTGCGGTGCGGCCGATTTCCGTCGTGCAGACCGGCGTGAAATCGCCGGGGTGGCTGAAGAAGAACACCCAGTTGTCACCGATATAGTCGTGAAAGCTGATCTTGCCGGTCGAGGTGTCGGCGGTGAAATCGGGGGCGGTGTCGCCAATATGCAGTCCCATAAATCTGTCCTTTCGCGGGTTTTGCGCCGGATCGCGGCGCGACGCTTCGTTTCGGGAGATAGATACGTTGTTGCGCAAAAGCAATAATCAAAATATATCTTATGCCTGAAATCGGCGGAGGATGCCTTGAGGCTCACCAGTTACACCAACTATGCGCTGCGCACCTTGCAGATTGCCGCGTTGCGCCATCCCGCCCTGTCGCGGGTGGACGATGTGGTGCTGGTGCATGGCATGGCGCGTCCCCATGTGGCGAAAATCGTTCATGAACTGGGGCGTGCCGGTTTCCTGCGCACGGTGCGGGGCAGGGGCGGCGGGTTTGGCCTGGGCCGTCCGGCGGAGCAGATTGTCATCGGTGATGTCGTGCGTCTGACCGAAGGCCGCATGGCCGTGGTCGAATGTTTCGAGCCGGAAACCAACACATGCCCGCTGATCGGCATCTGTCGCCTGTCGCGCGCCCTGAACGAGGCAACCCGCGCCTTCATGGCCGTGCTGGATGGCATCACGGTGCAGGACATCTCGGCGAACCGCGCCCAGCTTCTGGACCGGATTTCACCTTTGGCCGATGACATGGCCGATACCGAACCGCAGGGCGCCCGATGACAACCGACTGGATCACCCGGTTCGAAGGGCTGTCGCGGCTGGAGCCGTCGGTCAAGGAAACGTTGATCCGCGAAAGTGCGATTGTCGATGTGCCGGAAGGCACGGTGATTTTCGGCCCCGGCAAATCGCCCGAGAATCTGTTGCTGCTGCTCGAGGGTCGGGTGCGGGTGCAGCAACTGTCCGAGACGGGCCGCGAAATCGTGCTGTATCGTGTCGAGGCCGGGCAAAGCTGTGTGCTGACCACGGCCTGTCTGCTGGCCTATGAAAACTATTCCGCCGAGGGCATCGCCGAAACCGACGTGCGCGCCGCCGCCATTCCGCGCAAAGTTTTTGATGATCTGATTTCCCGCTCGGTGATGTTTCGCAATTTCATCTTCACAGCCTATTCCGCGCGGATCACCGACCTTTTTCTGGTGATTGAGGAAATCGCCTTTGGCCGGATGGATATACGACTGGCGCAAAAGCTGATTGCGCTGGCCCGGGGCACTGGCCAGATCAAAGTGACCCATCAACAGATGGCAGCCGAACTGGGCACCGCGCGCGAAGTCGTATCGCGCCAGTTGGGCGAATTCCAGCGACGCGGATGGGTGCGTCAGGCGCGTGGGGTGATCGATCTGTTGGATGCCGCAGCGATCGGGCGGCTGGCCGCGCTTGATCCAGGTCAAGCTGCGGCATCTTCGCGCGTGCAATGATCGCGGTGGATTGGTGATCTTGTCACCGTCGTTTCGGAGATGATCGGTTATCGTGCCGTTGAAACCCAGAAGGAGATACTGGAATGACCAAGAATGTTGGTGGACTTGACCGGACGTTGCGTCTGGTGGTTGGGCTGGTTCTGATCGTTGTGGCGCTGTTCAGCGGGATGGCCCTGTTTGACGGTGCTGTCATGAAATACGGGGCGGTCATTGTCGGGCTTGTGCTTGCCGTGACGGGCCTGATGAGCAGCTGTCCTATGTATTCGATCCTGGGCATCCGTACCTGCAAGGTTTGAATGCAGGCTTACACTTCCCATGCGTTTTAACGGCGGTGTCTGTAAGCAGGCACCGCCGCAATGTCGGCGACGCGCCGAACCGGAAACCGAATGAGCGAAAGAGATTGTGATGAGCCAGTATCCGATCAATATGGATGTCAAACCCGAGGTCGAAGCCTTTTTTGACCCGGCCACCAATACCATAAGTTATGTGGTGAAGGATCCGGCCTCTGACGCCTGTGCCGTGATCGATTCGGTCATGGACATCGACTATGCCGCTGGGCGGATCACCTACGACCACGCCGACAAGATGATCGACCATATCCGCAAGCATGAGCTGAAGCTGGAATGGATCATCGAAACACATGTCCACGCCGATCACCTGTCGGCTGCGCCTTATATTCAGGCGGCGCTGGGAGGCAAGATCGGCATCGGCGCGAAGATCATGGTGGTGCAGGACACGTTTGGCAAGATTTTCAACGAAGGTACCGAATTCCAGCGCGACGGCAGCCAGTTTGACGCCCTGTTCGAGGATGGCGATACCTATACCATCGGCAAGATGCAGGCGTTTGCGATGTACACGCCCGGGCACACCCCGGCCTGCATGGTGCATGTGATGGGCGACGCGGCCTTTGTGGGCGATACCCTGTTCATGCCCGACGGTGGATCGGCCCGCGCCGATTTTCCCGGTGGTGATGCAGCCACGCTGTATGACAGTATTCATAAGGTGCTGTCGCTGCCCGACGACATGCGGTTGTTCATGTGCCACGATTACGGGCCGAACGGCCGTGACATTCAGTGGGAAACGACGGTGGGTGATGAAAAGGCACACAACATCCATGTCGGTCCGGGCAAGACAAAGGCCGATTTCGTCAAGTTCCGCACCGAGCGCGATGCGACCCTGGCCATGCCACGGCTGATCATTCCGTCATTGCAGGTGAATATGCGGGCCGGTGAAATGCCCACCGACAAGGATGGACGCCCGATGCTGAAAGTGCCGGTGAACGGCCTCTGACCCGAACACGAGAGGAAAACAAACCATGGATCCCAAGGCCCTTTCGGCGGAAATTTCCGCCAGCCCGCAAATCACCCCCGACGACGTGGCCACCGCCCGAAAACTGGGGTTTCGTGCGATCATCTGCAACCGGCCCGATGGTGAAGGCGCGGATCAGCCAACCTTTCAGGAAATCGAAGCCGCTGCCAAGGCGGTGGGGATGGATGCCCGCTATATTCCGGTGAGTGGCGGGATGATCTCGGATGCCGACACCGCCGTCTTCGCCACGGCCCTTCGGGAAATGCAGGGGCCGGTTCTGGCCTATTGCCGCACCGGAACCCGCTCGGCCACGCTGTGGTCGCTGGCGCAGGCCGGGGAAAAACCATTGCCCGAGATTCTGGGTGCAACCAAGGCGGCGGGCTATGACATGGCCGGCGTGGCCCGTCGCATCGCCAACGGCGGCAAGACGCCGACCGACAAGGCCGATGCCAGTCATGACATCGTGATTGTCGGCGGCGGGGCGGCTGGCATTGCCGTTGCGGCCAGCCTGTTGTCGCGCAAGCCGGGGCTGGACATCGCGATCATCGACCCGGCAGATGTGCATTATTACCAACCGGGCTGGACGATGGTCGGCGCCGGGGTGTTCACCCCCGCGGAAACGGTGCGCACCATGGGGTCACTCGTGCCCAAGGGCGTGCATTGGATCAAATCCGCCGTCGCCGCGTTCGAGCCTAAAACCAACAGCGTCATTCTCGACGGGTGCCGCGTGGTGGGTTATACCCGACTGATCGTCGCGCCCGGACTGAAGCTGGACTGGGCCAAGGTTGAAGGGCTGGCCGAAACCCTTGGCCGCAATGGTGTGACATCGAATTACCGCTATGATCTGGCGCCCTATACCTGGGAGTTGGTGAAGAGTCTGAAATCGGGTCGCGCGCTGTTTACCCAGCCGCCGATGCCGATCAAATGCGCCGGCGCGCCGCAAAAGGCGATGTATCTTTCGGGCGATGCCTGGTTCCGTAATGGCGCGCTGAAGAATATCGACATCCAGTTCATGAATGCCGGCGGTGTGCTGTTTGGCGTAAAGGAATATGTGCCCGCGCTGATGGATTATGTGAAGAAATACGACGCCACGTTGAATTTCTTTCACAATCTTGTCGCGGTCGATGGTCCGGCCAAAAAGGCGTGGTTCGATGTGTCCAGGCCCGATACGCCGACGGAACGCGTCGAGGTTGAATTCGACATGATGCATGTCTGCCCGCCGCAGACAGCACCGGATTTCATCCGCGTGTCGCCCTTGGCCGACGCGGCGGGTTGGGTGGACGTGGACCAGTCCACCCTGCGTCACAAGACGTTCGACAACATCTGGTCGCTGGGCGACGTGATGAACGCGCCCAATGCCAAGACAGCGGCCGCGGCGCGGATGCAGGCCCCCGTGGTGGCCGAGAACGTCGTCGCCGACATCCGGGGCCGCTCGGCGGTGTCGCAATACAACGGCTATGGCTCGTGTCCGCTGACGGTGGAAAAGGGCAAGATCGTGCTGGCCGAATTCGGATATGGCGGCAAGCTGTTGCCCAGCTTTCCGGAGTTTCTGATCGACGGCACCAAACCCAGCCGCGCGGCATGGTTGCTGAAAGAAAAGATACTTCCCCCGGTCTATTGGCAGGGCATGTTGCGCGGACGTGAATGGCTGGCAAAGCCGGAAAAGATTTCGGCAGCCTGACACCAAATCATCCAAATGACCGGCAGTTTTGATGACGGCCGATTTACATGCGCAGGTCTGATCCCATGACACTCAAATCGCTCGGCCGGTATGTGCCCATTTTGCAATGGGGCCGGAGCTATGACAAACAGGCGTTTTCATCCGATCTGTTGGCGGCAGTGATCGTGACGATCATGCTTATTCCGCAATCACTGGCCTATGCCTTGTTGGCGGGGTTGCCGCCCGAGGCAGGGCTTTACGCTTCGATCGCGCCGATCATTCTGTATGCGATTTTCGGCACGAGTCGCGCCTTGGCGGTCGGGCCTGTCGCCGTCGTGTCGTTGATGACGGCCGCCGCCATCGGTTCGATTGCCGAGCAGGGCACAATGGGCTATGGTGTTGCGGCGCTGACGTTGGCGGGATTGTCAGGCGTAATTCTTCTGGTGCTGGGTCTGCTGAAGCTGGGGTTCCTGGCGAATTTCCTGTCGCATCCAGTGATCTCGGGGTTCATCACCGCCAGCGCGTTCCTGATCGCTGCCAGTCAGCTCAAGCATATTCTGGGCATCGGCGGGGGTGGCGACACCTTGCCGGAAATTCTGCTGTCGCTGGGCGAGAATTTGGGCCAGACGAACCTGATCACCCTGACGCTGGGCGGCGGGGCTACGGCGTTCCTGTTCTGGGTGCGCAAGGGGCTGAAGCCACTGCTGCGCAGCCTCGGCCTTGGGCCGCGCGTGGCAGACATGGCGACAAAGGCGGGGCCGGTCGCGGCCGTTGTGGCAACCACCTTGGCTGTCTGGGGTCTTGGCCTGGATGGTCAGGGCGTGAAAATCGTCGGTGCGGTGCCGCAGGGCCTGCCGCCACTTACGCTGCCGTCGTTTTCGCCGGATCTGGTCGGGTTGCTGATCTTGCCGGCCTTCCTGATCTCGATCATCGGGTTTGTGGAGTCCATTTCGGTTGCGCAGACCCTGGCCGCCAAGAAACGCCAGAGGATCAACCCGGATCAAGAACTGATCGGCCTTGGCGCCGCCAATATCGGCGCGGCGTTTACCGGGGGCTATCCGGTGACCGGGGGCTTTGCCCGGTCGGTCGTGAATTTCGACGCCGGGGCCGAAACCGCCGCCGCGGGAATTTTCACTGCCGTCGGGTTGGCTGTTGCCGCGTTGGCATTGACACCGCTGATCTATTTTTTGCCGATCGCCACCTTGTCGGCAACGATCATCGTCGCGGTGCTGAGCCTGGTCGATTTCTCGATCCTGAAACGCAGCTGGATCTATTCCAAGGAAGATTTCATCGCCGTGGTGGCGACGATCCTGTTCACCCTGGGCATGGGTGTGGAAACCGGCGTGTCGGCGGGGGTGATCCTGTCGGTCGGCTTGCACCTGTACCGCACGTCGCAGCCCCATGTGGCCGAGGTGGGGTTGGTGCCCGGCACCCAACATTTCCGCAATATAACGCGGCACACGGTCTTGACCGATCCGACGATCGTGACGATCCGCATCGACGAAAGCCTGTATTTCGCCAATGCGCGGTTTCTTGAGGACTACGTTTATGACCGTCTGGCGGGCAATGGTGAGATCCGCCATGTGATCCTGCAATGTTCGGCGATCAACGAGATCGACTTCAGTGCGCTGGAAAGCCTTGAGACGATCAACCAGTTGTTGGACGAAATGGGGGTCAAGCTGCACCTGTCCGAGGTGAAGGGGCCGGTGATGGACGGGTTGCAGAAAACCCATTTCCTGGAGGCGCTGACCGGACAGGTGTTTCTGTCGCAATACGACGCCTGGCACAGCCTTGCGCCGACGCAGGATTCGTCTCTCACAGTACCCGTGCAAGCCGATGCACCGCCGGGACACGGTTGATTGTGAAGTTATGGTAACAACACCAGATCGGGATTGGACGATTGACCAATCCTGCTAGACGTAGGGGCACGGTCAAGGGAACCGACGATCCCTTGATCATCGTGTTTGCCTTTATGCCGGGATAACCACCATGCCTGATCGACATATCTGTTTGTCTGTATCGACTCCTAGTCCACGCGCGCCGCTTTCTGAGCTGTGTATGCGTCATGGGGGGGTGTCGCGATGACTGTCTTTGCGCTGAACGGGCTGGGACGGATTGGCAAGCTGGCCCTGAGGCCGTTGTTGGAACGCGGCGCACGGATTGCCTGGATCAATGACGCAGTGGGCGACCCTGAAATGCACGCGCATCTGCTGGAATTCGACACGGTGCATGGCCGCTGGCCCGCGCAGTTCGCCCATGACGCCGGATCTGTCACCATCGACGGCATCCGTTTGCCGTTCGTCGGCACACGCGATGTGTCGGCTCTGCCGCTGGATGGCGTGGATGTGGTGATTGATTGTACCGGCGTGTTCAAATCCGAGGCGGCGCTGGCACCCTATTTTGAAGCGGGGGTCAAAAAGGTGGTCGTGTCGGCCCCGGTGAAGGATGGCAACGCCGCCAATATCGTATATGGCGTCAATCATGCGACCTATGACGTGGTACAACACCGGATCGTCACCGCCGCGTCCTGTACGACAAACTGTCTGGCGCCGGTGGTTAAGGTGCTGCACGAGGCGATCGGCATTCGCCATGGTGCGATCACCACGATCCACGATGTCACCAACACGCAAACCATCGTTGACCGCCCCGCCAAGGATTTGCGCAGGGCGCGCTCGGCGCTGAATTCGCTGATCCCCACAACCACGGGCAGCGCCACGGCAATCACGCTGATCTATCCCGAACTGAAGGGCCGGCTGAACGGCCATGCGGTGCGTGTGCCGCTGTTGAATGCCTCACTCACCGATTGTGTGTTTGAACTTGAGCGGGAAACGACGGTGGAAGAACTGAACGGACTGTTCAAGGCCGCCGCCGCCGGGCCGCTGGCCGGTATTCTTGGATATGAGGAACGGCCCCTTGTATCTGCGGATTACACCAACGACACCCGGTCAGGTATCGTCGACGCGCCGTCAACCATGGTGGTGAACGGCACGCAGGCAAAGATCTATGTCTGGTACGACAATGAAATGGGGTACACCCATCGCTTGGTCGATGTGGCGCTGATGGTCGGGGCATCGCTGTGATGTCAGGCGACCGCCCGGCGGGGCTGTCGGCCTATATGACGGTGACCGCTGCCTATTGGGCCTTCATGCTGAGCGATGGCGCCTTGCGGATGCTGGTGCTGCTGCATTTTCACCAACTGGGCTTCAGCCCCGTGCAGCTGGCCTATCTGTTCGTGCTGTACGAAATCGCAGGAATGGTCACCAATCTTTCGGCGGGATGGATCGCCGCGCGATTCGGGCTGACATTTACGCTCTATGCCGGGTTGGCGGTGCAGGTGGCGGCATTGATCGCCCTGTCACAGCTTGACCCGGCCTGGGCTGTGGGGGCGTCGGTGGCCTATGTCATGGTGGTGCAAGGGGCCAGTGGCGTAGCCAAGGATCTGGCCAAGATGTCATCCAAATCGGCGGTCAAGCTGTTGGCGCCAGACGGGCAGGGGGGGCTGTTCCGCTGGGTCGCCTATCTGACCGGATCGAAAAACGCGGTAAAGGGCTTGGGGTTTCTGCTTGGGGCGGCGTTGTTGGCCACGGTGGGCTTTGTCTGGGCGGTGGTGTCGATGGCGGCGGCGTTGGCGACGATTCTGATCGCAGTCCTGTTGTTCATGCCGTCGGGCCTGCCGAAAGGGCGCAAGGGCGCAAAATTTTCCGAGGTGTTTTCGAAATCGGCGAACGTCAACTGGCTCTCCGGGGCGCGGGTGTTTCTGTTTGGCGCGCGCGACGTTTGGTTCGTCGTGGGCATTCCAATTTATTTTTATGCGGTACTGTCCGATGGCAGCGCGGCGGGTAATCGCGCGGCGTTCTTCCTGATAGGCAGCTTCATGGCCGTGTGGATCATCCTCTATGGCGCGGTACAGGCCGCCGCGCCGCGTCTGTTACGCGCGACCAGCCGCCCGGCGGACCAGTTGATAGGAGCGGCGCGCGGTTGGGCCTGGCTGCTATGTATCGTGCCATCCCTGTTGACCGCTGCGGCATTGGTCGCGCAGGGACCGACGGCTTGGCTGACCGCCCTGTTGGTTGTCGGTTTATTGGTGTTCGGCGCGGTCTTTGCGGTGAACTCGGCGCTGCATTCCTACCTGATTCTTGCGTTCTCACGGGCAGACAGGGTGACGATGGATGTGGGCTTTTACTACATGGCCAACGCCGCCGGGCGGTTGATCGGTACGATTCTGTCGGGATTGACGTATCAATTGGGCGGTTTGGCCCTCATGTTGGGGACGGCTGCCGCGATGGTTGCAGTCTCGGCGATTCTTTCGGGGCATCTGCGCCCCGAGCGTTTGGCTGCCACTGCTTCCTGAACATTCGTGGGCCGCGCGCTGGGCTATTTTGATTCGAACAGCAGCGTGGCCCTTGATTATAAAAGAATTATTACTTTTTTGCGATGACGGGACCAGCCACGCGATGCGTCAGGAAACGCCTTCAGCCTAGGCATTGCGCCTGCGATCAAACGCAATTCCGCCAAGTTTTGCAGGGAAACCTAACAAAAATGCGACGACATCGAAAAAACCACTTGCGGGCTGATCGCAGTAACCGTAGAACCCCCCTCACCGGCGGCGCAGTGATGCACGGCGGGGCGGCGGACGGGCTAGACGGAAGCGGAGACGCGGTTGTTTGGTTGGTTTGTTGGGACTAGAATTGAGGTAATACAGACTGGGCGCGCCGTAGGTATAGGGCGCATCCGGTGAGTTTTGTCTCTACGCTCTTTGAAATCGCGAGTATCTGAAGAGATATGTGGGCGGTTTGGTTCAGTTCGATGGATCAGCCTTTTCATATATCGACTTCCTAGGGCCTTTTGGTTCGATGATGGAAGGTCAGCTTCACTGTTTGTTCGGCTTTGCGTTTCTTTGGAAACCCGAAGCACAACAGACAGAAGACTGTTCTGGCCGCGAGGCTGGAACGATATGTGCAGAGGTTCGAACGTCAAGGACACGTCGCAAGACGTTTCAACTTGAGAGTTTGATCCTGGCTCAGAACGAACGCTGGCGGCAGGCCTAACACATGCAAGTCGAGCGATCCTTTCGGGGATAGCGGCGGACGGGTGAGTAACGCGTGGGAATATGCCCTTCTCTGCGGAATAGCCCCGGGAAACTGGGAGTAATACCGCATACGCCCTTTGGGGGAAAGATTTATCGGAGAAGGATTAGCCCGCGTTGGATTAGGTAGTTGGTGGGGTAATGGCCTACCAAGCCGACGATCCATAGCTGGTTTGAGAGGATGATCAGCCACACTGGGACTGAGACACGGCCCAGACTCCTACGGGAGGCAGCAGTGGGGAATCTTAGACAATGGGGGCAACCCTGATCTAGCCATGCCGCGTGAGTGACGAAGGCCCTAGGGTCGTAAAGCTCTTTCGCTGGGGAAGATAATGACTGTACCCAGTAAAGAAGTCCCGGCTAACTCCGTGCCAGCAGCCGCGGTAATACGGAGGGGACTAGCGTTGTTCGGAATTACTGGGCGTAAAGCGCACGTAGGCGGACTGTAAAGTCAGAGGTGAAATCCCAGGGCTCAACCTTGGAACTGCCTTTGAAACTGCCAGTCTAGAGTTCGAGAGAGGTGAGTGGAATTCCGAGTGTAGAGGTGAAATTCGTAGATATTCGGAGGAACACCAGTGGCGAAGGCGGCTCACTGGCTCGATACTGACGCTGAGGTGCGAAAGCGTGGGGAGCA
>Ga0210015_1000173_pt1 | contig 66981 bp, 59 predicted proteins | sample CryGeymeta201522_FD_185471 | JGI IMG/M metagenome (GOLD analysis project Ga0210015, IMG submission 185471) | Groundwater microbial communities from Crystal Geyser aquifers in Utah, USA - Crystal Geyser metaG 2015-22 (SPAdes) (version 2) | ecosystem: Environmental > Aquatic > Deep subsurface >...
CCACACCATCAACAACGGCGCGCAACCCTTTGCGATAAAAATAAAATGGGGCACCCAAAGGTGCCCCAGTCTCGCGGATCAGGCTCATTCGATTGACCGCCCGGTTTCTGCCTGCGGCCTGATCCGCGCCAGGGGCGAGCGCACCCGCCCCGGAACCATTTTCCCTCAGCTGCACCCGCTCGTGCCGCCGCAGGTGTTGCACTTCATGCAGGTGCCGTTGCGCACCAGCGTGTAGTTGCCGCATTCGCCGCAGGCTTCGCCCTCATAGCCCTGCATCCGCGCCTTGTTGCGCGCGGTCAGACCGCCGGCGCTGTTCATCGTGCCGCTGGCGAGCGCCGTCGCCCCGCCACCCGCGCCCCCGCCACTCGCGCCCCCGCCACCCGTGACTGGCACCAGCGTCTGCAACGCGGTCATCGGATCAGCCGCCTGGTCAAAGGCCGTGGCGCCCAGGCCGCCTTGCAGCAGCATCAGGTCGGTCGGCACGCGGTTGCGCAGGTAGCCGGTGGAGCTGAGCTGCCTGAGCACCTCGAGCGAGCGGTTCGCCGCCGCATCGCCCACCGGGCTGATGTTGCGGATGCCGTCCTCTTCCCCACGGCCGAGGTCGTCAAAGGAATGCCCCTCGGGCTTCACATGGGCCAGATCGGTGCGGTCGAGGTAGCTCACCGCCAGTTCCCGGAAGATATAGTCGAGGATCGAGGTCGCCGATTTGATCGAATCGTTGCCCTGCACCATCCCCGCCGGTTCGAACTTGGTGAAGGTAAAGGCATCGACGAATTCCTCGAGCGGCACGCCATATTGCAGCCCGACCGACACCGCGATGGCAAAGTTGTTCATCATCGCGCGGAAACCGGCACCTTCCTTGTGCATGTCGATGAAGATTTCGCCCAGCGACCCGTCGGCATATTCGCCGGTCCGCAGATAGACCTTGTGCCCGCCGACGATGGCCTTTTGCGTATAGCCCTTGCGCCGTTGCGGCATCTTTTCGCGCTCGCGGTTGCGGATTTCGCGGATGATGATCTTTTCCACGATCTTTTCCGCCAGCACCGCCGCCTTTTCCTGCTGCGACCCGGTGGCCAGCACCTCGGCCGCCTCTTCGTCGTCGTCGATCAGGGCAGAGGCCAGCGGTTGCGACAGTTTCGACCCGTCGCGGTAAAGCGCATTGGCCTTGACGCCGAGGCTCCAGGACAGCTCATAGGCCTTCTGGCAATCCTCGATCGTCGCGTCATTGGGCATGTTGATCGTCTTGCTGATCGCGCCCGAGATGAAGGACTGCGCCGCCGCCATCATGGTGATGTGGCTCTGCACCGACAGGAACCGCTTGCCGGTCTTGCCGCAGGGGTTGGCGCAGTCGAACACATGGTAGTGCTCACGCGACAGGTGCGGCGCCCCTTCGAGGGTCATGGTGCCGCAGACATGGTCATTGGCCGCGTCGATCTGCGCCTTGGTGAAACCGAGGTGGCGCAGCAGGTCAAAGGTCGGATCGTTCAGCCGTTCGGCCGGAATGCCGAGCGTGCGCGTGCAGAACTCCTCGCCGAGCGTCCATTGGTTGAACACAAAGCGGATGTCGAATGCACTGGGCAGCGCCGCCTCGATCTTGGCGATCTCGGCCGCGCCAAAGCCGTGGCCGATCAGCGCGGTGTGGTTGATGCCCGGCGCATTGCCGATGGTGCCATGGCCCACGGCATGGGAGACGATCTCTTCGATCTGGCCGGTGGGATAGCCCAGTTTGACCAGAGCGGCGGGCACGGACTGGTTGATGATCTTGAAATAGCCGCCCCCGGCGAGCTTCTTGAACTTTACCAGCGCGAAATCGGGCTCGATCCCGGTGGTGTCGCAATCCATCACCAGCCCGATGGTGCCGGTGGGGGCGATCACGCTGGTCTGCGCGTTGCGAAAGCCATGCGCCTCGCCCAGCCGCAGCGCCTCGTCCCAGGCCTGCATCGCCAGCGCGGGGAGGCGGCTGTCAGGGCAGTTGCCATGGTCGAGCGGCACCGGCGCGATGTTGAGCGCTTCGTAGCCCGTGGTCTTGCCATGCGCGGCGCTGCGGTGGTTGCGGATCACGCGCAGCATGTGGTCGCGGTTGCGCGCATAGCCGGCAAAGGCGCCAAGCTCACCGGCGATTTCGGCGCTGGTGGCATAGGCGACCCCGGTCATGATCGCGGTCAGCGCACCGCACATCGCGCGGCCCTCGTCGCTGTCGTATCCCAGCCCCATGTTCATCAACAGCCCGCCGATATTGGCATAGCCCAGTCCCAGCGTGCGGAAATCATAGGAGAGTTGCGCGATTTCCCTGGACGGGAACTGCGCCATCATCACCGAGATTTCCAGCGTCAGCGTCCACAGGCGCGTGGCGTGGATGTAATCCTCGACCTGGAAAACGCCGTCCTTGTAGAAGGTCAGCAGGTTCATCGAGGCGAGGTTGCAGGCCGTGTCGTCGAGGAACATGTATTCCGAGCACGGGTTCGACCCGCGGATCGCGCCGTCTTCGGGGCAGGTATGCCAGGCGTTGACGGTGTCGTGATACTGGATGCCCGGATCGGCACAGGCCCAGGCGGCGTGACCGACCTGATCCCACAGGTCGCGCGCCCTGATCGTCTTGGCGACCGACCCGTCCTTGCGGTTGGTGAGCTGCCAGTCGCCATCCGTCTCGACCGCGCGCAGGAAAGCGTCGGTCACGCGGATGGAGTTGTTGGAGTTCTGGCCCGAGACGCTCGAATAGGCCTCGCTATCCCAGTCGGTGTCATAGGTCGGAAACTCGATGCTGGTGTGGCCCTGACGGGCATAGTCGAGCACGCGCTTGGTGTAGGTATCGGGGATGGCGACCTTTTTCGCCTCGCGGATGGCGGCGGCGAGGGCGGTGTTGACCTTGGGGTCATAGGCGTCCTGCGCGCGGCCGTCCCAGGCCTTGATCGCGGCGAACAGCGCGTTGAGCTTCTGGCTGTGCATCTTTGAGCCGGCGACGATGCTCGCGACCTTCTGCTCTTCGATCACCTTCCAGTTGATGAAATCCTCGATATCGGGGTGGTCGGCATCGACGATGACCATCTTGGCCGCGCGCCGCGTGGTGCCGCCCGACTTGATCGCGCCGGCGGCGCGGTCGCCGATCTTGAGGAACCCCATGAGGCCCGAGGACCGCCCGCCGCCCGACAGCTTTTCCCCCTCGCCGCGCAGCGACGAGAAATTGGTGCCGGTGCCAGAGCCGTATTTGAACAGCCGCGCCTCGCGCACCCACAGGTCCATGATGCCGCCGTCATTGACCAGATCGTCGGCGACGGACTGGATGAAACAGGCATGCGGCTGCGGATGCTCGTAGGACGAGGTCGATTTGGTCAGCACGCCCGACTGGTAATCGACATAGTAATGCCCCTGCGCCGGGCCGTCGATGCCATAGGCCCAGTGCAGCCCGGTGTTGAACCATTGCGGGCTGTTCGGCGCGGCGCGCTGCGTGGCGAGCATGTGGCGCATTTCGTCGAAATAGGCGCGCGCATCGGCCTCGGTGGTGAAATAGCCGCCCTTCCAGCCCCAGTAGGTCCAGGCGCCGGCCAGACGGTCGAACACCTGCTTGGCGCTGGTCTCGCCGCCCATCTCGGCGCCGGTGTCGGGCACGCCGCGCCACAGGAATTCGGGCACGCCCTTTTCCTTCACACGCTTGATCTTTGACGGCACGCCGGCCTTGCGGAAGTATTTCTGGGCGATCACGTCGGACGCGACCTGGCTCCAGCCGCCGGGCACTTCGCACTGGTCGAGCTTGAACACCACGGTGCCGTCGGGGTTGCGGATTTCCGAGGTCGTCAGGCGGAAATCGAGCCCCGCATAGGCATCCTGTCCGGCCGTGGTGAAATTGCGTTCGATCTTCATGATAACCTTGCCCCTCTTGGTGCCGACTTTTCGCCGGCTTGTGTCATGCTGCGGGGTGCTGCACCCCATGTTCCCACGCCAGACAGACATACGGCCACCTGCCGCGCGGAATGCCCCTGCGGCTCTGGCACAGCGCAGATCCCTGCGCGTCGCCTGTCGGGTTGATGTCCGTCCCCTTGCCCTGCCGCCACTATATCTTGTGGCTTACTGACCGGCTCGCACAAACTGGCGCATCTAGAGGTAGGGGGTCAACGCCAATTTTGCGCAATATGCAGGATTTTTCTGTTGACGATGTCGCCTTGCCATTTGCCTGACAGGCTGGCCCGATTCATCCCCCGACTTGTCCACAAAAGATGAACGCGGCAGGGTCCGGTGCGGCCGGACGGCCGAAATCCGCGCCGCGTGGCGGGGTTAAGCCTGCGAGTTCACCTGTCACGTGAACGGGTCCGCCGCTGGCGACGCCGCCACCGCCAGACCGCTGGCCGCCGCGATCCCGGCTTTCCCCCGCCCCGCCGCTGTGCCACCCTTGCCACAGCCAAGAGGAGCGTCCCGATGCGTTACACCGCCCTGCCCCTCGTGGCGCTCTTGTGGGCCTGTGCGCCAGCCGCGCACCAGCCGCTTGCGCCGCTCACCGGCACACCGGGCAAGGAACAGGCCTTTTTCGCGCAATATCCGGCCCGTCTGCTCGATGCGGCGGCGGCGGCCTGCAACAATCCGGGGCAGACCATGACCCGCCCGCGGCCCGATGAAGTGCTGTGCGAGACACTGCCCACGCCGGATGCTGCAGCGGCGCTGATTCTGTCCTATGACGGCATGATCGAGAACCTGCCGCGCTTTGTGACCGGCTTTGCAGCGGCGCCGACCGATGGCGGATTTCTGGTGACCGCGCAGAACTATATCCGCGTGCCGCGCCGGGCGCTGCCAGAGGTCGAGATCCGGCTGCAGGACGCCATCTTGCGCGACACGATGCAGGGCCTGCTGCGGGCGGCGGGCGGCACGCTCATCGCGGCGCCGGATATGTGAGGGATGTGGTCGGGGCGATAGGATTCGAACCTACGACCCTCTGTTCCCAAAACAGATGCGCTACCAGACTGCGCTACGCCCCGATCCGGGGTTCTCATATGCGCCGGCGGCGGCTTTGGAAAGCCTTTTCGCGTCAGCCGGCGCAGGGCAGCGCGGCGGCGGGCCCGATCGCGGGGTGCTGCATCAGATCACCGGGCGCGATGCCCAGACGCGCGGCAAGCCCGCCGTTGATCTCGAGCACGAACTGGATCCCGTCGCCCCCGGGGATCGGTGTCTCGTCCAGCGGCGCGGCATTGGCATGGACCGTGACGATGGTGCCGGTGGCATCGGCAAACAGCATGTCGAGCGGGATCAGCGTGTTGCGCATCCAGAACGCCGCGCGCTGCGGGCGTTCATAGACAAAGAGCATGCCCTCCATGCGCGGCATCTCTTCGACGAACATCAGGCCTTGCGCGCGTTCCGCATTGTCATCGGCCACCTGCACGGTGAAATTGGCACGCCCCCAGTCACCCTGGACGGTGACCCGCGTGTCGCTGCATTGCGCGCGCAGCGTCCCCGCCATCATGCCCCCCACCCCGAGGGCAAGGGCCAGCGCAAACATCGCCCGCCTGCCGGGCCGCGTCATTGCGCCATCTCAGGGTCAAAATCCGCATCCCCGCCGGATGACGCCGGCGCGGGCCCTGGCCCTGGCCCGTGCGCTGGCCCGTGCGCTGGCCCGTGCGCTGGCCCGTGCGCTGGCGCGTCTCGCACCGCCATGTCCCAGGGCAGCACATCGGTGGCCATCCGGCCGCGCTTGCCCTCGATCACGCGCAGGCACACGGCCTCGCCCGGTTGCAGATCGGCAAGGCCGGATTTGCGCAGCACCTCGATATGCACGAACACATCCTCCTGCAGGCCAAACACATTGGCAAAACCAAAGCCCTTGCCCTTGTCAAACCACTTTACCCGCGCCGGTTCAAGCGGACGCGCGGCAAGAACGGCGGGATCGACGTCGGCCAGATCGCTCAGCCCCGCGCCCATGGCGACCTCGGGCGCGCGAATCGAAAGCACCGCGATGGCCTGCATGCCGCGTTCGGTCTGCTGCACGGTCACTTCGATCGCAGAGCCGTCAGCAACGGAGCCCTGGCCGAAATTGCGCAGCACATTCGCGTGGAGCAAGATATCCGGCCCGCCTTCGTCGGACACGATGAACCCGAAACCCTTTGCAGGATCAAACCATTTCACGTGCCCGCTCAGGGTGCGCCCCTGATCGTGTTCTTCATTGTTCATTGCTTTGTCCCAGGATCGAAGCCCCCCATCGGACCGCGACCATGTCAAGTGTCAGCAGAACGCGTCTGGACCATAAAAACAAGCGACCTTCAACCCTCGGGCTTCACGAAGCGTGAAATTATGGGTTCAATCTCGTGATGGTCCAGGGTGCGTCTACACTCTTGCGCGACCACCGAAAGCGGTCGTGCAACCGGAACGCGCCATCTGCCCAGAATTCGATCTCGAGCGGCGTGATCCGGTAGCCCCCCCAATGGGGCGGGCGGTCAGGGTTGACGCCATGCAGCGCCGTCATGCGGGCCACTTCGGCCATCAGGTCCGCGCGCGAGGCGAGCGGCCGCGACTGGCGCGACGCCCAGGCGCCGAGCCGGCTCTTGAGAGACCGGGACCGGTAATAGGCATCGGCCAGCGGCCCATCCTCGCGCGCCACCAGCCCACGGACGCGGATCTGACGCGCCAGGGACTTCCAGTGCAGCACAAAGGCGGCCTTGCCGGCGCCATCGATCTCGGCCGCCTTGCGGCTTTCGTAGTTTGTGTAAAAGACAAAGGCTGCCGCCTCGATCTCCTTCAACAGCACCATGCGCACATTGGGCAGCCCGTCGTCATCGACCGTGGCGAGCGCAATTGCATTGGGATCGGAGGGTTCCTTTTGCGCAGCCTCGACCATCCAGGCCCGTGCCAGCGCAAACGGGTCATCACCCGCAAAGAGTCCGCTCCGGATCGTCACGACACTTATCCTTCCATTTAGCCCCTACGCACCGGGACCGGCAGACACAACTGTGACCTCGCGTCGCGGGGCCTGCGTGGCCGCACTTGAAGCGCTGTGGGCAATCGCCTACACCGAAACGATAGCGCGCTGGAAAGGCAAGAGGAACAGTGATGACGTCAAATCTCATGGCCGGAAAGCGTGGCCTCATCATGGGTCTGGCAAATGACAAGTCGATCGCCTGGGGCATCGCGCAGGCGCTTGCGGGGGCCGGGGCCGAACTGGCCTTTTCCTACCAGGGCGACGCCCTTCTCAAACGCGTGACGCCGCTCGCGGCCGAGGTCGGGTCGGATATCGTTCTGCCCTGCGACGTGACCGACATGGACTCTGTCGATGCGCTCTTTGCCGATCTGGCGGCGCGCTGGGGGCAGATCGACTTTGTCGTCCACGCCATCGGCTTTTCCGACAAGAACGAATTGCGCGGCCGTTATGTCGATACATCGCGCGACAACTTCCTGATGTCGATGGATATTTCCGTCTATTCCTTTACCGCCGTGGTCAAGCGGGCGGCGGCGATGATGCCGGCGGGGGGGTCATGCCTGACGCTCACCTATTATGGCGCCGAAAAGGTGATGCCGCATTACAACGTCATGGGGGTGGCCAAGGCCGCGCTCGAGGCGTCGGTGAAATACATGGCCGAGGATCTGGGCCGTGACGGGATCCGCGTCAACGCGATCAGCGCCGGCCCGATCAAGACGCTCGCGGCCTCGGGCATCGGAGATTTCCGCTATATCCTGCGGTGGAACGAGCTCAACTCGCCCCTGCGCCGCAACGTGTCGATTGCCGATGTGGGCAAGGCCGCGCTGTTCCTGCTCTCCGACCTCGGGTCGGGCACCACGGGGGAAAACCTGCATGTGGATGCCGGCTATCACGTCGTGGGGATGAAGGCGGTGGACGCGCCCGATATCGACGTCGTGACAGGCCGCAAGGAATGACGCTCGCGGCGTTTCTGGCGGTATCACTGCTGCATCTGATGGCGGCGATCAGCCCCGGCCCCGCCGTTTTGATGGCGGCGCGCACCGGGGTTGCGGACGGCATGCGGGCCGGCGTCTTTCTTGCGATGGGGATCGGTCTTGGGGCCGTGGTCTGGGCGGCGGCGGCGCTGTTCGGGCTCAATCTGGTGTTTCAGGCGGCGCCGGCGCTGCTCTGGGCGCTGAAAATCCTGGGCGGAGCCTTTCTGATCCATCTTGGGGTCAAGATGTGGCGCCACGCCGATGCGCCGATCGACATGACGCAAGGCGCCGCGCAGGCCGGCGGCCTCACGGCCCGCTCGGCGCTGCGGCTGGGCCTTGTGACACAACTCGCCAACCCCAAGCCCGCGATCCTGTTCTCGGCCATCTTCGTCGGCACCGTGCCGCAGGGAACCGCGCCCTGGGTCTATGCCGCGCTGCTGTGCGTTGTGTTTGCCAACGAGGCGCTGTGGAACAGTTTCGTGGCGCGGGTTTTCTCCTTTCCGGCGACCAAACGTCGGTATATCAGCCTGAAATCCATGATCGACCGCAGCTTTGGCGGGCTACTCGCCCTGCTGGGGGTCAAGATCGCAGCCACCTGAGGGATCCTCCATGACCGACCGCCTGCCGCATGAAAAGGGCTTTCACATCAGCTGGGACCAGATCCACCGCGACAGCCGCGCGCTCGCCTGGCGGCTCGACGGGCGCGGGCCCGACAACGGGTCCTGGCGCGCGGTGGTCGCGATCACCCGCGGCGGCATGGCCCCCGCGATGATCGTCGCGCGCGAGCTCGACATCCGCACCGTCGATACCATCAGCGTGAAAAGCTACGACAACCAGACCCAGGCCGAGGCGAAAGTGCTCAAGTCCCCCGACACCGACCTGATGGGCGACGGGCACGGTATCCTGATCGTCGACGACTTGGTGGACAGCGGCAAGACGCTGGAACTCGTCCGCGCGATGTATCCCCGCGCGCATTTCGCCACCGTCTATGCCAAGCCCAAAGGCCGCGAGCAGGTCGATACCTTCATCACCGAGGTGAGCCAGGACACCTGGATCTTCTTTCCCTGGGACATGGCGCTCCAATATGTGCAGCCGTATCGCGGCGCGGAGTGACCGGGGCCTGTCCGGATGGCTGGGTCAGAATGAGTATTTGGGGCACAGAGAAGCCGGGGCACGGCGCCTGGCTTCTCTGTGCCACAAATACTCCCGCCGGAGGCAACCCTCTTCAAAAAGGGTGCGCCGCAGGCGCTCAATATGGAACCCGCCGACATGACCCTGCCCCGCACCGCGACGACCTTTGCCCCGCCGGTGATGGAGGCGCGGCGCTGGCTTGATGGCGTTACCTTTGCGCCGGACTGTCCGCTGATCAATGTAAGCCAGGCCGCGCCCGTCGATCCGCCGCCGCCGCAGATGCGCGAGGCGATGGCGCGGATCGTGCTGACGGATCCAGGCGCGCATCTCTACGGACCGGTGCTGGGCCTGCCGGAGTTGCGCGCCGAAGTGGCCGCGCGCTGGACGGCGGAATATGGCGGCTCGGTTGCGCCGGCGCAGGTCGCGATTACCTCAGGCTGCAACCAGGCCTATGCGGCGGCGCTGATGACGCTGTGCGGCGAGGGCGATGAGGTCATTCTGCCGGTGCCATATTACTTCAACCACCGGATGTGGAACGACATGGCGGGCATCCGCACGGTGGCCTTGCCCACCGGACCGGGGTTGGTGCCGGAGGTTGCGGATGCCGCCTCCATGATCACATCAAGAACGCGCGCCATCATTCTGGTATCGCCAAACAATCCCGGCGGGGTCGAGTATCCGGCCGCAACTCTGCGGGCCTTTCTGGAGCTCTGCCGCGCGCGCGGGATCGCGCTGGTGCTGGACGAGACCTACCGCGATTTCGACAGCCGCGAGGGGGCGGCGCATGACCTTTTCACCGACCCTGACTGGGCCGATACGCTGATCCAGCTCTATTCCTTTTCCAAGGCCTACCGCCTGACCGGGCACAGGGTCGGCGCGATGGTGGCGTCTGCCGCGCGGCTGGCGGAGGTCGAGAAGTTTCTCGATACCGTCACGATCTGCCCCAATCAGCTGGGCCAGCGTGCGGCGCTCTGGGGGATGCGCAACCTTGGTCAGTGGCTGGCCGGTGAACGAGCGGAGATCCTTGACCGGCGCGCGGCGATCGGCGCGCATTTTCCGCGACTGGCGGCGCAGGGCTGGCAGTTGCTGGGCTGTGGGGCCTATTTCGCCTATGTCGCGCATCCTTTCGTGATGTCCTCGGACCTGTTGGCCCGGCAGGTGGTGCGCGATGCGGGAGTGTTGCTGCTGCCGGGGACGATGTTCATGCCGCCCGATGTGCCGGGGGGCGAGCGGCAATTGCGTATCGCATTCGCCAATATCGACCGGGCCGGGGTCGGCGCCCTGTTCGACCGGCTGGAGCGGCTGGGATATCCCGCGCGCTGAGCCTTGCACGCCTGCGTCGCACCGCCTATTCAGTTGCGACATCCACGGACACCTCAGCAGACGGGCGGAACAATGGCGGCACGAAAAGGCAGCAGGATCTTTGTCTGGATCATCCTCGGCTTTCTCTTCGTGGGCCTTGTGGGCTTTGGCGCGACGGGCATTTCCGGCAATATCCGCACCATCGGCACGGTCGGCAGCAAAGCCGTGTCGGTGCAGCACTATTCCAACGCGCTCACCGAGCAGATCCGCGCCTTCGAGGCGCAGATCGGCCAGCCGCTGAGCTTTCCTCTGGCGCAATCGCTGGGTCTTGACCGGTCGGTGCGCGCGCAGGTGATCCAGACGCGGGCGCTCGACAACGAAGTCGCGGCGCTGGGGATTTCGGTGGGCGACGCGAGGGTGCGCGACCAGATCGTGCAGATCGGCGCGTTCCGGGGGCTCGACGGGGCCTTCAGCCGCGACGCCTATCGCGAGACGTTGCGCCGCAACGGGCTGAGCGAGGGCGAGTTCGAGACCGGATTGCGCGAGGATACCGCGCGCAGCCTGTTGCAGGCGGCGGTGCTGGGCGGCGTTCCGGCGCCGGACGCCTATGTCGATGCGCTGATTGGCTATATCGGAGAGCGGCGCAGCCTTGTCTGGGCCGCGCTCGGCTCCGACGCCCTCGCAGAGCCGCTTCCGGCGCCCAGTGACGAGGATCTGCTGGCCCATTACCTGGCCAACCCCGAAGCCTTTACCGCGCCGGAGACCCGCGCGATCACCTATGCCTGGCTGCGTCCCGAGATGATCCAGGATCAGTTGCCGGTCGATGAAGAGGCGGTCGCGGCGCTCTATCAGGAGCGGATCAGCGACTATGTGCAGCCGGAACGGCGGCTGGTGGAGCGGCTGGTCTATCTCGACGATGCCGCCGCCACGGCGGCGCGGGCGCGGCTCGATGCCGGCGAGATCGACTTTGACGGGCTGGTGGCAGAGCGCGGGCTCGACCTCTCGGCGGTCGATCTGGGCGATGTGGCGCTGGCGGATCTGGGTGCGGCGGGCGAGGCTGTCTTTGCCGCGGTGCCGGGTAATGTGCTGGGGCCCTTGCCATCGGCGCTGGGGCCGGCGCTGTTCCGGATGAATGCGATCCTGGGGGCCGAAGAGATCACCTTTGAGGAGGCGGCGCCCGACCTGCGCGGCGAACTCGCGGCGGCGCGGGCGCGGCGCGTGATCGAAGACCAGTCCGAGACGATGATCGACCTGATCGCGGGTGGCGCCTCGCTCGAGGATCTGGCCGCGAATACCGATTTGGAGCTGGGGCGCATCGACTGGCAGGTCGGGCAATCCGACGGGATCGCTGCCTATGAGACCTTCCGCGAGGCTGCGGCGGCGGTGCAGGCCGGCGCCACGCTGCAACTCACCCCGCTGTCGGACGGGGGGGTGTTTGCGCTCAGGCTGGATGCGCTGGTGCCGCCGACGCTGCGCCCGATCGAAGAGGTCGGCGATGACCTGCGCGCCGGCTGGACCCGCAGCGCGACGCAGGCCGCGATCATGGCGCAGGCCGAGGCCCTGCGCGCGCAGATCGCGGAGGGGGCGGAACCGGCCACGCTGGGGTTGACCGCGCTGAGCGAAGTGAACCTGACCCGGCGCGATTTCGTCAACGGCACGCCGCCGAGCTTCATGACCGAGGTCTTCACGATGGCCGAAGGCGAGACGCGGGTGATCGCGGGCGATGGCAGCGCGCTGATCGTGCGGCTTGACGCCATCGCGCCGCCCGACCCCACCGACCCTGCCATTGTCGCACAGCGCGCCATGCTGGCGGAACAGGTGGCGTCGGGGATCGGGCAGGATGTCTATGGCATCTTTGCGCGTGACATTCTCGACCGCACCGAGATCAAGATCAACGAAGCCGCCGTGGCCGCCGTGCACGCCCAGTTCCAGTAAGGTCAGCCATGGCGCTTGCCCCCGATTACGACAGCTTCCGGCAGGGATATGAGGCCGGAGAAAATCAGGTCGTCTATACGCGGCTCGCCGCCGACCTCGACACGCCGGTGTCGCTGATGCTCAAGCTCGCGGGCGCGGGGCGCAATGCCTTCATGCTCGAAAGCGTGACCGGCGGCGAGGTGCGCGGGCGCTATTCGATGATCGGGATGAACCCTGATCTGATCTGGGAATGTCGCGGCACCACCGCGCGGATCAACCGTGCCGCGCGCTATGACGACGAGGCGTTCGAGGTGCAGGTGGCGGACCCTCTCACCTCGCTGCGCGCGCTGCTGGCGGAATCGCGCATCACCCTGCCCGACGGTCTGCCTGCGGCGGCGGCGGGGCTTTATGGCTACCTCGGCTATGACATGATCCGGCTGGTCGAACACCTGCCCGATGTGAACCCCGACCCGCTGGGCCTGCCCGATGCCATGTTCCTGCGCCCCTCGGTGATGGCGGTGCTCGACGGGGTCAAGGGCGATGTGATCCTGGTGGCGCCCGCCTGGGTCGGGTCCGGCCTGTCGGCCAAGGCCGCCTATGCGCAGGCGGCAGAGCGGGTGATGGACGCGCAGCGCGCGCTCGACCGCGCGGTGCCGCAAGAGGCCCGCGCTTTGGGCGAGACGCGTGCGCCGGGCGCGCCTGTGTCGAACTTTTCCCATGACGGCTATCTCGCCGCCGTGCGCAAGGCGCAGGAGTATATCCGCGCCGGTGACATCTTTCAGGTGGTGCCTGCGCAGCGCTGGACGCAGGATTTTCACGAGCCGCCCTTTGCGCTTTACCGATCGCTGCGGCGCACGAACCCCTCGCCCTTCATGTTCTACTTCAACTTTGGCGGTTTTCAGGTGATCGGCGCCAGCCCCGAGATCCTGGTGCGGGTCTTTGGCCGCGAGATCACCATCCGCCCGATCGCCGGCACCCGGCCGCGTGGTGCCACGCCCGAGGCGGACAAGGCCTATGAGGCAGAGCTGCTTGCGGATCGCAAGGAGCTGGCCGAGCATCTGATGCTGCTCGACCTCGGCCGCAACGATGTGGGCCGGGTGGCGCGGATCGGCACGGTGCGCCCGACCGAACAGTTCATCATCGAACGCTACAGCCATGTGATGCATATCGTCTCGAACGTGGTGGGTGAACTGGCCGAGGGCGAGGATGCGCTGTCGGCGTTCTTTGCCGGGATGCCCGCCGGCACGGTCAGCGGCGCACCCAAAGTGCGCGCGATGCAGATCATCGACGAGCTGGAACCCGAAAAGCGCGGCGTCTATGGCGGCGGCGTGGGCTATTTCAGCGCGGGCGGCGACATGGACATGTGCATCGCGCTGCGCACGGCCGTGCTCAAGGATGAAAAGCTCTATATCCAGGCGGGCGGCGGGGTCGTGTTCGACAGCGACCCCGAGGCGGAATATCAGGAAACCGTCCACAAATCGAACGCGATCCGCCGCGCGGCCGAGGATGCGACCAAGTTCCGCCGGGACGGCAACTAGCCGTCAGGGCTTCTCTTGCAGGATCGCTGAGACGGGTGCGAGGGCCACCTGCCCTGCCCGGTTCGCCGTGCCCCAGAGGATCAGCGCCGACACCGTATCGGGCCGCAACCGGGCCAGCAGGATCACGCCGCTTTCCTGCCGCGCGCGAAAGGCCGCCTGATCGAGAAAACGGCGGACGACGGTGGCATCCTGTCCCTCGCCATCGAGGTCGCGGTAGATCGTGCGCACCGGCACGCCCGCGCCTTCGGCGGCGCGCAGTGCCATGTTGAGCCCCTGCGTCACGGTGACAAAGCCGCGCCCGTCCCCTGCGAGCCGCGCCATGGCCTGATCGGCCACGGCCGATGTGGCCTGCAACCCACCCTCGCCCGCATCGAGCAGCGCGACGGTTTCGGGCAGCGCGGCAAAGACCGATTCATACGTGACCTCGACATCGCTGGGCTGTGCGCCAATGGGCAGGCGCGCGATGGCCAGCACTTCGTACCCGGCGGCGCGGTAGGCGGCCATGCGGGCGGTGGCATTGGCATCCGAAGGGTCGATGGCGATGCTGACCGGAAAGGGGATGGCCGGCACGGCCTCGGCCAGACCGTCGATGGACCCGTCATCCATCAGGACGATGGCCATCAGCGGGCGGTCATCGGCCCGCTCGAACGGCGCGGCAAAGGCTTGCAGGGCAGGCCCGGAAAGGTCGGTCGCCGGATCGGCGTCAGGTGCTGCGGCATCGGGCGCGGCGGCGGGCGTGGCGGCGGCGGGCGTGGCGGGACGGTTGACCCGGACGCCGGTCTCGACAGAGGGCAGGCTTGCCGCATCACCACGCAGAGCAATGCGCGGTTGGGCGGCCAGTGCAGGTTCTGGTGCAGGTTCTGGTGCAGGTTCTGGTGCATGTTCTGGTGCAGGTTCGGGTTCGGGCAAAGGCGCGGGTTCGGGCGCAGGCGCGGGTTCGGGCGCAGGCGCGGGTTCAGGCGCAGGTTCGGGCGCAGGTTCGGGCGCAGGTTCGGGCGCAGGTTCGGGCGCAGGTTCGGCAGCCTGTTGCGGCGCAGGCTCGGCGTCTGTGACCGGTTCCGTGGCTGGCGCCGGTGTCGCCGCGGCGACGGGGGCAGTGGCCGGGTCCGCCGCGCCTTCGGAGGTTGGGTCTGGCACCGCGGCTGTCGTGATATCGGTCTCGGGCGCCCCGTTTGCGCCAACCGTCTCTGCGCCAACCGTCTCTGCGCCAACCGTGTCATCGACGATCACGGGTTGCGGCACGGCCTCTGTCGCAATGTCAGGCGCGGCGACGGTGACCGGTGGCGGCGCCGGCGTGGCGGGTGCGGTGGACAGCACGACATCCTCTTCAAAGCCGGGAACCTGCGGCGCCTGCGCCTGCGGGTTTGGCAGCACCGGACTGTCGGGCGATGCAGAGACGCTGGGCTCTGCCGGCGGACGGGGCAGGTCCAGCCCGGTGTCGATCTCGGGTGTTTGCGGCACAGCGGCGGGCGTGGTGTCGGCCACAGTCCCGAAGGGATCGGGCACGGGGGCCGCCACCTGCGGCGCGCTGGCGATGTCGGGCGTCCCCGAGGACTCGGGCGGCGCGATCGGGCCTGTCGTGATCGCGGCGGACGGGCCTTGCGGCTCCTCGACCCGGGGGGCGTCCTGCTGGGGCATCTGCGGCGGCCGGGTCCCGGCGGGCTGCGGCGCCAGAAGCGAGGCGGTTGTCAGACCGAGGCCCGCCACAACGAGGCCGAACAGCCCACCCGACACAAATCCTCTCGCCATGCACACGCCTCTTGCCTTTGTGGCGGCCGTGATCCGGCCACCGTTCCCCATGGTCGCCGACGCCAAAGCATCTTGCGGCCCATGACCTTGCGCAACTATACCGTCATCAGCCCTTCCATAGGTAGCCCCCAGTTGGGCACAAGGCGTAAACATGCTGCTTCTGATCGACAACTACGACAGCTTTACCTACAACCTCGTCCACTATCTGGGCGAGCTTGGGGCCGATGTGGTGGTGCGCCGCAACGATGCGCTCGATGTGCAGCAGGCGATGGCGTTGCGCCCCTCGGGCATCGTTCTGTCGCCCGGCCCCTGCGACCCCGCGCAGGCCGGGATCTGTCTGGCGCTCACCGCGGCCGCCGCCGAGACGCGCACGCCGCTGCTGGGCGTCTGCCTGGGCCACCAGACCATCGGCGAAGCCTTTGGCGGCAAGGTGGTGCGCTGCCACGAGATCGTGCATGGCAAGATGGGGCTGATGCATCACGCGGGCGCCAGCGTCTTTGCCGGCCTGCCCTCGCCTTTCGAGGCGACGCGCTACCACTCGCTGGTGGTCGAACGCCAAAGCCTGCCGGACTGTCTCGAGGTGACGGCCTGGCTCGAGGATGGCACGATCATGGGGCTGCAACACCGCGACCTGCCGATCCATGGCGTGCAGTTCCACCCTGAAAGCATCGCCTCGCAGCACGGCCATGCGCTGTTGCGCAATTTCCTCGACATGGTTCCGGTCGCGGCATGAGTGACGCGCTCAAGCCCCTGATCCATGCCGCAGCAGAGGGCCCGCTGACCCGCGCGCAGGCCGAGACGGCGTTTACCATCCTCTTTGAGGGCGACGCGACGCCGAGCCAGATCGGCGGCTTTCTGATGGCGCTGCGCACGCGGGGCGAAACGGTGCAGGAATATGCCGCCGCCGCCGCCGTGATGCGCGCCAAATGCCTGCCCGTGCGCGCGCCCGACGGCGCGATGGACATCGTGGGCACTGGCGGCGACGGCAAGGGCACGCTCAACATCTCGACCGCGACGGCCTTTGTGGTGGCGGGCGCGGGTGTGCCGGTGGCCAAGCATGGCAACCGCAACCTGTCGTCAAAATCCGGCGCGGCGGATGCGCTGGGGCAGCTTGGCATCAATGTCATGGTCGGGGCGGAGGTGGTGGAGCGCGGACTGCGCGAGGCCGGCATCGGCTTCATGATGGCGCCGATGCACCATCCGGCGATCAAGCATGTGATGCCGACGCGCGCCGAGCTTGGAACAAGAACGATCTTCAACATATTGGGACCGCTCACAAATCCGGCCGGGGTGAAACGCCAGCTCACCGGAGCCTTTTCGCGTGCGCTGATCCGGCCGATGGCCGAGACGCTGGCGGCGCTGGGATCAGACGCCGCCTGGCTGGTGCATGGCAGCGACGGCACGGATGAGCTGAGCATCTCGGGCGTCTCCTGGGTCGCCGCGCTGGACGCCGGCGCGATCACCGAGTTCGAGGTCCACCCCGAGGAGGCCGGGCTGCCGGTCCATCCGTTCGCGGCGATCCTGGGCGGCACTCCGGCCGAGAACGGGCAGGCGTTCCGCGCGCTGCTGGATGGGGCGCCCGGTGCCTATCGCGATGCGGTCCTGCTCAATTCCGCCGCGGCGCTGCTTGTCGCGGGAAAGGTCAACGATCTGCCGCAAGGCGTTGAAAAGGCACGCGAAAGCATCGACAGTGGCGCCGCGCGGCGGGCCGTCGAGACGCTCGCCCGGGTGACACAGGGGTAAATGCGGGCGGCGGCGCTTTTCTTCCCTGACCTTGCCCGCTAGAACATGGCCATGGATATTCTGGACAAGATCAAGGCCTACAAGCTCGAAGAGGTCGCCGCCCGCAAGGCCGCGACGCCCTTGAGCGAGATCGAGGCCCGCGCCACCGCCGCGCCGCCGCCGCGCGGCTTTGCCGAGACGCTCGCCGACGCGACCCGCGAAGGGTATGGGCTCATTGCCGAGATCAAGAAGGCAAGCCCGTCCAAGGGCCTGATCCGCGCCGATTTCGACCCGCCCGCGCTGGCCCGTGCCTATGCCGAGGGCGGCGCCACCTGCCTGTCGGTGCTGACCGACGGGCCGTCCTTCGAGGGCGACGACAGCTATCTGACCGCCGCGCGCGAGGCGGCGAGCCTGCCCGCATTGCGCAAGGATTTCATGTATGACACCTGGCAGGTGGCCGAGGCGCGCGCGCTGCAGGCCGATTGCATCCTGATCATCATGGCGAGCGTGAGCGACGCGCAGGCGGCCGAGCTTGAGGCGGCGGCGACGCAGTGGGGCATGGATGCGCTGATCGAGGTGCATGACGCGGCCGAGCTCGAGCGTGCGACGCTGCTCCGCTCGCCGCTGATCGGCATCAACAACCGCAACCTGCAGAGCTTTGACGTGACGCTCGACACCACGCGGCAGCTTGCGCGCCGCGTCCCCGCCGACCGGCTGATCGTGTCGGAAAGCGGGCTGAACACGCCCGAGGACCTCGCCGACCTCGCCCGCTACGGCGCGCGCGCCTTTCTCATCGGCGAAAGCCTGATGCGGCAGGAGGATGTCGCCGCGGCCACGCGCCGGCTGCTGGCCAATCCTCTCACAGCGGGGGGCGGGATGTGAGCCTGACGCATTTCGACGCGGCCGGTCACGCCCATATGGTCGATGTGACCGACAAGGGCGCGACAGACCGGCTCGCCGTCGCCGAAGGGCATGTGGTGATGACGGCCGCGACACTGGCGCTGGTGGCGCAGGGCACGGCGGCCAAGGGCGACGTGCTGGGCATCGCGCGCATCGCCGGCATCATGGCGGCCAAGCGCACGTCCGATCTGATCCCGCTCTGCCATCCGCTGCCGCTGACGCGCGTGGCGCTCGACCTTGTCTGCGACGATGCGCTGCCCGGTGTGCGCATCACCGCCACTGTGCGCACCGCCGGCGTGACCGGGGTCGAGATGGAGGCGCTGACCGCCGTCTCGGTCGCGGCACTCACGGTCTATGACATGCTCAAGGCCGCGGAAAAGGGAATGCAGATCGGCGGCATCCGGCTGCGGCTCAAGGAAGGCGGCAAATCCGGCCGGTTCGAGGCGCCATGATTTCGGTCACAGCCGCGCTCGAGCAGATCTTTGCGCTGGTAACCCCGCTGCCGACAGAGATGGTGCCGTTGCGCATGGCGGCCGGGCGCGTCCTGTCGCAAAGCGTGGCGGCACGGCGCGACCAGCCGCCCTTTGCGGCCTCGGCCATGGATGGCTATGCGATCCGCAAGGCTGACCTGCACGCCGGAGCAAGCCTGCGCGTGATCGGGGAAAGTGCGGCCGGACGGGGCTTTGGCGGTCGGGTGACGGCCGGCACCGCGGTGCGCATCCTCACCGGCGCGCCGCTGCCAGATGGCGCAGATTTCGTTGTGATTCAAGAGGATGTCACGCGAAGCGAAAGTAACATACTGCTTGGCCCCGACATCGCGGCCGGCAGCAATATCCGCCCTGCGGGCAATGATTTCCGGCGTGGCGACAGCGTTGCAGCGCCGCGCAGGCTCTCGCCATCCGATATCGCCCTTCTCGCCGCGATGAACATCGCCGAGGTGCCGGTGACCCGAAAGCCCGTCATCGCCATCATCGCGACCGGCGATGAACTTGTGCAGCCGGGCGAGACGCCGGGGCCCGACCAGATCATCGCGTCCAACAGCTATGGCCTGCACGCGCTGTGCACGGCGCTGGGCGCAGCGCCGCGCCTGCTGCCGATCGCACGCGATGACATGGCCGCGCTGGACCTCGTGTTCGACCTCGCGTCTGGTGCCGATCTCGTGCTGACAATCGGCGGCGCCTCGGTCGGCGATCACGACCTGGTGGCGCAGGCGGTGCAGGCGCGCGGCCATGACCTCGCCTTTCACAAGGTCGCGCTGCGCCCGGGCAAGCCGCTGATGGCGGGGCGGATCGATGAGGCCCTGCTTCTGGGCCTGCCGGGCAACCCTGTCTCGGCCATGGTCTGCGGCACCGTGTTTCTGGGTCCGGTCATTCTGACGATGCTGGGCCTGCCCGCGCAGCCGGCACCGCGCCTTTGCGGACCACTGGCAGAGACTTTGCCGCCCAACGGCCCGCGCGAGCATTACCTGCGGGCCACGCGCACAGAGGCCGGTCTGCGCGCCTGCGGCAAGCAAGACAGCGCGCTTCTCTCGGTGCTGGCGCAGGCCGACTGCCTGATCGTGCAACCCCCCCACGATCCCGGCCGGCCGGCAGGGGCGATGGTCGAGTATATCGCGCTCTGAGCCCGGAGCCGATAGCCGCCGCACCGGTTGACACAAACCGGGAACAAGGGTAGAACATAGGAGAAACGACCCGCCTTTGTTCCCATCTTCGTTCCTGTCCGGAAAGGGATTTTCGATGCTGACGAAAAAGCAGCTCGACCTGCTCGACTTCATCAACAAGCGTGTGCAGCGCGATGGCGTTTCCCCCTCCTTTGACGAGATGAAAGAGGCACTCGACCTGCGGTCGAAATCCGGCATCCACAGGCTGATCACCGCGTTGGAGGAACGGGGTTTCATCCGGCGGCTGGCGCATCGCGCCCGCGCGCTCGAGATCGTCAAGCTGCCCGATGCGATGATCGACGGCGCGGCGCGCAAGGCAGGCTTCACCCCCCGGGTGATCGCCGGCGACCGCCCCGCCACGACCCCGCGCGCGGCGCTGACGGTCGAGGCGACCGGCGCGGTCGAACTGCCGGTGATGGGGCGCATCGCGGCCGGTGTCCCGATCGAGGCGATCAGCGAGGTGTCGCATTCCGTCGCCGTGCCACAGTCGATGCTGGGCGCGGGCGAGCATTACGCGCTCGAGGTCAAGGGCGATTCGATGATCGAGGCCGGGATCAACGACGGCGATATCGTCGTGATCCGCGAAACGAATACCGCCAGCAACGGCGATATCGTGGTGGCGCTGGTCGAGGATCTCGAGGCGACGCTCAAGCGTTTTCGCCGCCAGAACGGCATGATCGCGCTCGAGGCGGCCAATCCGCTCTACGAAACCCGCCTGCTGCGCGACGATCAGGTCAAGGTGCAAGGCCGTCTGGTCGGGCTGATCCGGACCTATTAGCGCGCAACTGCCCGCATCTTTTGGCCGGAAATATCCCCGCCGGAGGCTCCGACAGGGTCGCAGGGGCTGACGTGCGGGATCCGGGCGGGATCCGGGCGGGATCCGTGCGGGATCCGGGCGGGATCCGCGCGGGATCCGGGCGGGATCGGGGCGGGATCGGGGCGTCAGCCGTCGTTGGCCGCCACAGCGATATCCGCCGGGCCTCGCCGGCCTGACCAGATCCTGTCGCCCGTCACCTCGCGCGCCGACACGATGCGCAGGCCATCCCCCCCCGTCCATCCCGCCAGCGCACCCGTCTGCCGCAGCCGGTCGATGTCATAGACCTCGCAAGGGCGCGTGACCGGGTCGGCCACGGTCACGATCAGGATATCGGCGCCATCGCACCCTTTGATCGCGGCCAGCGCGCGGTCCCCCGCTATCTGGACAATCCGCAATCCGCCGACCACGGCCTCGGTGCGACGGTCGCCGCGCAGCAGGCCGTCACGCTGCGCGGCGGTCTCCTGTCCGACCGGGGCGCCGTCATTTTCCAGCCAGCTCCCGGCGACAAAACCATCCCCCCGCGGCTTGTTCAGCGCCCGGCCCTGCGGCCCCATCACGCCGATCAACGCGCCGCTGTCGGCCACCAGCAGCGCCGGACGCCCTGCCCCGGACCACAGCACAAGGGCCAGCGCGACCGGGACCACCCCCACGAGGCGCGCCCGCCCCTGCCACAGCACCAGCCAGAGCGCCCCGAGGGCCAGCAGTGGCAGGACCCAGTTGCCCGGCGTCACCACATGGCCGACGGCGCCATCGAGCCCCGCAACCCCATGCGCGACCCAGAGGATCCAGCGCAGACCGATCTCCATGATCCAGAGCCCGACCCAGGCCAGACCGAAAGGCGCGAGGCACGCGGCAATGACCGCCGCCGGCATCACCAGCACCCCCATCAGCGGCACGCTCAGAAGGTTGGCGATCAGCCCATAATGGGAAATCTGGTTGAAATGCGCCGCCGCAAAGGGCGCGGTCGCCAGCCCTGCGACCAGCGACGACAGCACCACACCGAGCGTCGGGCGCAGCCAGCGAGGCACACGGTCGCGCGCGACCCCGGTGATCCAGCCAAAGACCGCAACCAGCGCAGTCGTGGCGGCAAAGGACATCTGGAACCCCGGCCCCATCAGCGCCTCGGGCCGCATGAGCAGCACGATCAGCGCCGCGATGGCCACCGACCGCAGCGTCAGGGCCCGCCGGTCGAGCATGACCGCGACCAGCATCACCGCCACCTGCACAAAGGCCCGCTCGGTCGCCACGTTGCCACCCGACAGCGCCAGATAGGCGGCGGCGACCAGCAGCGCCGCAAAGGCCGCGAACTTCTTGACCGGCAGCCGCAGCGCGAAGGGCGGGATCAGGGCCAGCCCATAGCGCAGCACCCCGAACACAAAGGCGGTGAGCAGCCCCATGTGCAGGCCCGATATCGCGAGCAGATGTGCGAGGTTGCTCGCGCGCAGAGCGGCCAGCGTCGCCTGCCCCATGCCCGACCGGTCCCCGGTCATCAGCGCGGCGGCAAAGGCGCCGGTCTCACCGGGCAACAGCGCCTGCACCCCGGCCGAGATCGCGGCCCTTTGCCGATCGACCCAGAGCCCCGCAGCACCCTCCTGCGCCGGCGCCAGCACGAGAACGGGGGTGCGGGTATAGCCGACCGCGCCGAGCCTCTCAAACCAGGCATTGCGCTGAAAATCGAACCCGCCCGGTTCGACCGGCCCCGAGGGCGGGCCAAGATGCCCGGTCAGGATCACCACGGTGCCGGGCTCTGGCAGAGCCAGCGGCCCATCCGCATGCACCGAGACGCGGACCCTCGCGGGCGTGCGCGCGGGTGACATGCGTTCGAGCACGACCCGGTCGAGCGTGAGCCGTGGTGCGTCGCTGACCGAGCGGTCGATGGACACGACCCGCCCCTCGATCGCGCCGTAATAGCGGTAGCCCAGCACCGGCTCTGCCACGTAATGACTGCGCGCCCCGGCGAGGAGGGCGCCGCCGGCGACCAGCGCGAGCGCGACCATGAGCGGGCTGGCGGCCGGCCCGATCCGCCGCGCGATGACCAGCGCAAGAACCGCGATGGCCACCAGCCCCGCATAGGCCAAAGGCCCCGGTTCGACCGGCACAAGGAAATAGAGGCCGATGCCGGTGCCAAGGCAGACCGGCACCCATCCCATCAGATGGCCGCGCTGCCGCAGGGCCGCATCCTGCAGCGCCAAAAGCCCTTGCACTTGTCCTCCGACCTCGTCCTGAGTATCCCCTGACACTAGCGCCGTCATGGTGAACGAAAGGTTAATTTCCCGATGCCCCGCACACCCGACACCAGCACGGCCCAGCCCCCCGTTGTCACCCGCTTTGCCCCTTCACCCACCGGTGCGCTGCATATCGGCGGTGCGCGCACGGCCCTGTTCAACTGGCTTTTCGCGCGCGGCCGTGGCGGCAAGTTCCTGTTGCGCATCGAGGATACTGACCGGGCCCGTTCGACCGACGAGAACCGGCAGGCGATCCTTGACGGGCTGACCTGGCTGGGGCTCGACTGGGATGGCGCGCCGATCAGCCAGTTCGCCCGCGCCGCCCGCCATGCCGAGGTGGCGCGCGCGATGCTCGATGCCGGCACCGCCTACAAATGCTTTGCGACGCAGGAAGAGATCGAGGCCTTCCGCGAGGCCGCGCGCGCGGCGAATGCCTCCACGCTCTTTCGCTCGCCCTGGCGCGACGTGCCTGCCGACCAGCACCCCGACGCGCCCCATGTGATCCGCATCAAGGCCCCGCGCGAAGGGGCAGCGACGATCCATGACGAAGTGCAGGGCGATGTGACCATCGGCCATGACCAGATGGACGACATGGTGCTGCTGCGCTCTGACGGCACGCCGGTCTATATGCTCGCCGTGGTGGTCGATGACCATGACATGGGCGTGACCCATGTGATCCGCGGCGATGACCACCTCACCAATGCCTTCCGGCAAAAGATGATCTATGACGCGATGGGCTGGCCGGTGCCGGTGATGGCGCATATCCCGCTGATCTTTGGTCCCGACGGCAAGAAGCTGTCGAAACGCCATGGCGCCACCGGGGCGGCGGAATATCAGGCGATGGGCTATCCGGCGGCGGGGATGCGCAACTATCTCACCCGTCTCGGATGGAGCCATGGCGACGCAGAGTTCTTTACCGATGCGCAGGCGCGCGACTGGTTCGACCTTGCGGGAATCGGGCGGTCGCCGGCGCGGTTCGACACCAAAAAGCTCGAAAATCTCTGCGGCCAGCACATCGCCGCGAGCGAGGATACTGCGCTGCTGCATGAAATCCATGCTTTCCTGGCCGCAACCGGGGCGCCAGCCCTGTCAAAGGCGCAGAGCGACGGGCTGTTGCGGAGCCTCTACTGCCTCAAGGAACGCGCAAAGACCTTGCCAGAACTCATTGAAAAGGCACATTTTATACTGGCAACCCGACCGCTGGAGCCGGATGCGCAGAGCGCGGCCACGCTCGATGCGGTATCCCGTCGTATACTGCACGAATTGACGCCGCATCTGCAAAATGCTAGCTGGGACCGCGAAACTCTCGAAGCGAAAGCGGCTGAACTGGCCGAGCGTCATGGGATCAAGCTGGGCAAACTCGCCGGCCCGCTGCGTGCGGCGCTGGCAGGACGCTCGGTCTCGCCCAGCGTGTTCGACATGATGCTCGTGCTCGGCCGGGAAGAAACGCTCGCCCGCCTCGAAGAGGCCGCGGCCTGAAACCATTTCGTCACCTTTCGCGGTTAGCTGCAGGTGACAGAACCTAGCGCATATGCCCTGGAACCGCCGGGCATCGACCTCAGAAGGGGAATGACCCAATGGCCGACAAGACCGCAACGCTGACGATTAACGGCACATCCTATGATATCCCGGTGCTCAGCCCGACGGCGGGGCCCGATGTCATCGACATCCGCAAGCTTTATGCGCAGGCCGATGTCTTTACCTATGACCCCGGATTCACCTCCACCGCCGCCTGTGACAGTGCGATCACCTTCATCGACGGGGATGAGGGCGTGCTGCTGCATCGCGGCTATCCCATCGACCAGCTTGCCGCCAAATCGCATTTCCTCGAAGTGGCCTTCCTGCTGCTTTACGGCAACCTGCCCACGGCAGACGAGCTCGAGGGGTTCGAGCGGTTGATCACACGGCACACGATGATCCACGAGCAGATGCACTATTTCTTCCGCGGGTTCCGCCGCGATGCGCATCCGATGGCCACGATGGTCGGCGTGGTCGGCGCGATGAGCGCGTTCTACCATGACAGCACCGACATCAACGACGAACGCCAGCGCGAGATCGCGTCGCACCGGCTGGTCGCCAAGATGCCGACGATCGCCGCGATGGCCTACAAATACTCCATCGGCCAGCCGTTCGTCTATCCGCGCAACGAACTCGATTATGCGTCCAATTTCCTGCACATGTGCTTTGCCGTGCCTTGCGAGGAATACCGCGTGAACCCGATCCTCGCGCGCGCGATGGACCGGATCTTTACCTTGCATGCCGATCACGAACAGAACGCGTCAACCTCGACGGTGCGGCTCGCCTCCTCCTCTGGGGCCAACCCCTTTGCCTGTATCGCGGCCGGCATCGCCTGCCTCTGGGGGCCTGCGCATGGCGGGGCCAATCAGGCCTGCCTCGAAATGCTGCGCGAGATCGGGACGGTGGACCGCATCCCCGAATACATCGCACGCGCCAAGGACAAGAACGACCCGTTCCGCCTGATGGGCTTCGGCCACCGCGTCTACAAGAACTTTGACCCGCGCGCGACGGTGATGAAACAATCGGCGGATGAGGTGCTGGAGCTTCTGGGTGTGCACAACAACCCGACGCTGCAGGTCGCCAAGGAGCTTGAGCGGATCGCGCTCGAAGACCCGTATTTCATCGAGAAAAAGCTCTATCCGAATGTCGATTTCTATTCGGGCATCATCCTTGATGCGATGGGCTTTCCCACCTCGATGTTCACGCCGATCTTTGCCGTGGCCCGCACGGTCGGCTGGATTTCGCAGTGGAAAGAACAGCTTGCCGATCCGCAGCTCAAGATCGGCCGGCCGCGTCAGCTCTACAAGGGTGAGACGCGGCGCGATTATGTCGATATCGAAAAGCGCTGATCTGCCCGGCGCGGTCGCATGACCGTGCTGCACAGCGCGCGGCTGACCCTGCGTCCGCCGCGCGCGGGCGACCTGATGGCGTTTCACGCGATCATGCGGGACGCCCGGGCCATGCGCTACTGGTCCACCCTGCCCCATGCCACGCCCGAGGTGACAGAGGCGTGGATGGCAGGGATGCTCGCCGGCGGGCCCGCCTGCCTGGATCTGGTCATCGAAAAGGACGGCGCCCTGATCGGCAAGGCGGGCAGCACCCGCTTGCCCGAAATCGGCTATATCCTGCACCCCGACCATTGGGGGCATGGCTATGCGACCGAGGCCATGCAGACGCTGATCGCGCATCTCTGGGCCAACACGGACTGGCCCGCGCTCACCGCCGATATCGACCCGCAGAACCTCGCCTCGCTGCGGGTGCTGCAAAAACTGGGCTTTGTCGAAACCGGACGCGCGGCGCGGACGTTTTGTCTGGGCGGTGTCTGGACTGACAGCCTCTATCTCTCGCTTCAGCGCCCCTCGTAGCGCGGTGCGCGTTTCTGCAGAAAGGCCACCACGCCTTCGCGAAAGTCGCGGGTCTGGCCACAGGCGCCCTGCAGCTGCGCCTCGAGCGAGAGTTGTTCGTCGAGCGTATTGCCAAAGGAGGCACGCATCGCGGTCTTGACGTGGCGATAGGCCTCGGTCGGCCCCTTGGCCAGATGCGCGGCCCGCGCCATCCAATGCGCCTCGAATGCCGGCGCGGGGGCGGTTTCATAGATCATGCCCCAGTCGGCGGCCTGTTTCGCCATGATCTTGTCCGCGAAGAGCGCCGCCCCCATCGCCCGCGCCGCGCCGATCTGGCGGGGCAGCCAATAGGTGCCGGCCGCGTCAGGGATCAGCCCGATGCGGGTAAAGGCCTGCACGAAATAGGCATCCTCGGACGCGATCACCACATCCGCGGCGAGCGCAAGGTTCGCCCCCGCACCGGCGGCCGCGCCGTTGACCGCGGCGATCGTGGGGATCGTGCAATCGAAAATCGCCTTGAGCATCGGCACATATTCGTCGCGCAGCGTGCGTTCGAGGTCGAGGTTCGCGGCATTGCCCCCATCGCCCAGATCCTGCCCCGAGCAAAAGGCCCGCCCGATGCCGGTGATCACCAGCACCCGCGCCGCCGTCTGTGCGGATTTGACGGCATGGGTGATTTCTGCCCGCATCTGGGCGTTGAGCGCATTCATCACCTCGGGTCGGTTCAGGCTCAGCACCGCGATATCGTCGCGCGTCACCAGCCGGATTGCCTGATAGTCCATCGTCTGCCTGCCTTTCGGGAATGTCTTTGGCGGAAATCTAGTGAAACGCCGGGGCGGGAAAAGAACAACCCGGCGTCACGACCGCATGATTTCCTCGAGCCGCGCCTTTTCCGCAGCGCTCAGCGTCTCGGGCGCCGGGGCGGTGCGGCGGCGGATCGTCATGATGCCGATGCCAAGCGCACCCAGCAGCATGGCAGGCCCCGCCAGCCAGAGCGCCAGGTTGACACCCCGCGTATCCGGACGCAGCAGGACGAATTCGCCATAGCGGGCCACAATGGCCGCGACGACCTCGCTGTCGCTGTCGCCGGCGAGCAGCCTTTCGCGCACCATCAGCCGCAGGTCGCGGGCGACGATGGCCTCACTCTCATCAATGCTCTCGTTGCGGCACACCGGGCAGCGCAGCCCGGCGCTGATCTCGCGCGCGCGGGCCTCAAGCGCGGGATCGTCGAGCATTTCAGCCGGTTGAACAGCCCAGGCCGGCGCCGCCCAGAGCAGACAGGCCAGCACCACAGCCCTCATTCGGCAGGCACCCCGCCGGTGCGGCTGTCGGTCTTGGCCGCACCCGCCGCAACGCGCAGGCGGCGGTCAGACAGCGAGATCAGCCCGCCGAACGCCATCAGGATGGCGCCGCCCCAGATCCAGTTGGCAAAGGGCTTGATATAGGTCCGCACGGCATAGCCTCCGCCCTGTTGCGGATCGCCGATCACGACATAGAGGTCGCGCAGCACGCCATTCTTGATCGCGGCCTCGGTCGTGGGCATCGCCGCCACCGGATAGAAACGTTTCTCGGGGAAAAGCACGGCCACGTCCCGGCCATCGCGCCGCACCACGATTTCGGCCATCTGGGTGCGGTAGTTCGGCCCTTCGCCCTCGGTCACGCCCCGCAGTTCGACCTCGTAGGCGCCGACGGCATAGGGTGCGCCGATCTGGGCCACGCGGATATCCTCCTGCTGCCAGGCGAGCACGGCCGCGATGCCGAACACGGTCACGCCCATGCCGGCATGGGCGACCGACTTGCCCCAGTCGGCGCGCGGCAGGCGGGTGAGACGCGCCAGCCGCCCGGCCAACGGGCCCCGCCCGGTTCGCATCCACAGATCGACGGCACTGCCCGCGATGACCCAGACCCCCAGCGCCACGCCGACCGGCCCCAACGCCGACCGCCCGGTCTGAACCGCAAAGGCCAGCGCGCCCAGGGCCACCGCAAGCATCGCGACCGGCGCCAGCGGCCGCAGGGCACGCGCCATCGACCCGCGCTTCCATGCGAGCATCGCGCCGACCGGCATCGCCACCGCAATCGCCACCATGAAGGGGGAAAAGGCCGCGTCAAAGAAAGGCGGTCCGACCGACAACGTCCGGCCGAACACCATTTCGGCAAAAAGCGGCCAGATCGTGCCGACAAACACCACCAGCGCCGAGACCGCGAGCAAGATGTTGTTGAGCACCAGCCCGCTTTCGCGACTGACCGCGCCAAAGGCGCCCTTGGCCTCCATCGCGCCGGCCCGCAGCGCATAGAGCGTCAGCGCCCCCCCGACAAAGACCGCGAGGATCATCAGGATGAACACACCACGCTCGGGATCATTGGCAAAAGCATGGACCGAGGTCAGGACGCCCGACCGCACGATGAACGTGCCCAGCAGCGAAAAGCCGAAGGCGAGGATTGCGAGCAGGATGGTCCAGCTTTTCAGCGCCTCGCGCTTTTCCACCACGATCGAGGAATGCAGAAGAGCCGCCGCGATCAGCCAGGGCATGAACGATGCGTTCTCGACCGGGTCCCAGAACCAGAAACCGCCCCAGCCCAGTTCGTAATAGGCCCACCACGACCCCAGGGAGATGCCCACGGTCAGGAAAAGCCAGGCGGCCAGCGTCCAGGGCCGCACCCAGCGACCCCAGGCGGCATCGACCCGGCCTTCGATCAGGGCGGCGACAGCAAAGGAGAACGCCATGCTCAGGCCGACATAGCCGAGGTAGAGGAACGGCGGGTGAAAGGCGAGGCCGGGGTCCTGCAACAGCGGGTTGAGGTCGCGCCCGTCGAACGGCGGCACGTCAAGGCGCAGGAACGGGTTCGAGGTGAACAGGATGAAGGCAAAGAAGGCCACACCGATCGAGGCCTGCACCGCCAGCACCCGCGCGCGCAGCGTCGCGGGCAGATTGCCGCCGAACCAGGCCGCACAGGCGCCGAACAGCGTCAGGATCAGCAGCCAGAGCAGCATCGAGCCTTCGTGATTGCCCCAGACGCCGCTGACCTTGTAGAGCATCGGCTTGGCGCTGTGCGAATTGGCATAGACCAGTTGCAGCGAGAAATCCGAGGTCACGAAGGCCCAGGTCAGCGTCGCAAAGGCAAAACCCACCAGCAGAAATTGCGTCACCGCAGCCGGTTCGGCAAAGGCCATCCAGCCCCGCCATCCCTTGTGGGCGCCCACCAGTGGCACCACCATCTGCAGGATGGCGATGCCAAAGGCCAGAATCAGTGCGAAATGTCCAAGCTCTGCTGTCATGCATCCGGTTTAGGCGATATTCCGGCGCTCGCCAACAGGGCTGGGGCGGGGCATCATGTCACGTCTGCGTGCCGCCCCAGTCAGTCAGCCAGTCAGTCAGCGCGCCATTTTCCCCGGGCGACACCGCATGCTGCGTGAGCGCCGCATCCGGCCCCGCATCGGCCGCTTGCGGCGAGCTTGCCTCCACCGCTGGCCCGACGGCCGCGACGCTCGCCACAAGCTCGCGCTGGAACGCCTGTTCGTGGCTCTGGTGGCGGGCGCCGAAATAGAGGCTGATGATCGCTCCGATCAGCCACCACAGCGCCTCGGGCACGGCCGCAAGCGCCTCCATCCGCGCGGCGAACCAGTCGGGCGCGACCAGCGCGGCACCCAGAAGAATGACCGTGCCGAGCGCCATGAGCGGGCGCGGCAGCCGGTTGACGGCATCCATCAGCCGGTCAAAACCGGTGCGCCCCTGCGGCGAGGTTGGCAGCACGATGGCACCCTGCGCCGCACCCTCGCGCAAGAGCGCGGCCAGGTCCGCGGCAGAGCCGCGACCCGACCCCAGCAGCATGGCAAGCAGTCCCCGGATCATCCCCATGATGCAGTCCTTTCGCGATGTTGGGCCTCGGTGAGGTGAAAACGCGGCGCCATGAAGGCCTCGGCCCGGGTGATCCAGCCGCCCTTGCCGCCGTCCCGCCGGCGGGCAAATCTGCGACTGGCCGGGCGCGCATCGGCGAGCGCGTAATAGTAGTTGCGCCGCGCGATGGCATAGGCATCGGCGATATGGCCCGGTGCGGCCGCCACCCCGGCGCGGGCGGCGGCGATGGTGCGCGGCCCGATCACGCCATCGACCGCCACCTCGATGCGCATGTCGCGCAGCAGGCGTTGCAGGATGCGCACCGCATTGGCGCCGGCATTGACATACATGTCAAAGACCGACGCCTGCAGCACCTCGGGCAGATCCGCGATGCGGGGCGCCACGAAATAGTGGTTGATGAAGATCTCGACCGCCTGTGCCCGCGTCAGCGCGCGCACATCGGCGACCGTCACCTGCCCGTCCCCCGTCAGGTCGAGCCGCAGCCGGCGCATCGTGCCGATGGTGACGCCGTGGTTGGTGGCACCGCCGGGATCGGCGGGATCGTTCACATAGCCGCCTTCGCGGGCGACGATTTCTTCGGCAATCTGCCGGACGCTTGGCATGGTCTGACCCCCATCTGGAACGGGGGCAAAGGTGCCGCGAAAGGGTTAATTCGTCGTAGGGGCAGCGTTCGGATCGACGTAGATGCCTTGCGCCTTGAGCGCGTCGATCACTTCGCGCGGCATATAGCTTTCATCATGTTTCGCCAGGATTTCAACGGCTTCAAAGGTGCCGTTGATGTAACGGCCCTGCCCGATCATGCCTTGTCCCTCGGCAAAGAGGTCAGGCAGCAGGCCGGTGTAGGTCACGGGGATCGACGCGCCACCATCGGTGACATTGAAGCGGATCGTGTCGCCCTGGCCACGGCTCAGCGTGCCCTGCTCGACCAGACCGCCGATGCGGAACACCTCGGTCTCGTGCGGCGGCATGTCGGCGACCTGGCTGGGCGAGCGGAAGAAATTGATCCCGTCGCGCATGGCATAGCCGATCAGCCCCGTCGCGACCGTCAGCGCGACAAAGGCCAGCACGATCACCTGGATACGGCGTTTCTTGCGCAGACCTCTCATGCGATATCCTTTCTCACGGGAATACCGGGGCCAGCATCAGCCCCGTGGTCTCGTCCAGCCCGAGCATCAGATTGGCGTTCTGCAATGCCTGCCCGGACGAGCCCTTGTTGAGGTTGTCGAGCGTGCTGACCACCAGCGCGCGCCCGCTGATGCGGTCGGCCACCACGCCGATATGGCAGAAGTTGGACCCTTGCACATGGCTCATCGCGGGAAGCTGGCCAAACGGCAGCACGACGATAAACGGCTCGTCTGCATAGCGGGAAAGCAGCGTCTCATGAATGGCTTGCGCGTCGCCCTTCACGTAACAGCTCGCCAGGATCCCGCGGTTGACGGGCACTAGATGCGGGGTAAAGACGATCTCGACCTTGCGGCCGGCCAGGGCGGAAAACTCCTGGTCGAACTCGGCCAGATGGCGGTGCTTGCCGCCTTGGCTGTAGCCTGCCACATCCTCGGACCGTTCGGCAAAGAGCATGTTCTCCTTGAGGCTGCGGCCCGCGCCCGACAGACCGTTCTTGAGGTCGCAGATGATATTGTCGAGGTCGATCACCCCGGCCGCGATCAAGGGGCGCAGCGCGAACTGGACGGTCGCGGCATTGCAGCCGGTGCCCGCCACCAGCCGCGCGCCGGCGATGGCGTCGCGGTAGAACTCGGTCAGGCCATAGACAGCCTCTGCCTGAAGCGCCATCGCGACATGCGGCGCGCCATACCATTTTTCATAGGCGGCCGCGTCGCGCAGTCGGAAATCGGCGCCGAGGTCCACCACCTTGACCTGGCGCGGCAGGTCGCGGACCAGCGCCTGGCTAAGCCCGTGCGGCAGCGCGCAGAACACCAGGTCGATGCCGGCAAAGTCGATCGCGTCGATGGTGCAGAGCGGCGGCAGCGCGAGGTGGCGCAGGTGGGGAAAGACATCGCCCATCGCCTGACCCGCCTTGCGGTCTGCCGACAGCGCGGCAATGCGAAGGGCCGGATGCGTGGCGATGAGGCGCACCAGTTCCGCGCCGGTATAGCCCGAGGCGCCAAGGATCGCGACGTTGAAACTCATGGTAAATCTTCCCCTTGCGTCCCATTTAGGCACCCGGCCCGTCCGGCGCAACCGGACGCGGCGCCGCAGCCTGTCAGGCTGCCTGAAACGTGATCCTGCGACGCAGGAACTGCGTGGCGCGGTTCGACACCGTGGCGGGGTTGCCCGAGGTGAGAAACAGGCTCTCGGTCCCCGGCCCGATCATGCCGGGCCGTCGGGTCAGGTAATCGGCGAGGCTTTCGGCCACGAGGTTCGCCTGCGAAAACACCTTGACCTGCGGGCCAAGCGCATCCTGGAACACCGCCTCCATCAGCGGATAATGGGTGCAGCCCAGCACGGCTGCGTCGGGTTCGGGCATCTTGCGGCGCAGCGCATCGACATGGCTGCGCACCAGCGCCTCGGCGAGGATCAGGTCGCCCTCCTCGATCGCATCGACGACACCGCCGCAGGCCTGCCCTTCGACATCGACGCCGATCGCGCGGAAGGCCAGTTCGCGCTGAAAGGCGCGGCTCGCCACCGTGGCGGGCGTGGCAAAGAGCGCGACATGCTTGACCGCGACCTCGCGCGGGGGCGAATTGTCGCCCCATTGCCGTTCGGTCAGCGCCTCGATCAGCGGCACGAACACGCCCAGCACGCGCTTGCCCTCTGGCACCCAGCTTTCCTGCATCCGGCGCAGGGCGGCCGCACTCGCCGTGTTGCAGGCAAGGATCACCAGATCGCACCCCGCATCGAACAGGCGCTGCGTTGCTGCGGTGGTCAGGTTGAAGATATCATCGGCGGTGCGCACGCCATAGGGCGCATGGGCATTGTCACCGAAATAGACCAGCGGCACCTCGGGCAGCCTGCGGGCCACAGCATCCAGAACGGTCAGCCCCCCCAGCCCGCTATCGAATATCCCGACTGCCATCTGCGCGACCCCTGTATTTCGCCTCGAATTCATGCCCCAGCCGATGCGTGTCAACGGGGCTTGGCGACAGGTCATACGTCGCCTTGCGCAGGAAATCCATCATCGCTTTGGGGTCGGAGCGATATCGCGCGAGCGTCTCTGCCGGAATCGGCTGGCCGATCACCACGCGCACCGGCGTGCCCACGCGGGCGCGAAACTCGCGCAGCAGCATGCCCAGGCGCAGGGTCGTATGCAGATGGCTGGCGAGTTGGAACAGCCGCGAATTGGCGCCTTCAAAGAACACCGGGACAACCACCGCCCCGGACCGGGTGATCATCTTGGCGGTGAATGTCCGCCAACTCGGGTCCATCGGCGGGTCAAAGGGGCGCGCGGCGGTGGATACCGTGCCCCCCGGAAACACCCCCATCGCCCCGCCCGCGCCCAGATAGCGCAGCGCCTCGGCGCGGGTCTCGAGGTTCATCCGCGCCGCATCCTTGGTCTCGTCAAAGCAGATCGGCAGGATCACCCGGTCGAGGTCGGGCGCGCGGCGAAAGACCGAATTGGCAAGAACACGGAAGTCGCCCCCGCGGCGCGAGGACAGGATACGCCCCATCATCAGCCCGTCGAGGATACCATAGGGGTGGTTGGCCACCACAATCACCGGCCCTTGCGACGGGATCGCGTCAAGCGAGCCTCCCACGATGTCAAGGGTGAGCCCGTAGCGCTCGCAGATCACCTCCCAGAAATCGCGGCCCCGCGCGACCTCTTCGGCATAGCCCCTGGCCTTGCGAATGAGCTTGAGCCGGCCGGTCGCATTCTCGATCACCCGGATCATGACGCGCCCGCCGCGGGTCACGGCACTGCTGGCATAGCTGATGTCGCGTGCAATCTGTCGTTGCCGCATGTCAACTCCGAATGGTCACGTTTGTCGTCCTTGTCTTAGGGCATGGAGGTCTGGATATCCAGTAAACATGACGATCTCGTAACTGTTTCATGTCGCGCCACGGCCAGGGTCACCCTGCCGCCCGCTGCATGGCGGGCGGGTTGCGCAACTGGTCCAGCAGGGCCAGCCGCCGGGCGGCGGCCTTTTCGGCGTTGGCCTGCTTGACCGGGCCGAACCCCTTGATCGACAAGGGCAACAGCGCAAGAGACAGCGCCGCGTCATGCACCGCCGGGTCCACGCCGGCGGCGATCCGGGTCATGTCGGATTCGTATTGGGCCACCAGCGCCCGCTCCATCCGCCGCTCGGCACTGCGGCCAAAGGGGTCAAGCGAGGTGCCGCGCAGCCCCTTCATCGCCGCCAGCAGGCGGAACAGCGGCACGACCCAGCCGCCAAAGGCGCGTTTGCGCGGCCGCCCGTCCGGCCCCTTGCCCGCAAGGAACGGCGGGGCGAGATGCCAGGTGAGGCGCAGATCGCCGCCAAAGGCTGCCGCGGCCTTGGCGCGGGTCTCAAGATGCAGGCGGGCGACCTCGTATTCATCCTTGGCGGCGAGCAGCTTGTGATAGCCGCGCGCGACCGCCTCCTGCAGCGCGGGATCGTCAAACAGCGCGACCAGGGCGCGGTAACGGGCGGCGAGCGCCGCATCCTGATAGGCGGTCAGATGCGCGGCACGGTAGGCAATGACCTCGGCCAGGGACGCCGTTGGCGGGTCTTGCGGCCCGTCAGCCGCCTCGGGGCAGAGCAGCGCATAGCGGCCCAGTTCGAACGCCCGCAGGTTGGCCGCAACCGCCGCGCCGTTGAGGCGGATCGCCTGTGTGATCGCCGCGTGGGAGAGCGGGATCGCGCCCTGTTGCCAGGCGGCACCAAAGACCATCATGTTGGAATAGATCGTGTCGCCCATCCAGCGCGACGCCAGCGCCGTCGCGTCGAACACGACCAGCCCGTCGTGCAGCCGCGCCGCGAGGGCCAGCCGCATCTGCGACCCCGGCAGGCGGAACGCCGGATCACGGGTGAATGCCCCTGTCACCGTCTCATGGCCGTTGACGACCCCGGTCGATCGGCCCCGGCGCATCAGCCCAAGGGTTTGCGCGCCGGCGCTGACCACAAGATCCCCGCCGATCAGCGCGTCGCATTCACCGACAGAGACGCGGATGGCATTTATATCAGAGGGTTGTGGCGCGATCCTGCAGTGGATATGCACCGCGCCCCCCTTTTGCGCGAGGCCGGCCATCTCGATCATGCCGACGCCGCGCCCATCGAGATGCGCGGCCATGGCCAGCACCGCGCCGATGGTCACCACGCCAGTGCCGCCGATCCCGGTGATGACGATGTTATGGGCGCGCTCCAGCGGCTTCAGGGCAGGCAGCGGCATCTCGGGAAGCGTGACCTCCTCCTGCGCGGTCCGGCGCGGCGTGGCCCCCGCGACGGTGACGAAGGACGGGCAGAAGCCCTTGAGACAGCTCAGATCCTTGTTGCAGGCCGACTGGTCGATGGCGCGCTTGCGGCCCAGTTCCGTCTCTTGCGGCACGATCGCCACACAGTTCGACTGCACCCCGCAATCGCCACATCCCTCGCAGACATCGGTGTTGATGAAAACGCGGGTGTCGGGGTCGGGATATTGCCCCTTCTTGCGCCGGCGCCGTTTTTCCGCGGCGCAGGTCTGCACATAAACAATGGCCGATACGCCCTTGACCTTGCTCAATCTTTCTTGAACCATAGCCAGATTGTCGCGGGTGTCGATGGTGATCCCCGGCGGAAAGGCGGCAAGGTCGAGCCCCTCCTTGGGGTCATGGACCAGCGCCACGTCCCGCAGCCCCATGGCCAGAAGTTCGCGGCAGATCCGGTCGGCCGACAGGCCGCCATCATTGCCCTGACCGCCGGTCATCGCCACCGCGTCGTTGAACAGGATCTTGTAGGTGATGTCGGTGCCCGCCATCAGCGCAAAGCGGATCGCGAGCAGCCCGGAATGGTTGTAGGTGCCGTCACCCATGTTCTGGAACACATGCCCGCGCGTCGAAAACGGCGCCTCGCCCACCCAGTTCGCGCCCTCGCCCCCCATGTGGGTGAGGCCGACGGTGCCACGATCCATCCACAGCGCCATGGTGTGGCAGCCGATGCCCGCCTGCGCCCGCGCGCCATCGGGCACGACGGTCGATGTGTTGTGCGGGCATCCGGCGCAGAAATAGGGCAGCCGGGCGGCCAGGTCGGGCGTGTTGTCGGCCTGCCGGGCGGCGGTGATCTCGGCCAGCGCGGCCCGCAGACGCGGGGTGGCGCAGCCTTCGTCACACAGGATCTCGCCGAGCCTTTGCGCGATCGTGACGGGATCGAGGCTCATCGCCACGGGAAAGAGCACCGGGGCATCCGGACCGCCGCGTGTGCCGCCCCAGACCCGCCGCCCGCGCCGGTCGTCAAACAGCGCCTCCTTGATCTGGACCTCGATCAGCTTGCGCTTTTCCTCGACCACCACGATCAGGTCGAGCCCTTCGGCCCAAGCGTGGAACCCCTGCATGTCGAGCGGCCAGACCTGCCCGACCTTGTAGGTCGTCAGGCCCATCCGCTCGGCCGCTGCGGCGTCGATCCCCAGCAGGTCGAGCGCGTGGACAAGGTCGAGCCAGTTCTTGCCCGCCGCGACAAGACCGATCCGCGCGCCGGGCCGGCCCCAGACCCGCCGGTCGATCCCGTTGGCGCGGGCAAAGGCCTCGGCCGCGCGGCGCTTGGGCCCGACCAGCCGCGCCTCCTGCGGGATCCAGTGGTCGCCCAGCCGGATGTTCAGCCCGCCTTCGGGCAGCGCGATGTCGGGCCGCACAAAACGCATCCGGTCGGGCCGGCCATCGACGACCGCCGTCGCCTCGACCGTGTCCTTCATCAGCTTGAGACCGGCCCAGAGCCCGCTGTAGCGCGACAGGGCAAAGGCATAGAGGCCGAAATCGAGGATCTCCTGCACGCCGGCCGGGGAAATCACCGACATCGACGCATCGACCAGCGCCCAGTCCGACTGGTGGCAGGTGGTCGAGCTTTCGCCGGTATGATCGTCGCCCATCGCCATGACGACGCCTCCATGCGGCGCGGTGCCGGCCATGTTGGCGTGGCGCATCACATCGCCGGACCGGTCCACCCCCGGCCCCTTGCCATACCAGAGTGCAAAGACACCGTCATGGCGCCCCTCACCGCCCAGACCCGCCTTTTGCGTGCCCCAGCAGGCGGTTGCGGCGAGATCTTCGTTCAGCCCCGGCTGGAAGAGCACCTGCGCGGCGTCGAGCACATCCCGGGCGCGGGTCATCTGCATGTCAACCGCGCCCAGCGGCGAGCCGCGATAGCCCGAGACAAAGCCCGCCGTATCCAGCCCCGCCGCCCGGTCGCGCGCCTGCTGCATCAGCATCAGCCGCACCAGCGCCTGCGTGCCATTCAGCAGCACGCTGGTGCGGCTCAGGTCATAGCGGTCGGTCAGGCTGATGTCCGGCTTGCCCATCTGTCCTGCCTCCCCGCAGCCAAGATCGCCTCTGGAGTATAGGTCAAAAATGCTGACCGAAAAACGATATTAAACTGACATGACCCTTTGTCTCCGTCATAATCCTCAGCGTAAGAACCGCAAACTGTGAGCGGTAACAAATTTCGGGGTCAAACCATGATGGACTGGGACAAGCTGCGGATCTTTCACGCGGTCGCCGATGCCGGCAGCCTCACCCATGCCGGTGACAGCCTGCACCTGTCGCAATCGGCGGTTAGCCGACAGATCCGCGCGCTCGAGGAATCGCTCAACACCACCCTGTTCCACCGCCATGCGCGGGGTCTGATTCTCACCGAGCAGGGCGAATTGCTGTTCGAGGCGACGCGGTCGATCAACAGACGGCTCGAGACCACCGCCGCACGCATCCGCGACAGCGAGGAAGAGGTGTTCGGCCATCTGCGCGTCACGACCACCACAGGCTTCGGCACGCTCTGGCTCGCCCCGCGGCTGCCCAAGCTGTTCGAGCGCTACCCCGAGCTCAAGATCGACCTGATGCTCGAGGAGCGCGTGCTCGACCTGCCGATGCGCGAGGCCGATGTCGCCATCCGCATGAAGGAGCCCTCGCAGGCCGACCTGATCCGCAAGCGGCTGATGGGGATCAAGATGCGGCTTTACGCAACGCAGGCCTACCTTGACGGCCGCGCCAGGCTGGAGCAGGTCGAGGATATCTCGGCACATCGGCTGATCTGCCAGAACCCCGCATCGGCGCAGGTTTCTGCAGGGGCGGCGATGGTGCAGCACCTGATCGCACAGGACATCACGTCGATGCTGACGGTGAACAACTATTTCGGCGTGCTGCAGGCCGTGCTCAACAATCTGGGCGTGGGCGTGCTGCCCGACTACGTGACCGAGGATTTTCCCGACCTTGTGCGCGTGCTGCCCGATTTCGAAAGCGGCGATGTGCCGGTGTTTCTCGCCTATCCCGAAGAGTTGCGCCAGTCCAAGCGGATCTCGGCCTTCCGCGACTTTGTGCAGGAAGAGGTCATTGCCCATCGCCGCCGGATCCGCGACGCGGTCGAAACGTCCTGACCTGCCGCACAGCCATGCACAAGGTGCATATCAGCCTTGCTCGTTCAGCCGGCCTTTTCCCTTGATCGGTCACAGGCTGCTGCCTATTTCAGCAACCGAAGGCGATGATGCTTTGACGCTCATCATCTTCATACCTCCCTGTTGGACTTAGCCGGGCCTCGTGCCCGGCTTTTTTTTGGCCTCAACGCATTTGTCAATGCGATGCCCGGGGCCCGCGCCTTGTGGCTTCATCGCGCCCGAAGGGGATGACCGATCATCACGTCACCTTTCCCCCGGGCCCTTCAGCTTCAATTTCGCCAGCAATTCGGGCAGAAATGGCCATGTCGCCTGGCAAGGCACCGGCATTTCAGCACGCGTCAGCCTGCCGCGCCCCTTTCCACCAACCCAGGGCTGCCGTAAAGACCACGCCAAACAGGGGAAACGGACCATGACCGAGCCAGACATCACGCCCGACCTGATCGCTGCACATGGGCTCAAACCCGATGAATACGCGCGCATCCTCGAGATCCTGGGCCGGGTCCCGACCTATACCGAACTGGGCATCTTCTCGGCCATGTGGAACGAGCATTGTTCCTACAAATCGTCCAGGAAATGGCTGCGCACCTTGCCCACCACCGGCCCGCAGGTGATCTGCGGCCCGGGAGAGAATGCGGGCGTGGTCGATATCGGCGACGATGACAACGGTGTCAGGCAGGCGCTGGTGTTCAAGATGGAGAGCCACAACCACCCCTCCTATATCGAGCCCTATCAGGGCGCCGCGACCGGCGTCGGCGGCATCCTGCGCGACGTGTTCACCATGGGCGCACGCCCCATCGCCGCAATGAACGCGCTGAGCTTTGGTGAGCCGTCGCACCCGAAAACCCGCCAGCTTGTCGCGGGTGTGGTCGCCGGCGTGGGCGGCTACGGCAACTGTTTCGGCGTGCCGACCGTGGGCGGCGAGGTCCGCTTTCACCGCTCCTACAATGGCAATTGTCTGGTGAATGCCTTTGCCGCCGGCCTCGCTGACGCGGACAAGATCTTCTATTCCGCCGCCTCCGGTGTCGGCATGCCGGTGGTCTATCTGGGCGCCAGGACCGGCCGCGACGGTGTGGGCGGCGCCACCATGGCCAGCGCCGAATTCGACGACACGATCGAGGAAAAACGCCCGACGGTGCAGGTGGGCGACCCCTTTACCGAAAAACGCCTGATGGAGGCCTGTCTCGAACTGATGCAGACTGGCGCCGTGATCTCGATCCAGGACATGGGCGCCGCGGGCCTGACCTGTTCGGCGGTCGAAATGGGCGACAAGGGCGGGCTCGGCATAAGGTTGCAACTCGACGACGTGCCGCAGCGCGAAACCGGCATGACCGCCTACGAGATGATGTTGTCCGAAAGCCAGGAGCGGATGCTGATGGTCCTGCGGCCCGAGAAGGAGGCCGAGGCGCGCGCGGTTTTCGACAAGTGGGACCTCGACTTCGCCATCGTGGGCGAGACCATCGCCGAGGACCGCTTCATCATCCTGCATGGCAACGTGGTCAAGGCAGACCTGCCGCTCGCCACGCTCGCAGGCTCCGCCCCCGAATACGACCGCCCCTGGGTCGAAACCCCGCGGCCGGGCCCCCTGTCCCGCATGCCCGAGATCGCGCCCATCGCCGCGCTCACCGCCCTGATCCAGAGCCCCAGCTACGCGCACAAGGCCTGGGTGTGGGAACAATACGACAGCCAGGTGATGGCCGACACCGTGCGCGCACCCGGCCTCGGCGCGGGCGTGGTGCGGGTGCACGGCACGCCCAAACTGCTCGCCTTCACCTCGGATGTGACCCCGCGCTACGTCAAGGCCAACCCGTTCGAGGGCGGCAAGCAGGCGGTGGCCGAAGCGTTCCGCAACCTCTGCGCCGTCGGCGCGCGCCCGCTGGCCGCGACCGACAACCTCAACTTCGGCAATCCCGAAAAGCCCGAGATCATGGGCCAGTTCGTCGGCGCGCTGAAAGGCATCGGCGCCGCCTGCCTCGCGCTCGACATGCCGATCGTGTCGGGCAATGTCTCGCTTTACAACGAAACCGACGGTCAGGGCATCCTGCCCACGCCCACCATCGGCGCGGTCGGCCTGATCGACCATGCGGCTGACCTGATCGCGGGCCAACCGCAAGAGGGCGATGTGGCGCTGCTGATCGGCGCGCTCACCCCCGGCCGCGAACATCTGGGCCAAAGCGCCCTGCTGGCCGAGGCCTTCGGGATCGAGGAGGGCGACGCTCCGCCCGTGGACCTCGCGACCGAACGCCTTCACGGCGACTTCATCCGCGCGAACCGCGCCCATATCCGGGCCTGCACCGACCTGTCCGACGGCGGCCTCGCCCTCGCCGCCTTCGAGATGGCGAGCGGCGCCGGGGTCGGCGTCACCCTGCCCGGCCTGACCACCGAGGCGCTCTTTGCCGAGGATCAGGCGCGCTACCTTGTCGCCTGCGACGAAGCCGGGGCCGAGGCGCTGCGCGCCGCCGGCACGGCCGCAGGCGTCCCGGTCACAATCCTGGGCCATTTCGGCGGCCGCGACATCACCCTGGGCGGCGACAGCGCCCCGCTGGCCCCGCTCACGCAGATCTACCGCAGCAGCTTTGCCACCGCCGTAGGCTAGGCACCGCGCCCCGCTTCATCTTGCCACAAATATCCTCGGGGGGAGGCGCACAGCGTGCGCCGTGGGGGGCAGACAGCCCCCCACCCGCCCTCCGGCCACGCGCCGCGCCGCCTTGCAGCGCCCCGCGCCACGTCCTAGATTACGACCGACCCCAAAAGGAGCGTCCTCATGGCCATGCAAGCCCGCGACATCGAAGACCTGATCCGCGCCAGCTTTCCCCAGGCGCGGATAACCATCACCGACCTCGCCGGGGACGGCAACCATTGGGCGGCCGAGGTGATCGACGAGAGCTTTCGCGGCCTCAACCGCGTCCAGCAGCAGCGCGCCGTCTATGCCAGCCTCAAGGGCAAGATGGACGGGGCGCATGGGGAACTGCACGCGCTCGCGCTGACCACCAAGGCGCCCGACTGACCCCGCCGATTTTTCCCGACACACCAAAGGAGCAGTCCGATGACAGCCACCGACCAGATCCAGCAGACCGTGACCAGCAATGATGTCGTGCTGTTCATGAAGGGCACCAAATCCATGCCGCAATGCGGCTTTTCCTCGCGCGTGGCAGGCGTGCTCAATTTCATGGGCGTCGAGTTTGCCGATGTGAACGTCCTTGCCGACGCCGAGATCCGTCAGGGGATCAAGGATTTCTCGGACTGGCCGACGATCCCGCAGCTCTACGTCAAGGGCGAATTCGTCGGCGGCTGCGACATCGTCACCGAAATGACCCTGTCGGGGGAACTCGACGCGCTGTTCGAGGCCAAGGGCGTCGCCTTTGACAAGGCCGCCGCCGAGAAGATCCGCGAAGCCAACGCCTGACGCGTGGGCCTGACGCGTGGGCCTGACGCGTGGGCCTGACGCGTGGGCCTGACGCGCGCGCCTGACGCGTGGGCCTGACGCGTGGGCCTGACGCGCGCGCCTGACGCGTGGGCCTGACGCGCGCGCCTGACGCGCGCGCCTGACGCGTGGGCCTGACGCGCGCGCCTGCGCCGTCGCGACCAGCCGCGACGGCGCAGGCCTACAGAAAGGGCCCCCAGAGCAGGCGTTCAGACAAGCCGCTCTTCCACTGCCGCCGCCAGCGCCTCGGCCCGGGCGGCGATCTCGGACAGGGTGTCGGTGACATGGTCCGGGATCACCGGCACTTCGATCCGCTCGGGCGGTGGAGCGCCACGCGCCTCGAGCATGGCAAGCGCCGCGCTCACCTCGGCCACGCGGGCTTCGCTGTCGCGCAAGCGGTCCTCGAGCCCGGCCGTCTTGTCCGCGAGCATCAGCCCTGCCATCAGCAGCATCCGCGCTTCGGGCATCCGTCCGATATGCGCGGACAGCGCGCTGGCCTCGGCATCCAGCATCGCGGCGGCCCCCCGCAGAAACGGCTCCTCGCCGTCCTGACAGGCGACCTCGAAACTGCGCCCGCCGATCGTGATCTCCACTTGCGGCATCACTGGCCCTCCGTGATCAGGGGTTTCAGCGCGGTGATGACAGCGTCGAGTTCGGCGACATCCGCCGCCCGCGTCGCACGCAGCGCATCCAGTTCGGCCATGACCGCACGGTTGATGAGTTCGGGTTCCGCCACGCCGTCCTCGGCGGCGGCGCGCAATTGCGCGTTGAGGTCGCGCAGGTCGGCATTGGACTGGCGCAGCGCCTGCAATTCCTGATCGAGCGCCGCAATCGCCTGTCTCTGACCGGCGATCTGCGCGTCGAGCGCGGCCATCCGGGTGTCCTGCCGGTCCTTGAGCGCGCGCACCCGCTCCTCGAGCTGGGCGTTGACCGCCTGTTCGTCCACCAGCCGCATTTCCAGCGCCAGGATGGTCTCCTGCGCGGCAAGAGCCGCACCGCTGTCGGCCGCACCGCTGTCGGCCGTGACCGAAGCCGGGCCCGCGTCGATCCTGTCGATCCCGCGCCTGATCCTGTCGAGCGCCGCGGTGATGCGTCCTTCGAGAATGGTTATATCGCTCATTTGCCCGTCCAGTTCTGGCCTGCCTCATGGCCGTTCCGATGGCGCGCCCGCGCGCTGCGCCTGTGTCGTGGCGCCTTGCCGTCGCGCCTTGCCGTCGCGCCTTGCCGTCGCGCCTTGCCGTCGCGGCACCCCGCATGCTGCGGCGTGGTCCCCCGGCCCTGCCCGCGACGGCAGCCGCGAATCGTCCCATCACAGGATCAGCCTAAGCCAACAACCCGCAAGCCGCAAATGCGGCGCCGCCTTGCAGACCAAGGTGTTAGAGGGTGTGCTTGATCTTGGGGTGCGGCCTGATATGAGGCTGATCGGGGCGGCTGCGTCCCGCCTCTCGCCCCGCCGCCGTTCATTCGGCTGACAAAGGATACCCGCCCATGGACATCGCCACCCTGCGCCAGCGCCACCCCGATCACTGGATGCGCGCCGCCGCAATCCGCACCTTGACGCTCGACGCGGTGGCTGCCGCCAATTCGGGCCACTCCGGGATGCCCATGGGCATGGCCGATGTCGCCACGGTCCTGTTTGCCAATCACCTGCGCTTTGACCCGCGCGATGCGCTCTGGCCCGACCGCGACCGGTTCATCCTGTCGGCGGGGCATGGCTCGATGCTGCTCTATTCCCTGCTCTACCTGACCGGCTACGCGGGCATGACGCTCGACCAGTTGCGCAATTTCCGCCAATGGGGCGCCAAGACCGCGGGCCACCCCGAATACGGCCATGCCGCCGGGATCGAGACGACGACCGGGCCGCTGGGTCAGGGCATCGCCAATGCGGTCGGCTTTGCCATGGCCGAAGAAGTGCTGCGCGCCCGCTATGGCGCCCGAGTGTTCGACCACCACACCTATGTCATCGCCGGCGACGGCTGCCTGATGGAAGGGGTGAGCCAGGAGGCGCTGACCCTCGCGGGCATGCAGCAGCTTGGCCATCTCATCGTGCTGTGGGACAACAACAACATCACCATCGACGGCCCCGTGGACATCACCGACACCACCGATCAGGGCGCGCGCTTTGCCGCTTCGGGCTGGCATGTGCAGGCGATCGACGGGCATGACCCCGTGGCGATCGACGCCGCGATCACCGCCGCAAAGGCCGACCCGCGCCCCTCGATGATCGCCTGCAAGACGCATATCGCGCTGGGATCATCGGCGCAGGACACGTCCAAGGGGCATGGCGCGCTGACCGATGCCAAGCTCATCGCCGACACCCGCGCCGCCTATGGCTGGACCCATGGCGCCTTTGACATCCCCGCCGGGATCAAGGCCGAGTGGGAGGCGATGGGGGCCAAGGGCGCTGCGTCGCGCGCGCTCTGGCAGGCCGAATTCGACCGCCTGCCCAAGGCCCGGCAAGAGGACATCACCCGCGCCTTTGCGCAGGACGCGCCCAAGGCGCTGGCCGGACGCATCCGCGCGCTCAAGAAGCAGATCAGCGATGCCGCGCCCAAGGTCGCCACGCGCAAATCGTCGGAAATGGTGCTCGAGGTCGTCAACCCGGTGATGGTCGAGACGCTGGGCGGCTCGGCCGACCTGACCGGGTCGAACAACACCAAGACCGCCGATCTGGGCGTGTTTTCGCCGAAAAACCGCAAGGGGCGCTATGTCCATTTCGGCGTGCGCGAACATGGGATGGCGGCCGCGATGAATGGCATGGCGCTGCATGGCGGCATCCGGCCCTATGGCGGCACCTTCATGTGTTTCACTGATTATGCCCGCGGCGCGATGCGGCTGTCGGCGCTGATGGGCATCCCCGTCGTCTATGTGATGACCCATGACAGCATCGGTCTGGGCGAGGATGGGCCGACGCACCAGCCGGTCGAACACCTTGCCATGCTGCGCGCGACGCCGAACCTGCATGTGTTCCGCCCCGCCGACACGGTGGAAACAGCCGAAGCCTGGGAGATCGCGCTGACCGCGAAAACCACGCCGTCGGTGCTGGCCCTGTCGCGCCAGAACCTGCCCACGGTGCGCCGCAGCCATACCGCGCGCAACCTCACCGCGCAGGGCGCCTATGTGCTGGCCGAGGCGGTGGCGAAACGGCAGGCGATCCTGATGGCGACGGGGTCCGAGGTCGAGGTGGCACTCGCCGCGCGCGACCTGCTCGAGGCCGAAGGCATTGGCACCCGTGTCGTATCCGTTCCCTGCATGGAGCTCTTTGCCGCCCAGGACGAGGCCTATCGCAAGCGCGTGCTGCCCGCCGGGCCGGTGCGCGTCGCCATCGAGGCTGGCGTGCGGCAAGGCTGGGACGCGCTCTTGCTGGGCGAACGCGGGCGCGAGGCCAAGGCGGGCTTTGTCGGGATGGAGGGCTTTGGCGCCTCTGCCCCTTCCGACGTGCTTTACGAGAAATTCGGCATCACCGCTGCCGACACCGCCGCCAGGGTCAAGGCCTTGCTGCAATAACCGCCTGAAAGCCCGCGCAACATGACCAACACCATCGCCATATGGATTGTGGTCCTGATCGCGGGCTTTTTCCTGCTCGACCACTTCGTGCTGCACCTCGACGCCGCGCTGTTTCTGGCGCGCAAGGGGCTGCTGGCTCTCGACTATCTCGCCTTCTGGCGGTGAACGGCGTTAGCGCTAACTGGCGCGACACAGTTGCCAGTTGACCTTTGGTCCGAAATCGCAAGATTGGCGCAACAGGCCGGGTCACACCGGCCATCATTCAAAGTCCCGGAGGAATACCCATGGCAGTCAAAGTGGCAATCAACGGCTTTGGCCGGATCGGGCGCAACGTGTTGCGCGCAATCATCGAATCCGGGCGCACCGATATCGAGGTCGTGGCGATCAACGATCTGGGCCCGGTGGAAACCAACGCCCATCTGCTGCGCTACGATTCGGTCCATGGCCGTTTTCCCGCGACCGTGACCACCACCGAGACGACGATCGACGTCGGCCGCGGGCCGATTGCCGTGACCGCCATCCGCAACCCGGCCGAACTGCCCTGGGGGCATATCGACATCGTTCTGGAATGCACCGGCATCTTTACCGACAAGGACAAGGCCAAGATCCACCTCGAAAACGGCGCGAGCCGGGTTCTGGTCTCGGCCCCCTCGGCCGGCGCGGACAAGACCATTGTCTATGGCGTCAACCACGACACGCTGACCGCCGAGGACCTGATCGTGTCCAATGCGTCCTGCACCACGAACTGCCTGTCGCCGGTGGCCAAGGTGCTCAACGACACGATCGGGATCACCAAGGGCTTCATGACCACGATCCACAGCTATACCGGCGATCAGCCGACGCTGGACACGATGCACAAGGACCTCTACCGCGCCCGCGCCGCGGCCCTGTCGATGATCCCGACCTCGACGGGGGCCGCCAAGGCCGTGGGTCTGGTGCTGCCCGAACTCAAGGGCAAGCTTGACGGCGTGGCGATCCGCGTGCCCACGCCCAATGTGTCGGTGGTGGACCTGACCTTTGAGGCCAGCCGCGCGACCAGCGTCGAAGAGATCAACGCCGCGATCCGCGCCGCCGCGACCGCCGGCCCGCTCAAGGGGATCCTGGGCTTCACGGACGAGTCGCTGGTGTCGTCGGATTTCAACCACGACCCGCATTCGTCGATCTTCCACATGGACCAGACCAAGGTGATGGATAGCACGATGTGCCGCATCCTGACCTGGTATGACAACGAATGGGGTTTCTCGAACCGCATGTCTGACACCGCCGTCGCGATGGGCAAACTGATCTGATCTGGCGTTTCAGCGTTGAATAACACCAAGGCCACCCTGATCGGGTGGCCTTGTTGCATTTTCAACCATGCGCCAGGCGCATGGCCGTTAGCGCAATCATGGGCATTGTGCTGCACTGCAGCATCACTAGATTGCAATCAACGAAACGGACCATCACAAAGGAGATGCACATGACCGTTCTGTCGAATATCCGCGTCGCCGTTCAAAAGCACGCCGCCTACATCCGCACCCGCAACGAAATTGCGGCCATGCCGCAGGATGTGGCCATCGACCTCGGCCTGTTCCGCGAAGATGCGGACAAGATTGCCTGGCGCGCCGTTTACGGCTGACCCGCCACCATGCACAGGACCAGGGCCGCCCGGGGAACGGGCGGCCTTTTTCATGACTTGGCGCCTGCGCTGCGCAAACCGCGGCGCGCCATCGCTGGTGGCGCCTCCGCGGCCTGTATGGGCGGACCTGAGACAATAACGCGGTTGCGGCCCGCTTCCTTGGCCCGGTAGAGCGCCGCGTCGGCGGCCACGAGGGCGGCAACGACCCCTCCCTCCCCGGGTGCGAGGCGCGCGACCCCGATGCTGACCGTACAGGGGATCGCGGTGGCGCCATGCATCACCGGCGCCCCGGCCACCGCCTGCCGCATCCGTTCGGCCACCAGCGCCCCCTCGACAGGATCGGCCCTCGGAATGAAGGCCGCAAATTCCTCGCCTCCGAGGCGGCCAAGCGCCGCAACAGGGCCGGCCGAGCGCCCGAGGCGCGCCGCCAGATCCACCAGCACCGCATCGCCCGCCGGATGGCCCCAGGTGTCATTGACCACTTTGAAATAGTCCGCATCGAGCATGATCAGCACCCCGGCGGGAGATGCCTCTACAACCGCAAGAAAGGCGCGCCTGTTGAGCAACCCGGTGAGCGGATCGCGGCGCACCAATTCGTTGAGTTGCCGATTGAGCGCGATGATCCGCGCATTCTGCCGCGCCATCCAGGTCGAGACCGGCAGGGCGATCACCAGCGGGATGATCACCGACGTGAACATCCCCTCGTTCCAGCCAAATTGCCAATAGGTCAGGATGAACGAGGAAATCACCGAAACCGACGTGATCGACGCCACAAAGATCACGTCGCGCCATGTCAACGGCACCCTCATCGCCCGCGCAGAGGGTGGGGGGACCGAGAAAAACGGTGTGATCTGGGACATCGGCAGCACTCCACTCACGCAGTATGCCGGACAACCCTTAACAAGCCGTCAAGAACGCCTCAGGTGGAACCGTGCCTCGAGCGCTGATTTGACCGCAGGCGGCACGAATTTGGTCACATCGCCGCCCAGCCGGGCGATTTCCTTCACCAGTTTCGAGGCAATCGCCTGATTCTTGGCATCCGCCATCAGGAAAACCGTCTCGATGGAGTTGTCGAGCGACCGGTTCATGCCGACCATCTGGAATTCATACTCAAAATCCGCCACCGCGCGCAGCCCCCGGATGATGACCCCTGCGCCCACATCCCGCGCGCAGGAAATGAGCAGGTTTTCAAAGGGATGCACCACAATCTCGCAGCCGGTGTCTGCCGCGATCGGCGCCGTTTCGGCCGCAAGCATCGCCACACGTTCATCGAGGGCAAAAAGCGGGCCCTTGTCGCGGTTGATCGCCACGCCGATCACCAGTTTGTCCACCAGCGAACAGGCGCGGCGGATGATGTCGATATGCCCGTGGGTCACCGGGTCAAAGGTGCCGGGGTAAAGTCCTGTGCGCATGGCGTTCCTCGCGTCTTCATTGCAACCGCAAGCAACAATATTACCGGCGCCGAGGCAAGCCGCCTGTGGCCCGGGGTCAATACCCCATGATCATCCCTTCGAGCGCCGATTTCTCGACCTCGAGTTCCGACAGCCGCGCCTTGACCACATCCCCGATCGAGATCAGGCCGATCATCCGCCCCTCCTCGACCACCGGCAGATGGCGGAACCGGCCATCGGTCATCTTTTGCAGCACGCCATCTGCGGTCTCGCTGCTGGTGCAGGTGACGAGCGCCCGGGTCATGATCTGGCTCAACTGGTCGGTCAGGCAGACGCTGCCGCGCCGCCCGACCTCGCGCACGATGTCGCGTTCCGACAGGATGCCTTCTGCATGGACCCCGTCCGACGACACGACGAGTGACCCGATCCGCTTTTCCGACAACATCGCAGCCGCATCGCCGATCGTCATGTCCGGCGAGACTGTCATCACCTTGTCGTCAGCCTTGGATCGCAGGATTTGTTGCACGAGCATGATCTGTCCTCCCCGACATTGCATGGAATCAAGGTCGGGCCATCCAGCGGACCTGTCAAGCCATCGTTGCGGACCCGCCTTGCGCCACCTCCGCCTCGCGCCGCGCGACCTCGGCCCGCAGGCCGGCCAACAGCGCCGCGGCAAAACGGTTGATGCGGTCCGACCGGCGGTCTGCGGCATGGCGCACCAGATAGAAGGCGCGGGTGAGGCTGACCTGCGACACCAGAACCCGGTGCAATTCGGGCGCAAAGGGCAATGCAAAGTCATGCACGATCCCGACACCACCCGCGCGCAGCATCTGCAACTGCACCGCGACCGAGTTTGACGCCATCTGCACCCCGCCCATCCCCAGATCGCCCAGGTAATCAAGCTCGCGGTCAAAGATCATGTCGGGGATATAGCCGACCATGGCCTGCCCGCGCAGGTCGCCCAATGTCTGCGGCACCGGACCGTCGCGGCGCATCGCCAGATGCAGGTGGTAGTCGGTGATCTTCTGCACGGTGAGACGCCCGGCATCCGGTGGGCTCACGGTCACGGCCATGTCGGCCTCGCGCTTGGAGAGGTTGACCACGCGCGGCAGCGCCAGCACCTGCACCTCGAGCCCCGGATTGTCGGCCCGGATCGCGGCGCAGACCCGGGGCAGCAGGAAATTGGCGCAGCCATCCGGCGCGCCGATGCGGATCTGCCCGGTGAGCCCTGCCGCACCCTGCCCTTCCTCCACCGCCTGCGTCAGCGCCTCTTCTGCGCGCGCGGCATGCTCGCGCATCCGCAGCCCCCGGTCGGTCAGCGCATAGCCTTGCGGCGATTTGACGAACAGCGCCGCGCCCAGCCGGTCCTCCAGCCGCGCAATGCGCCGCCCGACGGTGGCCGGATCCATCCTGAGCCCCGGCGCCGCGGCAGTCAGGCTTTCGGCGCGGGCGACAGCCAGAAACACGCGCAGGTCGTCCCAGTCCCCCATACCGACATCCTTGCAAGATGATTTTGGAATACTGCCGCTTTCAAGTTGGTTTTTGCAAGGCTACCCTGCGCCAACCCAAGGGAGGATACCATGCGCGAACTCACCCATTACATCGGCGGCGAGCACGTCCGCGGCACGTCCGGCCGTTTTGCCGACGTGTTCAACCCCGCAACTGGCGAGGTGCAGGCCCGCGTGCCGCTCGCCGATGCGGCCGAGATGGACCGCGCCGTGGCGGTCGCCGCCGCTGCGCAGCCGAAATGGGCCGCGGTCAATCCGCAGCGCCGTGCCCGCGTGATGATGAAATTCGTCGATCTGCTCAACCGCGACATGGACAAGCTGGCCGAGGCGCTGTCGCGCGAGCATGGCAAGACGCTGCCAGATGCGGCGGGCGACGTGCAGCGCGGCCTCGAAGTGGTGGAGTATTGCATCGGCGCGCCGGAACTGCTCAAGGGGGCGTTCACCGACGGCGCCGGTCCCGGCATCGACATGTATTCCATGCGCCAGGCGCTGGGTGTCTGCGCCGGCATCACGCCCTTCAACTTTCCCGCGATGATCCCGATGTGGATGTTTGCCCCGGCCATCGCCTGCGGCAATGCCTTCATCCTCAAGCCGTCAGAGCGTGACCCCTCGGTGCCGCTGATGCTCGCCGAACTGATGGAGGAAGCCGGCCTGCCCAAGGGCATCCTGCAGGTCGTGAACGGCGACAAGGCCGCGGTGGACGCGATCATCGACCATCCGGTGATCCAGTCGATCGGCTTTGTCGGCTCTACCCCCATCGCCGAATATATCTACGGGCGCGGCTGTTCCATGGGCAAGCGGGTGCAGTGTTTTGGCGGCGCCAAGAACCACATGATCGTCATGCCCGACGCCGACCTCGACCTGGCCGCCGATGCGCTGATCGGCGCTGGCTATGGCGCGGCGGGCGAACGCTGCATGGCAATCTCGGTTGCCGTGCCGGTGGGCGAGGCCACCGCCGATGCGCTGATCGCCAGGCTGATCCCGCGGATCGAAAAGCTGAAAGTGGGCCCCTATACCTCGGGCAAGGACGTGGACTATGGCCCGGTCGTCACCGCCGCCGCCAAGGCCAATATCCTGCGGCTGGTGGAAAGCGGCGTGGCCGAGGGCGCGAAACTGGTCGTCGATGGCCGCGATTTCAGCCTGCAGGGCTACGAGAACGGGTTCTTCGTCGGCCCCCACCTCTTTGACCATGTGACACCCGAGATGGAGATCTATCGCAAGGAGATCTTTGGCCCGGTCCTGTCCACCGTGCGCGCGGCGAGCTATGAGGAGGCGCTGAAGCTCGCCATGGACCACGAATACGGCAACGGCACCGCGATATTCACCCGTGATGGTGACGCCGCGCGCGATTTCGCGGCGCGTGTGAATGTCGGCATGATCGGGATCAATGTGCCGATCCCGGTGCCCCTGGCCTATCACACCTTTGGCGGCTGGAAGAAATCGGCCTTTGGCGATCTCAACCAGCACGGGCCCGACGCCTTCCGCTTCTACACCCGCACGAAAACCGTCACCTCGCGCTGGCCCTCGGGGATCAAGCAAGGCTCTGCCTTCAATTTCAAACCGATGGAGTGACGCGCGCGGCAATTTCTGGTTTTCTCGGGTGGCCCGGCGAATCCCTTGCCGGGCCGCATGGCGTGAACGGGGGCAACCTTGCCTGTTGTCTTTCGCATCCTGCCCGAACATGGGCTGATCCGCGTCCGCTACAGCGGCACGGCCGGGATGGACGAGACCCTGCGCGCGATGGACGCCTGCGCGAACCACCCCGATTTCCGCCCGCATTTCCGCCATCTGGTCGATTTCCGCGCGATCGACGCGATCGACGCGGATTACCCGGCCTTTCTGGCGATCCAGGCCCGCGCCATCGATCAGTTGCTGCCACAAGACATCGCCCCCTTCGTCATCTACCTCGCCGACAGCCCCCTGTCGCAAAAGGCCGCCCGCATGGCGATGCGGTCATGGGAAGGTGTGACCAGCATCGTCGCCATGATCCTCGAGGACGAAAGCGCCGCCTTTGAACTGCTTGGCGTCACGGGGCAGAGCCTCGATCCGCTCGGAGCCGGGTAAGCCGCCCCGGCTTCATCTTGCCCCAAATATCCCCGCCGGAGGCTCCCCCCTCCCCGACCGCAGAGCGCGGGGTGGATTGCGCCGGACATCCGCGCCACCTAAACCAGAGAGACCGGCCCGGCGGAGAGCCTCATGGATTTCGCACTCAGCCCTGAACAACAGGCGCTATTCGACCTCACCGCGGCGCGTCAGGTGCTGCGGCATGCCGCATGGCCCTTTGACAAGGATGCGCCAGAGGCGACGGTTTCCTGTGCCATGGCACAGCGCCACGTCTCCGGATCCGCCAGCAGCATCGCCGACGGCGGCCTGCAACCGCACGGCGGCCGTGGCGGCCCGGCCGATTGCGGGATCGAAAAGAGCGTCCGCGACCTGCGCGTGCACCAGATCCTGGAAGGGACCAACGAGATCATGCGCCGGATCATCGCGCGCGCCATGGTGGGCCGATGCGCGATGTGCTGATCCGGCAGGAGGGCCGCACCGGGCGCATCACGCTCAACCGGCCCGCGGCGCTCAACGCGCTGACGCTGGAGATGATCGGCGCCATCGACGCGGCGCTGCGCGACTGGGCGCGCGATGATGGCATCGCCATGCTGGTGATCGACGCCGCAGGGCAGCGGGCCTTTTGCGCGGGCGGCGACCTGACGCAATTCCATGGCAGCGGCGCCGACCCGGCCCCGGGCCGCGCCTTCTGGCAGCAGGAATACCGGCTCAACGCCCGGCTCTTTCATTTTCCCAAGCCGGTGGCGAGTTTCATGCAGGGCCATGCGCTGGGCGGCGGGGTCGGCATCGGCTGCCACGGGTCGCACCGGGTTGTGGGGGCCGGCACGCGCATCGCCTTGCCGGAATGCTCCATTGGCCTTGTCCCCGATGTCGGCAGCACGCTTCTGCTGGCGCAGGCCCCGGGACGGCTGGGCGAATACCTCGGGATCACTGGCGACAGGATGGCTGCCGCCGACGCTCTGCATTGCGGCTTTGCCGACTACCACATCCCCGAGGCCGCCTGGCCCGCCCTGATCGCGGCATTGTGCGACAGCGGCGACTGGACGCTGATCGACGCCGCGCATGTCCCGCCGGGGCCAAGCCGTCTTGCCGGCTGGCAGGGCGATATCGACACGGCTTTTGGCGGTGAGACGCTGGGCGACATCTACCGCGGTCTGCCCCCCGCCCAGCCCCCCGACCTGCCTCCCGCCCTGCCCCCCGCCCTTGCCCATGCTCTGCCGCTGATGGCGCGCAATGCGCCGCTCGCCATGGCCTGCACGGTCGAATTCATCCACCGCGTCCGGATGCGCCCGACGATCGAGACCGCGCTGGGCCTGGAATACCGCTATGCGCACCGCGCGCTGGCGCAGGGCGATTTTCCCGAAGGCATCCGCGCCGCGCTGATCGACCGGGACGGTGCCCCGCGCTGGGCCCATGCCGACTGGACCCGCCTGCCCGCGCGTGATGTCCTGGCGATGACGCTGCCGCTGGGCCCTGACGCCCTGAACCTGGAGGATGACGGATGAAGATCGGCTTTGTCGGGCTGGGCAACATGGGCGCGCCGATGGCGGCAAACCTTGCGGCTGCGGGACATGCGGTGACGGGCTATGACCCGGTGGCGAGGCCCGATGGATTGCGCATGGCTGCGTCGGCTACCGCAGCGGCGCAAGGGGCGGATGTTGTCATCACCATGCTGCCCGACGGGGCGATCCTGCGCGCCGTGGCGGCCCGGATCCACCCCGCGATGCGCACCGGTGCCATCCACCTCGACTGCTCCACCGTCGATGTGCAAAGCGCCCGCGCCGTCGCGCAGGCCGCTGGCGCCCTGCGCCTCGGCGCCATGGATGCGCCCGTGTCAGGCGGGATCGGTGGCGCGACGCAGGGCACACTCACCTTCATGGCAGGAGGTCCGGCGGAAACCTTCGCCACCCTCGCGCCGCTCTTTGACACGATGGGCAGCCGCGCGATCCTCTGTGGCGCGGCGGGCGCCGGACAGGCGGCCAAGCTGTGCAACAACATGATCCTGGGCGTCACGATGATCGCCACCTGCGAGGCCTTCGTGCTGGGAGACAGCCTTGGCCTCGACCGGCAGGCGCTGTTTGACGTGGTCTCGACCTCTTCGGGCCAAAGCTGGAGCCTGACAAGCTATTGCCCCGCCCCCGGCATCGGCCCTGCGAGCCCTGCCGACAACGGCTATAGGCCCGGTTTCGCCGCCGCGCTGATGCGCAAGGACCTCGACCTTGCGCAGCAGGCGGCAGCAGAGGGCGGTGCCGAGACGCCTTTGGGGGCGCAGGCCGCCGACCTCTACCGGCAGTTCGTGGCAGAGGGCGGCGGCGGGCAGGATTTCAGCGCCGTTCTGCCCTGGCTTGCACGACGCAGCCGCACCTGACCCGCGCCTGACTTGCGCCAGACCTGCGTCAGGGGGGTGCGTCAGGCGGTGCGACATCGCTTCACGCAGACGCGACGTGACACACGGCGCAAAACATGCTAGCTTTGCAATATATCAACCCGAGCATCGGAGTTTCATCATGTTCGCCAAGAATGTCGGCTCGATCGACCGTATCCTGCGAATCGTCATCGGCCTCGCCCTGATCGCGGGCTTTTTCCTCAACACCGATGGCAGCTATCGCTGGCTCTATCTGCTCGGCGTGATCCCGCTGGCCACCGGGCTGATGTCCACCTGTCCGCTCTATTCGATTTTCGGCTTCTCAACCTGCCCGATGAAGCGCTGAAACATCAAGGGGTTGCGCGTTAGACTTCGCGCAACCCTATTCCGCCGCCACCTCGCGCGGTTTCAGCATCTGGGCCAGATAGCGCCCGGTATGGCTCGCCGCGACCTTGGCCACATCCTCGGGCGTGCCGACCGCCACAACCTGCCCGCCGCCATCGCCGCCCTCGGGGCCGATATCGACCACCCAGTCGGCGGTCTTGACCACGTCGAGGTTGTGTTCGATCACGATCATCGAATTGCCCTGGTCAACCAGGTGGTGCAGCACCTCGAGCAGTTTCTTCACATCCTCGAAATGCAGCCCCGTCGTGGGCTCGTCGAGGATATAAAGCGTGCGCCCCGTGGACCGGCGGGCGAGCTCTTTTGACAGCTTCACGCGCTGCGCCTCGCCCCCCGAGAGCGTCGTCGCCTGCTGGCCGACCTTGATATAGCCCAGCCCCACCTGCACCAGCGCGTCCATCTTTTCGCGGATCGCGGGCACGGCGCGGAAAAACTCCTGCGCATCCTCGACCGTCATCTCAAGAACGTCTGATATGTTCTTGTTCTTGAACTTTATTTCCAGGGTCTCGCGGTTGTAGCGTTTGCCCTTGCAGGTCTCGCAGGTGACATAGACATCGGGGAGGAAGTTCATCTCGATCTTGAGCACCCCGTCGCCCTGACAGGCTTCACAACGCCCGCCCTTGACGTTGAAGCTGAATCGCCCGGACTTGTAGCCGCGCGCCTTGGCCTCGGGCAGCCCCGCGAACCAGTCGCGGATGGGGGTAAAGGCGCCGGTATAGGTCGCGGGGTTCGACCGGGGCGTGCGGCCGATGGGGCGCTGGTCGATGTCGATCACCTTGTCCAGATGTTCGAACCCCTTGATCGTCTCGCAGGGCGCGGGTGTCTCGCGCGCGCCGTTGAGGCGCATCGCGGCATTCTTGTAAAGCGTCTCGATGGTCAGCGTCGATTTGCCGCCGCCCGACACGCCGGTCACGCAGACGAACTTGCCCAGCGGGAAATCGACCGTGATGTCGCGCAGGTTGTTGCCCGTGGCCTTGACCACGCTCAGCACCTTGCCGTTGCCACGGCGCCGCTGTGCCGGCACCGCGACCTCGCGCGCGCCCGACAGGTATTGCCCGGTGATCGAGGCCGCATCGGCCATGATCTGCGCCGGCGTGCCATGCGACACCACATGCCCGCCATGCACCCCGGCCCCCGGCCCCATGTCGAACACATAGTCCGCCTCGCGGATCGCCTCTTCGTCATGTTCGACCACGATCACGGTATTGCCTTGATCGCGCAGGTTTTTCAGCGTGGTGAGCAGCCGGTCGTTGTCGCGCTGGTGAAGCCCGATGGAGGGCTCGTCGAGCACATAGAGCACGCCGGTCAGCCCCGAGCCGATCTGGCTCGCGAGCCGGATGCGCTGGCTCTCGCCGCCTGACAAAGTGCCCGCGTTGCGGCTGAGCGTCAGGTATTCGAGGCCCACATTGTTGAGAAAACCCAGCCGCTCGCGGATTTCCTTGAGGATCGCGCGCGCGATTTCATTCTTCTGGTTGGTCAGCGCCTCGGGCACGGTGAGGCACCAGTCATAGGCCTCCCTGATCGACATCCGCACCACCTGCCCCGCATGCAGCAGCGCCTGCGGCCCGTCCTTGGCCACCCCGATCTTGACCGCGAGCGCCTCGGGCCGCAGCCGGTAGCCGCCGCAGGCGCCGCAGGACCGGTTGTTCTGATATTGCTCGAATTCCTCGCGCACCCAGGCGCTGTCGGTCTCCTTGTAGCGCCGCTCCATGTTCGGGATCACACCCTCAAAGGCGCGGCTGACCTGATAGACGCGCCCGCCCTCGTCATAGCGGAACTGGATTTCCTCGGTCCCGGACCCGCGCAGGAACACCTCCTGGACCGCAGGGTCGAGGTCTTTCCACCGGGCGTTCTTGTTGAAGCCGTAATGTTTGGCGATGGCTTCAATCGTTTGCAGGAAATAGGGCGACTTGCCCTTGCGCCAGGGCGCCAGCGCCCCATCCGCGATCTTGAGCGTCACATCCGGCACCACGAGCCGTTCGTCGAAAAACAGCTCGACCCCAAGCCCGTCACAGACCGGGCAGGCCCCAAAGGGCGCGTTGAAGGAAAACAGCCGCGGCTCGATCTCGGGGATGGTAAAGCCCGACACCGGGCAGGCGAATTTCTCGGAGAATGTAATGCGCTCCGGCTCGCCCTCCTCCGGGGCGGTTTCCAGATGCGCGATGCCATCGGCGAGGTCGAGCGCGGTGCGCAGGCTGTCGGCGAGCCGCGTCTCGATCCCCTCGCGCACCACGATCCGGTCCACCACCACGTCGATGTCATGGCGCAGCTTCTTGTCCAGCGCGGGCGGCTCGTCGAGCTCGTAGAACTGCCCGTCAACCTTGACCCGCTGGAACCCCTGCTTGCGCAGGTCGAGGAATTCCTTGCGGTATTCGCCCTTGCGGTCGCGGATGATCGGGGCAAGCAGATAGCCGCGCGTGCCCTCGGGCAGGGCCATCACCCGGTCCACCATGTCCTGCACCTGCTGCGCCTCGATCGGCAGGCCGGTCGCGGGGCTGTAGGGGGTGCCGACGCGGGCGAACAGCAGGCGCAGGTAGTCGTAGATCTCGGTCACGGTGCCGACGGTCGAACGGGGGTTCTTCGACGTCGTCTTCTGCTCGATCGAAATCGCGGGGCTCAGACCCGTGATATGGTCCACGTCCGGCTTTTCCATCATGTCGAGGAACTGGCGCGCATAGGCCGACAGGCTTTCGACATAGCGGCGCTGCCCTTCGGCATAGATCGTGTCAAAGGCAAGCGAGGATTTGCCCGAGCCCGACAGGCCGGTGATGACGACAAGCTGGTCGCGCGGGATATCCACGTCGATGTTCTTGAGGTTGTGCTCGCGTGCGCCGCGCACCGAGATCGTCTTAAGCTCTGCCATCGTCGCCCCCACACACAGTGATGAACAGATAGTGGACGGTGCGTCGCGCGCCAATCGAAAAGTGAGAACGTTGCGTGAACATAGGTCAAACCGGACAAATAAGCCGACGCGCGCCCCTTTACATTACGCTTTTCTAATGTATCTTCAGTTCAATTCCTCCGTTCAGACAGGACACCTGCAATGCTCTCGATGTTTTCACGCTCCCCCAAGCCTGCCGCCCTTGACGCCCGCGCCGCGATCCCGCTGGTGGCACAGGGCGCATTGACCCTGATCGACATTCGCGACCCGGCCGAAATCGCGGCCTCGGGAAAGGCCAAAGGCGCGCTCGCCATCCCGCTCTCGGTCATCCGCATGAAGGCCGACCCGCGCAGCCCCGAGTGCCACCCCGACCTCAAGACCGACAGGCCGGTCGCGCTCTATTGTGCGTCGGGCGCGCGGGCCAACATGGCGGCGCAGATGCTGCGCGAGATGGGCTACGGCGAAGTGCACAATCTCGGCGGTCTGATGCACTGGCAAATGGCAGGCGGCGAAGTCATCCGCTGACCGGTCTGGTATTCCAGACCACGCGACGGCTAGCCAGAAGCGCAAAGCTATGATTACCTTTGGGCAATTCAAACCAAAGGGGATTGACCCATGCGCATGCTGGCTGCCGCAACCGCTGTTTTCCTTGGCCTGACGGGTTTTGCCGTCGCGCAGGAACGGCCCAACACGATTCTCGTGCTCGACGCCTCCGGCTCCATGTGGGGCCAGATCGACGGGGTCAACAAGATCGTCATCGCCCGCGAAGTGATCGCCGGCCTGCTCGCGGATTTTCCCGCCGACCAGAATCTGGGCCTGACCGTCTATGGCCATCGCACCCGTGGCGAATGCACCGATATCGAGACGATCATCGCGCCCGGACTCGACAACCGTGACGCCATCGCAGCGGCGGTCAACGCGATCAACCCGCGCGGCATGACGCCGATGACGGATTCGGTGATCGCCGCTGCCGAGGCGCTGCGCTTTACCGAACAGAAGGCGACGGTGATCCTCGTCTCGGACGGGATCGAGACCTGCAACCCCGACCCCTGCGCCGCCGCCCGCGTGCTCGAAGAGGCGGGTATCGATTTCACGGCGCATGTCGTCGGCTTCGACGTGACCGAGGCCGAGGCGCTGCGCCAGATGCAATGCCTCGCGGATGAGACCGGAGGGCTGTTCCTGACGGCCTCCAATGCCGATGAACTCACCTCGGCACTGGAACAGGTCGCGGCCGCAGAGCCTGCCCTGCCGTTCCAGATCACGCACCGCGCCTATCTGGGCGACACCAGCAACGAGATCACCGCCGATGTGCTGTGGGATCTGTCGTTTGACAACGTCGCCTACAACACCGACATGCGGGGCGATCCGCTTGTCATCGACCTCTTTGCCGGAGACTACAGCGCCACCGCCTATTACCTGATCGGCGAGGTTGAAGCCTCGGTGGACTACACCGTCGATGATGCCGACATGACCGTCACGGTGATCTTTCCAAAGCCGGAGCCGGCGCCGGGGCCGATGACCTTTGTGGCGGCCGTCGGCCGCAATGGCCCCGCAGAGACCCTCGATCTGGCCTGGACCATTACCTCGGATGGCGGGGGATCGCAGCTCAGCTTCAGCGGCAATACCTTTGACGTCGATCTGGCGCGCGGAGCCTATCAGGCGCAGGTCACACGCCCCATCGACGGCGCCACCGCCGCGGCACCCTTTGTTGTCGTGGGGCCGGCACAGACGATCACGCTGGTCCTGCCGCCGTTCCAGCCCGCCGCCAGCCTGATCGCGCAATCGAGCGCGCCACTGGGCGCCACCATCCCCGTGGGCTGGGAAGGCCCGAACGAGCGCGGCGACTACGTCGCCGTGGCCCGGCCGGGTGAGGCGCGCTATATCAACTACACCTACCTGCGCGACGGCAACCCGGTCGGCCTGCAAATGCCCGCTGCCGCCGGCAGCTACGAATTGCGCTACGTGCGCCAGGACGGGACAGTGACGCTGGCCACCCTGCCGATCGAGGTGACGCCCCTCACGGTTACGCTCACCGCACCGGCGACGGGTGTCGCGGGGGCGACGATCCCGGTAGGCTACGAAGGGCCGAACTATCCGAGCGACTACATTTCGGTCGCCCGCCCCGGCGATGACCGCTATGCCAACTACACCTGGACGAACAGTGGCAACCCGGTTGACCTCGTCCTGCCGACCGAGACGGGCGAGTGGGAAATCCGCTACATGCTCAATCAGGGGCCGACCGTGATGGCGACCACCGCGATCACCGTCACCGATGTCACGGCCAGCCTGACCGCGCCCGAGACCGCTGCGGCGGGGTCCACGGTGCAGGTGGTCTGGGACGGGCCGAACTATCAGAGCGACTATATCGAAGTCGGCCGCCCCGGTGAGGAGGGCTATGTCAACTATACCTGGACCAGGGAAGGCTCACCGCTCGGCCTTGTGATGCCGACCGAGCCGGGCGAGTGGGAAATCCGCTATGTGGTCAATCAGGACCGGTCGATCCTCGCGCGGCGCAGCATCACCATTGTCGCAGTCGGCGCCAGTCTGAGCGCCCCGGCGCAAGCGCCTGCCGGCTCCACCGTCGAGGTCATCTGGGACGGGCCCAACTATCAGAGTGACTACATCGAAATCGGCCGGCGCGGAGAGGAAGGCTATGCGGAATACAGTCGGACCAGCGATGGCTCGCCGCTCACCCTGCAGATGCCGACCGAGCCGGGCGAGTGGGAAATCCGCTATGTGGTGAACCAGGACCGCAGCATCCTTGCGCGCCATGCGATTACGGTGACGCCGGTCTCGGCGCAGCTTGTCGCGCCGGCCAGCACGCCACTGTCGGGGGGCGCGGTGCTCGTGGGCTGGGACGGGCCGGGCAATCAGCGCGATTATATCGGCATCGCGGCACCGGGCGAGAGTGGCTATCAGTCCTACACCTATGTGCGCGACGGCAACCCGCTGAGCCTGCGCCTGCCCGATACCGCCGGCACCTATGAGCTGCGCTATTTCCTTCACGATGGCACCGTGATCGGAACCGCAGCGCTGGTCGTGTCGCCGGACTGATCCCCGGTCACAGTCCCCCGGTCACAGTCCCCGGCCACATACCCCGGACAGACGAAAGGCGCCCCACTGGGGCGCCTTTTTTGCGTCAGCGCGTCAGCCGCGGCGCGGCGGGATCAGAAATGCAGCGCGCGACCATAGGCGTCGAGCACCGCCTCGTGCATCATCTCGCTCAGCGTGGGATGCGGGAACACGGTGTTCATCAGGTCTTCTTCGGTGGTCTCGAGCGTGCGGCCGATGACGTAACCCTGGATCAGTTCTGTCACCTCGGCCCCCACCATATGCGCGCCCAGCAATTCGCCGGTTTTCGCGTCGAACACCGTCTTGATCATCCCCTCGGATTCCCCCAGGGCGATGGCCTTGCCATTGCCGATGAACGGGAAGCGGCCCACACGGATCTCATGCCCGCGCTCCTTGGCCTTCGCCTCGGTCAGGCCGACGCTGGCGACCTGCGGCTGGCAATAGGTGCAGCCGGCGATGCTTTCGGGTTTGACCGGGTGCGGATGGCCGCCCGCGATCAGTTCGGCCACCATGACACCCTCGTGACTGGCCTTGTGCGCGAGCCAGGGCGCGCCGGCGATGTCGCCGATGGCATAGAGGCCGGGCACGCCGGTGCGGCAATATTCGTCGGTCACGACATGGGTGCGGTCGATCTTGACCCCCAGCGCCTCGAGCCCAAGGTTTTCGACATTGCCGACGATGCCCACCGCAGAAATCACCGTGTCAAAGACCTGCTGCGTGACAGTCCCGCCAACCTCGATATGGGCGGTGACGCTGTCCTTGGCCCGGTCGAGCTGCTTGACCGTCGCCTTTTCGAGAATGGTCATCCCCTGCTTGACGAACTGCTTTTTCGCGAAGGCGCTGATCTCGGCATCCTCGACCGGCAGGATCCGGTCCATCACCTCGACCACCGTGGTCTTGGCGCCCAGCGTGTTGTAAAAGCTGGCGAATTCGATGCCGATGGCGCCGGAACCGATCACCAGCAGGGACTTGGGCATATGCGGCGGGACCAGCGCATGGCGGTAGGACCACACCCGCTGGCCGTCGGCGGCCAGGCCGGGCAATTCGCGGGCGCGCGCGCCAGTGGCGAGCACGATGTTCCTTGCGACAAGCTCTTCGCTGCCCTTCTCGGTCTTGACCGCGACCTTGCCGGGGGCGGTCAGCGTCGCCTCGCCCATCACGACCTCGATCTTGTTCTTCTTCATCAGATGGCCGATGCCACCCGAGAGCTGCTTGGCCACCCCGCGCGAGCGTTTGACGACGGCGTCGAGGTCATAGCCGATGTTGCCGGCCGACAGCCCGAACTCCTTGGCGCGGTGCATGAGGTGGAACACCTCAGAGGACCGCAGCAGCGCCTTGGTCGGAATGCAGCCCCAGTTGAGACAGATACCGCCGAGGTTTTCCCGTTCGACGATGACGGCCTTGAGGCCCAGTTGCGCGGCGCGGATGGCGGCGACATAGCCGCCCGGCCCGGCCCCGATCACGATCACGTCAAACTCTCTCGCGGCCATATGATCCTCCTTGGGCGCTGGAATTAGTTTGACATTAAACCAATCCGTATCGCGCTGCCAGTGACCTTGCGGTATGGCAGCCATCGCGCCCGTGCATTCCGGCTAGGGGGCCTTTGCCCCCTCGACGCGGTCGCGCCCGCCATCCTTGGCCAGATAAAGCGCCTCGTCCGCACGTTTGAGCAATTGCTGCGGATGGCTTCCGTGCCGGGGAAAGGAGGCGACGCCGGCCGAAATCGTGACCCGTGGCAAGGTGCCGTCGCCGTAGCGCACCTGCGTGAGCGACACCGCCTCGCGCAGCTTTTCGGCCAGCGCCATCGTCTCGTCCTGCGAGGCGCCCGGCACCAGCACCGCGAACTCCTCTCCGCCCATCCGGCAGGCCACTTCGCCCTTGCTCATCACATCCCGCACAGTTTCGCTGATCGCGCGCAGGACCATGTCGCCCGCGTCGTGACCATGGTTGTCGTTGAAGGTCTTGAATTTGTCGGCATCAAAGGAAATCAGCCCGAAAGAGGCGTCGCGCCGGGCGGCAATCGCGATTTCGCGGCGGATGGCATCCATGAAATAGCGCCGGTTGTAGAGCCCGGTGAGCGGATCGCGGATCGACTGGTCATGCAATTCGTCACGCAGTTTCACATTCGCGATCGCCATCGAGATATGCTCGCCGCAGCGGATCGCGAACTGGCTGGAATTGCCGATCCGCGCGGCCGACTCGTGTCCGGCGACAAAGCGCACATGCAACAGGCCCACGGTGTCGCCATGGGCGATGATCGGCACGCAGATATATTCATTGACAGGCACGGTATGCTGGTGCGCGGCAACATGGTCGCACACAAAACACAAGCCTTCGCTGTCGAACTCATAGGACCGGCCCCGGCGCAGCGCCCAGCAACTGTCGGGGGCGATGGTGTCGTGCAGATCGACCGTATTCCAGTTGCACATCCCGTCGAGCACATCGCGGGAGTTGGAGTAGATATAGAGCTCGCCCTTGCTGTCGGGCAGCAGCTTGGCCATGAAGGTCGCCACGATGGTGAAAAGCTCGCCCAGCGACTTGCACGATTGCAGCCATTCGTCGAGCTGCGAGAGCAACTTTTCCTCGTGCTGGCGGGCGCGCTCCTGCGCGAGCACCGCATGCGCCCGCGCCTCGGCCGCTTCGGCATCGACCTTGGCCTGCACAAGATCGCGCGCGGCCTTGCGCGCCTCGGTCACGTCGGTGAACGTGACGACATAGCCGCCGCCGCGCGTGGGCCGGCCATGGGTCAGCACCACCCGGCCCGAAGGCAGCACCCGGTCAAAGGCATAGGGCCGCTGCACGGCGATCTGCTGTTCGGAATAGCGGTTGTTCTCGGGGCTCATCTCGCCCAGCGACATCGCTCGGGCGCGAAAGGTCGCACGGGTCATCCCGACCTCGATATCCCCGCCCTTGAGGTCGAGGACATCGAAGATCCGGGTGTTGAAATACTCGCAGACCCCGTCCGGCGACCACACGAGGATGCCCTGCTCCATGATGTTCATCACGTCAGCCGCAAGCGGGCCCGCCTGCGTTTCCTCGCCGGCGGGGCGTGACGCCTGAACCGCCACCGAGAGCGGCATCTTTTCGTGTTTCACCGACACAACTCCACTGCGGCGGACACAAGATGTCCGGCACCGGCAGGATGCCGCGAAACCTTTGCGATATCATTAACGGCTGTCAGACCCGCGACACGATTCGCTGAACGCCCGGTTACAATCTGGCCGCTACGATCAGGCGGCTACGATCAGGCGGCGCGACCAGGCAGTCGCGATCAGGCGGTGGCGGCGCTGACCTCAAGTGCCCGCAGGGTTGCACCATAGCCGCCCGAGGCGAGCCAGGCTGCTTCGGCATCCTGCGTCTCACGGCCCAATGCGGCATTGCGGAACGGAAACTTGCCAAAGGTGCGGATCACCTCGCGATGCGCCTGGGCGTGGCGCAATGTGTCGGTTTCGCCCGGCATGCGGCTTGCGACAAGCCGCACGCAGCGGTCCTGGTCGATCAGGTTTTCGGAATGCATCAGCGGCAGGTAGAAGAACTGCCGCGCCACCCCGTTGATGGTGAGGTCCCAGTCGCGGCCCACGGCCACCTTGGCTGCGGCCCGTGCCTGCCTGTCGCTGGCAAAGGCGCGCGCCTCGCCGCGGAACATGTTGCGCGGGAACTGGTCGGTCAGGATGATATAGGCGAGCGTCCCCGAGGGATAGGTGAGCCAGAGGCCATGCGCCCCCTCCATCGCCTCGTCCCAGGCGGTGCCGAACCCCTTGCGCACACGCTCGTCGAGCGCTTCGGAGGCGTTGTACCAGCCGGCGGGGCCGACCTCGTCCAGCCAGAAGGAAAGCACCTGCTCGGAGGTTGCCATCACTCATCTCCTTCCCGGCCGTTACACTCCGGTTACACCACGCTATGGCGAGAGCGGCCCAGAACGCAAGCCATTCACGCGATCAGGCCGGGTTTGTCGCGTCCTTCGCATCGGCCTCCATATAGACCTCCTGCGCGACAGAGGCCGCGACCGGGGTCGCTGCGGCCGAAATCGGCGCATAGCGCACGAGGTCGGCCACGGCGGTCGTGGTCCTGCGCCGGGTCATGCGCCAGGCTGCATAGCCGCCCAGACCCAGCATCAGCACCGCGATGAACACCCAGAACCCGCTCGCGCCGGTGTTGTCCATCATCCAACCCAGAATCAGAGGGCCCGCGATCGCGCCCATGCCGTTGATGAACAACAGCCCACCCGAGGCCGCCGCCATGTCGGACCGGTCGAGATAGTCGTTGGCATAGGCGATCAGCAACGCATAAAGCGGGTTCGACGTGCCGCCCACCGCAGCGGCGCTGACCAGGATCAGCCAGAATTGGCCTGGAAAGATGAACGACATCAGCGCGCCGAGACCGCCGGTGATGGACAGGCCCAGGATCAGCACGCGGCGGTCCATCCGGTCGGACACCCAGCCGATGGGATATTGCAGCACCAGCGCCGCCGAATAGGTCGCCGAAACCATCAGCGAGATCTGCCCGACACTGAGCCCCGCCCGCGTGCCATAGACCGCCGACATGCCGAACTGCGCGGCAAAGACCCCGCCCAGCAGGAACATCCCCACGCAGGCCAGCGGCGAGGCGGCGATGAGCCTGCGGATCGGCAGCGGCTTGGTCGTGGCAAAGGCGGGCGACGGGCGCACCGACAGCAGGATCGGCGCAAAGGCGAGGCTCACCAGCACCGAAGGCACGATGAACAGGACAAAGCCCGACACATCGCCCAGCACGAGGATGTATTGCGCCAGGATGATCCCCGCCATCTGCACGATCATGTAAAGCGACAGCGCCTTGCCGCGGTTCTGGTTGTCGGCGGCATCATTGAGCCAGCTCTCGGCCGTGATGTAGACCCCGCAAAAACAGAACCCGATGATGACGCGGCCCAGCGTCCAGGCCCAGGGTTCGGTGAGGGTGGGATAGAGGATCAGCACCGCCGAAATCGTGGACCCCAGCGCCGCGAACACCCGCACATGGCCGACGCGGCGGATCATCCCGGGCGCGATGCGCGAGGCAAAGAGAAAGCCCACGAAATAGCCCGACATCACCACCGACATGGCAAAGGTCGAAAACCCCTCCACATCGCCACGCAGGCCCAGCAGCGTGCCTTGCAGCCCATTGCCGATCATCAGCATGAACATGCCGAGCAAGAGCGCCCAGGAGCTGCCCAGAACCTGAATCATGACTCGGCTTCCCCTGTCTGCGGATGTCCTTTTCTAGCCACATGCGCGCGGCGCGGCCATGGCGGAAACGACACAAGCCCGTGCACCAGCGGCGCGCGATCAGTTGTCCGGCAGCAAGAGCGACGCATCGCCGTAAGAGAAAAACCGGTAGTCCTGTGCGATGGCATGGGCATAGACCCCGCGCACGCGGTCCACGCCCATCAGCGCCGAGACGAGCATCATCAGCGTGGATTTCGGCAGGTGGAAATTGGTCATCAGCCCATCCGCCACGCGAAAGCGAAAACCCGGGGTGATGAAGATGTCGGTCGGGCCCTGCCAGGGCTGCACGCCACTGTCCGTCGCCGCACTCTCGATCAGGCGCAGCGCGGTGGTGCCCACGGGGATCACCCGACCGCCGGCCGCGCGGGTCGCGTTGATCTCTGCCGCGGCCTGCGGCGTGACCTCGCCCCATTCGGCATGCATGCGGTGGCTGGCGATGTCATCGACCTTGACCGGAAGGAAGGTGCCCGCGCCCACATGCAGCGTGACATGCGTGACCTGCACGCCACGCGCCAGCAGCGCGGCCATCAGGCCGGCATCGAAATGGAGCGAGGCGGTGGGTGCGGCCACGGCGCCGGGACGCGCCGCCCAGAGCGTCTGATAGTCGGTCTTGTCCGCCTCATCGGGCGCGCGCAGCGCCGCGATATAGGGCGGCAGCGGCATCGCGCCCGCCTGCGCCAAAGCCGCGTCAAAATCATCGCCCGCAAGGTTGAAGCGCAGCACCGCCTGCCCCTCTTCGCGCGCGACGAGCGTCGCGGCAAAGCCGTCGGAGAACGCGATCACTTCACCATCGCGCAGCTTTTTCAACGGCTTGACCAGCGCCGACCAAAGCCCGCCGGGCCGCGGCGCGAGAAGCGTCACCTCGATGCGCGCCGCCGTCTCGCCCGCCTCGCCGCTGCGATGGCGCAGGCCCGACAGTCGCGCCGGGATGACCTTTGTGTCATTGAGCACGAGCCGGTCG